>Ga0160419_100013_pt1 | contig 108911 bp, 109 predicted proteins | sample CelAP2metagpilot_2_FD_108196 | JGI IMG/M metagenome (GOLD analysis project Ga0160419, IMG submission 108196) | Phycosphere-associated microbial communities from Cellana algal ponds in Kailua-Kona, Hawaii, USA - Cellana AP2-4-25 metagenome pilot ...
TCGCCACGCTCACATGGCGGTTCTAAACTATAGTCTTATGCAGCAGCAAAACGACAAAAACCGCAGGAAACAAGACTTCGCCTGAACAAGCGCGGCATAATCCGAAGCGCGGCATTATGGGTCTTATGCCGACATCGGCATAACACTCACTGGACCGGGAGCGCGACACGGCTCGACCGGATCAAGCGTTTTGAGGACCGTGCCGGATACGCGTTCGAGGAACTGGTTGCAGAGATCGGCGCGTGTTTTCTGGGTGTTCAGCTGGGGGTCGCGCCTGCCTTTGATCAAAGTGCTGCGTACATTGAAGGATGGTTGCAAGCGCTGAAATCCGACAAAGGCCTGATCTTCAAGGCTGCTGCCGAGGCGCAGAAGGCGGTGGATTTCATCGACGCGGAAGTTGAAAGGTACGGGCAGGCTGCATAGGCGGCCCCCTACCCCCTTTCCGGCGCTTGCCATTTGAGGTGACGCGGCAGGGGGCAGCGTTTCCTCCCCCTGCCCCGCCTGGCGCTACGCGCCGAGCCCTCTGGGCGACCTTCCTACCCGTTTGGCATCTCTTCTGGCGGTATGTCCTCGTATCGCACATTGAGTTTCGGGCCGTCGCACCACATCGGCTCGAAGTCGCCGGTATTCCATTCGTAGAGCCAGCCGATATGTGCGCCGGTCTCCTGATCGATGATCTTCTTGATAGGCTGTGCCTCTGATCTTTTGTTGTCCGGCATCGCTGTCTCTCAAGGTTGGTTGCACAGGCAGTGTTTTCCTTCCCCGCATCACAAATCGTGACAGGGTAAGCTGCTGCTTACCCGCGAGTATGCGCGGAGCTTGAGAGGATGGGGGTGAAACCAAATCGACAAGAGTGGCGCGGGCGGAGGCGTAGCCGACAACACGGTCTTGTCTATTTTGTTTCAGGGGGAAGGAAGCCGAAACTCCTTCCCCCTCCAAGCAAAAATCGCGGCGCGGGGTTGCCGCGCCTTCAGGAATACTGCTTGCGCAGTTCCTTGATGAGCCTTGTGAGTTCCGACCAGAACACAGGTTCCAATTGGCCCTGGATCACGGCCGCGTCCGAGCGCAGCCGAAGCGGGTCGGCCTGATCGCGGAGTTTGTCGAGGACCTGAGCATCGAGCGTCTTCATGGTCCTGAAGCTCATGTTGCTCGGAAGACGGTCTGCTTCGTCGGGGGCCACGTATTTCGGTTTTAGCTCGAAATTGTCGATGGCGCGCTTGCCAGCAAGGCGGACGACATCGGAGGCCGGTAGACCCGCCGCTTCCAGCGCATCCAGTCCGGGACCATGGTCTTTCTTCGGAGCGGCGCGCACATGTACGGCGCGTGTTGCGGGTTTCTTTGGTGCCTTTGGTTTCGGTGTAGGCTTCCTTTCCGGCTTTGTCTTTGCTGCAGTGCTTGCCGGTTTGGCTACTGGCTCAGGGGTCGGGGCTTGTTTTTCCGCAACGGATTTTGGGTCCGTCGTGGGTGCAGATGGAGGCTTCGCGTCCTGAATCGGTTCCGGTACGGGAGCGGGCTTGGCCTGTTTCGGTTTATCGCCGAACTGCTTGCTGTAGACCGGATCGTCGCCGAGGAGTGAGGTGATTTTCTTGCGCGCCATTATTCAGCCTCCAGCACCAATGAGAGGATTTCACGCGCCTCATCGAGCGCCTCGTCGTAGAGGCGGGCATGGGTGCGCATCAGTGGGTTCGGGTCTTCGGTTCGCCATTTCGACATCTGATGGAAGAGTCCCTCGCGATCGACATCGGCATGTTGCTTGCGATCCATGAAGAGCTCTTCGATGACCGGGAACTTTGCATTGGCTTCACGCGCCATGGCGCGCATGGCGTTCGAGGGGTTCTTGTCGACGCGGGAAAGCACGACCGTGAGTTTCGGCAAGGCCGTGGGGTCTTCAGCCCGCTCGTAGAGACCCTGGTACCAATTGTAGGTGTCGGTGGCGATCCGCATGTCGGTGTCTGACAACATCATCGGCAGAACGATGTGGTCACTGTGGACGGCCAGCTCGTCAGCCCATTGGCCGCCTGCCCCCATGGTGTCGATGATCACGAAGTCTGCCGTGTCGTTCTCATAGGCCTCGTCGATGATGGTCTCCAGCTCGGAGGGGCTGTCGATCCCCATGACCCGGAGGCCTGGAGCCGTTGATGCGACTTCTGGATTCTCGGCGGTGACACTCTCCCACCAGCGGAAGAGCGCTTGTTGCGGGTCGGCATCGATGGCGATACATCGTTTTCCGTCAGCGATGATGGCGCTCATCAAGGCGCGTGCGAGCGCTGTCTTTCCCGCACCGCCTTTTCGCGTCATGATCGCGATGACCTTCAACTGCTCGTTGGGCATGTTTCTGCATCCTCAAGGGTCTTCTTTATGATTTTGGATACGGTATATGCCAGATCAGATGTTGCATCAAGGATAACTGATGCCGCATGTGCCATTTGCCATAAATGATAGCTGATGTGGCATGGCGGATATCTCAGAAATGATGCGTGATACGGGATTTACGATTTTGAATGGCCGTCTTGGCGTTTCTGAGTGTGCATATGCGATGTTACAGCCCTGACATTGCATGTGCCATTTGCCATAAACCGGAAAAGTGCGGTTCTTGTTGCCGCCAGAAGCATCGCATACGTCCCGGGAGCCGGTCACGAGTTCTCTTCACGCTTCTTGACGAAAGATCGCCGCCGACATTCGCCATTTATGATTTGCCATAAATGATAATGCATATCCGATATCACAGATCACATGTGCCATCACATTTACCGAAATCTTGGTTCAAACAGGGCAGCCCATCTGGTCATTACGGTTCAGCCGACGCGTAGCGCGCGCCAGAGAGGGGCTACAGGCGCATGAGGACGTTATGATAGGGTAGGGGTACGAAAACGCATTAAAGGCGCTCAGTGCGCAATTTTTCGAAATTCGCATCCTGGACCAGCGAGTCCATTGCAACCAAAAGGAGGAGTCCTCACGCTGATGCGTTCGGCTTGAAACGGAATACAGGCCATCTTGCTGTGACTTGATGCCAAGCGCGTATTGACTGCAATACTATAATATCGGAAACTCCAGATGGCCTGTATGAGATTGGCAGGAAATAGGGAGTGTATTTGCAGTATGGCGTCACGGCGCAGATTGACCCCCGCAGAGCGGCAGGAGATCGTTCGGCAGCGCTTTAAGGGCGTAACGCATAACGCCCTGGCAGAGCAGTTCGGGGTCAGCGAGCGGACTATCTACTACACGCTCAGGACTGAAAAAGACCGCCAACGGGATACGCGGGTTCGCACCAAGCAGGTCAGCGTCACGCTCACACCTGAGGAGCTCGAGGGCTTCGATCAGGTGCTCGCACGACACGGGATTGCGAGCCGATCGGCGGGTGTCCGCTGTCTCATCCAGTCGGCCAACGGTATCTTTCAGCCAGACGCGCACCTCGCAGAGGAGCTCAAATCGTTCCGCGCCGCGCTCAATCGTGTCGGCAACAACGTCACCCAGATTGCCAAGCGGCTGAACGAGGCCCGCGCAAAAGGCATCGCGCCGGTCTTCGGCGAGCGCAGTCTCGCGCAGCTGCGGCTCTTGTCCGGGTTCGTTCTCGATTTCGCGGACCAGGTCGATGCGCTCGCCCGGCGGCGGGTGAGCCATGTGACGCTTGAAGCCCACAACGCACTGAAGGAGTTCTCAGATGTCCCGGAGTGATGCGGTCACAGTCGTCACCGGCGAAATCTTTCGCGAGGGATGGAGCCGCATCAGAGGCTCGATGCAAGGTCTCGGGACACGCCGCACGCAGATGGTGCGTGCGGCCTACGGGCACCGCGCCGCCGTTTTCAAACCGATCCGCACAGGCGGCACACACACCAAGGCCCAGCTGCAGAACCAACTGAACTATTTGACAACGAAATCTTCTCACATTGTTGACAGTCGCGGCGTCCATGATGGCAAGACGCGGCTCTCCGGTGAGGAGGTCACTTCCGTGGTCGAGCGGTTCACGTCCCGATGGGATGAGGGGTTTCATCCCAAGCTCGGGCATACCAGCCATCTCCTGATGTCTTTCCCGCGCGGCACCAGGGGTACCCATGTGCGCGACATTGCCAGCGATGTCTGCGAGCGTTTCTTCCAGAACGCCGATCGGACCTTCGATTACCTGATCGCCGTCCATAAGGACCGTGACCATCCACATGCCCATGTGGTGATCAATCGACGGTCGCAGGAAGGCGAGTTCTTCTACCTGGGACGGGATCATCACTTCAACTACGACGCCTTCCGCCTGGCGATGGTCGAGGAGGCTGAGAAATACGGAGTCCGCCTTGAGGCGACCCGGCGCTTCGACCGCGGTGAGGTGCATTATCCGCCTCGCACGCGCGAGGTCTATGCCGCGAAGGAGGAGGGGCGTGCGGTCCTTCCGCGGGAGCGGATCGGCGAGGATCTTGACCGCGCCCTCGGCGAGATCGCTGGCAACGCCCCGGTTTATCGATCCCTCGCGGCCGAGGCGTCGCCTGAAAACCGCGAAGATATCGAAGCCGCCTTGTTGAAGGCCAGCGCGCTTTTGGCGCGGCAGGGCACACTCCCACAAACCGGAGACATCTATATGAGCCAGGACCAGAGTTTCGACGACCTGAATAGTCGCTTTGCCGATGAGATGACCCGCGTTGCGCTCCTGATCCGGGAGGCACCTGAGGCTGAGCGCCCGGCGCTGCAAAAGCAGATGGTGGCGGCGCTTAGGCCGGTCGCACATATGCAGCCGCTCGGATTGCGTTCAGGCACACTGACGGAGAGGCCGACAGAGACGGGAATCTATTCTGAGGCCAACATCAACGCGGGGCTGGTGGAAAAACTACGGGAAGGCCGGACGCGGGCGCAGATTGAGACCGCCCTGCGCGGAACCGGGATTTCATCCGAAGCAGTGATTGCGCGCATCGAGCAGGGGGCCAACACGGCGGCCCTCGAACGGGAATGGTATGCCGACGATCTTCAGAAGATCGCGGACACAAAGGACCTCAATCTGGAGCGTCGCGAGGACCTTCGGGTTGCCGTCGACACGCTCGACAAGGTGCATGTGGCTCTCGGCACGGCCCTCGAGCGTGCGGAAGTGCTGCGTCGAGATGGTGTCATTGACGACGACCGTGCCCCAGACATCCATTACGATGCAGAAAGCGTGGATGACGCCGCGCGCGCGATCCGGCAAGACATGCGCGGGCAGGGGCTGTCCGAGAGGGACATCGCCGAGCGCGCGGATGAAATCACCATCCGGGCCGAGGCTCGCCTTGAGATGGAACAGCGGGCCTATCTGCGGCGACATCCCGATCTACCGGCACGCCCAAGCGATGTGATCGATACGCGCGATCCGTTTAACATCCGTATCAGTAATGAAGCGCAAGCGGACCGAATCGATGCCGAGATTGATCGTATCCTCTCGCGCTCCGATGGGTCCGTACAGATCGACGCGGCTGTCGCGGCCGAGATGCGAGCACGCTATCCGGACATGCCGGAGCATCTGGCGCGCGGTCTCGGGGCAACCTATGCGGCCACACTTGCCGCCAGGCGCGGAGAGGTCGCAACGGATGATCAAGACGCGGTCGCGGAAACCACTGACAGATTGCCGGACAATTCCGTCCTTGCGGGTGTGGTTGCCCATGAACGCATAGACAAGATCAATTCCCCCTTTGCCGATGAAGAGGGCAGGGTGGTCTATCGCGTGGAAGTGGAACGTCTCCTCGACGATGAGAGGATTGCCGCTTTGCGGGATGGCGATGCCGATGCGCTCGATGCGGTGATCGATAACCGACTCGACCGGCTTTACGCCGCGAAAGCCTATCTGCAGTCTGACGAGGCGACCGCAAACAGCGATGCCGTGCGTGAAGTGGTCTCGGAGATTGCCGACGAGGAATATGACGCGCAGCGCCTAAAGAGCCTGCAAAGCCATACCGAGAAAGGCCAGACCCATGGATAGGGGGCGGATTGCGCTTGGCATCGTGCTCCTGACCCTTCTCAGTGCGGGGTTTGGATATGTCTTTGCGAGCGCGTTCCTGACCTCCCGGGACCTTGGATTACGCGCGGAGATCGATTTTCTCTGGCTCGCCAGAAACTACCTGAGCCTCCGCCGGATGCGTCCCGACGATTTTCAGCTGGCCAATCTCATCATTGGCGGTACGGCTTTTGCGGGCATGCTTCTGAGCGCGGTCCTCTCCGGCACCGCATTGACGAAGTTCGGCAAGACCCATTGGCAACGAGCTGGGGAGCTGAAGCGCAACGGCTTCTTCACAGAACCGGGCAGCGGGTTCATTCTCGGCAAGATGACTTCACCCAAGCGGCGGGGACGATATCTATCTTCGAGCGTCTACCCGCACGTGCTTTGCGTGGCCCCGACGGGGCGTGGGAAGACCACCGGTTTTGTGATCCCGAACCTGCTGACATTCCGCGGCAGCGCAGTGGTTCTTGATGTGAAAGGCGAGAATTTCGAGGCGACGGCCCGATTCCGGGCGGCGGAAGGGGATGATGTCTACCGCTTTGCACCCACCGACTGGATTGATCGCCGGTCGCATCGCTACAACCCGCTCCTGCGGATCGCCGGCCTCCGCGACCCCAACCAGCAACAGATGGAGCTGCAACTCCTCGCAACACTCTTTCTGCAGACGGACAACGACCGGACCTCCGGCCTGCTCAAAGGCGGGATCGACCTCTTTGTTGCGGCGGGTCTACTTTCATTCGAGCGCAAGCGCCCCACGCTCGGCGAAATCTACCGCATCACGGCGTCGGGTGGCGACAAGCGCAAGGAGTTCATGAAGCGGCGCGATGAGGTGCAGAACACGGCGGCCAAGCTGATCTTTGAGCGGATGGCATCAACGAACAACGATACGCTCACGTCCTACATCTCGCTCCTGATGACATCCGGCCTGGATCAGTGGAGCAACCCGGCCATCGATGCTGCGACCGCCACGTCGGATTTCGACTTCCGGACGATCCGCAAGAAGCCGTTTTCGGTCTACCTGGTTGTGGCCCCGAATATGGTGCGCCCGATGGCGGCGCTAATCCGGTTATTCTTCTCCGATCTGATTGCGTCCTTGCAGGATCGTGAACCGGGTCCGGATGAGCCCTGGCCGGTGATGATCATGCTCGATGAGTTCAACCGGCTTGGAAAGATGCCGATTATTGTCGAAAGCATCGAGACCTTGCGCTCCTATCGCGGTCACCTCGCGATCGTGACCCAGACCATTCCGGCGCTCGATGAAATCTACGGCGAGAACACCCGCCGCGCGCTGCAGGGGAATGCCGGGATCAAGCTCTATCTCACACCGTCCGATGAAAAGACCGTCGAGGAGCTGAGTGGTGCGGTTGGCATGACCACCAAACGTGTGGTCACACGCTCACGCTCCATTGGACGCAATCCGTTCGAAGGGCGCAGCATGTCCGAGCGCACAGAAGAGACATCGCTTTTGCCCAAGGATGAAGCCCGGCGCATGTCGCTGGATGACATCGTAATGGTCGTGGACGCCCAGATGCCGGTAAGGGCAAAGCGCATTCGGTATTTTGATGACCCGTTCTTTAAGCGCATTCATAAAGCACAGTCGGGCGAGCTGCCGTTTCCGGAAGAGGCTTCCGCGGAAGACGTTGAGGCCATACCGGAAGCCGTAAAAGCGCGGTCTGCCCGCAAAACGCCGTCAAAGAAGGTTGAAACAAGCATCGCGGCTGCACAAACCACGGCATCCGCAGGCACGACACTAGCCACCAGTCGGCGCAAGAAGAGTGCGAAGGCGCTTCGCGAGGTTGGTTTGACCACAGATCAGGCTGAACTGGACCTTGCCGTACAGCAGAGTTTCAGTCTGAAAGACATGATCGCCGGTGACGAAGCAGACGCGAAAGCTGCCGTCCAATCAACGATCTCAGCGCTTGCGGAAATTGGTGCCGAAGAACCGGAAGGGCAGGGCGGGGGCGCAGCGTCGGGCAAGGCAATTTTGGCTGAAGCCGATGCAAAGACCGATTCAGGCGGTGATGGAAATACTTCTCCCCTGAGCGAGGGCATCGAGGATGGCGTAGACCTCGGCGAGACGGCGAAACATCGTCTCCGGGACGGTGAGGATAACGAGGCCGAGTTCAGAGGACAGGTGCTCACGCTCAAGGTCTAGTGCTCTTGGAGACAACAGCGGACCTTCAAAGTTCTTTGCCAAGAAGGTCCGGTGTGCGGACATAGTTGCCATTGGTGTTCTCGTTGTGAACGACCGCTATTATGCGCTTCTCGGCGGTCGAAACGGACCGAGGACAGGGAGTGGTAGTTGGCTGATATACCTATGCCAATTGCCGAAATCGCGCCTAAACGACGTCTACAAATGAGAGCTTGTTGGCACAGTGCTTACATTAACGATCTCTGGCGCAACAAAGCTTTGTAACGCCATCCAAATTGTAGCGTCATGCGACTTGATCGAGCTTTGGACGATGCGGTCTTGTTGTACATTGCGCCCAAGAGTCTTGAGCTGCGCCAAAAGCCCTTCAAAGTAGTGTTGATTGCGCCCAATTTCACCGGATATCACGATTTTGGACGGATCAAACATCGCGAGAACAGCATCCACACCGAAGGCCAATTTGCCCCCGGCGTCTATCAGTGCGCTGCGCGCGACCTCATTGCCAGTAGAGGCTGATGCCAAACATTCCGCAATATTTCGGTTTCGCTGGTCGAACTCGTCGTGGGGCAGTCCTAGCGTATCCAACACCCGGCGCCCGCCGGCACAGACTTCCAGGCAACCTTGGCGCCCGCAACTGCATTCAGCCGTTTCTCCTTGAATGGCGAAATGGGTAATCCCTCCAAATCCCGGCGTGCCTGGATGGACGAGTTGGCCATTGAGATAGGCACTTGAGCCAACTCCGTAGGCCACGTTGATCAAGAACATGCTGTCGGAAATCGGCGCGTGACGGATGAGTTCTGCGCGCAGAATCGAAGTCGGCCGGGCTTCGATTTTCACAGGTAGCCCGAGACTTTTGGCGAGGATACTTCGAACCGGAACATCTCGCCAGTTGATTGGAGGTGCTGTGACCATTTCATCTGAGAGGGAAGCCGCCAGGGGCATCGAAACACCCACGCCAGCGACATCGGATTTTTTCGCACCAGCTTCAAAAATGATAGCCTTTGCAGCCTCGGCTATTTCTTTCAGGCTGCGCTTTGGATCCGAGATATCGACAACAGTGATATCGGCTTCCTGAACTACGCCCCCAACAGAGTCCGACAGCACCAAGGATCGACGGTCGCCGGTGATCGTCAAACCCAGCACATAGCGAAAACCGGGATTCGCAGAAAGTTCGACTTCGCGTCGACCCAGACGTCCATTAGCAGCAGCACCATCGCCCTCAATTAAAATTCCGTCGGTAATCATATCGCGCGTGATGCGCGATATTGCGGCACCAGTGAGGCCCGTCAATTCGACTAATTTCTTCCTGGATATCGGTCCCTTAGAGAGAATTTGAGCGTGAATTTTCTGCTCATTTCTCCGCCTTAAGTTGGCTGTCGTCAGCATTTTCTTTTAGTTACACTCTGTAATTAATGTTGCGCATCGCTCTGATCTATGCATAGTCGCATCCAAGAAGCTTGTCTAACCAAACAGGCGTTGCTGGGAAGAAATCCATAGAAATGGCAAGTGCGGCACCTAACTTTCTCTTCGTAATGGCCGATCAATTGGCCGCACCCGCGCTTCCGATCTACGGGAAAGCAAATGTTGTCGCGCCTCATTTGCAAAGGCTTGGGGATGAAGGCGTTGTCTTCGAGAATTGTTACTGCAACTATCCGATTTGTGGCCCCTCACGTGCTTCGATGCACACCGGAAAGCGCGCCTTCGACATTGGCATGTACGACAACGCCAGCGAGTTTCAGGGCGCCGTTCCGACGTTTGCGCATTATCTGAGAAAGCTCGGGTATCGGGTGGAAATGTCTGGGAAGATGCACTTTGTTGGTGCAGATCAGATGCATGGGTACGAGGCCCGGCACACGACGGAAATTTATCCCGCAAACTACGCCTGGACAGTCGATTGGAGCAAAGGGCGCGAGTTTCGCCCCACAAATTTGACCATGGCCCCAGTGATTGAAAGCGGGCCATGCATTCGTAGTTTGCAAATGGATTATGACGAGGAGGTCGCATTCAACGGCGTACAGGCAGTCTATGACTTGGGGCGCCGCGCCGACGAAAAACCGTTCTTTCTGACGGTGTCCTTCACTCAACCACATTCGCCATTTGTCGCCCCTCAAAAACACTGGGACCTGTACGATCACGACAAGATTGATCTGCCCGCTGTCCCGCCGTTTGAACTCGACGAGATGGATCATCTGTCGCGCAATCTGCACTATTGTCAGGGCCGCCATGAGTTCACGGTGACCGATGACCATCGCCGCAATGCGCGGCATGGCTATTACGGCATGATCTCTTACATCGACGAAAAGCTTGGTCAGCTGCGTGATGCCCTTGAGAGCTCAGGTCAGGCCGAGAACACCATCATCGTTTTCTGCGCTGACCACGGAGAGATGATGGGCGAGCGCGGTATGTGGTACAAACAGCACTTCTTTGAATGGGCGTCTCGCGTCCCACTCATTATTCATGCGCCAAGTCGTTGGAATGCGTCACGCATCAAGGAAAACACCTCCCTGCTAGATTTGATGCCGACGATTCTCGACCTGGCCGACGACGGGGCATTCGACAGCTACGCGGAGACACCCGACGGCGTGTCATTGCGCCCGTCGCTCGAACAACCTGGCAGTCAGGGCGAGCGGCCCGTGCCTGCGGAATTCGCCGCCGATGGCTCTACAGGGCCAAGCCGTATGATCAAGCTTGGTCGCTTTAAGTACATGGATTTGGAAGGCGTCGACGAACGGCTTTATGATCTGGAGGAAGATCCCAACGAACTTTCCGATCTCACGAGTGAGCCGACACATTATGAGACTCTTGAAAACATGCGGCGTCACGCCCAATCGCTTTGGGACGCCGACGAAATGCGGATCAAGATACGAACAAGCCAGAAACGGCGCTTGGCTATTCATCAAGCAACTGGCGGTGATCCAACATATGTCAACGTTGTCCGCCACAACGACGAAAACCGATATGTGCGCAATGGCAGTGCCGCCGATACCAAGGCGCGGGCGCGTTTCCCATATGTCGAACCTGCGCAAGCCGCTGGGGGTGGAGAGTGAGTATGATATCCACGCCCCCAAATATCCTGATTATCATGGCCGACCAGGTCGCGGCTCAGGCGCTGTCGCTGTACGGTAACGGAACTTGCAAGACACCCAATCTGGAGCGATTGGCGAGCCAAGGTGTTGTTTTCGACAATGCCTACACCCCATCACCCCTGTGCGCGCCTGCACGTGCGTCGATGATGACAGGGCGGTTAAGCCCGAACATCGCATGCTATGACAACGCTTCTGAACTACCCGCGTCCATGCCAACCGTCGCGCACCACTTGCGCAACGCTGGCTATCACACCGTTCTCTGCGGAAAGATGCATTTCATCGGGCCCGACCAGGTTCACGGGTTCAACGAGCGCATCACAACCGACATCTACCCCGCGAATTTCTCGTGGATTCCCAACTGGGAACAGGGCCCTTCTTTCATCTCATCTGGAGTGACGCTTTCCTCGGTTGTCGAGGCCGGCCCTTGTGCGCGCAACATGCAGATGGACTACGATGACGAGGTCGAGTTTCAGGGCATTCAAAAGCTGTACGATCTTGCGAGGGCGCCTGAGAAGTCGCCGTTCTTCATGACGATTTCCTTCACCAACCCGCATACGCCCTTCACGATTTCGCATGAGTACTGGGACAGGTATTCGGAAGAAGACCTAGACAGCCCGTCGGCACCCGATGTGCCGTTCGAGGAATTGGATTTCCATTCCAAAGGGCTCTATTTCGCGCATGGCCGCCACCTGCACGATGTCAGTAAAGAGCAGCTGAGAGATTCACGGCATGGCTATTACGGCATGATCTCCTACATCGACGACAAGGTAGGTCAGATACTCGATACGCTGGAAGCTACAGGCCAAGACCGGAACACAGTTGTCATGTTCGTCTCGGACCATGGCGAAATGCTGGGTGAGCGCGGCATGTGGTATAAGCACCATTTTTGGGAATGGTCGTCACATATTCCTATGATTGTCAGCTTCCCGGGCGCCACGCATGTTGGTCGCTGTGACAAGGTCGTCTCACTCGTCGACATACTGCCCACCTGCGTTGAGCTCGCGACAGGCGACGCGCCATCAAATGTCGCTCCGAAAGTCGACGGCGCGTCTCTTCTGAGATCGATCAACGAAGACAGCACCGCGCCGGACTTCGCTATTTCAGACTATCTGGCCATTGGGCCCTGTGTGCCATGCCGAATGGTCCGCAAAGGTCGATACAAGCTCATGTACACCCATGGGCATCCCCATATGCTCTTCGATCTCAAGGCGGATCCACATGAGCAGACAAACCTGGCGGACTCTGAGGACCATGAAGCTGTCCTGGCTGACCTTCTGGCGTTAGCCCTGAGTGATTACGATCCGGAGGCTTTGGCAATCATAATCGGACGCTCGCAACGAGAGCGCCGTTTCATTGCCACCAGCGGAGATGACTTACCAAGCTGGGCCCACAAAGTGCGATTCAATGACGAAAGCCGTTTTGTGCGCAGCGCCAAGGTTGATGACACCAAAGGGCGTTTGCGACTGCCCAGGGTTCCTTCGGTGCCTTTCGATTACGAACCATTTGAAGCGGCTGAAGTCGATCAATTGATGCGAGGCGAGACCCGGCTTGAGCAGGTTCGCCGTCGCGTAGGGAGCAAAAGCCAATGAAGTCATTTCTTTTGAAGTATGCCGGTCTGCTGAGCGCCCTTGGTTTCGTGATTTTCATCGGCAACTCGATTGTCGGGAAGGTGATGCTGGCCTCCGGCACTGGAATCGCGCCCCCCATTGATGGCGTTCCCGAATTTGTCTTGCTCGCAGCTTCTGTCGCCTTTCTTGCGACGTGGCTGGAGCAGAAAGTGAAGCAAGAAGAGATTGAAAACTAGGAGAAAAAGGGAGGATCACATGAAAACTCAACAGGAAATTCTCGAAAATCCAGAACGGCGCGCGTTCTTCCGGGCAAGCAGCAAGTACGGCTTGTCTGCAGCATTGGTTGCCGCAGGTGCCGGAACCCTGATGACAAGCGATACTGCGGTTGCGCAAACAGCACAGGAAGAGCGCGATCGCAAGAAGGCGGCTGAGCATACAATGACCTTCGCGACGGCCTATATTCCTGGTGTGTCGCGACAGTTCCCGATCATGCAACTGGATTTCAAGGAAAACATCCAGAACATGTCCGGCGGCAAGATTTACGTGAACCTTGCGTCAGGTGGGAAGCTAGGAGCCGGGAAAGTTTTGGCCAACAAGGTTCAGAAGGGCGTGATCCAGGCCGCGCAGCACTCAATCTCGAACTTTGCACCTTTTGCTCCGGCGGCTGATCTGATCAATATCCCCTATTGGTGCGCGACCAACCAGAATTTCGTAAGTCTGGTAACTTCCCAAGCTTGGAAGGAAACGGTCCATCCCAAGGTCGAAGAGGCCGGTTTCAAGGCGCTTTGGTACACATCGACGTCGGCGCGGACTTTCTCGGTGCGTAAGGGGCTCGATCCCATCCTGAAGATCGAGGATCTGGCGGGTATCAAATTCCGTGTGCCCGGCTCGAAAATGCTGCAGCAGTTCTACCGCCTGCTTGGGGCGAATCCGACACCGGTGGCTTGGGGTGAAACTCCCGCAGCCATTCAACAGGGCGTCGCTGACGCGCTGGATCCCGTCATCGGCGGCCTTGTGAACTTTGGTTTCCAAGACATCCTGGCACACATCACACAGGCGCAGTCGGTGCATGGCGGTCAGGTCTTTAGCTGTAATCTTGAGTGGTTCCACGGGCTTTCACCCGAATTGCAAAACGCGGTTGAGGCCGCATCCGATATCACACAGCGACAGAACCTTGCAAAGATCCCTGCGGCTTTCGCCTTTGCCAAGGCAGTCATGGAAAACGCGGGGGTTCAGGTTCATTCTCTTGACGAAGAGCAGCAGGCGCGTTTCGTCGAAGCTGCCGGTTACCAGCGGCCGGAATGGGACGGGTTCAAGAACGACCTGGCTGGCTCGACCGCAAAGTTTGACGAGCTTCTCGAAGCCGCGAACACAACAAACAGTCGGTACATCGTCGACAACGTTTGAATCTGAATGGTCGGTCAGCAGCTCTGACCGGCCAATCTGAAAGGGTCAAGAAATGCGCAAATTGCTGGCTACGCTGAATAAGGACTTGGAACGATGGCTGATGCTGGGGTTCTACCTGTACATCGTGGCCGTGATCATCATCGAAGTGTTTCGCCGTTTCGTACTGAACTACTCGTCGATCTGGGGCGAGGAAACGGCGCGCTATGCCTTCGTGTATCTGGTCTGGATCGGGGCCTCGGCTGCGGTTACGGACCGCGCGCATATTCGCATCGACATCATATTCCATTTGGTCTCGACGAAGGTCAAAGGGTACCTCTACGTATTCGGTGATGTTGTCACCCTCGGGTTTGCATTTTTCGCACTGTACTACTCGGCAGAGTCCGTCTTGCAATCAATTGAGTTCGGTTCGGCAACAAGCGGCCTGCGGATAAATACCGGCTGGTTCACGGCCGCGGTTCCCATCGGGTTTTGCTTGATCATCATCCGGCTCATCCAATCCCTTCGCAGAGATATCGCCGACATTCGAGCGGGCCGCCCGGTCTTCACCGGCAACGCCATGTTCAGCTAGGAGAAAGCCGTGCTTTACGCCACACCAGAAGCCTCGGTCGCCTGGGGCTGGGACATTACCGGTCCACTTATTCTCATCGTTATCCTGCTGGGGTTGGGCATTCCCATGTGGGTTTCGATGGGTACTGGCGTCGTTCTGCTGCTCTTCTTTACGGGTACTCTACCGGTCGCCTTGATCGGGGAATCTCTTTTTGAGGGTATGGATGCATTCGCACTGATCGCAGTCCCCCTGTTTATATTGACCGGCGATGCTCTCGTTCGGACAGGTCTGTCCAACAGATTGCTGGACATTGCTGCCGCGACAACCGGGAGCCTGCGATCCGGGTTTGGGTCCGCGACAGTGCTTGGATGCGGGTTCTTCGCCTGCATTTCCGGATCGGATGCCGCAGGCTGCGCCGCTGTTGGTCGCATGACTGTGGACCGTCTGGTGGAAGCTGGCTACCCGAAGGCCTACGCCAGCGCGCTTGTTGCATCAGGTGCATGTACCGGCATTTTGATCCCGCCTTCTATCGCCTACATCGTAATTGGCCTAATACTCGGCGTTCCCACAGCTACATTGTTCACAGCTGCGATTATCCCAGGCGCTATGGTATTGGGCGTGATCATGCTGACGAATGTCGCGTTGAACAGGATCAACGGGTACGAGCGTTCAGACATCAAGTTTTCGTTCGCTGTCTGGACGAAAGCCATGTGGGACGGGCGCTATGCCATCCTAATCCCGTTCATCATCTTGGGCGGCATTTATTCCGGTATCTTCACACCCACCGAGGCTGCCGCAATTGCTGTCGTCACAACGATTGTCATCGGGTTCTTTATCGGAACGCTGAGACCATCTGACATTCCACCGATGCTGATTTCATCGGCCAAGGTCAATGGTGTCATCCTACCGACAGTTGCCCTCAGCCTACCACTGGCCGAAGCGATCGGGTCCATTGGCATTCCGCAAGCCGTGATCGAAAGCATGCTCGCGCTGACGGACAGCCGTGTGATCCTCATCCTGCTTATGATGCTCATATTCGTGGTCGCGGGATGCGTGATGGAGGCGGTTCCCAACATCGTTCTGATCGCCCCGGTCCTGTTCCCGCTGGCGCAAGAAATCGGCATCCATGACATCCACTTCTGTATCATCATGGTCACCGCCCTCGGCATCGGGTTCGTGACGCCACCGATTGGGCTCAACCTGTTTGTCATAACGGGTATCACTGGCGAACCGATCATGAAGGTTGCGGGCTATGCTGCACCCTATGTCCTGTCGATGCTCGCCGTTGCCTTCCTGTTGGCGTTCGTGCCGTGGTTCTCGCTCGTGCTGATCCAATAAACTGACCGTTTGATTCTTTACCGGGGACATCAGGTTCCCTTTCCCAACATTGAATAGGGGAACAGGAAGATGAAGTCCCTGTCGTCATGGTCAGACCGCGCGATCAATCCCCACTTGGGTGCCCTTCGGTTCACGTTTGCAATCATGAGCGACACCCATGTGGATCAAGAAGGCGCCCCGTCGTCTTCACCCTTTCCCGTCAACGCGCTTTGCAACGCGCGCACGCGCTATGCAGTCGGCCACTTGCAAAGCCTCTCTGATCAGATGGGCGAGGTTGCGCCGGAATTCCTGGTTCATCTCGGTGATCTGATCCACCCGGTCCCGGCGATGCCAAGCTATGGAGCGGCCGCAACGGATTTTCGGAAGATATTTGCTGGCCTTGATATGCCGATGCATGTTCTTCCTGGCAATCACGACATCGGCGACAAGCCGGGGTTGGCACCAGCCCACACGATTGACGATCATTGCATGGGCGTATGGGGCAACGAATTTGGACCGTCGTATCGTTCTTTCACCCATGATGGCGTTAAATTCGTTCTTCTGAACGCCTCGCTGATCAATTCCGGGTTGCCACTTGAGGCGGACCAAATCCGGTGGGCGGAAAGCGAAGTCAGCGATCCAGAAGCGAAACGGTGCCTGCTGTTTTTACACTATCCGCCATTTGTATCTGACCCGACAGAGCCATCGAATTACGACAACATCGCGGATCCGGGTCGATCGTGGATACTGAGCCTTCTCGAGACCGGAAACGTAGAGGCGGTATTCAGTGGCCATGTCCATCATTCCTGGCTGAACCGTCACGCTGACGCGGATCTCTATGTCCTTCCTTCGACCAGCTTCACGCGGCAGGACTACAGCGAGATGTTTCGTGCAAAACCTACCCCGGATATGCAGGACGGGCGAAACGATCCGGCCAAGACCGGCTATTTCATCGTGTTTGTCTACGAGAATGGCCAGGTCTGCCATTCACTTCGTCTGGATGGCACCGGCCTGGAAGACGGCGAAGCTTTCCCGTCCGTGCCGCCAACAATTGCGCGATACCAATCAAAAGAGCTCGCCGGTCCCGGCCTGGGATTTGAAATGCGGCACCCTTGGGCCGAGGTCACTGAAATCGCGCCCTCGGGCGCCCTTGATGATTTCCAGCGCAAACCTGTTCGAAATGACTATCCGGTGATTGCCGCGTTGGACATGGGCGTCCGCAAACTGAAGGTACCGTTGCAGGATCTGCGCGATCCGCAAACTCGCGCCCGCACGCGGGATCTGCAAAGCCATGGCGTGGCTTTCACCTTGATCGCAACAGACGTGCCATCCGATCAGGACACGAATCTGCTTATCGAAAACGCCGACCTTGATCTGACAGTCGAGTTTGTCGCGCCGCTATCTGCATTGGCCGATGCCAAGCCTCGCATGGCTGAGTTTCGGAAGGCCGTACCTGGCATCCGACTCCATCTCAGCAAATTGCGCTTGCCGCACGAAGTTCCAAAGAACGCGAAGCAATACTTCCACCGTTACGATAGCGGCTTTCTGGCATCCGAACGCACCGAGATCGATAGGCTCGTAGACAGTGGCGTTTTTGGGCAGGTCTTTGATGGATGTGTGTTTCGGATCGCACGCGAAGAAGAACTCTTGGAAACGTCCGCCGATCTGGCAGAGATCGTGACCCATTTCGGTATCACCGCATCCGTCACCATCACCATGGCGGATAGGAACCCGTCGGTCGCCAGAACAGATGATGAAGACGCGGCGTGGCGAATGGCCGAAGCCGTTCTATTGACCGCGCGTTATCCGGAACTTGATTTCTTCAGCGACACCTTCATGGATTTTGATCGCGGACACTCGGTTAGAAACGGTGTCATCGACCGGTTCTGCAACCCCCGACTTGGCTATCGCGTGGTCAAGAATTTGCACGCAATACTGGCTAGTCAGGTCTCTCCATTGAAGTCGCTCGCAAGTCGAAACGCAGAAATGCAAATCACTGAAGCCACCGGAGTAAATTTTGCGATGACAATTGTGGCACCTGGCGCGAATAGTCAGAATCTTGCGGAGTATTCTGGATATATGGTGAATTTAGGTAGCGGGTCGATTACTGATAACTGGATACAAAATTCACCAAGTCAAAATCCTGAGCCAGTTTGTATCGTCAGTGCGTTGTGAGTTGGCCGTTGAGATCGCAGGAATGGAAAAATTGCTGGTGCATGCTCTCGGCAAGGCAATTTCGGCGGCAACTTTTGAGTTTGGGTTCATCGGCATTGGAAGGGCAATGATTACTCGGAATGTTGGCCCCGCTTTCAGCATCGCGTATTACTTCCGGACGTCGACAATAGGTAGCCAACGTCCGCTACACCGAGTCTTGCGGCCATTCATGCAAGTTGCAGAGTTTGTCAAAATGGGCTCTTGGCAGTCATTCGCCGCGAGTTGCTTGAAGGTCTGCTTTGGCGATCAACGCGAGTACGGCGCACTCACTTGGGAGCAGTTCCGCCGTTAGCTTTGCTTGGCGTCTGCCAGTCGCTGAGCCCGAGCTTTCTGAGCTTCCATGCGAGCCGCTGTTCCTGTTGACTCAGGGACAGAATTGCTTGGAACAGAATTGTTTGCGGGAACCATTGAGCCGCGGGCTGGCAACTTCTGAAGACCCAAAAACTGGCGCGATCGCATAGCGGCGTACTCTGGCGCTGTGGCAGTGCCCACCAAGAATCGATTGTACGCTTGCTGGCTTCCCATTGCAGCACGACTGAAGGCGTAGGTCCCGCCCATTCCCGATGTTAAAGCTGGCATCACGATGTTTCCGGAGATCGCTCTGACGATGAAAGGTGTTGCAACGATAAATCCCTTTGCCATCAGCACCATCATGAAGAAAGGAATTAGTGCTCCGATGTTGGTCGCGCCCTCAGGATCTCCAAGCTCGACAAGGAGCGCTCGCGATACACCCGTGATCGTTGCAAACACACCAGCTACTACAATCGGGTATATCGAGAACGACACCAAGGCCGACAACCATCTAGCGAAGTAGTCCTTTGTGACGTCGAAAAGGGTGAGGAAGATCATGATCGGCGCGATACCGATCAGCAGAGCGATCATCAGCCGTGAAGCGACGATTATAAACGCAGCGAGTCCGCCAAGCAGCGAAAGCAGAACAACACCTATGGTGTCCATCAATGCTCCCGCCATCCAGTTCAGTTCCGCTCCAGCGGCATTGAGATAATCGCCTAAGCTGGCAATCAATCGGTCGAATTCTTCTGCAAAAGTACCTGAAGGTCCCGGCGTACCTCCCCCTACAGATGCCACCAGCGAACCTGCGATGCTGTCGATACCGCTCAAAACGGCAGAGGACAGCGAATTGAATTGAGCCCAGTTCGTCGCAAACACGCCAACTAGTACAATTTTGACGGCTAACCAAAATGCGTTGCGACCGTCCACTGAGCGGTATTGGAAAGCCGCGTTCAGCAGAACGAAAATGACGACGATGGTTGCAGCGACCTGAATGATTGTGCCGGTTGTGGCGGCGACGGCACCGAACTGCGTTTCGGCGGCCGTCTCGAGAAAGCTCTCAGCCGTTTCAACGAAGTATGTAACGACCGACATGATGTGACCTCAGTTCCAATGCCCCTGAGCAACGCAAAGCTCTCTGGCGAGTGTCCGGTTTGTCCTAATCTCGGCTTCGAAATTCTCGGTCGCTTCGTATACATCGTGTCGGTCTTCAAGCCGGGCAAACCGCTCCCGATATTCAGCAAGGACCGCTTCCCAGTCAGGGAACCTGTTGCTGCATGAGCAGTCGTTTCTCGAGGCGATCAAATCGAAAGAATGGGCTCGGTACATTCGCTGGAGCAAGTATGCCCGATGCGCGTCCTTGGGACCCATGTCGGAGATTATCGCCGGTTCTTCCGGCCGATCTTGGCAAAAAGGGAAGGATTCGCTTTCGTCTGCGACCGCTTGTTGAGAGATCGCGCCCACCACCGCGATAGCTAAAGCAAGAAAGACTGCGGAAGCCCACCTCATGCCGCTTGTCCAGACTTGTCGCCCTCTTCATCTTTGGAGCGTTTGAGGAAGACAGTAACGACGCTTCGGTAGTTGTCCGAGTTGACTACAGATACGACTTCAAACCCAGCAAGCCCCCATTCTGCAAGCTCGGACTTCATTTGTGCGGTCATACCTTGCTCCGAAAGATCGTAGGTAAGGACTTCGTGTTCAAAGGTCTTCATGTCTCGGTTCCTCCCGTCTGTCCGGGCAAATAGAATTCGGTGATCCCGCGGTCGCCTGCATGGCGCGCGGCATGGATGATCACGTCAATTGAGCTTTCGATGTATTGTACCATGTCGGTGTGGGTCATCGGCACTTCAGTCTTAAGAGCGGCGATCGCTAGGCGTTGAATTGCCAACTGGGGCGTTTCGGCGTGCAACGTGGTCATGGACCCGCCGTGGCCGGTATTAATCGCTTCTAGGAACGTCATCGCTTCAGATCCCCTGACCTCGCCCAGGACAATGCGATCCGGGCGCATGCGCAACGTCGATGTCAGCAATGTGTCGGCGCTGCGTGTTCTTTCCTCCCGACTGGCCAGGAGCGTCACGACATTTGGTTGCGCGGGAATCAGCTCGGCGGCTTCCTCGATGGTGATGATGCGTTCTTCCGGGGGGACGAAAGATAGGATTTTGCGCGCTGCGACCGTTTTGCCGGTCGATGTGCCGCCCGAGACGATCATGTTCAGCTTGTGTGCGACGCAGAAGCGGATCGCGGCGTAGATATCGCCGCCTTTGACCACTTCTCGGAGTTCCTGGTTTCTGTTCAGCCTGTCTGTCTCGAGGCTGCGCTCGACCCCAAAAAGGAATTTCAGCTCAACGTCGTCGAGAGGCAGGGAGGTGAAAAACCGCAGCGAGATGGACATGCCTTCGGTGACTGCCGGCGGCATGATGACTTGCGCGCGGACCGGGCGTTCACGGTACTTGATGCTCACAGATACGATCGGCTTGTCTTTGCTGATCGTCGAGTTGGAGGCCGATGCGATATGGGTTCCAATGTCCTTGATCTCGGTTGGTGTCAGGCTGCTTTCCAAAGGCGACATAAACCTGTCGCCTTGGAATTCGCCCCAGACAGACCCGTCGGGATTGATGCAGATTTCGATGATGTCGTCGCGGGAAGCATCGGTGAGCTTGTCGAGCGAGGCCTGAAGGTAAGCGCCGGACATCAGAAGATCTCCAGATCACGGTCCACCATCACGGTGATCCGCGCGCCCTGTTCGACGTAGATCACAGGACCGATGTACAGGTAATCGTCGATGACACTGTCGGCGCTATCCGCAAAGTCGTCGCCCACATCTTCGAGGATTTCGGCAGAGGTTTCGTCTTCGACCTGCGCAGCAGCGGCGCCGGGCAGGGCCGTAATCAATGAAATGAGGGCCGCCGAGCCGAAACGCTCCTTGAAACGTGTGTCTACAAACCCCGTTGCACCGGCGCGTCCAAGCTCGTCGCCTCCGAACGAGCTGATGGTGACCGTTTGGTTGGTGGGTAGAATGATCCGGTCCCAGGCGATTGTGATGCGGCTTTGGGCGATGTCCGCACCTGAACGGTATCGGCCGATTAGCTTCGATCCCCGCGTAATCAAAATGCGGGATCCGTCGTAGGAGTGCACGTCTTCGGTGATGACAGCGCGGACTTGCCCGGGGAGTTCGCTCGAGATTGCCGTCTCCATCGCGGCCTGGATCATCGTGCCCTGCACAATCGTATTGCCAGGATTTGCGATGACCTCGGCTTGCGTCACGGTCGAAGGCAGAGCGCCGTTCAGGACGAAGTCGGTCACATCTCCGAAAGTCCGTTCCGCCAGTTCGCCCTCGCCCGTGCTGCTGCCACCGAATGCAATGGTCGGTGACTTGATCCGCGCTTCCTGAAACGCCGCTTCCTCGTCCCGCCGACGCTGCAGCTCTGCCAAGCGTCTTGCTTCTTCCTCTCGTTGCAACCGCAGGCGTTCGGCCTCGAGGAGATCGGCCTCTGATGGTCCAGAAGCAGGCGCGGGGGCCTGCAGTTTTGCAAGGTCGAGATCCATGCGCAGTTGTTGAAGCTCCCGATCTCGCGCGGCCAGTTCTTCGGCGAACTGGTCCTGCGCGCGTTGTGAGGCTTCCTCCAGCGCGGCAATCTGTGCTGTCAGAGCGTTGATGGCATCCGCGGCCGCGGTGTCTTCTTCAACAACCGGTTCCGGCGCGTTCTGCAGCGCTTCGATCTCGGCACGCAGGGCAGCAAGTTGTTCGAGCAACTCCGCATTTGGTTCCGGGTCGGGTTCAGCGACCACGATCTCAGGTTCCGGCGGGGTAGGGGGCACGAAGGGCTCGATTTCACCGAACCCGTCCCCAGTCATCTGAAATTCCTCTGGTTGCGCGGTCGGGAGCGGGTTTTCAGGAGTTTCCTGCAATGCTGAATAGGCAAGTAGACCCAGAACCGCGATCGCGCTCGTTCCAAGAAGCGCCACCAGAAGAGAGGGCCTCGATCTCGGTTTGGACGGTTGCGCGCCTTCGAGGGCGGCGAGGCGTTTGCTGAGATCGTCGATATCACTCATGATGATGCCCCCGCATTGGTCGATTGAATGCAGACGATCTCGTCCCCCAGCCTCAGGACCCATTCGCGACCAACACCGGAGACCCGCAGAACGCCGTCCTCGACTTGCGTGCTGTTGACCGTTCGCTCGCGGCCATTGTTGTGCTGGAAGATCGCGGGAACGGGCGCACTGCGGGGAAATCGGAAGAAGGTGAAAGTGCCGTCATCCCACACCGAAGACGGTGTGAAAATCGTACGATCGCTGGCAGCGTAGTTGTAGTTCGGGGCGCGCTGCGCAACTGCGTTTGTGGGTCGCCGGTTCTCGTCGGGATACCGAAACTGGACCACGTAGAATGTGGGTGACGCGCTTTCCGTCACATTGAAGTAGTAGCTGCGCCGGTTGGTATAGACAGTGATGTTGGTGTGAACCCCTCGAGCATTGGGTTTCACAGCAAATGCACGCCCACCGGGCACCCCGTCGAGTTGAAACCCTTCGGTGTCGCCGGCGATAATGGAGCGGATGGTCTCGCCTTGGCCAAACTCAACGGTCGTCACATGGGTCAGGCTAACGTTGAGGCGATAGACCTGCCCGTCCTGGTATGTGGCCACACGGACGCGGTTGTCATTCGGCCCTGATCTCGGAATGGCCTCGGCAAAGGCGGCGCTGGCCGCAACCGATACCGAGACAGACAGAAGAGCCGGGAGGATCAAGCGCATGGTCAATTCTCCAACCTGTCAGAGCGAATGGCGTATTCCCTAACGGTGAAGCCGAAAGGGTTGGTCCAAACATCGTCGATGGACCGGCGCTGCTCGGGACGGAATTCGAAGAGCAAGGTGGCCGTGAAGAGACCGGCCTGGATCCCCTGAGGTGAAGTCAGGCGCTTACGCAGGCGGACGGTCGCGCGATTGCTTCCGATCTGGTTGATGCTGAGAATTTCGACATCGAGGCGGGCATTGGCTCCATAGACCTTGGGCGGGTAGGCATCCGCGTTTGCGCTGTTCCAGATGTTGCGCATTGAGGCCTCGGCGGCCCCGCCGGAGCGTTCGAGAATACTGCGGACGCGCACATCATTGTCGAGTTGATTGTAGGTTTCGCGGTCGGTCACGTAGCGAAACACGGCACTCTCGATGATGGCCTGGTTTTCCGTAACAGAGACTGCGCTTACCGATGCATTGGGAAGCGCCAGACCCGTCTCGGGGTCGTAGGGAACGACAACGGGTGCCGGATCGACATCAAGGACTGAAACGAGTGCGGCCGACAGGCAGCCCAGAACGCCGAAGGATAGCCCTGCGAAGGCAAGTCGCTGCCACAACTGTTCCCGGCGGCGAGCCCCGTAGATCAGTTCTTCTTCGACGATTTCGGCTTCGCGCATCACTGGCCAGTATCTCCTATCTGGCCTCGAGCTCGGGCAGGGTGAAATCCATGTACCGTTGCTCTTCGGCGATAGTGGCCGCGTCGATGACGCCGGTTTGTCCGGTCCCGACCGTTTGCACGGCTTCGAGTTGCCACATCGCGACAAGCGCGATCGCCAGTTCCGCTGTCACACGCGTGTTGAGATCAACACTGTCCTTCAGCTCTTCCATTTCACCGATCATGCCAACGAGGCGATCCACCCGTTGCAGAGACTGGCCGGCCTCTTCGTAGGATGTCTGGGCTGCGGCAGACATAACCGCTCCCGTGGTGGCCCGCGTCGCAGTGCGACTTGCCCCTTCATTGCCGCCCGTCGCCATCTCGCGCAGCGTGTCTTCATCAAATCCGGCTTCGGCGAGGACACGTGTCATTTGCGTTTCGATCCGGCCTGCGCTGTTGCCCGCGAGCCGGGAAAAGTCGCCTTCGCGGATGGCATCGATGGTTGCCAGGATGTCGCCGAACTCCTGATCAAGAAGCCCGTTCAGTTCGTCCTCCATTTCGGTGTGGATGACAGTGGGAAGTTCCATCAGACCCGTGAGCGCGGCATAGGTGTCTTGAAGCTGGGCGAGTTGCTCTTGAAGCGTGGCGAATTGCTCGCGCAGCTGGACGAGTTGTTCGTTCTGCAGGACCTCATCTTCGATCATCTGCCGGAGTTGCTGGATCTCCTGCGCGATGTTTTGTGTGTCGACCGTCGGCACACCTTGGGCGATCGCCGGAACAGTGAGGAATGGGACAGGGGCCGTGGCCATCAAGAGACCCAAAGCGGTCAGGCAAAGTCTGCGCCGGGCCCAACTGAAAATAGGGTGTGTCATTCCAAGTCCTCCAATGTGAAATTCATGAACAGCTGTTCCTCGAGCTGCGCAGAGGCCATGGCGATCTCGGCCGCACTCAAGGGTCGTGTTCGGGTCGCTTGCAGGCGTGTGCGCGCGGCGATGAGCCGAACAAGTTCTGCGCGCGCGTAGGCGTTCAACGCCATCGACCCCTGAAGGTCCGACGTTTCACCGATCCGCTCGACGATGCTGGCAATCCGCATGGCGGCGGCCTGAATGGAGGCCATTGAATGATTGCCGTAGGTTGCGGCACCTGCGCTTGTCAGAGACAGGTTCGAGTTGGCGAGCAAGGCCGGGTCGATGGTGCCAAGCGCCTCGGCGCCGCCCATGCGGGCGAGATAGGCGTTGTATTTTTGCGGGATGACCGCGACGTAGTGCCGGGTTTCAGTGAACGGCGGCACTCCGCTGTATTCGATCACGCGCCCGGGACCTGCATTGTAGGCGGCAAGCGCATAGATGATGTTGCCGTCAAAGCGCGCCAGTTGTGCCGCGAGGTACCGCGCGCCGCCCTGCACCTGCAGGTATGGGTTGTCATAGTATTCTGGATAGATGCCGAGATCGCCCGCCGTGCCCGGCATGATCTGTGTCAGACCAAATGCGCCGACCGGTGAACGGGCGCCAATGGTGAACCGGCTTTCCTGCCAGATCAGAGCTTGCAGCAGGGCACGCCATTGGCGGACGCTCAGTCCCGCGCGGGCGACGCCTCCAAGACCGTGGGTTTCCTTTGAGACGCGAATGATGAGTTGCTCAATGTTGAGCGCGGCATCGCCAAACATTTGATCTGCGCCTGGATTGGGATCATCTGCGCCGTAGAGAAAATCTGCAGATTGCTCTGGCTTTCCGCCGGCCTCGAGCGCGTCGATGGTGCCGGGAATACCCTGGCCGCCGAAGCTCGTTTGCGCGTCGAGGATCTGCTGGAGCACCCTGAGTTGCTCACGTTCGATCTCGGCGATCTGCTCTTTTAAGGTGAGCTTTTCACGTTGAACGGAGAGATCACGTTCGCGATGTGCATTTGCCGCCTGGTTACGCACTGCCAAGCCCGCATCTGCGGTTGGCACACCTTGAGCATGCGCCGTTCCCACACTGATGCAGACAAAGCAAAGATATGCCGCGCATCTGGAGATCACTCGAGCCACCCTGTACCGAGATCGGCATCGCCCAAGGGCTCAAAGTCGCAGATTTTCTCGGCAGGTCCTCGCGCCACGAAGCTGAAGCAATTGGCCTCGGACGGTTTGTATAGCTCGCATCCAGCGAGGACGGAGATCAGGATCAAGAAGGGAACGAGAAATCTCATGGCAGCCTCCAGAAGTCGGAACGTCTTCGATAATCTGTGCCGACAAGCTGTTCGCCCTTTTCCATCCCACCGAGGATAGTGAGCAGGGGACCCAGGGGGCTGAGATCGGTGTCGACAACCACGGAGCCCTGATCATCCCGCACCAATCCAAGACGTGAGTTGCTCCCGGTGTTCAGCAGGACATCGAGTTCCTTGTCGTTGAGATTGAGCATTGCGTAGTCGGACGCATTGGCCCGAATATTGGGCAGCAGAATTTGTGTCGGAACGGCTTCGATGATGGTTTTGCCGGTCCGCGTCTGTTCCAGCTGGCTGGCATATTGGGTCATCATCACGACCACCGCGTTCTGCTTTCGAGCGGTGACCAGCCAGTTGGACAACCGCTCTGCAAAGTAGGGATTGTCCAGCGCCTTCCACGCCTCGTCGATGACGATGATTGTGGGTTTGCGATCTTCGATTTTCCGTTCGACCCTCCGAAAAAGGTAGGACAGAACGGCCATGCGCTCCTTCTCGCTCTCACTGTCGAGAATGCCGGTGAGATCGAAGCCGACGATCTCACCTTCGAGCGAAAACGTATCCTTCTGGGTCTGTCCGAAGATCCAGCCGTACCGCCCGGTCTGCGCCCATTCCAAGAACCGCTCGTGTAAGTCGCCGTTGTCGTCCGTCGATCCAAAAAGCGATGCGAGATCAGACCAGTTTCGGAGGTCGTCATGGGCCGCGGTTGCGTTTTGGCGGACCACCTCCTGAATGCGGTTGGCCTGAGCTGGTGACAGGGGTTTGTCTGGACGTTGTATTAATGCTGCCAGCCAATCGGACAACCAGGCCTGACCGCGCTCATCGATCTCGGTGCGAAGAGGATTGAGGCCGGTCGGCTCGCCCGCCTTCACAGCCGAAAAGCGGCCACCGTTTGCCCGGACAGTCATCTCCATGCCTTGGCGATAGTCGAAAACAAAGACACGCGCCCCGATGCGGCGTGCCTGCGTGAGCAGGAAGGCAGATAGTACGGATTTGCCTGATCCGGGGCGACCGAGGATGAGAGTGTGCCCGCCGGTTGGCTCCGCGGTCGGTGCGCCCTGTTCATGATAGCTGAAACGATAGGCGGATTGCTCCGGTGTGGGGAACATCGTGATTGTCTGACCCCAGGGGACCTGATCATTGGTCTTACCGAGTTGGGTACGATGAAAGGCAGCAAGATCGGCAAAGTTTCGGTTGGTGATCGCCGCCTTGCGACTCCGGGCAGCGGTGTTCCCAGGGTGTTGTGCAAAGAAATGGGTTTTTGCCGCAAAGGCTTCGGTGATCAGATTGACACCTTCGGACGCCCCGATGTTGCGCACCTCCCCGGCAATGGCGCTGAGCTCTTCCGGTGTGTCACCGAAGACAGTGACAGTCATGTGGTGATCGCCAAAGCTGAGGCGTTTGGATTCCAGATCGTCGAGTGCGTCGGCGAGTTGGGCTTCGAGTGAGATTGCGCCGTCATCGGCGGCGCGCATTAGCCGACGTTGGCGCATGATCCGCGTTGCCATGATGTTCGAATTGATGGGCGTGAACGAATGGGTGACGACCATATCCACCGGCAGGTTCAGGTCATCGAACATCGTGCAGGCGGTCTTTGGAGGATAGGTCTTGATGGCGAATGTGGTCCCGTAACGCGTCCCCACCGCGCCATCGGAAACGACAAAGCTTGCGCCCTTGAAGGTGACCCGGCAGTTGGCAACGTCATGCGCCACAAAGCCATATTTGGAGGACAGGAAGAGCGGCTGTTCCTGGCCCGTGTTCAGGCCTCCAAGAAAGCCCAGAAGCTCACCCGTGCTTGCCTCGAGGAGACGCGGGGACATGTCCGCGAAGGTCGATTTCAGGAAGCCGACAACTTCGCCCAGGCGGAGCAAGCGTTTCTCCGTCTGGGCCGCAAGCAGTGCCACGGATTTGCGCGTCGAGAAGGGCAGACGTGACACCAGGGCAGGGCGATGCACCACAGTCAACGTCAGCGTCTTGTCCCGAAGGCCACGTTGTTCCAGAGATCTGCGCCATTCGGTATCTACGGCCGCAGCGAAATCATCGCCTTCGATCGGCCGCAGGTGGTGCTCAATCCCCTTCGAGACCTTGTGCACATAGAACCCGAAATCCGGACCGATCTGGGCGATGATCTGCGCAAAGAGCGCCCGTGTTTTGTCGAGGTACACATCATCTGTCGTATTGCTGTTGACGCCTTTCAGCCGGAGGCACTGGAAGAGTTCATTGCCACGCGTTCGAACTGTCTGATCGTCAACCAGGCTCACGTAGGGGAGCATATGGGCCAGTTGTCTTTCCCTGCTGGTCCATGTCGGAAGAAGCGAGTCCTGCACTTGGACGTCGTCACGGGGCATAGCTGTCGCCCCCGTGTATTCGACGGTTTGCGGTCGGTGGGGTTTCCTGCAGAGTGGTGGCCACCACGTCGAGGAAATTGGGGTCCCAATCCGCCGCTTTCCAAAGGGCCGGATAGCCCGCCGCTGCGGCAAGGGCGACGGCCCAATGCTGGATCCACAAGAACAGCAAAACGGACCCAAACAGCCAGACCATGGCGTACATGATCGGCAATCCGATCAATTTGGGAGGACGAACGAGCCCGGTGAAGAGGGGGGACTGTTCCGCTGCCATCTTGGTGATCCTCAGGTTGTCCAGATTGCCGCGACGATGGTCGGCGCAGCGGCGATGCCCGCGATGGCAACAAGGACCCACAGTGCCTGGCGGAAATCGAGGATGCCGAAGAGCCAGGAGAGGAAGACACCGATAAGGGCAAGTGTGCCAATCACGATACCAAGTGGGCCGGTGATGGCGTCGACAATCCCTTGGAGAAGGGTCTGGATCGGTGACAGGTCGATGCTCTGCGCCAGGGCAGGGGAGGCCATGGCAAACAGGAGCGTAGCCAGAGCCAGGGTGGCGTTCGGGTTTGATTTCACGAGGTCTCTCCTTCAAGCCGGTTGAACACGGCCAGCACGCGGCTGACGTGGTTTTGCGTTTCTCGGTAGGGTGGGATGCCCTCGTGGCGGGCCACGGCTTCGGGGCCTGCGTTGTAGGCGGCGAGGGCGAGGCGAACATCGCCGAACTCGGCCATCATCTGCGCCAGATACCGGGCTGAGCCGTCGAGGTTCTCGCGCCAGTCATGGGGATCGACGCCAAGCGCGCGTGCCGTGTCCGGCATCAGTTGACCGAGACCAATGGCTCCGACCCGGCTGCGGGCGGCCGGGTTGTAGGCGCTTTCGATCTCGATATTGGACCGGAAAACCAGCCGCCACTCAGTGACGGTGATCCCGGCGCGCCTGAGGCCGGGGTGAGCGGCATAGCGGAGCGCGGTGTCGTCAATCGCTGAAAGGATTTCCGGGGTCGGGGCAAGAGTCCTCCGGCTGACAATGCCAGTTCTGAATCCATCGGCGGATGCGTTTTCGTCATCCCCAAGGATCGCCAGCTCCTCGCTTGCCGATCCTTGGCCGATCCCGTCGTTGTAGTTTCGCGCGAAGCTGCTTTGCGACGTTGAGGCCCGAAGGGAGCCGTCGCCCTGCATGACGAGGACCATCCCTTCGCCTTGCACGGCTGCAGGTGCCAAGCAGATTGCGAAGATACTAGCGATGCGACGGGTCAGACGCGTTGTCAGATGGAAGCGTGTGCGATGCGCGCCCGCCTTCGTAAAGCGGGATCGTAATATGCGTGAAGCCAAGACCTCCAAGAAAGGAGATGAGGCCGTTCGCGGTCTTGAAGGTTCTTGGAACGATCTCTGGACCGTGGGCTGTGTGGTGCCTCGCAGGGACAAGGAGTTTCTCGAATTTGCGCGCCGGATCAACGACACGAATAATCCAGGCGCCATACCAGACAGACGACTTTTTCTCGGCTGTTTGGACGCAGACGACCTCTGCGCTGCACGCACTCTCAATGAGGGTCTTGAACAGAGTCTCTGTAACCACATTCGGAGCACCTTCCCTTGACTGAGACCCCATGTCTGCGGACGTACCTCATGGTTTGCAGGCCGGGCCCTGGTGACGGATAGGCCTACGATATGAGATTATAATATTGACAGCAATATAATATTGAACTTAGACTCATTGAGCGCTTGGCGGTGGATTAATTCGTTGTTTTTAAGAGTGAAAGAGAGATCAATGGCTGTGGTCCACCCACGAGCGCGTCTTTTCATTGTTATAGTATCGGCGGTTTTCTGCGGATCTCAGGCGTATGCGATGACCTGCCTTGCGCCACCACGACCGTTCGTTCCGAGCGATCCAGCGCAAGCCCGCGAATTCGCGGATATCATCCAGAAGGATTTCGAAACCTACATCGCTGAAATCCAGCGATATTTCTTGTGCCTCGATGAAGAACGCGCGCGCGCCTTCACGGAAGCCCAAGAGGTCAGCCAGGAATACGGCCGCTTCCTCGAGATCGTATCTGAGGACCGTTAGACGGCGTCAATCTGTGTCGCCAGGCTGCAGGGTATGCGTTGACCGTCCGCCTTCTTTGAGTGGGATGTTGGCGTGACTGCATCCAAGATCAGACAGGAAGGAGATCAACCCGTTGGCCGTTTTGAATTCGCGGATCTGGACTTCGTCCTTGTCGGCTGAGGCTCTTGAGAGAACGAGCAAGCGTTCCGACGAGCCGTCCTGGCTCACACCGCGAATGACCCACTTCCCATACCAGACTGCGGCTTTTCGAGTTGCGGACGATGTGCAGATGACTTCGGCATTGAACCCCTCCGCCATCAGGCTTCGCAAACGACCTTCGGTGACCACATTCGGTGCGGTCTTCCCCAGATCAAACGTCATTCCTTCCCCCTTGCCAGCCTTTACCCCTTCGTTTTGAAAAGGTTGACCGCCCCATGTCACGTCTCAGCCGAGCTGCGACGATGTTATGATATCGGCGCGATTCCGCTGATAGCATTAAGCATCATGTTGCCGGGAATCCAATACATATGGGCATTCGGGGTGTGTTGATGCGCGTCAATCGAGGTGTCGATCTTGTAGTCTTGCATTAAGTGATGACAGCGATCGTCACCTTGGGAGGGCAGTAAGAGAGCGCTTTACTCAGATGGTGCAAACGTCTGTCTCTTGTCGGATATCGCTGGCCAGAGTTTGAAACGCTAACGAACTCACCACCAACCATTCCTTGACTATTGTACCTCATATGACTAATTATATCGTATCATATGGAGAGGCCCCATGTTGGAACCCATTCAGTTCGCTCCCGAAGATGGCACCGTGCAACCTGTTGCCGAGGCTGACAAGATTGCGGCAATCGTCAAGGCGGTCGTCCGCGCTGCAGACGCATGGGGTTTGTCGAATACTGAGGCTGCGGCACTCTTTGATGTTCCCAGTGCTACGTGGAGCAGAATGAAGGCCGGCACGTACAAAGGCACGCTCGATCAGGACAAAGTTACACGGGCGAGCCTTCTGATCGGTCTCTTCAAAGGGCTTCGGCTCTTGTTTAACGGTCCGTTGACTTATGGCTGGCCAAAGACTGCGAACGCCGGTCCGGGTTTCAATGGCAGGACGCCAGTTCAGGTCATGTGCGATGGCGGCATTCCGGCGATGATGAAGGTCAGGCAGCATATCGATGCGCTTCGGGGCGGCGTGTGATCCGAGCCGAAGACCTTGTTCAAGTCGACTTTACCGATCCGACGACAATCCGCCTGATCTCCACAGCCTATATCGACGAGCCTGCAATGGTGCCGCTCGTCGACGATGCGGACGATCTGGCAATCCTTGAAGAGATCGAAGGGCTGACGTCGGCGCGCCGAACGATCACGCTGCCGGTGCCGGGCGGGCTCGACCCCGCCGAGTTGCTGACCGCGGCGGCCGGGTATGGATGGACCTACATCAATGCCGCGTTCTGCTACACGCGGGCGACAGGCAACCGGTTCAACGGGCCGGAACGCGGGGCCTGGTACGCAAGCTATGGAGAGGACGCGGTTGAAACAGCTCAAGCCGAAGTGTCCTGGCATCTGACGCGCGAGTTGGAAGCAACGGGTGTCTTCGAGAACCTGACGGCCTATCGCGAACTGCTCGCCGGTTTCACGACGCGGATGCACGATCTGACAGACAGGGCAGGGGAGGAGGTCCTGAACCCGGACCCTCGCATCGCCTATCCAATTGGCCAAACGCTTGCGCAGGACGTACTGGGTTCAGGCGGCAATGGGCTGCTCTATCCGTCGACGCGCCGGGACGGAGGACGCTGCCTCGTCGCGTTCCGCCCGCACCTGGTTCAGAACGTCCGCAAAGGCGACACCTGGACTTTCGTTTGGAGCGGAGAGGCCACTCCCGAAATCACACGCGCGTAGGGTGTATCGTCCTTGGCGGGTGCGGCGGGTGAAGCGGGCTTTGGCTACGGCTTGATCACGAGGAGCTGCATTTCACGATAACAGATATTCAAAGTTCTCCATTGGGACTCAAGAAACCCAACCGCAAATTCAGACGTCATCAGGCGCCCAAACTGGAATGCGGCAGACTCAGCGCGAGTTCGAAGGTAACAGTCTTATCATTGGCATAGAGGTATCGAAGCTACCTTTTAGATGCGAAGCGCACCAATCAACCGTACCATGGCCGCCATACCAGGGTCTTCGAGGCCAATTGACTTCTCTGCGTATACACGGGCCCGGCCAATCTTGTTGGGTTTGTCCTTGAATGCTTCCAGCGACAGATTTGCTGCAACTTCGGACTTGTCCAACAATGCAGCCGGAGCATCTTCTCCTTTGACCGCTTCGATGATTGCGTTGATAGAGTCCAGCACGGTCTTGTCACCCAGGCTGGCTCCTCCCCTGGCGATCATTGCGTCCTGAGCAGTCTGAAGAAGATCCGCTGTGACCGCCCATTCGACATGTGTTTTACCTTTGACGCTTTTGCCCGCGGCCATCAAAGCTGTCGCCATCAAGGTCCCAAAGCTGGAGCCGGATACAGCCGTCATGGCTTTCGCTGCCTCAAACAATGCCATGCCTACATCTTCAGGCATTTTGTCCGCTGCCTTCGCCATATTGCGAAAACCATTTACCAGTGTCACACCCAGATCGCCGTCCCCGAGACGGCCGTCCAGGTCATTCATCTCGTCGCCAATCGGGCCGATCCGGTCATTGATACGGGCGATTCCGGCACGCAAAACCTCGGTCGTGAGCGTCATCTCAGTTTTTCCAGAACGGACAATCAGCGTCAGCCATAAGCAGGCTTTCAAGCTCATCATCGAGATACATCAAAGTGATCGATGCACCCGCCATCTCCATAGAAGTTGCGTAGTTGCCGACGCGGATATCGGCCAAAATGGCGCCTTGATTTTCCAGACGTGCCTTGGCGCGGCGCAGCACAAGGTAAAGCTCCTCGACCGGTGTGGCTCCAAGACCGTTGACCAGAATGGCGAGGCGCTCACCTTTGGTGACAGGCTTGTCGTTCAGAAGCCGGTCGATCATTAGATCGGTCACTTCATCGACAGGCGACAGTTTGGAGCGCCCGACGCCCGGCTCACCGTGAATGCCCATCCCGATCTCGATCTCGTCATCCGCAATCTCGAATGTCGGCTTGCCCGCTTGCGGGACAGTACATGAACTTAACGCCACACCTATGGAACGGATATTATCCGCCGCTTTCTGGGCCGCGGCTTGCGTTTTGGCTAGATCGTAACCTGCGGCCGCTGCGGCGCCTGCAATCTTGGTCACATAGACGAAGCCTGCAACACCGCGTCGTTTCTCCGCCTCTTCTGGTGGGGCGGCCGCCACATCATCTGCCACGATCACCTTGAGCGCTTCGATGTCTTCCATCTCGGCCATTTCGCAGGCCATGTCGAAGTTCATCCGGTCACCGCCGTAGTTTCCGACCACGCACAGAACACCCTTACCCGTGTTCGCGAACTGGATACTTTCCAGCATGGGCGTCATGTCGGGGGACGCAAAGACATCACCGACTGCGCAGGCATCAAGCAGTCCGTCTCCGATATATCCACCAAACACCGGAATGTGGCCAAATCCGCCCCCCGAGACGACCCCAACTTTCCCCCCCAGGGCTGTGGGACGGTGCAGCATACGTCCTGTGGACCCGCCGATGGCATAGGTTTGCGGATGCGCTGCGACCATGCCCTGCAAGACTTCATCGACGTAGTCTTCGGGTCTGTTGATGAGTTTTTTCATGACATTTCCTAACGATATTTGCGCTAGAGACGGCTAAGCGACCTCAAGGTCTTCCTTCGGCGTCGCGTAGCCGGCTGCGTAATGTGCCAAGCATTGCCGGACTGCGTCTTCTCGAGGGATCGGGTTGGCAAAGCGATCTGGATGCACGGCATTGAGGTCATAGGGTGGCTTGCCTTTGGCAATCCAGTCGCTGAGGAATTGACCGGCCCCTCCACCAGTGCCAATGCCGACATGAAAGCCGGACGCTATCCAGAGGCCCGGATGGCTCGACACCGGGCCGAGCACCGGCATACCATCAGGCGCGTAACAGAGAGGGCCGTTGTTGGCGACTTTTATGCCAGCTTCGGCCAAGGCGGGGAAGCGCCACATGGCGACTTCAAGATTGTCCATCAGCCTGTCTATGTCCGGGACAAGCAATTCCTGACCGAACTCGGGCGGGATGCCACTTGTATTCCAGGCTTTCGGCTGGGGTTCGTAAATACCAATCAGAAAACCTTTGCCTTCCTGACGCACGTTGCCAGGGATCAACGGGTCCCTCACTGTCGGCAGTTCCCAGCCGAGAGCCGCAACATCGACATGCGCTTCGGTCACGATCTCGTGGTGCTCCAGCGCATAGAGCGGCATGTCAACGCCCAGGGGCAGCAGCATTTCCCTTGCCCAGAAACTGGTCGCGACAATCAGCTTCTCTGCGGTGAAGGCCTCGCCCCTGGCTACGACTTTCCAGGTGCCGTCCGTCAACTGCTCTATGGCGTCGACCGGATGGTGCCGCAGGATATTCGCGCCGCGCGCCCGCGCCGCTGCAGCCAAGGCATGTGTAGCACCCGTTGGATCAACGTGGCCATCATCAGGCGTATGCGCCGCGCCCAATACGCCGTCTACATTCATGAGGGGATGCAGCTTCTTGATCTGATCAGGGTCAACAACGGAATACCGTATGCCCAATCGCTCATACATAGGCTCGAGCGTTCGGTAGGCGGACAGCTGTTCCGGCGTGCTGGCGAGCCGCAAGCTTCCAGTCTTGTGGAACCCCACGCTTTGCCCGGTCTCCGTTTGCGCCTGCTCATAGGTCTTGAGCGAATTGATGTAGAGTTGCGTGATCTCGGCGTCATGTCCGAAATGGGTACAGTTTCCGGCTGCGTGCCAAGTTGACCCCGACGTCAGCTCATTCTTTTCAATCAAAAGCGTGTTGGTGATCCCCCGTTGTGCTAAGCCGTTCAGAACGCTGCAACCGACAATTCCACCGCCGATGACAATAGCCTGATACACTTGTGTCATCATCGCGCCCTCCAGAGAATTTCATAATGTGACTTTAGTTTTTCACAATATGTTCTAGGTTGGCACCGGAAGGGCTGTCAATTCCTATCTGAACCGGTCTGGGTTTAGTGGGGCCTGAAAGTAGGAAATCTATCGGTTCCTTGCCTTGACGCATTTCCACGCGTAGCACGTCACCAAGAGATGCGGGGAAAACAAATGGTTAGGGACGTTCAAAGCTCAATTGTCGAAAAGAGCGTGCTGGTCGTTGACTTGCTGGCGCAGGCGCCAAGCAAACTGAATCAAGCGGAGATAATCGAGGCTAGTGGTCTGAACAAAAGCTCAGTCTATCGCATCCTGTCGATCCTGGTTGGTCAAGGTTTGGTACATTTTGACGAGCGCGAAAAGCTCTACACTGTCGGGCCAAAACTGATTAGCTGGGCCCAAGCAGCCTGGCAGAAGATGGATCTAAACCTAATCGAAGATCAGGATCTCATCGACCTCAGCAACGAGACCGGCTTTAACACCGCTGTTTCTGTGCTCAGCGAGGCAACCATCACGTTCATACGCACACGGATCCCCAAGCCATACAAGTTCGCAATCAAAATCGGTGGACAGTCAGAGTTGCATTGCACAGCGGCGGGAAAGGTCTTTCTGGCCTATATGACCGATACCGAACAGGCTGCCTATTTCGAGACGGCCAAGCTTGAAAAGTTCACTGAAAACACAATTACTGATGAAGATGCCCTCCGTGATGAACTCGGAATTATTCGCGAGCAGGGATATGCGTTCTCAAACCGCGAGGAGTTTTGGCAGATTCGGGGGATTGCTGCGCCGATACTTGACTATGACGACCGCATCTTGGCGGCTATGAGCCTTTGGTCTCCTACGCACTTTGTATCGGCAGAGAACCTGGTCGCTCTGGCCCCCAGGCTGATGGCGGCGACTTCCGAGATCTCCGCGCGCTTTGGGCGGCTTCTTAGCTAGGCTAGCAAGACAATTCACGAACTCGAACAGTCTAAGGGCCGCGCGCTGCGCGATGTGCTGATGCTTGTCACTGGATAAGGCTACGGTAGCTCGTCGCGCTTGACTCATCTTTTTAGTGTGTAATATGAATTTGAGAAATCATAATGTAAACCAAAACCACCTAGGGAGACCCAAAACATGAAACTCAAGGCACTTTGCCTGTCGACCACGGTCGCGCTTGGAATGGGAACCAGTGCGATGGCAGCAGACATCGTAATAGGCATTCCAAACTGGCCCTCTGTGAACGCGGTTGGAAACATTTTGAAAGTCGTTATCGAGGACAATCTCGGCCTTGAGGTCGAAATTCAAAACGGTGCCAACCCGATTGTGTTCGAGGCGATGGATACCGGCTCCATGCACATTCATCCCGAGGTGTGGATCCCTAATCAGCAGAACCTTCACAACACTTACGTCGAAGAAAAGAAGACTGTCTTGCGCGGCGGCGGCGATGGCGTTGAAGCCTTTACCGCGATGTGCGTACCCACGAAATTTGCTGAAGAGAACGGCATCACATCCATTGACGATCTGACCGACCCGTCTGTGGCAGCGCTGTTCGACAGCGATGGCGACGGCAAAGGCGAGATCTGGATCGGCGCGACTGGCTGGGCATCGACGAATATCGAACGCATCCGGGCCAAATCTTACGGTTACCAGGAAACACTGGAGCTGCTCGAGATCGATGACACTCTGGCCTACGCCAACCTCGACGCTGCGATCAAAGCGGACAAAGGCTGGGTCGGCGTTTGTTACACGCCGCATTACATGTGGACGCTTTATGATGTGACGCCGCTGGACGAGCCGCCGCATGATCCGGAGCGCTGGAACATCACGCAGCCGACAGACGATCCCAACTGGCTGGACGTGTCCTCGGCCGATGTGCATTGGCCCTCTGCCTATCTGTACCCTTACTTCTCGGCCTCACTGGAAGATGAGTATCCGGCCGTTGCGGGATTGTTGAAGGGTCTCGATCTTGACCCTGACACGGTGTCGGCAATGACCTACGAAATTGCGATCAAGGGCGTTGATCCCGCAGATTTCGCCAAAGCATGGGTGGCGGACAACGAAGAGCGCGTTCTGGACTGGCTCGCCAACTGAATTCTCCCTGGGTCTCCCGCTGCTGCGGGGGGCCCTTATGCCGACATCCATCGACTTGGGAGAACCGCGATGAGCGAAACCGTTGTGGAGCTGCGCAACGTCTGGAAAGTCTTTGGCCACCGCAGCGACGAGGCCATGAAGGCAATCCATGCACGCGGTTTGACCAAACCGGAAGTTCTCGAAGAGTTCCAATGCGTGGTTGGTGTTCAAGACGCTTCCTTTTCGGTCAATAGGGGGGAGATTTTCTGCATCATGGGTTTGTCCGGGTCGGGCAAATCGACTCTGGTACGCCATATCAACCGATTGATTGAACCGACCGCCGGCGAAATTGAGGTGCTGGGGCAAAACGTCAACGCCATGTCCCCGCCCGAGTTGCGCCGCATGCGTGCAGAGCAGATTGGGATGGTGTTCCAGCATATGGCCCTGATGCCGCACAAGTCGGTACGCGACAATGTTGCCTACCCGCTGGAAATCAGAAAAATCCCCAAATCACGTCGCTGGGCCATCTCTGACCATGCTCTGGGACTGGTTGACCTGTCTGGTTACACGGACCGCCTGCCTAGTGAATTGTCAGGCGGCATGCAGCAGCGCGTCGGGATTGCCAGGGCGCTGGCAGCTGACCCGGAAGTCCTTTTGATGGACGAACCGTTCTCTGCACTCGATCCGCTGATCCGACTTCAGTTGCAGGATCAGTTCAAAGCGCTGGTGGCACAGCTCAAGAAAACAACGCTCTTTATCACGCATGACCTTGATGAGGCGATCCGCATCGGCGACCGCATTGCCATCATGAAGGACGGCGTGGTGGTCCAAATCGGCACGCCACATGAAATCGTCGCGAACCCGGTGGACGACTATGTCAGGGAGTTTGCGCAAGGCATTTCCAAGCTCAAGCTGGTGCGGGCGCACAACATCATGACGCCACTATCCGAGTTCGATGGCTGTATAGACGGCGCCACCCGCGCCTCAACCGAGGACGATCTGGATCATCTGATCAGCCTGTCGGTTGAAACAGACGCCCCTATCGTCATTCAGCACAACGATCAGGATGTGGGTGTCATCAGCAAATCGCGCCTGCTTAAGGGCATTCAGGGGAGTGCAGAGTGATGTCGGACGCGACACATACCGAAGCAACCGTCGTCGCGGCGAGTGACATTCAGACGGATCACGACGCGCTGAACGCCTCGATCACCCAATTCGTCGAGAAGAACCCGGATTACTACATCCGAAGCTTCGCCAAGGTGCATGAGGCGACGGGGTGGTTTCCCCGGACCTTCAACATGGGCGCCGCCCTTTTGGGCCCCATCTGGGCCGCAATGCGCGGGGTCTGGGGGCTATTCTGGGGCGGACTTCTGCTGGAAGTGCTGGCCTGGGTGCAAATCGGCCGTGGTGCCTGGGGTGATCTGGGCGGAGATATGCTTCGGCAGGCAGAAAGCCAATTGGCACGCGCCGAAGGGTTCAAGGAGCGCGCGGCAGAAGCGATTGCAAATGGAGAAGACGCGTCCCGCTTCGAAAAGCTGGCCGAGAACATGACCAACGCGGCGGCGCGCAGCCAGGACATGGCCGCAGCAGCCGCGGCTGAAGGCACGACAATACTGGTGACGGGACTGGTCTTGCTGGCTTTGATCCGGCTTTGGCAGGGCTTTTTCGCCAACAACATCTACGAGCATCAATATGAAGAGTGGCGGATTCAACCAGGCAAGACCGAAAGCGGAGTCAAACCACGTAACATGATCCTGGGCATCGCGCTTTTGCTGCTGGTCCTGCCCTTGACCGTCATTCACTTTACGCTTCCGACGTTCATCGACAGCTTGGGCTTGTTTCCAGAAGGGGCAATGAACGAGTTCCCGGCGGACAGGGCGCTTTATTCTTCCGTGGCGTCTTATCTGGAAGCCCGCATAGATGCAGCGGCAACGGCCTGGTCCGGCGGATTTGACTCGATTGTCGCCAGCGTGCGTTGGGTTCTTGACGTCCTGACGGTGGGGCTTGTGGGAACGCCATGGCCTGTTGTCATGCTGATCATCGCGGTTGTCGCCTTGCGCTCGGCAGGGCCGCGCGTGGCGATCTTTGTCGTCGCTGCAATGGCCTATCTGGCCTTGCTGGGGTTTTGGGAAATCAGCATGGAAACGGTGGCGCTCGTGGGTGCCGCCGTGTTCATCTGCGTGCTCTTTGGCATTCCCCTGGGCATCTGGTTTGGGAAATCACCACGGGCCTATGCGATGGCTGAACCGGTTCTGGACCTGATGCAGACGCTGCCAGCGTTCGTCTACCTGATCCCGATTATCGCCTTCTTCGGAACGGGTAATCCACCGGGCATTCTTGCGACGATCATCTTCGGTATGCCGCCGGTCATTCGCCTGACAGCCCTTGGCATGCGCGGCGTTCCGGAGAACATTAAGGAAGCTGCCGAAGCCTTTGGGGCCAACAAGCGCCAGCTTCTGAAGGACGTGGAAATTCCGCTCGCTTTGCCATCCATCATGGCAGGCGTGAACCAGACGATCCTGATGTGCCTGTCCATGGTTGTAATCATTTCGCTGATCGGGGGAGGGGGCCTGGGCAAATCCATCCTTGAAGCGTTGCAGTACGCGGCAAAGGGGCCCGGTCTGCTGGGTGGTTTTGCGATCCTGTTCTGCGCGATCACGATTGACCGGATCGTTCAAGGCGCGTTCTCGGGCAACAAAAAATAGATGTCCGAAAAACCGAAGCACCTTTCGCAAGCGGTACGCAGTGGAGGTCGCAAATTACGTCTTGCGTCGCGCGCGAGATCCCGCAAGCAGTGCAAGATGACCGCAAGCACACCGATCCGCCCACGCTTTGAGGTGCTTACACGACAGGAAATGAAGGACATCCATTCGGCGGCGCTGGATATCCTTGAGACTGTTGGTATGGGCAAGCCCAGCCCGACTGTCGCTGAGTTCGCCAAAAGGCATGGGTGCTGGCTGAACGACGCAGGTCGCCTTTGTTTCCCTAGGGACGTTGTACATTCCTGCATGGCCAAGGCGGCCAAGACCTTCACCGTACATGGCCGTGACCCCGCCTTTGACTTCACCGCTCGCAACGGCGAGGTAAATTTTGCCACGGGTGGCGCTGCGGTCTTGATGCTGGATCACCAAACACGAGAATATCGCCCCAGCACCCTGGCCGATCTTTATGACCTCGCCCGCGTCGCGGATCAGCTAAGCAACATCCAGTGGTTCGCCCGTCCAGTTGTGGCAACAGATGTCACCGATAACGAAGCGCTCGACATGAATACGATTTATGCGTGCGCCGCGGGAACGCGAAAGCATATCGCCACGAGTTTTTCGCATGCCGATCACGTGTATGATGCGATGCCAATGCTGGACCGTCTTGCTGGAGGCAGCTTTCGTGAACGCCCCTTCCTGACGGTTCACTGCACGACCGTCGTCTCGCCGCTCAACTTTGCCGAAGATAGCCTGGATGTTCTGTGCGCCGCTTTGAACGTTGGCATGCCTGTTCATGCACAGACTGGCCCTCAGGCCGGAGCGACTGCACCCGCTGCCCTTGCAGGTACAATCGTGCAGGTTTGTGCCGAAGGCTTGGCCACCATGAGTATCATCAACATGATCGCGCCGGGGCATCCCACGGTGCTGGGCAACTGGGCCTTCACGTCTGATCTACGCAGCGGTGCATTCACCGGTGGCGGCGGAGAAGCGGCCCTTCTTTCAGCGGCATCAAGTCAGATGTCCGCGTTTTATGGCATCCCAGGCGGCGTGGGCGCTGGCATGTCCGACAGCAAGTTGCCCGACAACCAAGCGGGCTATGAAAAGGCACTTTCGATGGCCGTCGCCGCGTTGTCCGGCGGTGGATTCGTCTATGAAAGCGCAGGCATGTTGGCCAGCCTTTTGGGCTGCAGCATCGAGGCCCTTGTCATTGACGATGAAATGCTCTCCTCCATCCGCAGGATTGCCCGCGGTATCGAGGTTACTCCAGACACTTTGTCGATTGACGAGATCCGCAAGGCCACACTTGGCGAGGGGCACTTTCTGGGGGCGGAGCAGACATTGCGTCTTATGGAAACCGAGTATGATTATCCCAAGCTTGCTGATCGTGCATCCCCGCAAGATTGGGCAGATGCAGGCGGCAGCGATTTATGGGAGCGCGCGCAGCAAACCGCCAGGGAACTGCTGGCATGTGACAATGGGCCAAAAATTGATCCGACCTCTGACAAGATCATCCGATCCCAGTACGAGATCCTCCTGTGATCGTTAAAAGAACCTCGTCACACAGAAGCCACCGCGATCACCCGGTAAGTCTGCCGAGACGTTCAAGGCCCGGCCAGATCAACGCCAACACTGAAGCAAGGTAAGCGTTCATGTCTTTCGCATTTAACGAACCCGCCAAACTGTTTGATATCAAGAACCGCAGAATACTGATCACCGGCGCTGGCAGCGGCATCGGCTTTGCGCTTGCGCGCGGGCTGGGCTCGGCCGGGGCAAAAATAGTTCTCAACGGGCGCAACTCACAGAAACTGGAGCGCGCGACGCTAAGCTTGAAAGACGCCGCGATTGAGGTCGAAACGGCGATTTTCGATGTGTCGGACGCGACAGGTGTTGCCGATGGTATTAACCGGATCGAGGCTGAAAGCGGGCCCATCGACGTGCTTGTCAATAATGCTGGCACCAATGTGCGGGGTCGCATGGCAGATATCTCGGCAGAGGCGTTTCGCACCGTGATGGGCTCTAACGTCGAAGGTTTGTTTCTGACCAGCAAGGCGGTCTCGGTTCATATGCAGAAGCGCAAGGCAGGCAAGATCATCAACATCTGCTCGGCCCTATCCAAGCTTGGGCGCAAAGGTGCCGTTGCCTATTCGGGGTCGAAGGCTGCGGCCGCGATGATGACCGCATCAATGTGTGATGAGTTGGCCAGTGACAACATTCAGGTAAACGGCATTGCGCCGGGCTATTTTCTGACCGAGCTGACGCAAGCCATCAAAGACGACCCAACCCACGAGGCCTGGCTGATGGCCCGCACCCCAGCGGCACGTTGGGGGCAGTTGGAAGAACTGATCGGTGCCGCGATCTTCCTGTCGTCGGACGCGTCCAGCTTTGTGAACGGGCACGTGCTGACTGTCGACGGTGGCCTGACGTCTGTGATGGGAGGTTAGGCATGGATCGCATACTGGGACTTCCTGCCAAATATATTCAAGGTGCTGGCGCTTTGGACCGGGTTGGTCAAGCAGCCGCCGACTTGGCCGAGACCGCCCTTGTCTTTGCCGACGATTTCGTACGCCAAAGCTTTGAAACCCGGGTTTCTGCAAGCCTTGCGGCTTCGCAGATCCAGTATCAGTGGGAAAAGTTCAGTGGCGAATGTTGTCGTCCCGAGATTGAGAGGTTGGCAACTCAGGCGACCACATCCCAGTCCCGCCTCATTATCGCGCTCGGTGGCGGCAAGGCTTTGGATACAGGCAAGGCGGTGGCGGCTGAGATCGGTGTGCCGTTTATCTCGGTCCCGACGCTTGCCTCAACCGATGGTCCGGTGACGTCCATTGCCGTGGAATACAGCGAAGATCATACGCATGTGGGCGTGATGAAATTCAATTGCAGCCCCGCGGTTGTTCTGGTCGACACCGAAGTCATCGCTCAAGCTCCGGTTCGATTTCTGGTATCCGGAATGGGCGATGGGTTGTCCACGTGGATCGAAGCCCGCGCCTGCCACGCCACCGGCCAAACCAATTTCCGGGGCGGCGCGATACTCGATACCGCTATGACGCTGGCCCGATCCTGTCATGATGCCATTTTAACTTATGGGAGAGAGGCGAAGGTTGCTGCTTCGCGGAACGGGGTCAACGATGCTGTCGAACGTGTCGTCGAGGCGAATGTACTGCTCAGCGGGGTCGGTGTTGAGAATACAGGTGTGGCTGGCGCACACGCTTTGGATGCAGCGATTTCGCGAAGTGCGCTCGATCACTCCAGCCAGCACGGAGAACGTGTTGCCTTGGGCGTATTGTTCCAGTTGGAACTTGAACAGGACCAGGACATGCGCGACCAACTCTTGTCTTTCTACGAAGACGTTGGGCTGCCGCGTTCTTTTTCGGATCTCGGCATGCAAGCCCCAGATATCGATGCCCTGGTGCAATTGGTCTTGCGCGACGGTTCGCCCGTCCGAAATTTGCCTTTAAAGATTGACGAGAAAAATGTGAAGGCAGCGCTAACGTCCCTGGTATACTGATCGACGCGGCGTTGGGCTAAGTAGGGCCAACGTGTCGTTGACAATTTTTCCGATGGGTCAACGGCTTGATCCAGAATAGGGTCCGATGCTCCGGGCGTATTTCGTTGAAAAACTCTGGGTTGATCGAGGAGTAAGTCGCTGATTCAATTCGTCCTGTCGGGAGGGATTGGTGATGCTGGGACCGAGGCAAGAAGCGCAGGCGGCGCTGTTCTACGAGTTCTCGCTTGAGGATCATGTTCCGCAAAATCACTTGCTGAGGTCGATTGATCGCTTCGTCGATCTGACCAGTACCCGCGCGCATCTGTCAGATTTCTATAGCTACACCGGGCGTCCGTCGGTCGATCCAGAACTGCTCATCCGCATGCTGCTGGTTGGGTATTGTTGCGGCATCCGCTCGGAGCGCAGGCTCTGCGAAGAGGTGCATCTGAACCTGGCGTACCGGTGGTTTTGCCGTCTCGATCTGGACGACCGGGTGCCAGACCATTCGACCTTTTCGAAGAACCGGCATGGCCGCTTTCGTGAGAGCGAACTGCTGCGACACTTGTTTGAGACGACGGTGGCACGGTGCATTGCTGAGGGCCTGGTCAGCGGCCAGCGCATGGCCATTGATGCCAGCCTGATCGAAGCTGATGCGAACAAACAGAACTCAACACCCAAGGAAGAGTGGGATGCTGCGGACATCGATCCGGCTGATGCGCCCCGTGCAGTGCGCGAGTATCTCGAGACGCTGGACGAGGCTGCATTTGGCGCTGCCAGCGAGGTGCAGCCGAAGTTCACGTCTCATTCCGACCCGGCGAGCCAATGGACCGCAGCACGCAAAGGCCCCGCATTCTTTAGCTATTCCGACAATTACCTGATCGACACGGACCACGGTGTCATTGTGGATGTCGAAGCCACGCGATCAATCAGGCAGGCCGAGGTTGGATCGACCAAGACCATGCTGAACCGCGTGAAGGACCGGTTCGATCTCCATCCCGAACGTCTGATTGCGGATACCGCTTACGGCACCGGGCCATTGCTTGGCTGGTTAGTGGACCGCAAGATCGCGCCGCACATTCCGGTCTTTGATAAGGCGGGCCGATCTGATGGCACATGGTCTCGTGCAGACTTCGAATGGGACGCAGAGAACGATCAATACATCTGCCCCGAGGGGCATGAGCTCAAACAGTTCCGTCGCAACTACTCAGACCCGAACCGAGGGCCGACCGGCAAAGGCACCGCTAGATATCGGGCGTTGAAAGAGATCTGCCAAGCCTGTCCATCCAAAGCCAAATGCTGCCCAAACGCTGATGCGCGTAAGATCACCCGTGAAGAAACCGAAGACGCCCGCCAGGTCGCACGCGACATCGCCAAGACCCGCCAGTACGACATCTCGATGAAGCTCAGAAAGAAGGTGGAAATGCTCTTCGCCCACCTCAAGCGCATTCTCGGTCTGGGGCGGCTCCGATTACGCGGCCCTTGCGGCGCAAACGACGAATTCCTCCTCGCCGCCACCGCCCAGAACCTCCGCAAACTGGCGAAGCTCTTTCCTGCACCGCAGCAAACGCGCAAAGCCTGATCTGAAAGGCGCTCACGCTCTGTTCAGAGCATCACTTTCTGCGCTCGCAACACGTTGTTTTTCCACAGAATCGGCTGAATTCGGACATTCGCTGCGCGTGCGCGATGGCCAGCGCACACGATCGAAAGCCGACATCCATGCACGCGCGAAATCGGTGCCATTCCAATCTGCCACAAAGCGGCTTTACCTTCTTCTACAACTCACAACCTTTGCCAGACCTTCCCCTTCCACGCGTCAAAAAAACCTGGCTCGCCTTCGACAGCTGCGGTCGAGTGATGCATGGGGCGTTATTACTGGATAGTCATTAGCGTTCAGAGAAGTTGCCCTGGCGGATCATTCACGATGGTTATCACGAAATTAGAAAACAATAATTGGACGAAATGCCCTGGCTCAAGGATGATGTTACTGGCTAACAACCCGGTAGTTATCGATGTACCTCCTGCTTTTGCCACATCGCGTCACATGCCCGGTCTTTCGCGTTTCCACGATGGAGTTTCGGCGCGCATTGAAACGACAAGGCAAAATAGAAGGGCCTCAGAGAGCCCCTCGCGGTAGTTCGGCGAGGATATCCATCAACGGCACTGCGGCGGGGGGGAGCACCCTGTCACGCCTGCGGGCGATACCCCATTGAATGCGAAATTCAAAATCGGAGGGAACTTCGACAAGGTGCCCTGCATCGACATCTTGTTGCACGTTAAATCGGTTTGCCAGCCAGATCAGATCAGTCCCCAGAACCGCTGTTCGCAGGACAGTAACCGCATCGCATTCCAGGGCCAAAAACGGCTCTCTACTTCCATCAACGCTGAATGCCGCAGCGAGTTCGTCGCGCATGGCGTGGGGCACGCGGACACAAGCGAAGCCATAGGTCAGCAGGTCTTTTCGCGAAGCTGGTTTGCGTTCAAGAACAGGATGACCGGTTCTGCAAAACAGGCCGCCGGTAAACTCACCAATCGGCGTTACTTCGACCTCGGGGTTCGAGCGCACCTGACGCGTATCGCAGATGAAAAAGTCGATCTCTTCTCGTTCCAGCATCAAGGCCAGATGCTGGGTCGTCTGATAGACCACTTCGATACGAGACTTCGGGCGCTTTGCCATCCACCGGGAAATCGCCTCTCCACCAAAACTGTAGGCGTAGGTCGGGACAAGCCCGATGCGCAAATCGGCGGCATCCCCGATTTTGAGGTAGCGCACCATATCGTCAAAATTCTGGGTGTCAGCCAGGATTTTGCGCGCATGTGGCAAGAGCGTCTCGCCCACAGCAGACAGCGACACGGCGTGCCGCGTGCGTTCCAAAAGCTGAACCCCGAGTCGATTTTCCAACGACTTAATAGAGTTGGAGAGGGCTGGCTGGGTAATGTGCGCGCGCTCTGCCGCGCGGCGAAAGCTGCGCTCTTCAGCGACAAGAAGGAAGTGCTGAAACTGACGCAGGTTCATCGCGGTCCAATCCTTTCGGGGCGACGCAAAAAGCGCCAATTTCCTATCAAACTGGTCGCAATTGATAACATTCCTGAATTTCAAATCAACCGGGGACTATCCTTCGGGCGGGTTGGCGCATGATCTGGTTAGTGCCGCTCGCAGCTTTGCTCATGCTCGGTTCCGGGTTGGCGCTGGCATACGTGATCGGTGGCGCGGCGGTCTTGTCTTTCATTGCGACAGACAATGCGCGCTATCTGGCGATCTTACCGCAAAAGGTATTCTCGCAGATCTCGGTCTTCTCCCTGCTGGCGATGCCGCTCTTTATCCTCGCCGGGGAATTCATGAACCGCGGTGGCGTTACCAGGGCGCTGATTGATCTCAGCATGGCCATCGTTGGCCGGCTGCGCGGTGGGCTTGGCCATGTGAACATCATGACATCCGTGTTCTTTGCGGGCATCTCCGGCTCTGCCATCGCCGATGCGGCGGCGCTCTCCAATACGCTGGTGCCCGCGATGGAAAAACAGGGCTACACCAAGACCTATGCAGGCGCGATCACTGCCGCGTCGTCGATCATTGGACCTATTGTACCACCTTCTATCATCCTGATCTTCTATGGCGCGATCATGCAAACCTCGGTTGCTGCGCTGTTTGTTGCAGGCATCCTGCCCGGGCTCTTGCTGGCTGCAGCCCTCTTCGCGGTAAACGCGATCTACGCGGCGGTCGAGGATCACCCCCGCATCGCCCACGAAGACAGCACGCCTTTCGCGCAGGCTGCGCGTACTGCTTTGCCTGCGCTGTTGCTGCCGGTGATCATCGTGGGCGGTATCGTCTTCGGCTGGATGACCCCGACCGAAGCTGCAGCCGTCGCCGTAGTCGCTGCATTCGCTGTCGGGTATTTCTACGCTGGGTTCACTTGGGCAGATGTAAAAGAGAGCTTTGAGCGCACGGCGATCCTGACCGGGTCGATCTTCATCATCCTTTGCGCCGTGGCAGCCCTCGGACACATCGCCTCGCTTGAACGTGTGCCGCAGGCTATCTCCGACCTCGTCACGGGGATGGGCCTGGGACCGGTGGGCTTCCTTTTATTGATGAACTTGATCTTCATTCTGGCGGGCATGGTGCTCGACATCACTGTCGCGCTTGCCTTGCTTGTGCCCTTGCTGGCACCCGTCGCATTGGCAAACGGGGCCGATCCTGTCCATCTTGGAATAGTCATCTGCTTTAATCTGTCAGTCGGGCTGGTCTCGCCACCCTTGGGAGGGTGCCTGTTGATCGTATCAACCGTGACAGGGGTGAATTACTGGGCGCTTGCCGCCAAGGTTCTCCCCTTCGTCATCGCAGAAATTCTGGTGTTGGGCGTATTGGTCTTTGTACCTGAGATCAGCCTTTACCTGCCCCGCGCCATGGGACTTTGGAACTAGAGACAACAAACGGGAGGAACCACCATGTCTTTTGCAACTATCCTGAAGGGGGCCACTGCAGCCTTTGCATTGGCTGTCGCAACGCCAGCCTGGGCCGAAGTCAAGATCGCGCTCGATACGCCGCCTAGCATGGAAGCTTCGGGTACCTATGTTTGGGCCCATACATTTGCTGAATACCTGAACGCGAATGGGATCGAAGCGGTCGAATACGAGCGTGGTGCATTGGGCGATGAGGCCGAGCGCCTCGATCAGGTCAGCCAGGGCCTGCTGGAAGTATCAATGTCGGATGTAAAGCAGGCGGGTGCGCTGGACGGCACCGTATTTGGTCTGTTCCTGCCCTATTTCTTTGCTGACTCCGCCGAGGTCGACAAAGCGCTCACCAAGGGCGGTATGCTCGACCGGATCAACGCCGGGACTACTCCCAAGGGCGTGCGTGTGGCAAATGTGGTCTATGTCGGAGGGCCAGCTGGCATTTTCACGACAAACACCCCAGTGAACAAGATCGCGGATATGGCGGACCTGCGAATGCGCGCGCTGGATGAGGCGCAAATTGCCATCTTCAAAGCCTGGGGTAGCCAGGGCACGATCGTCAGTTGGGGGGAGGTTCCCAACGCGATGCAGACAGGCGTTGCCGATGGGTATCTGAACCCGCCCTTCGTGCCGCTTCTTTTCGGGCACACGGGCTTCATCAAACACTTTACCGACGCTGCCATTGTACCCTCGTCCCGGATCGCGATTTTTTCCGAAGATTGGTATCAGGGCCTTTCCGATGCAGACCGCAAGATCGTCGATGACGGTGCGGCCGCGGCCAACAAGGCCAATCGTGATTGGCTGGCCGGTCAAGACGCTGTGCTGAGCAAACTCGAAGAGGCCGGTGTTGCGGTGGTGCGTATGGACGACGCCGCTCGCGCCGAGTTCCGTGAAGCTTCCAAACCTGTCTGGGCCGCTTTGCCCTTGCCTGAAGGCGGACTGGATGCCTGGACCACGGCGATCGGCAAGTAAGCCTGATGCGGATTGCGGCACTCTTGGACCGGTTGTCGCTTGCTCTCCACAGGGCTGCCTTGTGGGGGGCTGTGGCGGCTGTATTGGTCATGTTGGGTGCCGCGATTTGGCAAGTCATCGCGCGGTATCTCTTGGCGCAACCGCCCGTCTGGACGGAAGAACTTGCGCGTTTCTCGATGGTCTGGGCCGGGCTTTTGGGCGCGTCCTGTGCATTCCGGATGCGAACTGACCCGACACTGTTCCCCGGCATGCGCACCACCGCCGGAACGCCGGGGCGGGTGCTTGCACTGTTCCGCGCGGCGGGCGTCCTGGCGCTGATCACTCCGATCCTGTGGTACAGCCTGCTGGGCGCAAACATGAACCCCGCACGCAGCTACATCGCGCGGCTTGCGGGACGGCAAACCGAAACCATGGACATTCCCATGTTGGTCTTCGGTATCGCAATCCCCATCGCATTTGCCATCATCCTCATCCACCTGTTGGCCCAACTTGCGCAGGATCTGACCCATCCACCAACCGAGGATAGACCATGAAAGTCCTGATCGCCGGCCTCGCGACCGAGACCAATTCCTTTTCCCCTATTCCGACTGGGATGGCCTCGTTTGACGAGACCTTCAACACCCGCGAAGCGACCCGGCAGCCCCCCAACCTTTTCTCGGCCCCCATGCATGAATGGCGAAAGGCCGCAGAGGCAAGGGGCTGGGAGGTCATCGAAAGCCGCGCCGCCTTTGCTCAGCCTGCCGGACCTACAATCCGCGCGGTCTATGAAGCCCTGCGCGATGAAATCCTGGCCGATATTGAAGCGGCGCAACCCGACATCGTGCTGGTGTCCATGCATGGCGCCATGATTGCCGAAGGCTATGTCGATTGCGAGGGCGATCTGTTGACCCGCGCCCGAACAATTGTGCCTCAGGCGGTGATCGGGTTGGAAATCGATCCGCATCATCATCTGACCGAGGACATGCTGGCGGCCGCAGATCTGATCGTCGCCTACAAGGAATACCCCCATACAGACAGCCCCGACCGTGCGCGCGAGCTGTTCGCATTGGCCGCGGACACGGTGGAGGGCAGGATCACACCGGTGATGCGCGACTATGATTGCCGCATGCTGACCATGTATCATACGCCTAAAGAACCGATGCGCAGCTTTGTCGACGATATGCAGGCACGCGAGGCGCGGGACGGTATCCTGAGCCTGTCGCTCACCCATGGGTTCCCCTGGGGCGACAGTCCGCGCGTCGGCACCCGGATGCTGGCGATTTCGGACGGGGATGCCGAAAAGGCCGCGGACATTGCGCTTGACTTCGGCCAAAGGCTTTGGGGCCTGCGGGATCAACTGCGCCACGACTGGCCGGATATTCCGGCTGCGCTTGACCTTGTCGAGACCGCAGAGGCGTTTCCGCTGGTGCTTGCCGATTTTGCCGACAATGCGGGTGGCGGTGCGCCGTCGGATTCCACCTTCGTGCTGCGCGAAGTTCTTGCGCGGGGGATGACGGATATCGCTCTTGGCATTTACTGGGACCCGGTGCTGGTGCGGATGTGTACAGAAGTTGGTGCCGGAGGGACGATGGCCGTGCGTCTTGGCGGAAAGATCGGCCCGATGTCGGGCGATCCTGTAGACCTCATGGCGACCATCCGCGCCATCAAGCCGGAAATGAGCCAGATGATGGGTGAAACTCATATGCCGATGGGCACGGGCGTCTGGCTGGAGGCGGAGGGCGTCCATTTGGTGGTTAACGATTTGCGCAGCCAGACCTTCCACCCGTCAGCCTTTACGGATCTGGGCATCGATCTTGCCGCAATGAAAGCCGTGGTGGTGAAATCTTCCCAGCATTTCTATGCGGGATTTGCGCCGATTGCATCGCAAGTCATTCACATTGCCGGCCCGGGTGCGATCACACCAGACTATACCAGTATTCCCTATACGCGACGCGATGGAAACTACTGGCCAAGAACGGAAAACCCATTCGTATGACAAACCCCTTGATCGCTGCCCGCACGGCCTTTTCCGAAGGTCTGCCGGAAGAAACGCGCAGCGTGAACGGGCGTGATTGGGGCGTCATCCGAACCGGGACGCATGGCCCGGCCCTTGTTTTGCTGCCCGGCACTCTGGGTCGGGCGGATATCTTCTGGCAACAGATTACTGCTCTGGCGGATGATGCGCGTATCCTGTCACTGAGCTATCCTGCCAGCGGGGGCGTTGCGGATTGGGCGAAGGATATTGCCGATCTGCTCGTTGCCGAGGAAATGACCGGCGCGACCGTACTTGGATCGTCCCTTGGGGGGTATGTCGCGCAATACCTGACGGCGACCTACCCGGATCTTTGTGGGGGTCTGGTCGCGGCCAATACTTTGCCCGATGCAAGTATCGTGCAAGCGATCCCGCCCTATGCGCTGGATCTTAGCTCTGTCCCCATTGAGACACTGCGCGAGGGTTTCCTTGGCGGTCTGCAAGGCTGGCTGGCACCCGATCATCCTTATGCCGATCTCGCAAAATTGCTCTTCACCGAGGTTGAGGGGCGCATTCCCGGCCCCGAGCTGCGCGCGCGTTTGCTGGCTCTGAAAACAGCGCCCGAACTGCCTGCGCATCGTCTGCCTAATGACAGGGTGTTCACCGTACAAAGCGAAGACGATCATTTGATTGCACCGCCAGTGCGTGCGGCCTTGCGGGCCGTCCTGCAACCCGTTCGCGCCTTCTGTTTCAGTGCGGCGAGCCACTTTCCGTATGTGACACGCGCCAAAGACTACACGGCGTTGCTGCGCGAAACCCTGTCGCTCGATCCGATTGGGGCCCATTGGCCAAAAGGCAAGGAGACAGTGCTATGAAAGTGCTGAGTGCCGACGACGTTCGGCAACATCTGCCCATGGCGGATGCCATCGAATGCATGCATGAAACCATGATCCAGGTCGCACGGGGCAAGGCGAATTTGCCGTTACGCACCGTCATGGACATCGACGGGACCAATAAACTCGGCATCATGCCCGGTGCCATGACGGATCCGGCACTCTATGGCGTGAAGGTGCTGAGCCTCTTTCCCGGCAACCCGGCGCGTGGACTGAGTTCGCATATCGGTCTTGTCATTCTTTTTGATAGTCAGACTGGTGAGCCAGTGGTGGCGATGAATGCCGATGCGATCACGGCTGTCCGCACAGCGGCTGCCAGTGCCGCAGCGACACGCGCATTGGCACGCAGCGATGCGAGGTGCCTCACGATCGTAGGAACCGGAGAGCAGGCAGAGAGCCATCTTGAGGCGATCGCTTTGGTGCGGGACTTGACCAAAGTGCGCGTAGTGGGCCGGTCGATGGACAAGGCCGAAGCCTTTATCAATTCGGTTGGGCAGGTCTTCGGTGCAACTGAGTTCCAAGCGTTTGATGATGTAAAGTCTGCCGTCAAAGGCGCAGATATCGTCTGCACTGTGACCTCCACTTCAGACGTTGTGCTGCGCGGCGATTGGGTTGAGGCAGGCACACATTTCAATGCTGTCGGCGCCTCTGTCCCCATGATGCAAGAGATCGACACGAACCTGGTCGCGCGGTCCGAACTGTTTGTCGACTATCGCCCATCCGCTCTGGTGCAAGCCAGGGACATCATCGACGCGATTGGGTCGAACCTAATTACCGAACGCCACATTCGCGCAGAAATCGGCGCGGTTTACGCGGGCGACGCACCGGGACGGAGCGGCGCAGAGCCTATAACGCTCTATCGTTCACTCGGTGTCGCAGCGCAGGATCTGGCCGCTGCCAATCTGGTCTGGGAACGGTACAAGGCGGCGCAATGATAAGGACGCGATCCTAGTGCGCCAACCCGCGTGATACCGGTTCAAGATTCTTGCGGATAACGCTGCCCAGAAGTTGCACAACCGCCATGGAGGCTTCGCCCTCCAGTCCATCCACCAGAAACTGGGTGGAACAATAGGCCGCCTCCAGCCCGCCGGCATTCAGGCAATCACGCAGCATGCGTTCTTCCTGTTCAGGTGTGTGCATCAATTCGGCCCGTTTGAGCAAGAACGCCAGCGCCGCCTCGATGCCATAGCAACCCCAATTTGACATCATCACCGGAAAAACGATGTCGGTCGGCGTCACTGCGGCCATGACATCCGCCTTCTCGACAGTCTCGACCACCGTGTCATAGATCGCCCCGAATCCGATCTCATTCCCATGATCACCCACGCCAATCGTCAGGATACCACGCCGGGTGGCCTCCTCCACCAACGGGGACGTGTCGACCGCTGCGCCGGGCGTCGGATCGAAATCGGTCAGTGCCATTGCCGTTGCGCTGTGCATCGCACCGTTTTTTCCCGGTCCAATGCGTTCGGTGCAAATGATCGCCTTGGGATTATACTGATCAAGCACATCGTTTACCCAGTCAGGCACGCCGTCCTGGAGCGGCGGCGCATACTCGATCGCAGCGCCAAGCCCGTATTTCTTGGCGTCGTCAAACTCCTTGACCATCAACCCGAGGGAATGGCTGGAAGCAATGACCGGGCGCGCATGGTGGCGTTCCAACACGTAGACAGGTACCGCGCCGAGACCCCAGTAAAGTGCTCTGGACAGGGCCGCCGCACCGGGCGGGCCGTCGTTTTCACCTTCCGGCAGGATCGGTTTCAATCCGGCCCCGGTCAGAACCAGCACAACGTCGCGCTTCCCGACAGTCTCAACCAGTTTTTCCGCGGCCATCATGGAAATCGGCCGTCCATCCGTCAGTTCACGGGCCGCCTCGTAAAGGCGCATGATAAAGTCATGTGGCATACCACGATTTCTGGCTTCAATCGTGCAAATCCTGTCAATGACATTGCCGGTGATGTCTGGCATCTGAAACTTCCCTAATTTGAACGCAACCCGCGCGCTTTCAATCGCTTTGACTATTACGATCGCAACCGAAGAGTTCAATTTCAAAGCTCGAATTACGGTCATAACCAAACGAAGGCGTCGGCCATTTTGCAACCGCAGCGAATGTCTACCAATCGGGCTGTGACCGCAGCATCTTGACCTGTTAACCAACGGCAGCAATGGGCCGTCTTCGGAGCGGCGCGCGTCCGTCGAAAGGATGAGTGCCGGTTCGCAAGGATCACTCTTTGACCATTCCGAACGTAACGAAGTGGTAGGATTGTTCGACAAGCTGGATGACCACATTCAGCTCGTCTTGTGTGGCTGGAGTATAGATCATGACGAATCCTTCCCACCCTTTGCGCTGATCCGCCCAGGGATGCGCGACGGCCCAGCCCTTTTGAATTGCTTCTTGGGCCAGTTCCGGGCTGAGCGAAGCGTGCAGGCTGCCGTCCGGATGCAGATGCGCGAATTCGCGGCCGCCAACTATAACGTCCGGGCGAGCGGTTTTGTGATCTTCGTTCAACTGGAAACCCACGGCACCGGGCAGCGAGACACGTGTCGGTCCCAGGGTTACGCCCGGCAGTTCGCCCACCCGTCGCAACAGATCCTCCGACAATTCAGGCACCGCCTGAACGCCAATCTGGACATGTGGAACACCGTTGGTTGTTTCGGGGATCGAAGTCTCGCGGTTGGGCAAGTCAGCGGCCAGGACCGCGGTAATGGGTACGATGGTCATGGCAAGCGCAAGGATCGCGCTTTTCGACTGGCGAAGTGACATTTCCTCATCCTTTCAAATCCGGTGCGCTTCCGGTCGAAACCGGAAGCGGTCAACGTGTGCCTGGTGTTAGCCTTCCGGAACCCATGGATAGGGGCCCATCCAGATATCCAGCATGATCCGCCACGCGTTCATCTCAAGCCACTCGTCGTAGTGATCCCAGTGTGCATATTGCGGAAGTTCGATCGACCCCGGGATCTGGTCAGCCGGCGTACCATTCTGAAACCCTGCAAAGATGGCCCCCCGAACGTCCTGGATGAACTGGCGCTCTTCCTGAACGTGCGTCTTGGTGCATCCCAACGGGGCTTCTTCGGCGGGCAGCGCTGTGTGGGAACAGACGGCGACGTCAAAGTCCAACTCGAGAATATCACCCAGGGTGCGCTCCCACTCCCCGATGTTGAAATCGGGCATGATGTTAAAGCCCACGCGGTTGGGGGTCACAAGGTCGGCGATATAGGCGACGCGCTTGTCCGGTACGACAAAGACAGTCATGCCCAGGCCGTGGTTCAACCCAAGGTAATGGTGCTCCACCACACTCCCACCAATCTCGATGTCGTGCCGATCACCCTCCCAGACGATATCCGGGGGCGCTGTATCCTGTCCCGGGTTTGCTTCCAGCCATTCAGCAGCCAGCTGATGCATGACGGTCTCGGCACCGGCATCCTGAAACACCTTGCCACCGCTTGCGTGATCCCAGTGATTGTGAGTGTGCAGCGCGAACTTGACCGGCTGATCGGTGACGCCGCGGATGGCGGCCAGCAGCATCTCACTATGTGGGGAGTTTACGGTCTCGAACGCGACGACACCCTCATTGGTGACCAGAAACATGGAATGGTAGCCGTTCCCGCCGCCGAAGCTGTAAACGCCTGGTGCGATTTCTTGCGTGTAGCTGAGCGGTTCTTCGGCTTGCGCAAGTCCGGTGGTCCAAAGGACGGCCATCGCTGACACAGCTGCGGCCCTCAAGTGCGAAAGTCTCATGGTTCTTCCTCCAAGTGATCTTGTCGGGCAGCACACTACTGCTCCGCAAGCCGAGTAATAGAACAGTATGTTCTATAATGCAACAAACTGTACCATAGCGAGACATGATGCTTCCAAAATGCGCGAACTTCATTACAAAGAGCGCCATGAACAGACCCGATCCAAGACTTGACGCGACGCGAACTCTGGCCACGGAGGCAGCGCTGCAGCTCCTTCAAGACCAAGGAATGCTCGCGGTAACTCACGGAGCCATTAGCAATTCGACTGGGATTTCGCGCAGCACGCTGTATCGCCATTGGCCAAAGCTCGAAGATCTGCGTAATGCGACCATCGCGCGTGCTGCAGCCACGCGAGGCGATGCTAACGGCACCCAAGAGCCGGCCCCAGAGGGGTCACTAAATGCCGATCTGCACTGGATCCTTGGCCACCTAATGACGGCTCTGAACGAAACGCCATGGGGGAAGATCGCCCCGCATGTGATCGCGGCCGCGGCAACCGAAGCTCAGACGCGCGCTCTGTTGGGCAAATGGATCGCAGATCGCAGCCAAGACGTCAGATCAGTTTTCGAGGCCGCCATCGCGCGCGGAGAAATTGACGCTGATGCGCCTGTATCTCAGATGGTCGAGCTCGCAATCGCTGTGCCGTATTTTCGGAAGTTTGTCGCCGGGTCAGAACTTGATTCCGAATGGCTGGATGCGCACATCGCTCTGATTTGCGAAATGGCGACCGCAGGATAACAATTCTCAGCAGACTTTTCGTCACCGCGTTTTGGCAAAGCGGTCGAGAAGGCTGGTAATTGTGTGGTCTGTCTTTTCCGCGGGTAGTCGATTTGCGGAACTTGTGACCTGCACTTTCGGGGAACGTCCGGAATGCGGCATGCGTCCTCATGCTGGATGTCGGCTTCGGGCGGTTCAGTGTGGCTTTATTAGGCTGGTTCAATCTCGCGGTCTTGCCTGGGCGCTCTGCCGAATTTGCGCGAATACTCTCGCGAGAATTGCGCTGAGCTTTCATAGCCTACAGCGAATGCAACTTCGGAAATCTTGGCACGGCTCGTCCGCAGGTCGTCTCTGGCCTTCAACAAGCGCAGGTCCTTTTGGTATTGGAGCGGTGATGTTCCCGTCACGGCCTTGAACTGCTCGAAGAACGCGGAATTGCTCATCCCGATCCTCGAAGCCAGATCCCCGACGACGATGGTTTCCGACAGGTTTGCCTGTATTTCTCGCGTTGCCAGATGGATGCGGCTGGCGGTGCTTTCATGCCAGAGAAGCCTTTGCAGGATCTGCGCATGTGGCCCGATCAGAAGCCTTGCATGGATTTCGCGGGACGTGATCGGTGCCAACAGTTGCCTCGTCTCCTTCTCCTCGCACTGAAGGAAGTAGCGGTGAAGGGCGTCTGTGCGACCTGGATCGGTGTCACACAAGCAGATCGAAAATGGATCGGAGGAGGGCGCTTTCAATACAGGTGGCACCGCGGGGGCCAGGGACCTGAGCAGGTCGAGATCGAGAGGAAAGACCAAGGCTGTGTACGGCGCCTTCGTGGACGCCTCGGTGATCCGCGATGTGACTGGGAGTGTGTGGCTGACGATAAGCGACTGCCCGGCGCCGACTGTAAGTATTCGGGTGGTGGACCCGACTTGCTTCGCGCCCTGCAGGATTAGACAAAGAAGCGGTCGATAGACGGTTGCACTCAAGTCGGTTGTCGCGTGATGCCGCAGGAGGTGGGTGCCGCTCTGCGCATGATGAAATGAACCTTCAGCGACGCCTGCATGATCGAGCAGCGCGGTGATGTGTGATAACAGTTTTTCGCTATTCATTCCGTTGGCCTCCCATAGGATGCCCATCGATAGCATTTCCGAACGCCCCGCCATACCAGAAATCTGTACTTCTGGAGGATCAGGCAAGTATTTTGGCCAATCAGAAAAGAATGAAGCGGCTGTTGCGACTAACGTGATCAAGACACAGCAAAGGAGATCGATATGCAAAAGGTCATGATCACCGGTATCGCGGGCGGGTTTGGAAAGCCTACGGCGCGCGCACTTCTGGAAAAGGGCTATCAGGTTGCAGGAAGCGTCCGAAGCCGCGAGGGAAAGAGCGCCGAGACAGTTGCCGAGCTTGAAGCGGCAGGGGCGTCCATCGTCGAAATGGACGTGACCGACACGGCCAGCACCGAACGTGGGGTCGCGGAGGCCATTCAACAGCTCAGCGGCATTGACGTCCTGTTCAACAATGCTGGGATCGGCTCGTACGGCATTCAGGAATTAATGTCGCCCGAGGACATGGCCCACGTCTTTGATGTGAACGTCATGGGCGTCCAGCGCGTCATGCGTTCGGCGCTGCCCCATATGCGGGCGCAGGGGCGGGGGACGGTTCTTTATACCTCCAGCCTGATTGGCCGGATTGCGACACCGTTCTACGGAACCTATTCGGCCTCCAAATGGGCCCTGGAAGCTGTTGTCGAATGCTATCGCACCGAATTGTCAGGCTTCGGCATTGAGTCCTGCATCATCGAACCCGGCGCCATGCCGACGGCTTTCTTCGATGGCATGGTTGCTCCGAATGATCCGGGGCGCGAGGCGCAGTACGGAGAGTTTGCGGCGGTGCCCGCACTGTCAGCCGCTGGTCTGGCCGAAATGCTGGAAGCGACCCCCGATCAACGCCCCGAACGGATTGCAGAGGCGGTCGTCGCTCTTCTGGATAAGCCATTTGGGCAAAAGCCCTTCCGCACTGTTGTGGACCACGTGGGTGTTGGCCCGCAGATCGAGCGTTACAACGACGTGCTGCACGATGTGACGCGCAACGTCATGACCAGCTTCGGCATCGAAGACATGCTGAAACTCAACGCCTGAAGGAGAAACCTATGAAAACCATTCTGATCACCGGCGCCTCTTCCGGCATAGGAGCTGCCACCGCTAAACACTTCCAAGCGAACGGATGGAACGTCGTTGCCACCATGCGCAACCCCGACGGCGCGGACGACTTGGTCGAATTGGACAATATCGAAGTGGTCCGTCTCGATGTTACAGATCCGAGCTCGATCGCCAAAGCTGTTGCCGCCGGTATCGACCGGTTCGGCAAGATCGACGTTTTACTCAACAATGCAGGTTACGGGGCTTACGGCGCGCTGGAGGCGTTCTCGATGGAACGTATCCGGAGGCAGTTCGATACCAACGTCATCGGTCTGATGGAAGTCACAAAAGCCGTGCTGCCGCATATGCGGGCAAACCGGTCGGGGACAATCATCAACATCTCATCCATTGGCGGCCAGATCACCTTTCCGCTCGGCACACTTTACCATGGGACCAAGTTCGCGGTCGAAGGATTGTCGGAAGCTCTACACTATGAGCTGGAACCGCTTGGCATCCACGTCCGCATTGTCGAGCCCGGTATGATCAAGACCAACTTTGGCGGAAGTTCATTCGACTTCGCCATGGAAGAAGACCTTGCGGACTATGCCCCGATGGCCGAAGCCATGGGGCGGGTCTTTGGAAAGCTGGCGTCTAACCCTTCAGCGCCCGAAACTGTAGCGGATGTGATCTGGGACGCGGCCAATGAAAGTGGTCATCGCCTCCGTTACCGGGCCGGTGCTGATGCCGTGGAACTTTTGGACAAACGCAAGGCACAGGATGACGCGACCTTCATTGGCGGGATCAGGCAGCTGATGGGGGGCTAGAGTTTGGCGAAATCGCGGTGACAGCAAGGTCCGCTTTCGGGAAGTTGCGCCGCGGCATCGTTTGTTACGACGAGACTCCGCTAAGGGCCGCGAGTTCACCGCCAAACTCAAAACCGTAGTTCCGACCTGACCCGATGCACTGTTTGCGACCTATTGTCGAAAACTGACAAGATCAATCAAGCTGCCAGGTCCAGTAATCGGACGTTGCCGGAATTTTCCCGGCACCGATTCTTAGGTCTGTTATGGTTTCGATCCCTTCAAACCAGGGCTTCTTTGAAGCTCGGTTGGCGCGGCGAAATGCTGTGTCGGGCAATGCGCTGGCCACCGGCGCAATGCTGCTGTGGGCTGCTGGGTTTCCAGCGGCAGAAATCCTGCTTGATGTTTGGCACCCAATTGCCCTGATGACATTGCGGCTGGCTATGGCCATGGCGGTACTAGTGCCATTGTGGGTTTTTGCCGATGGCCTCCAAAGTGTCGTCAGCGCGAGATGGGGGCGGGGAATCTGGATTGGAGTGCTTGGCTTTGGAACAGGCACAAACCTGCTGCTGTTCGCGCAGTGGTACACGGACCCGGTCACAGTAGCTCTTATCGCAACCACAACGCCGATCTCTGCCACGATCATCGAAGTCTGGAACAGGCAGCGTCGACTGAGTGGCCGGTTCTTGGCAGGCCTTACCGTGTCGGTGGCAGGCGGTGTCATTGCAATTGGTGCCAACCTGTCAATTGATCTCGGTTGGGGCGTCCTCATGGCGGTTGCAGCTGGCTTCTGCTTCACTTGGGCGTCATACGCCGCGATCCGCGATTTCCCAGAGATGTCACCAATCGGGCGCAGCACAATTACCTTTTCAGGTGCCGCAGTGATAACCGGAGTATTGTTTTTGGGGTGCTGGACGATCGGGGTGATTGATGCGCCTCAGATCACCAGCGCCAATCAAATTGGCCTCCTCGCGATTTACGCCGTAGCCGCTATGGCGCTTTCTCAGATTCTGTTCATTGCGTCGGTTGGCAAGATTGGCATTGCGCTTACCTCATTCCACCTAAACATCGCTCCTTTCTATCTTATGGTGATCTTGGTTGCGCTTGGTGGAATCTGGGACTGGCGTGCGGCGTTCGGCGCGTCGATCGTGGGGCTAGGCGTCCTGATTTCACAGTCCAGGCAAACTACCACAAAGATTGAACGATAGCGGACACTCTAAACTGCTTTGCACTCATGTTGAGTTTCACGCGGTGAACCACCAATGTCCACTCCAGCGGCGCCGCAACGCAGCATGACTAGCGACATCCGATGTCTCCTTTGGCCCCGCTCAGGAGAGCAGGGGGGTGGAACCCTATGCCTTAGATCGGCGGCGTCGGGCGTCCTAAATTCGACTGTTTGGCTCCGGTCCGTTCACGGTGGATCATGTACAGCCCCGCTGCAATTATGATCCCAATGCCGAAAAGACTTAGCATGTTCGGGAAGTCGTTGAACACGAGATATCCAAACAACGTCGCGACCGGCAACTCAAAATACTGTAATGGGGCAAGTGTGGAGGAGGGGGCAAAAGACAAAGCATAGGTCATCATCATGTGGCTGACGGTTGCAAAGAAGCCCACGCCGACAAGCCAGACCCAAGCAATGTCACTAGGCCAGACGGGATCGAAGAGATCGGACCCGGAATCTATCGCCAACAGCAAGACCGGCAGGCAAAAGAGGCTGGCGATCAGGCCCGTGTGAAATTGCAAAGTCACAGGATGCATCTGCCGCGAAAGTCCGCGCGTCAGAAGGATATAGAAGGCGAAGGCGACCGCCGTTCCCAGGGGAATGAACGCAACAAAACCAAATGCTGCGAAACTGGGTTGAATAACGAACAAGACCCCCAAGAATCCCACAAGAGCTGCACCGACACGGCGGGGACCAACATCTTCGGCGAGGTAGAACTTGCCGACCAACATTACAATGAAGGGGGCAACAAAGACGATTGCCAAGGCATCGGCGAGTGGCATCACACGGATTGCGGCAATGAAGCAAAATGTTGCAACCAGCAAAAGCAAAGCACGGGCGGTCAGCGTCATCAAATGGCCTTGCGGTACCCGCAACGACAAACCCATTGCCCAGATAAAGGGGGCCATCAGCATGCACTGTACGACAAAGCGTGCAGCCGTGATTTGTCCGATCGGCACGCTGGCCGACGCGAGTTTTGCGGCAACATCAAGCAATGGAGCTGTCAGACAGAATCCAAGCATGAGCGCGACGCCAGCAAGGACGCGATCTGTGGATTGAGGGTTGGCAACGGCAGTGGTCATCCGATCATGTAGAGTTGCCGCAAAATGCGAATCTATCCTCAATGCGACGTCGGAGTGTTCGCCTGGGAGACTCCGGATGGCGATGCGCGCGTGGCCGAAACTTGGCTATGTGGGATGGTCTATACAGGCATATGTCAGAATTGCTGACTGTTGCAACCAAGTAGAAATGTCACTGGGCCTGCAAAGTAGAAATGTCCCACTTTTGCGCTGAGGGGAGCAAAGCCTGACAGGGCGGAGACCTCAGATATCGCAGCCCTGGCTGGCTTTGCGGTTCTCTTTCGCGGCCTTCGCCAGCTTCGAATTCCAACCGTTGTTGCGCCGCCCGTTTGGCTGGTAACGCGTGGCCTGCGTGCCTGCGCGGCGTTTCTTGGGCGGGGCTTTGTCCTGCTCGGTTTTTATGTGCTCCAGCACTGCGCTCAGGCGCTTGTTTTCAGTTATCGCCGCGTGGCTTACGCGCTGGTCTTTGTCGAAGGCGGAGTAGGGGAGTGAGATGCCTTTTGATCGGAATTCCAGTGCGCCGTCATTGAACTCGTAGCTGTCGACATACTTGCCCACGAGCGCACGGGTCAGATCGTTTTCTTCCAGCATGATCCGCTTACGATCGTAACGAAGCACTAGGTTGCGATCGACATAGCGTTCGTCTCTCCAGCACAGGATGTCCCGCAGCCGTTCCGGCTCGACGTTGAGCGCACGGTGTAGGTCGTTGTCCCGGCGCGGCGGCTTTGCAAACTTGCTGTTGTAGCGTTCGGTGAAGCCCGGAACGAATGCGTTGGCCGCGTCCATATCAGCGATGCCCGCGAGGCGCAGTTCCTTCACTAGCCGATCCTGCAGCGTCCGGTTTGCGCGTTCGACGCGGCCCTTGGCTTGGGAGCTGTTCGCGCAGAGGATCTCGATGTTCAACTCGTTCAAAGCCCTGCCAAACTGGGTCATCCCATGGCCGGACTTCGCGGCCTGGTTGGCCACGCGGAACACGGTGTGCTTGTCGCTGTAGAACGCCACAGGCCGACCGTGCTGCGAAAGATACCGCTCAAGCGCGCCGAAATAGCTGAACGTGCTCTCGGATTCGACAAAACGCAGCTGCATCAAAGTACTTGTGGCATCATCGATGAAGACAAGAAGGGTGCAGGCAGGACCACGGTCTTCGAACCAGTGATGATCTGAGCCATCGATCTGGATCAGTTCGCCAAAGCATTCCCGGCGTAAGCGTGGCTGGTGGAACGTGCGGCGCTGCTTGCGGGACAACCAAATCCCCGCATCCTGCATCCATTTGCGCAGGGTCTCGCGCGAGACCTTCAGCCCGTGGTCTTCCTCGAGCTTCTCAGCCGCAAAGGTCGGTCCGAAGTCGATGTAGTTCTCCCGGACCAACGTCACCGCGAACTCCCGAACCGCCGGATCAATCCGGTTGTTCGAAACCCGGCCGCGCGCCTTGTGCCGGATCGCGGCCGGACCATCGGTCTGAAACTTCCTCAGAAGCCTATGAACCTGTCTGCGGCTCAATCCCAAGACATTCGCCGCTGCCGTGGCCGTCATCCGGCCTTGGCTCACCTGGCTCAACACCTCGACCCGGTTCAGCTCGCGCTCGCTCATCAAAACCCATCCCAAGCCCGCAACCTCTGCCTGTTCTCATTAGGGCAGAGTGTGACACTTCTACTTTGCAGATGTGGGACACTTTAACTTTGCGGCTACACTGACATATCGCATAATCTATCTTATGTAAAATGTAGATTAAGAAACCATTCAAGATCCAGCTTTGGTGTGGCTTTTGACCTTATAATGTTATCAGCAAACTGCTTGCTGAACACTTCGATATGCAAGCCCTCAGAACATGATGGACCTGCGATCAATCAGGTATGGCAGTCGCGCCTGGGCCGCTGCGACTCTATCCAATTCAAGCGTTGCGTGGATGATCTCCGGCGCGTTCCCGGCGCGGGCCAGCTCCTGACCATCGGGAGCCGCGATGAAGCTCCGTCCGAGAAACGCCAAGCCGTTTTCCACCCCGGCACTGTTCGCATAGGCCAGAAATACCCCGTTTTCATAGGCGCGCGTGGGGATCATGCGCTGCGCGACCCAGTCCCATTCGGCACCAAGCGCGGTGGGCACGAGGATCACTTCAGCGCCCAGTGAGGCAACATGTCGTGCGGTTTCGGGGAATTCAGCGTCATAGCAAACAAGAGTTGCGATCCTCACCCCTCGGAAGGTGAAGAGTTCGCTCCCCTGCCCCGGCAAAAAATGATCACGCTCAAAACCCGGCGGAAGGGCTAGTTTGCGATGGAAGCCCAGCCGTTGGCCATTGGGCCCGAAACACTGTGCCGCGTTGAACAATTCCACACCGTCGCGCTCGGCGAAGCCATAGTGGATGGCGAGGCCATGAGACCTGGCTAGTTCCGCGATGGTTGCTGCTATGGCACCATCCGCGGGCTCGGCCCGCGCGGCGACCTGATCGCCGATATTGTATCCGGTGGCAAAGAGCTCCGGCAGGACAAGAAGGTCAGCAGCATGTGACACAACATCCGGTAGTTGGTCCTGCAGCCAAGCCAGCCGCTCCGCCACGGAAGAAAGCTCTGCGGGCGACTGTCCGACAGCCAGGCGAAGCGTGCGGCTCACGTTAATTGTCTGTGACAAGCAATTGGCGGGGATACTCTGTGATGTAGTCAAAGCCGGTCTGTGTCACCACAATCGAATCTCCGATCCGTCCCGCTGTGACCCCATCAATCGAAATCCCGCCATCAACCGCAAAAGTCATTCCGGGTTGCAAGATCGTGGTGTCGCCTGCCTTCAATTCCGGCGCTTCGAGATAGGCAACGCCAATGGACCGCCCGGTCCGGTACCCGGTTTCATACCCGCGCTCTGCATAGACTTCATTCGCTGCTGCCGCGACCTCCTGCGCTTCGACACCCGGCCTGATCGCCGCGATCGCGGCCTGTTGCGCATCGATTGCAGCCTCTTGCACGCGGGCAGCATCATCCCGCACAGCACCAACGTGGAACATGCGGTCAAAGCCAAGCTTGTACTGCTTGAATTGCGCCATGTTGCAGAAACAGAAGTAGACCGGATCGAACCGTTTATAAGCCTTCACCGACGCACGGCGGTGGACCATCGATGTGTCCTGCCCGCTTTGCAGAATTTGCAGGTTGTGGATCATCGGAGAGACAAAACGCTCCCAGCCTTTGTCCGTCAGGAAATCTGCGGCACGCCGCGTGCCCGCGTTTATGACCGCAAGCGCGCTTTCGTATTCGCGCCCACCCTCGTGCAGGCTTTCATGGGCCGCTTTCATCATAGCACCCGCGATTTGGCCCGCCTCTTTCATCACCTGAATTTCGAACGGCGATTTGATCATGCGCATCGCCCCCAGGACCGGAGAGATGTCCTTGACCGCTACACCGGGGTAGGTGTCTTCGATATGGTTGCGGACAATGGCCGGAATGCTGCCCCGCTCAACCCAAATCGTGCGGGGTGCGTCTCCCAGGGCACCGGCAAGGGCCCGGCCCCAGGTGTTCTGGCCCATGTCTTCCCAGGGCCGCACGTCTTCGACCCAGGTCATGGCCCCGACCATTTCGCTTTCCATCAGCGGTGTGATCACCACGGGAGCATCATCTGCGTTGACGACCAGCATTGTCGGGCGGCCAAATTCGATACCAAGGTAGCCCCAGAACCCCGCCAGATAACCGATGGAGGCTCCGTCCGTGAAGACGGCCCGTTCGATCCCCTGCTCCTTCATGCGCGCTTGAAGGGTCAGGGTGCGGGCTTTGGCTTCTTCAAGCATGTAATTTGTCCTTGGTTGGTGCAGTGGGTGTAGCGCGGGTGCCGCCCATAGTCACGCCGATCAGATGTATCTTGAGGCAAGTTCGCAATCGTTCAACTGACATCTTCAACCTACTGCGCCCGGCCAATGGTCTTTCTGGATCACCCTCAGAAACGAGCGGCCAGCGGGCCCGCAGGCTGCTGTTGGGCAATGCTTTCTTCGCCGCGCAGGCCCGCCAGAACGATCCTGATCTTCTCTTCCGCAGAATATTGTTTGCGCGTCTTGCGACGGATACCTTTGACCAGCTTGTCAGCAGCGCCCTTCGATGTTCCGGATTTCTTGTTCATCTTCGCTCCATATAGGCTGCGATGAACCAGAAATCCTCCGTTACGAAAACCTCAAATCTGTCCCAAAGGCGCTGACGTCAGACACGCCGCAAAGCACCTATCTGTGGGGCCTTTCAAGAAGGGAGAGCCCGAGCCGGGTGAGCGGTTCGGCCATGGCTCCTACGCGCATGGCATCGGGGCTGGCTGCGTTGCCAGTGCGTGCCCGGGAACCAACTCCATGGCAAATTGCAGCGAAACGGAAGAAGGCAAACACCTTGGCATAGTGCCAATTGGCCAGCCCGTCCAACCCGCGACGGCGGCAATAGGCGGAAACATATGCCTCTTCTGAAGGAATCCCGAGCGCGCCAGTGTCGAGGCCGTCGAGACCACGCAGGTGCCAGTCGCGCCCCATGGACCGCTGCATGACCTGGTAGGCAAGATCCGCCAGCGGATGACCAAGTGTTGAAAGCTCCCAATCGAAAACGGCTTTGATCTGCAATCTGTCCGGCTCGAACATCAGGTTGTCGATGCGATAGTCACCATGGACCAGCGTTGCCAGACCGTCATCATCTGGCAAGTTCTCGTTGAGCCAGGCGGTTAACGGCTCCATCCCGGCTATCCCACCACCTGCTGCCTCGTACTGGACGCTCCAGCGCTTCAGTTGGCGGGCGAAATAGTCCCCCGGGCGACCAAAATCGCCGAGCCCTGCCCTTTCCAGATCAGTATTGTGGATCGCCGCCAGCACCCGGTTCATCTCGTCATAGACCCGCCCACGCTCGGCCGAGGACAGCTCCGGCAGGGCCGGATCCCAAAAGATCCGGCCCGCAGCGAATTCCATCACATAGAACATCGTGCCAAGAATAGTCTCATCATCGCACAGGTGGAGAACCCGGGCGACCGGCACGTCTGAGTCCCAAAGTGCCTTCTGCACGCGGTATTCGCGATCCACGGCGTGAGCACCTCTCAACAACTCTCCGGGGGGCTGTTTGCGCAGTACGTATTCCCCCGAGGGCGTGGTCAACTTGTAGGTCGGATTCGACTGGCCCTCGTCAAAGGCTCGGGCCTCAATCGGACCTTTGAACCCGTCGATCGCACCTTGCAGATACGATGCCAGCCGGTTCAAATCCATCACAGCCCCCAACGCCAGAAGTCATTGCCTTCCTTGGAATAAAAGCCTGACAGCACCATCTTGTGCACCTCGCTGGCACCATCCACCAGCCGCGCCTGACGGGCATAGCGATAAATCCATTCCAGCACCGTGTCTTTGGAATAGCCGCGCGCACCGTTCAGCTGAATTGCCGTATCCACCGCATTGTGCAGAGTGTCTGCCACCGCGATTTTGGCCATCGACACATCTTTTCGGGCAAAGTCACCTTGATCGAGCTTCCACGCAGCGTTCATGACCAGCAAGCGACCGACCTGAATGTCCATGGCAATCTTTCCCATGGCATGCTGGACGCTTTCACGATCCCCCAGAACGCTGCCAAACGCCTCACGCGTGCGGATGTAATCCCGCGCGATCTCCATCGACCTTTTCGACAGGCCCAGCCAGCGCATGCAATGGGTCAGCCGCGCCGTGCCCAGCCGGATCTGCGTTGCCTTGAGCCCGTCACCCACATTCATGAGGACGTCGTCATCGGCCACTTCCAACCCGTCAAATTCGATTTCGCAATGCCCGCCATGCTCTTCGGGACCCATGATCGGAATGCGGCGTTCGATCCGCCAGCCGGATTGGGCCGCGTCGAACAGAAAAGCTGTAAGCCCCATGCGCGGGTCATCCGAGGTGCGTGCCACCAGAATAAAATGCTGCGCGCCCTCGGCTCCGGTTATGAACCACTTGCGCCCAGAAATGCGCCAGCCTCCCTGTACCTTTTCGGCCTTGGTCAACATCATCCCCGCCGGGTCTGATCCGGAGCCGGGATGCGGCTCAGTCATCACAAAGGCCGAACGGACTTTGCCGTCGATGATCGGTTGCAACCAGCGGTCCTTCTGAGCATCGGTGCCGACCTTGTTGAGAAGGATCATGTTGCCATCGTCCGGCGCGGCGCTGTTGAAACAGGCCGGTCCGAAAATCGAGCGGTTCATTTCCTCGTAAAGCGCGGCCATGCCGACGACGCCTACTTCCTGCCCGCCACGGGATTTGGGCATCTGAAACGCCCAAAGACCCGCAGATCGGGCTTTTGCGCGGATTTCGACCAACAGCGCCTCACGGATGTTCTCGTGATCGTCATAAGAGGCCGGGTCGCTTTCCAGCGGCAAAACCGTATCGTTCACAAACGCTCGAACACGTTGGCGATAATCCTCGATCTCGGGGGAAAGGGTGAAATCCATATTCTTCCTCAGATTGCCGATATGCCGCCGTCCAGAACGACGGCCTGCCCATTCATGAAAGAGTTGGCGTCCGACGCCAGCCACAAAAGCGCATCTGCCATTTCCTGCGCAGTGCCAAAGCGTCCAACGGCGTTGAGCTCGCTTTGCAGCTTGCCTTTGTCGTCACCGTTGATGTCATCGAGCATCGGCGTGTCGATATAGCTGGGACACAGCGCGTTGACGCGGATACCGTCGGGACCAAGCTCGTGCGCCAGCGATTTGGTCAGCCCGACAACAGCGTGCTTGGTGGCGCCATAGGCCGCGAGCCCCGGTGCGCCCAGCACGCCTGCGAGCGATGCGATATTGATGATCCGGCCCTGTCCTTGCGGGGCCATCGCGTCTATCTCGACACGAAGCGCATGGTACATCCCCGTCAGGTTCACCGCGATGAGCTGATGCCAAAGCGCATTGTCCATGTCGGCGAAACGTCCGCGCGGCCCGGCAATGCCTGCGTTGTTGATGGCCACGTCGATAGCACCGAAACGGTCCTTGCCAGCCGATACCATCGCCTTTACCGATGACATGTCGGTAACGTCACTGGCCATGGCAAGGATACCTTCGCCCGTTGGCAGGCTATCCAAAGTCAGATCAGACAGAACCAGATTTGCACCTGCCTCACGAAACGCATGCGCCGTGGCTCCACCGATCCCGCCTGCCGCCCCTGTGATCAGAACCGTTTTTCCGGTAAATTCCATCACTCATCCCTCAGGCCAGTTGCGCCGTATGGCCGCCATCGACTGGAATGGCGATGCCGGTCATGAAGCTTGCGGCATCGGATGCGAGCAGCAGGAGCGGGCCGTCCAGCTCGTGATACTGACCTAACCGTTTGGGCGGGATGCGTTTGATCAAGGCTTGGCCGGCCTCGGTGTCGAAGAAATCAGAGTTCATTTCGGACCGGAAATAGCCGGGGCAGATCGCATTCACCCGAATGTCGTTATGCCAGAAGTCCAGCGCCAGAGATTTTGTCAGTTGCACCACGGCAGCTTTCGACGTGGCATACAGTGATAACGTGGGTGCGGTGTTCAGCCCGTAGATCGAGGCGATGTTAACGATGCTGCCCGGTTTGCCTGCGGCAACAAGGCGCCGCGCAACGCGGGTCGACAGGTGCCAGATGGATTTCACGTTCACATCAAGAATGCGATCAAGCTGATCGGCGGTCAGGTCAAGACTGGGTCCGTCATAAGAAATGCCCGCGTTGTTGATCAGGATATCAACGGTACCAAAGCGCGCTTCGACCTGGTCCAGCACACTATCCATGTCCTCAGGTTCTGCCACGTCCAGCGGAAGGGCCATGGCCCTATCGCCAAGCTCGTCCACGAGCGTGTCCAGCCGGTCAGTACGCCTGGCGACCGCCACCACATTGGCACCTGCCTCGACCAGCACACGGGCAAAGTGCATCCCCAACCCGCTGGAAGCACCAGTGACCAGCGCAGTCTTTCCGCTCAGATTGAACACTGCCGTCGTCATCTCAAGCCGCCTTTCCGCTATCTTGCTGGCGCCGTGCTCGATGTGCTGCCACCAGCTCGGCGGCCCTGTCAGGCCCCAGATCAGCAAGGATCATCCCTGGTGTGCAGGCGTATTTCAGCGCATGTTTCGCCCCGGTATCAATCTGCTCGATTGTGGCGGCACCAGTCTCCAATAGCTCGCTGACCGGCATCAGCAAGGCACCCAGAAGTCGGTCCTCAATTATTTTTCTGTCGGCAGAACCTTTGGCGTCACCATCGATCGCAATCGGCGCATTTTCTGCGGACAGTCTTTTCAGCAACGCGCATGGGACATAGTCCGGCCCCAACTCGGCCAGATTAGCTGCCGCGTGATATGCGGTTCGGGTGCCGATCACGTTGATCACGGTGATCAACCCGGCACCGGCTTGGAACAGATCGCGGGAAACCGCGTCGATCACTGCCGCACTGGCCAGACCTTCCTCATGGATGCGGGCAGCCTCATCGTAGAGAGGGATAAAAAAGCGATTGACGATGAAGCCCGGCGTGTCGCCGCATTCGAGCACAACCCGGCCAGTTTGCGCAAGAAATCCGCGTGCCAAGGCGATAGACTCGGAAGAGCTGTCTGTTGTGTTGATCAGCTCGCACAGCGGGTTCACCTCGGCGGGCGAGAAATAGTGGAGCCCGATCACCCGGCCGGGGTCTCCAAGTGCGCCGGCTATATCGCCCACTTTCAGGGCAGAGGTGTTCGAAGCTACGACGGCACACTCGTTCAGGTGCGGTTCAATCTGACGCAGCAGAGCTTTCTTGACCTCCAGATCCTCGAACACCGCCTCTATGATCAGATCTGTGCCTGCGGCCTCCTTCAGGGTCGCGGCGTTCAGACGCAACAAAGCAGCGCCGTGTTCCGCCTTGGTTATCCGTCCCTTTTCAACCCATCGTGCCAAGACTCTGTCTGCGCGTGCTCGTGCAATGTCGATTGATGCTGGGCTGGTGTCATAGAGGCTAACCTGGATGCCGTTGACAACTGCATTGATCGCAATGCCAGTCCCCATTGTCCCGGCCCCGAAAATGCCAATCCTCTCGGTCTGGTCTGTCATTGCGAAATCCTTAGCTTATGACGGGGGTTTGGACCCGCCTTTAGATCACTCATCGGTTCTGGTACCCGGGCTAATAATCCTTGGGATCAAGATAATCGCGCAGACCATCCCCAAGGAGGTTGAGACCCAGCACCGCGACCGAAATCGCCAGGCCAGGGAAAATTGCCATCCAGATATTCTTGGTCATGAAAGCGCGGCTTTCACTGAGCATGCCTCCCCAACTGGGAGTGGGTGGCGGCACGCCAAGACCAAGAAAGCTAAGCGAGGCTTCAATGATGATCGCCAACGCGAAGACGACCGTTGCCAACACGATCACCGGTGAAAGCGTCGCGGGGCCGATGTGAAATACGAGAATGCGCCATGGCTCTTGTCCAATGGCACGCGCAGCCTCGACATACTCCTTTGATGCTTCTGTCAGCACAGCGCCGCGCATGACCCGCGCGAAACGTGGGATATAAATGATACCGATAATGATCGATACAGTTGTGATAGAGGGGCCGGTGGCGGCGACCAGACCAATAGCCAGCAGGAGCGGCGGAAAGGCCAAAAGCGCGTCCGTAATCCGCATCAATACATTATCGACGACGCCGCCAACAAAGCCAGCAATCGCGCCAATGGTCATGCCACCTATCATGCCTATTGCGACGGACAATGCACCCACGAAGAACGCAACGCGCGCACCATGGATAACCCGCGCGAGCGTATCCCTGCCGAAATTATCCGTTCCCATCCAATGCGCGGCACTTGGACCTTCGAACCGCTCTCGGATCGACATCTTTGCGTAGTCGTATCCGGTGATTTCTGGTCCGGCGATGATCGCGAACAGGAATATCAACAGTACGATACCGCCAGTCACCAACATCTTGTTGCCGCGAATCTTGCGCCATTCACGGCCCCAACGTGATTGTTCAGGTAAAGCGGTCTGGGTCGCGTTGCTCATGACTTGCCTCCCAGACGGATCTGCGGATTAAGGAAGGTATAGGAAATATCCACCAGCAAATTCACAAAGACGAAGAAGAAGGCCATAAACAAAACAACCCCCTGAACCGTTGGATAGTCTCGGGTAAATATCGCATCGATTGCCATTCGCCCGAGCCCTGGCCAGGCAAAAATCGTCTCGATTATGATTGCGCCACTCAGAAGTGTGCCCAGTTCCAAACCCGTGAAAGTCACTACCGTAATCAGGGAATTGCGCAGAGCATGCCGATAGGTAACTTCGTTCTGCGATAACCCTTTGGCGCGTGCCGTGATGACATAGTCTTTGCCCAACTGCTCGATCATTTCCGACCGTGTCATCCGGGCGATACCACCTGCCAGAGCGGCGCCCATGCAGATCGCAGGCAATGCAAGGTGGCGTAGGGCACCTATGGGGTCCTCAAGAGGGCTGACATAGCCGATAGAAGGCAACACCTGCCAATGCACTGAAAACAGCAACACTGCGAGGATGGCAATCCAGAAGACGGGAACGGAAATTCCCGCAAGCGCGGCAACAAGAATGCCCATATCGAGCCAGTTACCTTTGTTGACAGCGGCGATCGTGCCCGCAAATACCGCGATGAACACCGACACGAGAATGGACGCGAAGGCCAGCAGAAGCGTTGCCGGAAGCTTCTCCATGATGAGCTTCATCACCGGTTCGCCGGAGGTCAGTGAAGTGCCAAAATCGCCGGTGACAATACCCCCCGCCCAGCTCAAGTACTGAACCAGAATATTTCGGTCGAGCCCGAGTTCTTCCCGCAATGCCGCGCGGGCCTCTTCCGACGCATTCAGTCCCAGGATCGCATCGACCGGATCACCCGGAATAAGCGCGATGAACGAAAAGACCACCAGTGACATAATGAACAGCGTCGGGATCAGGTAAAGGATACGATTGATAATGTAGCCGATCATTCTTTACCTCCCTCAGACCGCGTGACAGGCGGCCATGTGCCCGCCACCGATGTCACGCAGTTTCGGCATTTCTTCCGAGCAAGCCGCTATGGCGCGTTCGCAGCGCGGACGGAACGGGCAACCAGCGGGTGGATTGAGCGGGCTTGGGATTTCACCCGAGAGATAAACCTTGTCCCTCCGCTCGGACTTCTTGACCGATGGAACAGCAGTCAGCAGTGCTTGCGTGTAGGGGTGTACGGGATTGCTGTATAAGTCGTCTCGTTTTGCAAGTTCGACTATCGAACCAAGGTAGAGCACCGCGACACGGTCGACCATGTAGCGGACGACAGATAAGTCATGGCTGATGAAGAGGTAAGCCAAATCGTATTCGCGTTGCGCTTCGACCATCAGGTTGATGATCTGGGCCTGAATGGACACGTCCAATGCCGACACGGCTTCATCGGCTACGATCATGCTGGGGCGCATAATCAACGCACGAGCGATTGCAATGCGTTGACGCTGACCCCCGGAAAATTCGTGCGGGTAGCGGTCCGCGTGCATGGCGCGCATACCGACGTGATCGAGCATCTCGAGAACTTTTTCTCTCCGCTCGGCTTTTCCAAACGGGGTGTGTATACGCAGCGGTTCATCCAGGATTTGACCGATTTTCATGCGCGGGGTAAGCGACCCGTACGGGTCCTGAAAGATGATTTGCATCTTTGATCGCATGGTCTTCATCGCGCGAGGCGACAATGCGGTCACATCAGTGCCTTCAAAGGTTACCTTGCCGCTGGTGGGCTCATGCAACCGCAGGATACAGCGGCCAATCGTCGATTTCCCTGAGCCGCTTTCTCCAACAAGGCCGAGTGTTTCGCCTTTTGATAGCGTGAAATTGATATCCCGAGACGCGTACAGGTCTAATGGCTTCTTCATGAAGCCGCCACCGACCGGGAAGACCTTGTTCATATTTTCAACGGTCAGGAGCGGCATGTCAGTCATGAAGAATACACCTCACCTTGCGTCCGCTCGGAAGCGTCTTAAGCGTCGGGACACCCGCGAGACAACCTTCGCGACGTTTCGGGCATCGGTCATAGAAATAGCATCCATTCGGCAATCGTGTCAGATCAGGCACCACGCCCGGTATTTCGGTCAGCCGACCTGTATCTTTGGTCACAGCGTCCGACAGCGCGGGCATCGAGCCCAAAAGCCCCTCTGTGTAAGGATGCAACGGGGTTTCAAACAGATCATCGGTTCTTGCTTCCTCGACCACCTGACCAGCATACATCACCAGAACTCGGTCAACGGTTTCGGCTGAAACACCCAAGTCATGCGTAATCAGCAGCATCGCGGTGCCAAGTTCGTCGCTGAGTTCACGGATGAGTTTCAATATTTGCGCCTGGATCGTCACATCAAGCGCCGTAGTCGGCTCATCTGCGAGGATCAGCTTGGGCTTGCAGGCCAGAGCCATTGCGATGACAATCCTCTGGCGCAAACCACCGGACAACTCAAAAGGATAATTTTGAAGTCTTCGTTCGGGTGAGGCTATACCCACCAACCGCAACATCTCAGCGGCCAGCTCCAACGCCTCGCGTTTCGACTTGTTCTGGTGCTTCTGGATGACTTCCTGAAGCTGGAAACCGACCGTGTAGACTGGATTCAACGCGGTCATCGGCTCTTGAAAAATCATCGATATCTGGTTGCCACGGACCTTTTGCATGTCCTTTTCGGACAGGTCCAATAGAGCTGTGCCATCGAACGAGATCGTGCCACCAACAATTCGGCCCGGAGGGTTCGGGATGATGCGCATGATTGAACGCGCTGTGACACTCTTGCCGGATCCGCTTTCCCCAACGATACCAACCATTTCACCTTCACCAATCTCGAAGGAAACATCATCGACCGCTTTCGCCACACCGTTATGGGTGAAGAAATGCGTCTGCAGGTTTCGCACTTCGAGGAGGGGTTTCATGGGGCAGCCCTGTTCAGATCGCTTTTCAAAGAGCCCCGGCCCGAAGGCCGAGGCAGTTCTCAGGGAGGACTCAGTCGCTCAGCGTTGCATAGGGCAGACCACCGCCTGCGTAAGACCAGTCATTGGCCAGAGGCGTATAGTTTTCCACCTTGTCGCTCACGCCGTAGGAGAACGGGTAGTTGAAGAGAAAGATCCATGGAGCTTCGTCAACAAGCTGCTGTGCGATCTCATCATAAATCGCACGCCGCTTCTCGGGATCACCCTCTGCACCACCTGCATCCAGGTTCGCTGTAATCTCATCAATGGCGTTGCTGCCCGTCGTCGCGGCCCAGTAGATGCCATCGGGGTAAAAGGCCTTGAGATACAGCGTGTCAGGATCGGAGAACATGCCGAAGCCGTAGCTTTGCATTTGCCAGTCACCCGAGAAAGACCGATTGATCGATGTTGCTTCGTCGAGGGCTTCGACCTTCAAGTCAATGCCGACCTCGGCCAACATGGCTTGCCAGACATTGGCGGCCTCAACCAGTTCCGGGTTGTTGTGCGCTGCCATGTAGGTGACTTCGAAACCATCCGGATAGCCCGCTTCGGCCAGAAGCTCGCGCGCTTTTTCCGGGTTGTATTCCAGCGGCTTGACGTTGGGGCTGTGCCACGGCGTGCCTGCCGGGTAATACTGCTCTGTCGCGATACCCAGGCCAAAGGTTACCGCGAGGTTCATGTCTTCGCGATTCAAAGCATGGGCAAAGGCGCGACGCACACGGACATCGGCCAGCGGCTCGTAGTTGATGTTGAAGTTGGTGGTAATCGTCTGACCGATCGACGTGGCAATGCGGTAGCCTTCTGGCTTGGTCTCCATGCCCGCTTCCACCGCTTCGAAAGGCAATTTGCGCGTGATATGAACGTCACCGGACCGCAACGCGTTGAGGCGTGAGGACGGGTCAGCGATGACCTTCATCACAACTTCATCTACTTTCGGCAGATCAGCATTCCAGTAGTTTTCGTTCTTCACCAGTGTCAGGCTATCACCCTGAACCCATTCGCCAAACTTGAACGGTCCAGTACCGATTGGCTCTATGAAGTTCCCATCGGCGTCAAAGCTTTCCGGCGCTTGAATGACGAACATGTTGTCGTACCGATCGGCAAAAGTACCGATGAAAGACGCCGAAGGCTTCGACAGATTCAAAACGACCGTGTGATCGTCCGGCGTATCGATCGAAGCGATGAATTGCTTGAAGATTGGACCGAACAGCGCACCTTCGGTGTTCATATGATGCTCAATATTCCAAACCACGTCGGCTGCGTTGAAATCGCTGCCGTCATGAAACTTGACACCTTTTCGCAGGTTGAAGGTGATTTGCGTCGCATCATCTGACACAACCCAGCTTTCGGCCAGGGCTGGTGCAGGTGAGTTGTTCTCATCGGGGATCAAAAGACCTTCGTTGATCAGGGTCGCCGTGTTGGTGCCCTGCAGAGACGGGTTCTGAGAATAGTCGACTTTGCCCTGGTCGGCTTCGACTCCGATGATCAATGTGCCTCCGTCAGCGAAAGCAGAGATTGGGAAAAGTGCAGTTGTCGCCAGCAGTACGCCGGCAAGCAGACGGGATTTCATGTTGTTCCTCCTGTTGTCCTATTCGGCGCGATTGTTGGCGCGCGTCCGGTCACGAAGATCTCACACCTCCGTAACTCGAATTGTTTTCACATTAGAAAAATTGGGGCAACAGAAATCTCCTGCTTACCTCGTTTGAGGTAGTCACAGCCGGGATTCGCTCTTTTCGTTCAAATTTCGCTGAAGAGTGAGGCAGCCACACTGTCGAATTCAGCACTGTTGCTAGCCTTTTTTGAGCCTAGATCACCATTCGAGCTCAAAGACAAGTCGACGCCTTTCGGATTTAGAGGTTATTGGGCTGTGTATCCACCATCGACCATCAAGAGCGAACCGGTGGTCGCTGAACTCTTGTCGGAACAGAGCCAAACCACTGCATCCGCCACCTCCTGGGGCTTGGAAATGCGCCCAAGCGGTAGATTGCTTTCCAGATCGGCAATCGTCAGCCCATTCTGCGTAGCATAGTCCTCGATCATCGCCGTTCGGGTTGGGCCCGGACAGACCGCATTGATTCGGATCCCATGGCCGGACTGTTCAACCGCCACCCCTCGGGTCAATCCGATCACCGCATGTTTGCTCATGGTATAGGGTATCAATCCGGCAGTGCCAGCAACACCGCCAACTGAGGCGACATTGACAATAGCGCCGCCGCCACTTGCTCTCATCCGCTCTACGGCCGCTTGCGTCACAAAGAAAACTCCCTTGACGTTGACCGCCATCAGAGCGTCGAGCTGGTGCTCCTCAACCTCTGTGATATTGCAATAGGGTCCGGCAAGCCCCGCGTTGTTCACAACACAATCCAGCCGCTCGGGTTGGTTCACCACCCTGCGAACCTGTTTGGCATCGGTCACATCACAGTGCTGGAACGTGGCCTGCCCGCCATTCGCATTGATCCCGGCTACCGCATCCGAACCCTGATCGGCATTGACATCTACGATCAGCACTTGTGCGCCTTCCCGCGCCAACGATCTAGAAATGGCCAGTCCAATCCCTGCGGCTCCCCCGGTGACCAGAGCATATTTTCCTGCCAGCAAGCGGCTCTCCATGCTATCCCTTTTCGACGACCAACAACTGCATCTGTGTGAACTCTTTCAGACCGTCCAGCCCCATTTCAATCCCGATTCCTGATTGCTTGGCTCCGGCAAAGGGTGCCTCGGGGGCGATGTATCCGTGTCGATTGACCCAAACGCTACCCGCATCCAGCTGCAACGCAACCTCGGTCGCCCGAGCGGTGTCATCGCTCCAGACCGACGAGCCCAGGCCGTATTCACTGTCATTTACCTCGGCAATCAACTCTTCAAGGTCATCATAGGCAAGCACTGGCAGGATGGGGCCAAACTGTTCCTCCACCACCAATTGTGACGTCGCATCGATATCGCGCACAATGGTCGGTTCGATGAAAAACCCCTGTGCGTCCACCACCTTGCCCCCAGCAATGACTCTGCCGTCATTGGCGGCGATGTCCAGAAACATGGCCACTTTTGTAACCTGCATTTGGTTTTGGACCGGTCCAATCTGGGTATCTTTGTCCAGGCCATCACCGATTTTGGCAGATTTCGCGATATCGGCGAGCCGGTTGCAGACCGCATCATACTTGGCACGCGGCACGTAGACCCGTTTTATCGCCGTACAAACCTGACCCGAAAGATTGAAGGCGGCATTGAACACGCTTTCACTGACAGTCTCCACGTTGGCGTCATCCAAAAGGATCGCGGCATCATTGCCGCCAAGCTCGAGAGTGATGCGTTTGAGTGTGTCTGCCGCCGCCGCCATCACTCGCTTACCCGTTGCTGTTGAGCCCGTGAAAGTAACTTTGGCCACATCCGGATGATGCGACAGCAGCGCGCCGAGATCGTTTCTGTCTGCCACGACATTCACAACTCCGGCAGGAAACAGATCGGCGGCCAATTCGCCCAGCAAGAGCGTGGTGAGCGGTGTCGTTGCGGCTGGCTTCACAATCACAGTATTGCCCGTCAGAACCGCCGGAGCGAGCTTGTAGGCTGCAATGAGCACCGGGAAGTTCCACGGACAAATCGCCGCGACCACACCGAGGGGCTTGTGGTGTACCTCGACATGAGTGCTGACGCTGTCCGAAATCTGCTCGATCGGAATAGTGGCGGTTGCGTAGTAACGTAGAAATTCAACCACCAGCTCCATTTCACCGCGCGCATCTGCAAAAGGTTTGCCCTGCTCTCGGGTCAGTAAGCGTGCAAAGTCGTCAAGCTGGTCTTCGACCCGGTCTGCCAGTTTGCTCAGAGGCGCACCGCGCTCTTCCCAAGCTTTCGCCGACCACGATGGGAAAGCAGCCTTGGCCGCACTGATGGCGTTCTTCATTGCGCTCTCATCCGCAACGGCGCAATTGGCAAAAACCGCTCCCGTAGCCGGGTTGACGACATCGAGCTTGTCGATCGTGTCGATCAGCTGTCCACCGATCAAAAGGCGCAGGTTCTTCATGTCATGATCCGATCTCGTCAGTTTTACAGACAAAATCATTGCTCTATTCAGTTTGGCAATTAACCGGAATGCAGTATCGGCAGCGGAATCACTTCATTTGGGGTAATTTACAGGGCGTACGGAAGAAGAGACATTCATCAGAACCAAAAGATTTTCAACTTTGAAGTGGAAGCACTCATGAGCTCCGTCGACAAGATCACGGCCTCTGTCATCCAACGCCGGCTTTTCTTCATCAATGAAGAGATGGGCGAAGCAATGCTGCGCACCGCCTATAGCCAGATTCTGAACGCCAGCCGCGACTTTTCTATCGGCATGTTCGATGGCGAGGGCCGCCTGATCAGCCAAGCTGAGCATATCCCGCTGCATGTTGGCGGCCTGCCCTTCGCGATGAAATCCGTTATGGAGTATTTCGACGGTCGGGTGCATCCCGGCGACGTTATCTTGCTCAACGATCCCTATCATGGCGGCAACCACCTGCCCGACCTGACGGCCTTCGTGCCGGTTTTTGTCGAGGGCAACGACAAACCGGTTTTCTGGACCCTGAATCGCGCGCACCAGTCTGATATTGGGGGTTCGGCGCCCGGTTCTTACAATCCGGCAGCCACCGAAATCTGGCAAGAAGGCATCCGGATTACGCCCCTGAAGCTCTATGACCGCGGCGAGCTTCGCGATGACCTTCTGAACATGATCGCCACGAATGTGCGGCACAAGTCGGACTTCATAGGCGATCTTAATGCGATGATCGGCTCTGCTCGCGTTGGCGCAAGGCGCATGGAAGAGCTTGTAGCGGAGTACGGTTTTGACACGACGATGGCCGCGATTGACCATATCCTTGAAAGCTCTGAAGCCCAATGCCGCGCACGGATCGGCGATTGGGCCGACGGCGAATATCATGGCGAAGCTTTCATGGATGATGACGGTCACGGCATCGAAAACATCCGGATCGGTGCCAAGGTCACGGTGAACGGCAATGACATCGAAGTGGATCTCAGCGACAGCGACCCGCAAGTCATCGGCATCGTGAACTCGTCCTACGCGAACACGATCTCATCAGTGCATTACGCCATCGCCTACCTAATTGACCCGACCACGCCAAAGAACCAAGGCACTTTCCGGCCAATCAAAGTGATCACCAAGGAGGGCACCGTTGTTCATCCGCGGATCCCTGCCCCCGTGACACTGTCCACCAATCACCCAGCGCAGGAGATTGCCGAAGCAGTGATCCGAGCATTGACTCCGGCCTGCCCGGATCGCGTAATCGCGGGCTGGGGCAAACGCTATCGCATCGCGCTAAAGGGCGAAGACCCCCGCTCCGGCAAGCCTTTTATCTGGCACCTCTTTCATGCCCGCCCCGGCGCGGGCGGCAGCCAGGGGGCGGACGGATGGTCGAATATCGGCGAACTTGCCTCGGGTGGCGGGCTGAAGTTTGGTTCGATCGAAGTCATGGAAGCGCGCTTCCCACTGTTTTTCCGTCGTCACGATTTCCGCAAAGGTTCGGCCGGCGACGGCAAGCATCGCGGTGGTTTTGGCATTTCTCTGGAGATGGTGGTGGAAACTGAAAAGCCGGTTTTTGCCGTTTGCGCCGGGGAAGGCAAAGTCCACGCGCCCTTTGGCCTAATGGGCGGCAAAGATGGAAAACCGCATTTCTACAAGGTCAAGCGGGCCAAGGATGGGTCTGAACTGGAACTCAAGACGAAAGCAGTCGGGGTAATCATTGATCCTGGCGACACGCTTTTGGTGGAGTCAGCGGGCGGCGGTGGTTTTGGCGATCCCGCCGAGCGTGACCCTGCGGCCCGCAAACGTGACATTGCGGATGGGCTGGTGGACGCCTGAGGAAGGACAAGAAACATGTATCGCATAGGAATTGATATCGGCGGCACATTTACCGACCTCGTGGCGGTGGACGACGCAGGCCAGGTGACCATAGCCAAGTATCCGACCTCGCTCCCCGATCAGTCCATCGGATTGGCCGAAGGGCTGGTCGCCTTGGCGGAAGAGTTGGGAATGAGTCGGGCCGAACTGCTCAAGCAAACCGCGCTTATCATTCACGGCACCACGGCGGCGACCAACGCGCTGCTGGAACGCAAGGGCGCCAAGGTCGGGATGCTGACCACCGACGGTTTCCGCGACGTGATCGAACAGCGCGAGGGGCTGAAGCCGGACCGTTACAACGTGCGCATGGCGCCTGACCCGGTTTTGGTGCCGCGTTCGCTACGCTTGCCCGTCGAGGAGCGTATTCGTCATGATGGGCGCGAAGAAATCGCGCTGAACGAACAATCCGTGCGCGATGCGATCCAGACCCTGAAATCCGAAGGCGTAAATGCCGTCGCTGTCTGCCTGGCGCATTCCTATGCCGACCCAACGAACGAAAAACGCGTGGGCGAGATCGTCGCCGAGGAAATGCCAGACGCCTATGTCTGCCTGTCCTCTGACGTGTTGCCGCAGATCAAGGAGTTCGAACGTTTCTCAACCACCGTAGTGAATGCCTTTGTCGGGCCGATCCTCTCGAACTACATGAACCGGCTGCGCACGCGCCTCGGTGAAGCAGGCTATGACGGCGATGTGCTCATCATGCACAGCCATGGCGGCCTCGCCACCATTGACGACAGTATCGATCTGGGCGCTGGCTGCGTTCTGTCTGGTCCTGCAGGTGGCATTGCCGGCGCCCGCTTCGCCGCCGATCTGACCGGCGTGCGGGATCTGATCACCTTCGACATGGGCGGCACCTCGTCCGACATCGCGCTTCTGGATGACGGCGAGCCCTATTATTCCTCTGACCGCGCTGTCGAAGGCACCCGCGTGGCGCTTCCTTCCATCGATATTCACACCATCGGATCAGGCGGCGGATCTATTTCCGGCGTTGAGATTGGTGGCATTCTCAAAGTCGGCCCTGAAAGTGCCGGTTCGAACCCGGGTCCTGCCTGTTACTCCCGCGGCGGGACCCGGGCCACAACTACGGACGCCAATGTGGTGCTGGGGTATTACGACGCCGAGAACTTCTTGGGCGGGCGGATCACTTTCGGAGGAGATGCGGCGCAGAATGCCGTCGATGACATCGCCGCCGAGCTGGGTGTGGAAACCGTTGAGGCCGCCGAGGGCATCCTGCGGGTGATCAATACCCAGATGGCTGAAGGTATCCGCATCGTCGCTGTGCGCGCGGGCACCGATCCGCGCAACTATGCTTTGCTGAGTTTCGGCGGTGCGGCGGGGCTGCACATCACCGACATCGCCCGCATTCTGGACGTCAAGCGGGTGATCATCCCGCGTCAGGCGGCGGTTTTGTCGGCTTATGGCATGCTGGCCACCGATCTGCGCTATGATTACGTGCGGACCTGCGTGAAGGACATCCGGTCGATGCAAGGCGCGGAACTGCGCGAGATGTTTGCCGAGATGGAGGCCGAGGGCCGCGCCCGTGTCGCGGCCGCAGGTGATCTGGCCGAAAGGGCAGACGTCATCCGCACGCTTGACATGCGCTACGGTGAACAGATTTTTGAAATCAACGTGCCGCTCAAAGGTCTCGATCTGAGCGCTGAAGACCTCACTGAGCAGGTGGCACAGGCTTTCCACAAGCGGCACGAGGATCTTTATACCTACTCCTCGCCCGATCAGGAAATTGTCCTGGTCAATGTTCGCTGTTCGGTCGTCGGTGTTCTCAGTTCGATGCCACAGGAACCATCATTGCCGAACGCTGCCGGTCTGGAACCCAAGGGACTGCGCCACGCCTACGTTGGAGAATGGCTCGATGTTCCAGTCTATGACATGGATGACCTGGCGCCAAACCATCGTATCGCGGGACCCGCCATTGTGGAAAGCCGTACGACGACGATCCTATTGCGTCAGGGTGATCATGCCAACGTGACGAAAACGGGCTGGCTCGATATCAAGGTGGGCGAAGTGGCTTCCTCCGCATTGGCCGCCGAATGAGCTCAGTCCCCCCCGCCCTCGTCGACATTATGGCCGCTCATCAGGCGATCCGGGGCGTGGCCATCGAAACGCCTGCCATCCGCTCTTCTTTGGGATCCGACAAGGCTCCCATATGGCTCAAACTGGAAACTCTGCAACCCTCGGGTGCCTTCAAACTGCGAGGCGCGGCCAATGCCGTGGCGCGGCTTTCACCAGATGCCCGCGCGCGTGGCGTGGTGTGCTGTTCCACAGGCAATCACGGCACCGCGCTGGCCTACGCTGCACGTGAAATGGGTGTGTCTGCAACTGTTTGCGTTTCAGAACTGGTGCCAGAAGTAAAGATCCATGCCATTGAGGCACAAGGTGCCCGGGTTATTAAAAAGGGGCAAAGCCAGGACGACGCCCAGATCGAAGCAAACCGCCTTGTGGCCAAGGAGGGAGTGACCGATATCCCTCCTTTTGACCATTTTGATGTCATCTCCGGGCAGGGTACGATCGGGCTGGAGCTTCTCCGCGACTTGCCGGAGCTTGAAACCGTCCTTGTCCCACTCTCAGGCGGTGGCCTGGCCGCGGGAATCGCAGTGGCCGCGAAGGCGATCAAACCTGATATTCGGATCGTCGGAATCAGCATGGACCGCGGCGCGGCCATGGCCGAGAGCTTGCGTGCTGCACGGCCTGTTGAAGTGACAGAAGTCCCTTCGCTTGCGGACAGTTTGGGTGGCGGGATCGGACTGCAAAACCAGTTCAGCTTCGATATCTGTCGAAAACTCCTGGATGAGGTGGTGCTGGTCGCTGAGGAAGAGATTTATCGAGGCATGCAATCAATGTTCTTACAAGACAGACTGGTGGCGGAGGGAGCCTGTGCCGTCGGACATGCCGCCGTTTTGGCGGGCAAGATTCATCTGACCGGTCCAACGTGTTCGATCATCACGGGGCGCAACATTGATATGGAACAGTTCACGCGGGTGGTAACGGGTCAGCCTGTGACACTTGGCGATCTGGTCGTAAGAGGAACGTGACATGGACGATATCCTGATCCTGAATGAGGCGGAACTGCGTGACAAGGTTGCCGTTGACCGTGCTGCCATTGACGTCGTCGAAAGCGCCTTTGCCGCGCTCGCAAGCGGCGGCGTTGTGATGCCCCCCGTGCTGTCGATGGAATTTGCTGAGGCCAATGGCGAAGTTGATGTCAAAACGGCATATATACCCGGTTTTGACAGTTTCGCTATCAAGGTGAGCCCCGGTTTTTTCGACAATCCAAGGCTGGGCCTGCCCAGCCTCAACGGGCTGATGGTCGTCCTGTCCGCCAAGACTGGCCTCGTGGAGGCGGTTCTTTTGGATAATGGATATTTGACCAACGTGCGTACCGCTGCTGCCGGAGCTGTCGCGGCGCGTCATCTTGCGCCCCAAACGATTGCAACCGCTGGCGTGATCGGAGCAGGTGTCCAGGCGCGCCTGCAGCTTTTTGCTGCGCATCAGGTTCGTCCCTTCTCGACAGCACTCCTCTGGTCCCCTGATGCGGCCCTGAATGAAGAGGCCGTTGCGTGGCTAACAGAAGCTACAGGTGCCGCAGTCAAAATTGCCCAGAACGCCGAAGAGGTGGTCCGGGAAAGTCAGCTGGTCGTAACAACCACACCCGCGCGCGAACCGGTGCTGATGGCGGAGTGGCTACATCCAGGTTTGCACATCACCTGCATGGGCTCGGATCAAAACGGCAAGAACGAAATCGACCCGTCTGCGTTGAACGCTGCTGACCTCTATGTTTGCGACAGAGTGAGCCAGTGCGAGGCACTGGGTGAGTTGCGCAGCGCGCGCGAGGCGGGGTTCCTCACCGACATCACCCCCCCGGAACTGGGGCAAGTCATTACCGGCACCGCAGCGGGTCGCACAAAGGAAACTGATATCACCATCTGCGACCTTACGGGCACCGGCGCCCAAGACACAGCGATTGCCAATTTCGCTTCGGATCAGCTTCGCACCGCAGGTGCGGGCACGCGGTTCAAACGGTGAAACCAGAGCCGCCACCCGGCCCTGGTCCCGTTGACACGGCTCCGGCGTTGCTTTCCATTGGGACGGCAGCGAATTGCGGAGACGGCATTGTTTTGGACATAGCGGCAGGTACAGCGGATAAATTCTCGAGTTGCATCGCTTCCATTGGAGACGGCGACTTCTGGCAAACCCTCCGAGACGTCATTTGTGCGCAGGTTCCACACCAAATGAGTGCCGCCTTTGTTTACGCCGATCAAGAACCACCCGTGCGCATCTATAACAGTGAAAAAAGCCCGGAGCGCGACGAGGTCCACAAGATCCTATCATCCGTCGGTTATCTGATCAGCCCTTACTACAATGGACTGATCCGCACCAAAGCCCACAGCGGCTTCTATCACATAGATAGCATTGCTCCCGACGCATTTCGCGACTCGGAGTATTTCGAGGTATATTACGGGCGAAAGCAGGTCGAAGATGAAGGCATGTTTCTTGTCCATCTCGACGACAGCGTGACGGCAGTTTTCATGGTGGAACGGCTCCGCAACACTGCTCGGTTTTCCAAAGACGAACTTGATGACCTATACGCGTTATTTCCCTTCATTTCATCCTTGATCGAACGCCATGTGCGGCTGGCGGGTCTTGGTGATGTGTTGTCGCCTGAAAGCCGCGCAACCCGGTCAGCTTTTCGTGACGTGTCGGCACGATTTGGCGCTGATTTTCTGTCTGTCCGCGAGCGCGATGTGGCAATGCTGATCCTTCGCGGCCATTCCTCAAAATCTGCCGCACGGCTTCTCGATATCTCGCCCGAAACCGAACGTGTGCATCGACGCCGTCTATACTCAAAGCTCGGCATCGGATCTCATTCTGAGCTATTCTGGCTCTTTCTCCAGGCCAGTGAATACTTCGATCCAGCATCAGAAATCGACCCGCTGGTTTTGTTTCTGCGCGAAAGACGGCCTGAACTTCTTGCTGCGTCCGAATAGGCAGGACCGTGGGGCGCGAGGCAAAAATCGACAGCTATGACATCGCGATCCTGCGTACGCTGCAAGAAAACGGACGAATGACCAAAGTGGCACTGGCCGAGGCTGTGAATCTGTCACCCAGCCCCTGTTGGGAACGCTTGAAAAAACTGGAACGCGCAGGGCTGATCACCGGCTATCGTGCGATGGTTGATATTCGCAAGATCGCGCCAGTGACCGAAGTCATGGTCGAGATCACGTTATCTAATCACAAAGCTGAGGATTTCCGCCGTTTTGAAGCCGTCGTAAAGACGCGCCCCGAGGTGCAGGGTTGCTGGGCCTTGGGCGGTGGAGTTGATTACATTCTGCGGCTCGTCTTGAGGGATGTGGATACCTATCAACGTTTCATGGACGAACTGCTTGACGGCGACGCCGGGATTGAACGGTATTTTGGCTATGTCGTCACGAAAACCGTAAAAAACACAGCCGATCCCATCCCTGATTACTGAACAAAATATTCCTCTGATCAGGGCCCAGAAATCCGACGATCCTTCGGCATATGGCCGTGAGAACAGGCCCAAAATCTGGCTTTCCAGCATTAGGCTATTCACCGAATAGACCAACAACCCGAAAGGCGAACTCCATGAAACAGGAACGGATCGTTTCAGGCGTCGAAATCAGTGATGGTAAGCTTTTTCGCAGCTTCTCCTATATCGGTGGCAAATGGGTCGGCGCTGCAGATGCGGGCGCGGTGTCCGTAACGAATCCAGCGGATGGAACGATAGTAGGTGAGGCCGCACGGCTCTCCGCTGATGAAAGTTCGCGCGCCGTTGATGTGGCCCAAGCGGCATTTGCGGGATGGGCCGGGATGCTGCCTCAGGAACGTTCTGCAATCATCCGGCGTTGGTTCGAACTCCTTCTGGAGCACAAAGAAGACCTCTCTCGGATCATGGTGGCAGAACAAGGCAAGCCACTATCTGAGGCGCGTGGCGAAATCGATTATGCCGCATCTTTCGTTGAGTTTTACGCTGAAGAAGCGAAGCGCCCCAATGTGGAGGGCGTGACCAGCCATCTGTCCGACGCCGAAGTCGAGGTGTGGCTTGAGCCTGTGGGTGTCGTCGCCCTGATAACGCCGTGGAATTTTCCGACCGCGATGCTAACCCGCAAGGCTGCAGCCGCCCTGGCAGCAGGTTGCACAATTGTGGCGCATCCGTCCTCGGAAACCCCGTTTTCGGGCACCGCGCTGGGTGAGCTGGCAGAGCGCGCCGGATTCCCGGACGGTGTATTCAACGTTGTCACTGGCAAAGCTTCGACGGTCGTGCCCCCCTGGACTGCCGACCACCGGGTTCGGGCACTGTCCTTTACCGGCTCAACCGAGGTGGGGCGCATTCTGTATCGTGATAGTGCCGCAACTGTGAAGAAACTGGTCATGGAACTCGGTGGCCACGCCCCGGTCATCGTCTTCAAGGGTGCCAATCTTGATCATGCGGTTACGGAGGCGATCAAGGCCAAATTCGCGACATCAGGGCAAGATTGCCTGGGTGCTAACCGAATTTTCGTCGAACGGCCCATCTATTCTGAGTTCTGTGCCCGTTTCATCGCGGCAGCTAAGGCGCTGTCTGTTGGGCGCGGCATGGATGATCCCGACATCGGCCCATTGATGAATGAAAAAGCCGTTGCCAAGCAGGAAGAGCATGTCGCTGATGCTTTGGCCAAAGGGGCTACGCTCACTTGTGGCGGCAAACGTCATCAACTGGGCTCCCTATTCTACGAACCAACCGTGTTGGTGGACGTTCCGCATGATGCAGCGATCATGCATGAGGAAACCTTTGGACCCGTCGCTCCGATCACGCCTTTCGACACCGAAGAAGAAGTGATCGCGTGGGCCAATGACACCGAATACGGCCTGGTCGCCTATCTGCATAGCCAGGACCCGCGCCGCATCTACCGCGTCTCCCGTGCTTTGAATTTCGGCATGGTCGCCGTGAACCGCACAAAGGTCACCGGCGCACCGATTCCTTTTGGTGGCACGAAACAGTCTGGGCTGGGGCGCGAAGGGGCACGTTTGGGGATGCAGGAGTACATGGAAATCAAATATGTTTGCCGGGATTGGGGCTGAGAGATGAAAGATCAAAACATGCTGAGAAATGACCAACTGGACCAATGGGACCGTGAGAACTTTTTCCACCCCTCGACGCATCTGGCGGAGTTCGCCCGCGGCAACGTTCCGCAACGTATCGTAACCGGCGGGTCGGGCTGCCATATCGAAGACCGCGATGGTAACCGGCTCTTGGATGCCTTTGCCGGGCTCTATTGTGTGAACGTAGGCTATGGGCGAAGCGAGATTGCCGATGCTATCGCGACCCAAGCGCATGAGTTGGCCTACTACCATTCCTATGTGGGTCACGGCACTGAGGCATCAATCACATTGGCAAAAATGGTACTCGACCGCGCGCCAGATCATATGAGCAAGGTGTATTTCGGCCTCTCTGGCTCGGACGCAAATGAAACCAACGTCAAATTGGTCTGGTACTACAACAACATACTTGGGCGCCCCGAAAAGAAGAAGATCATCTCACGCTGGCGCGGCTATCACGGTTCGGGGTTGATGACGGGTTCTCTGACCGGGCTTGAGCTTTTTCACAAGAAATTCGACCTCCCGTTGGCGCAGGTCTTGCATACCGAAGCGCCCTACTACTTCCGCCGCGACAATCTGGATCAAAGCGAGGCCGAATTCGTGGACCATTGCGTGGCCGAGCTTGAGTCGCTGATCGAACGCGAAGGTGCCGACACCATCGCCGCCTTCATCGGTGAACCGGCCTTGGGCACAGGCGGTCTTGTACCCCCTCCCGAAGGCTATTGGCCCGCCATTCAGGCGGTGCTGGATCGCCATGACATCCTGCTGATCGCTGACGAAGTGGTGACCGGGTTCGGGCGACTGGGAACGATGATGGGGTCCACGCACTATGGCATGCGACCTGACATCATCACCATCGCCAAAGGGCTGACATCAGCCTATGCACCCCTGTCGGGATCCATCGTGTCGGACAAGATGTGGAAGGTTCTGGAGCAAGGCACGGATGAAAACGGCCCAATCGGGCATGGCTGGACTTACTCGGCCCATCCCATCGGAGCAGCGGCCGGGGTGGCCAACCTCAAGCTGATCGACGACCTGAACCTTGTGCAGAATGCCGGCGAGATCGGTGCATTTTTCAGGCGGGCCCTGCAAGAGGCCGTCGGTGACCACATCAATGTTGGCGAAGTTCGCGGCGAAGGACTTCTCTGTGCTGTGGAATTTGTCGAAGACCGTGACAGCCGCGCCTTTTTCGACCCGTCGAGAACCATCGGCGCCAAGGTCTATGCCGCGCTGCTCGCACGAGGCGTCATCAGCCGTGCCATGCCGCAAGGCGATATCCTTGGCTTTGCCCCACCCTTCTGTCTGACAGGTGACGAAGCCGACGAGATCGCCGGCAAGCTCAAGGACGCGGTTACAGAAGTGTTGGGGTGATCATGATCAGACACCAGGAACGACAGTTCCTGGTGTCTGCGCAGATACCGGCGGTACAATGGGTGGAATAAAGTTTCTAAGATATGACAACATCGCAAGGCCCGCATAGTGAGCACTTTCGTTGTCCAGTTGGCCTTTCTCCATATAGTCCAGCGAGACCATCAAAGTAGATATCTCAATGGCCTGAAAGAACACACGGTCCAGCTCAGGTGCGTCAGGAATTGCGAAGTATTCGCCGATCATTGCATGTAGCCGTGCCGCGATACCTTTCTCGCGGATCTGTTTATCGATACGCACCTCGGCGGGCATATGTCGCCCGAGAAAGATCTGACGCCTCGCAAAGCTGTCCTGATGGAATTGGATCGCACGGCGCAACCAGATTTCAACCACGTCTTCCCAGCTCGACACGTCTTCTGCTCTTATAGGGGCAAAAGCCACGTCGTTGAAAAGCTCGGTTTGATCCTCAGCCAAAGCGCGGACCAAATCTACCTTGCTCGGATAGAAATGATAGCAGGAGGGCAAGGGGATCTCTGCGGCTGCAGCAAGATCCTGATACGATACATCTTCAATAGGGGTTGTTTCAAAAACAGCTAGGGCAGTGTCCATCAGCTTGCGGCGACGTTCGAGTCCTCGCTTCTGCGGGCCGCGGGGCTTTGGTTTTGTGTCAGCAGCATCTTCCATAGTCTAGCCCTATTCGTTTTCGCCCATATAGGCCACCATTGCCTGCTCAGTAATACCAAGGCTCATACCGCCATCGACTGCAATCGTCTGGCCGGTAATGTACCTGCTCTCATCCGCTGCCAAGAAATGGTAGACGCCGATGAGGTCCTTCATCTCACCCAGCCGACTGAATGCAGTACGGTCGTCGGCGATGGCGATTCCAAGGTTACTTGCGCCCATCGCTGTGCGCATGAAGGCAGGTGCCACGGCGTTGACCCGTATACCGCGACCTCCCAATTCCAATGCTGCTACCTTGGTGAGTGATTCCACCGCCGCCTTGGTGGCCGAATACTGGCTGTTTCCAGTCAGTGCATAGCTCGACGCCATGGATGAGGTGTTGATGATGGCGCCACCATCATTCATCCATCTTGGCGCATGCTTGAGGCCATAGAAAACGCTTTTCTGATTTACATCGATGACCTGGGCAAAGTGCTCCGCCCTGCCCTCAGTTATCGCAACGAAGTTGTCGCGTCCGGTTATCCCCGCATTGTTAATTGTGATGTCCAGCTTGCCGACCAGATTAGTTGCGTCTTCCAACGCCCGGGCAACAGCGTCCTCGTCACTGACGTCAAGTGTCAGAAAGTGAGCGCCGATGTTGGTGGCAGCTTCTTCTCCATCGGTAATATCTGCGAGAACAACATCAGCGCCTGCCGCGCGCATACGGGTGGCAACGGCCAAGCCGATCCCCGCAGAACCACCAGTGATGAACGCCTTTTTTCCAGATAAGTCGAACACTCTTGGCCCTCTCAATAGTAAAGATGTTTCGACTATGATCCAAATTTACCGCGCTCAAAGCAAGAGAAATACCATACTAACTCGAAAATTATCTGATTAGAGCGCATATTCTTCTTCCTTAACTGAAAATCTTTTGATTTATTGTCATCAAGCATGAGTCGAAGGAGACAGCCAAGTGGCCCTGATCGGGATCATAGCCAACCCAGCATCTGGCAAGGATATTCGTCGACTTGTCAGCGGCGCGCGGGTTGTGCCTCATCAGGAAAAGGCAAACATCATTTCGCGCTTCATGGCAGGACTTGCTTCGACTGGCGCGCATAGCCTGATGCTAATGCCGGACGGATCCGGTCTGTCCCGCAAAATTCAGGAAGCAGACGGAAAACATCGGATCCGACAAGTCGACCTACCGAGCGTGCTTGGCGACTGGAGAGACACATTCCACTCTGTCGAGGCAATGGTTGAGGCAGGCGCGCGCGCCATCGTCACACTTGGCGGTGATGGGACCAACCGGATCGCTGCCAAGGCCTGTGCGGAGGTGCCACTGATCCCAATTTCGACAGGCACCAACAACGTTTTCCCGCAAATGATAGAAGGCACATTGGCAGGCCTCGCCGCTGGCCGGCTCGCCGAACTGGGCGATATGGCAAAACGTGTGTGCCTTCGCAGACCCAAGTTTGAGATCATAGATAAAGGTGGCGATGTCGTCGACATCGCGCTGGTCGACATTGCGGTGGTTCGATCCGGCGTCCGCGGGGCGTTGGCCGTTTGGAACGTCGAAGACATTTATTCGGCCCTTGTGACCGGCGCACGCGCTGACGTCATCGGGCTATCGGCCATTGCCGGTGCAGTCGCACCGCAAGGTCAAGCCGTGCGCGTCATGCTGGGGCGCGGCGGCCGAATCGTGCGTGCGGCAATCGCACCAGGGATCGTGCCCGACATTCCCATAGAGGACGTTCAGGAAATCGCTGTTGGGCATCCCGTACCGCTCGGTCCGCCGGGCGCGATGCTAGCCCTGGATGGTGAGCGAGAACTCAGACTCGACGCCGAGCGGCCGCTCTTCGCTCGGCTCACCGATCAAGGTCCTTGGGTCGTAGACATCGCCGCCGCGCTTTCCGGTGGCCAATCGCAAAATACTGAAAATGAAGGACTAACAGAGGAACACGCGCATGGGACTTAGCAAGAAGCTTATGACCAAGCTCTTTACCAACCTGGTAAGAGCACATCATTTTGACGAACTTTTTGCCCGCCGACTGACGCGGGGAGAACTCATTGGGTTTTACCATCCTGCTGCGGGGCACTTTGCCCCGGGCGTCGCAGCAGGCTCCATCCTGAACAAGGATGATTTCATGTGGCCACATCACCGTGCACACGGTGTGCCTCACATGCTGTCGAAGGGGGTACCCATCGAAGAATTCCTGGCAGAACACACCGGTAAGGAAACAGGTTGCTGTGCTGGGCGCACGTCATGGCATTGGTCCTTCCCGGAATTCGGTATTTACGGGATGACAGGATACATCGGCGGCAACTTCCCGCAGATGGTAGGTTATGGCTGGGCCGCGCAGCGCAACGGCAATGGCCAAGTTGCTATGAGCTGCACCGGTGACGGGTCCTACAACAACGGCCGAGCGCATGAAGCAATGTTGATGGCCGCGAACTGGAAGCTGCCGATCATCTTCCTGTGCGAAAACAACGGCTGGGCAATCCACTCACGCATCGAAGACATGCATCCAACTGAGGATATCGCGTCTCTGGCTCTAGGCTACGACATGCCTTCCGCGATTGTCGACGGACAGGATGTCTTCGCTTGCGCCGAAGCATTGCAAGAAGCCGTCAAACGCGCCCGCGCGGGCAAAGGTCCGACCCTCGTGGAGGCCAAAACCGTACGCTGGCGCGAGCATGATATCGGCACGCCAGATCTGGACGGTTACCGCCCGCGAACCAAGGAAGAGCTCGCAGAGTTGCATGAGCGCGATCCGATCCGCATCGCCACAGAACAAATGCTGGATAATAAGACGTTGTCCCAAGGGCAGATCGATAAAGTCCACGAAGACGCATTGGCCGAATGCGACGCGGCAGAAAAGTTCGCGGACGCAAGCGCCATCGCTGAACCCACCGTCGAAGAGCTGCGCGCAGCTGTCTACGCCGACTGACAGGAGCAAACAGAATGGTTGAGATGACCTATGTGGACGCTATCAAGTCCGCGATTACCGAAGAGATGCGCGCCGACGACAGCGTGTTCATGGTTGGCCAGGATATCCGCGGTGCTATTTACCCACACACAAAAGGACTGGTCGACGAGTTCGGCGAGGATCGTATCGTCGACACGCCCATGTCCGAGTTTGGTATGTTCGGCACCGGCTTTGGTGCAGCACTGGCAGGCTATCGGCCCATTGTCGATTTCATGTTCGGTTCATGTTGCATGGTCGCCGGTGAAACGCTGATGGTTCAGCTGGGCCAACAGTATTTTTTGCATGGGAGCCAGACACCCGTTCCAATGGTGCTTATGGGTGCATGCGGCACAGGCAAACGTCTGGCCAACGATCACGCTTATATCCCTCGAGGAGAAATCCTGCATCGGCCCGGGTTGAAATACGTCTTTCCATCCACCCCAGCCGACGCCAAAGGGCTGATGGCCTCAGCCATTCGCGACAACAATCCGGTGTTCTTCTTCTATCACTATGATCTTCTGATGGATCGCGGCGAAGTGCCCGAAGGGCAGTATTTCGTGCCGTTGGGGCAGTCCGAGGTGAAGCGCGAGGGATCGGACATCACGGTTCTGGCGAACGGGCTCATGTATAAACACGCAATGCAGGTGGCCGAGCAGCTGGACGGCGAAATCAGTGTCGAGGTGATTGACCCGCGCTCCTTTGAACCCTTCGATTCAGAGACCCTGATGAAGTCGCTGGAAAAAACCAATCACCTGATCATCGTCGATGAGGACCACGCACGCTGTGGATTTGCGGCGGAGGTGATGGCGCAAGTGTTCGAACAGGGATTTGATTTGCTGGATGCACCGGTAGAGCGGCTCTGTATCGAAAACCTGCCGATCCCAGGTGGGTACATGGAACCCACCGTTGTTCCGACCCCTGAGAAAATCGAAGCGGCAATCCGCCGTGTCGTGGCGTAGGGAGGCAGCATGGCACATCCCATCAAGATGCCTAAGGTCGCCATGGCGATGAACGAAGGCACCGTGACTGAGTGGCTCCTGTCCGAAGGGGATAAGGTCGCTCGCAATCAGGAAATCTTTTCCATCGAAACCGAAAAGACAGCGTATGAGGTCGAAGCGACCCATGAAGGCTGGTTGCATATCGTCGTGCAAAAGGGGGGCACCGTTCCGGTCGAGGATATCGTTGGCTATATAGCCGAAAGCGAGGTGGAACTGGCTGAGTTGCAGGCTGGTCGTCCTGACCAAGTGCCTGTGCCAGTTGCCGAAGTATCAGCAGCGCCCTCACCCACAACGGCAGCCCCTGAACCTGCCGGTAGCCCGGCCCCGGCGGCCAAAAACACCGGACGGATCAAAGCCTCACCGCTTGCCAAACGCATGGCGGAAAGTGACGGGATTGATCTGGCAGATGTTATCGGGACCGGCCCCAGCGGACGGATCAAGAAACGGGACATCCTAGCCCATAGGGCCGCTGCACCAGCCGTCGCTGCGCCCGCCCCGGCACAATCAATGGGACGCACGGAAAAGGCCCGCATTCCGCTCACCGGCATGCGCGGCGCGATTGCCCAGGCGATGGAAAAGGCCAACCGCGAAACGGCTCACACCCATATCTTTGGCGAAATCGACATCACCGAGACTTTGGCCATGCGCCGACGTCTTGTCGCCAAGGCAGACAAGCTCGGCACCCGCATCTCCATGAACGCAATTTTCATGAAAGCGATGGCCACGGCAGCCAAGGCGGTGCCGATTGCCAATGCCACGCTTGAGAATGGCGAAGTCATCATCTGGGAGAACATCAACATCGGTATGGCTGTCGCGCTGGACGGGCAAACCGACCATGACAGCGGCCTTGTTGTGCCGGTCGTGCGCGATGTTCAGTCCAAAGGTTTGGTCGAGATTGATCTTGAAATCCGCCGTCTGACCGAAGCCGCACGAACTGGCACGCTTGCACCCGACGAAACCCAAGGCGGAACGATCACGCTCAGTTCCACTGCCGGGTTTTGGCCTGGCTGGGCCACCTCGACCGCACTTATAAACGTGCCGCAAGTGATCATCGTTCAGCCCACGACGGCTGTGCAGAAACCCGTAGTGGTGGATGGTGAAATCGTGATCCGAGACATGATGCCGATCTCACTCACCATGGATCATCGGGCAATGGATGGCGCACCCTATGCGCGATTCTATTCCGTCTTCTACGAATGCCTGACTGACCCCGAAACAATGTTGGCCTGAGGTGCTTCATGAGCAATTATGACGTGATTATCGTCGGGTCTGGGCCCGGCGGCTATGTCGCCGCAATCCGGTCGGCGCAGTTGGGTATGAAGACCGCCATTGTAGAGCGCGAACACTTGGGTGGTATCTGTTTGAACTGGGGCTGTATTCCAACCAAGGCTTTGCTGCGCTCTGCAGAAATGGCGAGCTTCGCTGAGCGTTTTGCCGAATACGGGCTTCAGCTTGAAGGCAAGGTTACTCCAAATCTGGTCCGCGTTGTCGAGCGGTCGCGCGGGGTCTCAGCGCGGCTGAATGCGGGTGTCGGCTATCTCATGAATAAGAACGGCATCGACGTGATCTGGGGCGAGGCGACACTTGCCGGCAAAGGCAAGGTCGAGGTCAAGGTTCCGTCGAAAAAGCCCATGCAACCACAACATCCGATGCCCAAGGGTGTCGCAGGCCCGGGAAGCTACAGCGCAAAGCACATCATCCTGGCCACAGGTGCGCGACCACGCGCGCTGCCAGGGCTGGCGTCGGATGGCAAGCTGATCTGGACCTACTTCGAAGCCATGGTGCCCGAAACCCTGCCGAAGAAACTTCTGGTCATGGGGTCCGGTGCCATCGGGATCGAGTTTGCCAGCTTCTACAACGCCATGGGGTCTGACGTGACCGTGGTAGAGGTTATGGACAGGATCATGCCAGTGGAAGATGCCGAGATTTCGGGGATCGCGCGCAAAGAGTTGGAAAAGCACGGGCTGACCATTCACACCGGCGCCAAGGTGACCAAGGTCACCAAAAGCAAGGACAGCTTGAAGGCTACGGTCGAAATGGACGGTAAAAGCCAGGTGATCGAGGCCGACCGGATGATTTCCGCTGTGGGGGTACAGGGCAATATCGAGGGGCTGGGGCTTGAGGCTCTGGGTATAAAAACGGACCGGGGCTGTGTTGTCGCCGACGGGTTTGGCGCGACCAACGTTCCGGGCATTTACGCTATTGGCGACGTGGCGGGCCCGCCGATGCTGGCGCACAAGGCCGAGCACGAAGGCGTGCTCTGCATCGAGAAAATCGCCGGGATCAAGGGTCTGCATCCGATGGACAAAAACCAGATCCCCGGCTGCACCTATTGCCATCCGCAGGTGGCCTCGGTCGGTCTGACCGAATCCGCGGCCAAGGAGGCCGGACATAAAACCCGAGTGGGCCGCTTCCCTTTTGCGGCAAACGGCAAGGCGATTGCTCTGGGTGAGGATCAGGGGCTGGTCAAGACCATCTTCGATGATGCCACCGGCGAATTGCTAGGTGCACATATGGTGGGGGCTGAGGTGACGGAACTGATTCAGGGCTTTGTCGTCGCCATGGGTTTGGAAACCACAGAAGAAGATCTGATGCACACTATCTTCCCACATCCGACACTGAGCGAAATGATGAAGGAAAGCGTGCTGGATGCCTACGGCCGCGCGCTGAACGCCTGAGATCAACAAGGACAAATCATGAGAGAGATCGTCATACTGGATGGTGCCCGCACCGCTATTGGCACCTTCGGCGGATCGCTGGCCGAAAAAACCCCGATCGAGCTTGCGACCCATGTGGCGCGCGCCGCGATTGAGCGGTCAGGCGTTGCGCCTGAGCAGATCGGCCATGTGGTCTTTGGCCACGTGATCAATACAGAGCCGCGCGACATGTATCTCAGCCGTGTGGCCGCCATTGATGCCGGCATCCCCGATGCGACACCCGCAATGAACGTGAACCGGCTTTGTGGGTCCGGCGCGCAAGCCATCGTTTCTGCCGCTCAGCACCTGATGCTGGGGGACGCAGATTTCGCACTCGCAGGCGGTGCCGAGGTGATGTCGAAAAGCCCCCACATCCTGCAGGCCGCCCGGTTCGGACAGAAGATGGGTGATGCAACCGCGACCGACATGATGATCGGGGCGCTGAACGATCCCTTTGGCGCGGGTCACATGGGGGTTACGGCGGAAAACGTGGCAACCGAAAAGGCAATCGGCCGCGCCGAGCAAGACGCTTTTGCGCTAGAAAGCCAGCGCCGGGCGGCTGCGGCTCAGGCGGCTGGGTATTTCGACGGCCAGATCGTGCCTGTCGAGGTCAAAAGGCGTCGCGAAACGGTGGCGTTTACCCGTGATGAACACGTCAAGCCCGATGCCAGCGCCGAAGGCCTTGCCGCCCTGCGCCCCGCCTTCAAACGCGACGGCAGCGTGACGGCGGGAAATGCCAGCGGCATCAATGATGGCGCCGCCGCTCTCGTCCTTGCCACGGCGGATGCGGCGAAGGCCGCAGGGCTTGCCCCCAAGGCGCGGATCATCGGCTATGCCCATGCAGGTGTGCGGCCCGAAGTGATGGGTCTGGGTCCGATCCCGGCGGTGCAGCGGCTTTTGGACAAAACCGGGCTGAAGGCCAGCGACTTCGATGTGATCGAATCGAACGAAGCATTCGCCGCCCAAGCCTGTGCCGTGAATACTGGCCTCGGTCTCAATCCGGCGAAAGTGAACCCGAACGGCGGCGCGATTGCCTTGGGCCATCCGATCGGTGCCACGGGTGCAATCATCACGCTCAAGGCGCTCTACGAGCTGGAGCGCATTGGCGGGCGCAAGGCCCTCGTGACCATGTGCATCGGTGGTGGTCAAGGCATCGCGCTGGCTCTTGAGAAGACCTAAGAGGCCTAGCCTATCGGTGTTTTCCTTTTGCGAAAGGTCAGGCCATGATTCAGGCTTGAAGCGCCTTTGACAGGCACCTTCTGGTTCGAACAAGGTGTACTTTGCACCAAAGCCTAACCCGGTGTGTACCTGATGTCAGTTGTGAGACCGCTATCCCTATCTGCCACATTGCGTGAAAACCAAGCACACTGTCTCGAAGTGAAATGAAAAGGAAACTGCCCATGGCTCCCTCCCAAGCGAGAAGTTTTCACCATGTTGGCCTGTCTGTCCCAGATCTGAACGCGGCATTGACGTTCTATGTTGATGTTCTGGGGTTCGAATTGTTGAAGCGAGCCGAATGGTCGGGGTCACCAGCGATCGATATGGCCATAGGTGCTGAGAACTCGGCTGGTGAATTTGCAATGATCTCGCTGAATGGGGTCTGTATCGAGATATTCCAGTTCCAGATGCCTGCCGCGAAAGAACCGTCAGAGCCGCGAATTGTTGGTCATGGCTGGACCCATATTTGCGTCAAGGTCGACAATGCCCGCGATACGGCGTTCGCGTTTAGACAGCACGGTATCCGACTACATGCTGATCCAATTGACATTGGCGATGGGCCTTTCGCCTATGCGCGCGACCCGTTCGGAAATATCGTCGAGATTTGGCAGGATCAGACATGAGTACCCTTCTTTGCCCGCAAGCACTTCAAATTGACAGGCACTTGAAGTCTTCAGAGCCTCACAGACGATGGCGCGTTTGGTAATTGATAGGAGACCAACTGTACCTAACCTGTGTGTGCTCTCACTCCTCTACTCCGGTTTGGACCCTTCGCATCGACCGATCAGGTTGGAGTACCTCACATCCTTCCGCACACCGTCAAACCATAACGGCTGCTTTGCTCCGTCGCGCCATTGATAAAGCAGCCCAACGATTTCGCCCGTTTCGAGATCAATAATGCGATCGGTCACATTCGCTTCGTCATCTTCCCAAGCTTGCATATTGCCTTCCCAGAATTTGACACGGCAATCGACAAGCCGCGCCCCAGTCGGTGGAAGCACAGAATTCGGTCGTTTGCGGTTATACGTCTCTTGATTCAATCAGTCGGCGGCTACGATCACGGCCACTCAAAAACACAGGAAAGCACGTCCACCAGGGTTCTGCATCCGACCTTTGACAATGCAACACCTCCCCAAGGAACCCGTGCCGGACGGTTAGAAACCCTCCTCCTCACGGCCAACATTACTACAATTTCAAATTAGGTATAGCTAGAAGGTTCCGCCACCAGCCTTATGCTCAGCTGTATCTGAGCAAGATCACGCTCATAAAAACCAGCCACATTGGCAAAGTCGACCAAGCACTTGCCACCTGATCAGTTCTAATTCAATATTATAATATCGATAATGCTCACGGACGGACGTATGCAGCACTCAATTTCGAAGTTGGCCGTTGCCGCGACTGTCGGGCTGTTCGGTCTGAGCCTAGACACCAGCCGACTCGAAGCGCAGACATACCAGATCGACTGCGCCATTCTGCTTTGCCTTTCGGGTGGCTGGCCTGCCTCGACACCCTGTGCGAGGGCGCGAGCAGAGTTCATCCGGCGCATCACGCCGTGGCCCGTCGAGCCTCCGCTTCAGATTTGGCGCTGTCCGATGGGAGCAAGTCTTCAGACTCCGAGATCCAACACTTCCCTGCCCCGGCTTTTGGACATTCTCGCACCCAATGCCTTACGCAGGAACCAATCCACTCCTTCGGATACAGGCGAATTCCGACCCACCTTGGTGCAAACTGCCGTATATCACTCAGACGGTCTATCTTCGGCGCGTTTACCCGATGGCTTCAGTCTCATCCTTGCTCAAGCTACTGCTGGCGCCGACATCGACATCAACGGCCCGGCGTTCAACTTCGTGCGCTCCATTCGCGTCTACAATGTCACCTTCGCCAGCCAGCGCGAAAGCGGACGCGACGGAGATTGCAACCGTTCCTTCTCCATGCGGATCGGCTCCTATGGCACCCAGGGTGACTTCCGTTGGGCGCAAGGGTCTAGCCCCAGTCAGCTACCCGAGGCCCATGTGGGGCTCGAGCGTTATGGAGAGCATTGCCCCAGCATTTTTCATCGCTCGGTCTTCGTGGACTGGCGTGATTACGACGGAAACTATGGCTTCGAGCAGGTGAACTACTGACGCCTCTTGTGGCCAACTACAGAGCGTACCGCAATATATTGAAGAATTCGGTACATCAGGAACGCAAAACTCAGTATAACGGGAACAAGAGAGATTCGGTACTTCAGGAACAATCGTGTCAGAAAAACAGGTAGACCTCTTCTTGGACCAGCTCGCTGACGCCCCGGTCAAAGACGAGCGTGCCCTGATGGAGTTCCCCTTTTTCTCCCTTCAGAAGCGCCCGCGAATGACCCCCTTCGTCTTTGACGACGGCACGGTGAAGATCGAGATCCAGCCAGGGCACAAGGGAATCGCGACGATCTGGGACAAGGATATCTTGATCTATCTCACATCGCTTGTGAACGAGCGGATTGAACACGGACAGTTCGACGCGGACGCCCCGGTCAGCGTGCAGGACCGCACAATCAAGTTTTCCGCCTACGATTTCCTAAAGGTAACGGGACGCAGTTCCGGCAAACGCGCCTACGAGCTCTTCCTCGATGCCCTGGATCGGCTGCGCTCCACCAACATCCTGACGAACATCACCGCCGGCGACGAACGTGAGCGGCGCGGTTTCGGCTGGATCGAGGACTGGCGGGTGATCGAACGGACCAACCGCAACGGTCAGCGCGTCATGGGCGCGGTCGAAGTCACGATGAACCGCTGGATGTTCAATGCCATCGTCAAGGACCGTCGGGTCCTGACTATCAACCGGGACTACTTCCGGCTCTCGAAAGGTCTTGAACGCCGCCTCTACGAGCTGGCCCGCAAGCATGTCGGGCGTCAGCCGGAATGGTATATCGGGATCAAGCGCCTGGCCGAGAAGTGCGGGTCGATCGATACTGCACGCAAGTTCAAGTTCCGGATCAACGAGATCTGCGAAGCGGGCACCATCCCCGACTACCATGTCGAGATCGTGGATCCTGCTGAAGTGTCAACCCCTTTCAAAACGAAGGGAAAACAGGCACTTGTGCGATTTCAGCCGAAATTTGACGACCTCACTGTTCCCGATGTACCGAATCTGTCGGACCTGACCGTCTCGCACTCCGTTCTGACAGAGATCAAGCACGCCAACCCGGAATACGACATCCAGTATATCCTCGATGCCTGGCGGGAATGGGCCGCGCGCAAGGACGATCCCGTGAAAAGCGCCAACGCCGCCTTCCGCGCTTTCGCCAAGAAGTATATCGAAGCCAACCCAATCTGGTGACTCGGTACAACGGGAACATAACTTCGGTACATCAGGAACACTCGACTCGGTACAACAGGAACACATCCTCGGTATATCGGGAACGCATGTTCGGTACATCAGGAACGCAGATTGACGCCAGAAGACTGATTTCCCTGAGTCTTTTCAGTGCCCTAACCACATAACAAACTTAACCAAATTTCTAACAGAAATAACCAAAGCGGGAGAGACCTCTGAAGGCAGCTCACTACGACACCCCTCGGATATGCTAAGAAACTGGTGCTAGAAGCGACCGTTGGTACCCAAAAACCCACCTTGGTGCTGTTTTGGTCGGCCCTTCCGTATTTTTTTGAGCAGGCGGGGCGCAAGCCGGTCGTGTTTCAAACCACAGCAGATGTTCCCGATATACCGAATCGCCTTGTTTCCAAGGATGACGCGCAGAACGCGTGAACTTTTCCTGGTCCCCTTGGGGTTCGCGCGAGCGCGATACGCCGCTGCAGGGACGTTGCTTTAGAACCCGCTGGGTTCTCGCGCAGGCAACCCAAATAGACAGGACCCGTGTCCTCGCGCCCCAGGCGCTGCGGGCCGCGCCACGTCCCATCGATTGGGGTGTGCCTTTGCTCACTCCGGCACTTCGCCAGTGGGTCAGGTTTTAGAGACGTCGCCCCTCGGGGGGCTGCTCTCAAAACCAGACACGAAGGAGCCAGCCGATGAATGCCACACAAGAGACCCCCACACCCGACGCCGTCAAGATTGCAGAACAGAACGACCGCTTCCGCACAACATGGGGCGCGGACTTCACCGTGCCCGGTCAGATTGTGATGACGCGCGGTGTGGCAGACCTTTCGCCTGCGGCCAAGGCGATCATCATGGAAAGGGTCCAAGGCTTCGATGCGTTCACCGAAGACAATGACCCTTACGGAGATCACAGCTTCGGGGCTTTCGATATCGAGATGGCGGGCGACAGCTATCGCATCTTCTGGAAGATCGATCTTTACGACACCGACTACGCCATGGGCAGCGACGATCCGGCGAACCTCGCTGTGACCCGCCGCGTCCTGACGATCCTTCACGCCTCCGAATACTGAGCCGCCTGACCGTCCCCAAGAACAGGCTCCCAACACCCTCAGGGAAGGAGGTGATCCACCCCGTTTGAAACGGCGGGTGGCGGGCACATGCCCCCTGCCCTGCCCACCACCATCATTCAAAAACAAAGGACAAAGACATGACCAATCAATCAACCATCCCCAACGACGCGGCGATCATCTATGCATCGCTCGACCAGCTTTATCTGCATGCTCTCAATCCCCGCCAAGAGGTGGCGCAGGAGGACGTGGAAACGCTGGCCCAAAGCATCAGGACCTGCGGACTTCTGCAAAACCTTGGCGGCATTCAGGACGATGGCGGCAAGATCGGAATTGTAACCGGCGGACGCCGTCTCAGAGCCTTGGGCTATCTCGCGGACACATATCGTGACTTCGAAGGCGCAACGTCCATCCCCGTCCTTCTGGCGCGGGATCTGGAGCAGGCGGAGTTCTGGGCCAATGCGGAGAATTCGGCCCGCGAAGCGCTCGATCCGGCGGACGAAATCCGGGCCTATGGGCGGATGGCGGAAACCAACGCCGACGCCGAAGCGATTGCCAGCGCCTTCGGGGTGACCGTCGCCCATGTCAAAGGCCGCTTGAAACTCGCCAATCTGCCCGATGCAGCCCTTGAGGCCTTGAAGGCCAAGACCATCAATCTCTCGGCGGCGCAGAAGATGACGACCGCCCAAGACGAGAAGCTGGTCCTTGAGGCGCTGCAAGCGATTGCCGAGGGTCGCCTTTCCAATGTGGGCCAGTTGGACCATTTCCTGCATCCGAAAGCGGCCAAAGCCACGGACCGCCGCGCGGTGTTTGTCGGTGTAGAGGCCTACGAGGCCGGTGGCGGCAAGATCACCCGCGATCTCTTCTCCGAGGATGTCTTCTTCGAAGATCAGGACATTCTGGATGAAGCCTTTGCCGCGCAATTGGCCGAAGCGGCTGAGCAGGTGCGCGTTTCAGATAGCTGGGCTTGGACCCTCACCCACGGCGAGGCCTATCTCGGCTGGAACTTCATCGAAGACAACAAGTTTGCCCGCGTTTATCCGGTCGAAGGTGTTCTCTCCGATGATCAGATGGAGCGCTATGAGGACCTCTGCGAAATGGCCGACGGTGACGTGCTCAACGCGGAAGGTGAAGAAGAACTGGCAGGCCTGCATTGCGTTCTGGAAGGCGCATTCAGCGAAGACCAGAAAACCCAAGCCGGATGCGTGGTCTATGTCGATCAGAGCGGCGGTTTGAAAGTCGAGGCCGGGCTGATCCGGCCCGAAGACAAGAAGCGGGCCATTGCGGCGGGCGTGTTGCAGACATCCGCGCATGGGAGCGGTGACGACAAGGCTCCTAAAAACCCCTATTCGCAGAAGCTTCGGGACGATCTGGAGGCGATCAAGCTGGCCGCGTTGCAAAACGCCATGCTGGTTCAACCCGATCTCCTTCTCGATCTGCTGGCGTTCCAGTTAAGCGGCGCGACCGGGTTTCGCGACGTGTTTGATGTCAGCCTCGGGACGCCAAGCAACACACCGTCCGTCGAGGCCGGGTTCGCGGTCGACAAGCGGCTGATCAAACCCAGTGTCCACCCAGCAGATGCGTGGGGCGTCGATCTCAAGAAAGCCTTCGCCAGCTTCAAGAAGAAAGGGCAGAAGCATCGCGCTGCGGAACTGACCCGGCATCTGGCGAAACTGCTGACAGGCGGGGATGCCGTCTTCCATGGAGTTCTCTCTGAGAAAGCAGGGGCCGACATCCGCAAGGTCTGGACGCCCACGGCGGAGAACCTCTTCAAGCGCGTGTCAGGACCGATGCTGGAGAGCATCTACTGCGACCTCCTCGACCTTGCGCCAACGAGCGCCGAGGCCAAAGCCTTCGCCAAGTTGAAGAAGGCTGAGAAAGCAAAGACGCTGGAAGACCTGTTCTCGGACGGGACCAAGCAGAAACTGCTCGGGGTCACGGCGGCGCAGAAGGCCCGGATTGAGGCTTGGGTGCCGGACTATTACGATTGAAGGTGGACATCGGCGAGGGCAGACTCCCTGCCCTCGCTTCCCAAAGTCCCTCGGTTTGCGCGGCTCAGGAGACCGACCATGTCGAAGATTGCATCGCAAGCCGCCCGCGTCTGGAAATCGGCACAGCTTTACATCGGGTTTCACCGGGACCCCGAGGGCCGACAGCGCAGCGCACCAAAGGTCTGGCCCCCGAAGGATGCGCGGGCCAGCATCCACGCCGATCCGGACATCCAGGAAACCTTCCTTATGCTCAAAAGTGTCGATAGCGATTCCGATCAGGATGTGCAGATCAAGTTACGGCCCGACATGGTGGTGCTGCGCCGGGATTTCGACGGTGCCTGGGAGGGCATCATCGCGGATGCCCATTCCGTCGCCGTCAAGGTGGGAGGCGTGTCGATCCGCATCAATCATGACGGCTCGATCACGCGCGAGGATGGCGACAGCACCACCTGGGTCGAGTCGGATGGCGGTGTTCTGAAGAAGACCGAGTTTGTCGAGGCCGCGGTTTCTTCCGATGGCATGGAGATGACGCGGCGCACACCGGACAATCTGACAGCCATTACTCCGCGCGGCCTGTTGTCCAAGGATCGGTGATAGCTGCGCAGTCGTTTGACGGTTGAAATAGACCTTATGACGCGCAACTGTCGTGGCGAAAAGGAAGTGAGACATGTTGTGAATGTAGAGACCTGGACAATTTATGCTCTGACCGTACTCGCTTTGATGAGCACGCCGGGTCCCAGTCAGTTGTTGATGCTTTCGAACAGCGGCGTCCACGGATTTCGTCGGTCACTTTCGACGGCCGTCGGCGATCTAACAGCCAACGCGTTCCAAATGCTGGCGGCAGGACTTGGTCTTGCGGCCATTATCGCTGCATCGGCTACGGCTCTGACTGTCATCAAGTGGGCGGGTGTGGCCTATCTGATCTGGCTTGGTTTCAGGATGATCCGCCGCGCAAAGCCGGATGATCCGGTCACCTCCACGCTGAGAGAGAAGGCGTCCCTTCGGAAGCTGTGGTTGCAGGGCTTCCTCACGTCCGCAGCCAACCCAAAGGCAGTGGTTTTCTTTGCGGCACTGTTTCCACAATTCATAACACCTGACGCAGCGTTCTGGCCGCAGTTCCTGATTTTGTCTGTGACCTACATCGTGATGGATGGCCTGTTTCTTTCGGCTTACGGCCTCGGAGCAAATTGGGTGGTAAAGCGCTTCAAGGGCGACGCGCGCGTTTGGGTGGAGCGCCTGGGTGGCAGCTTCATGATTGGGGCAGCGATTCTCTTGGGTTTGAAGTCGATATCTCGTCAGTGATGATCAGGTTGGCCCTTCGGCAGGGCCGACCGGGCTCTATGCTGCGCACGAAGCCAGCCACGCTGTCTTCGCCCATGCGGGTGACGATCCCTAGGGCAGGCCGTTTCCATCGCCTCTCCTGAATGTCTTCCAGCGTGTGTGGGCGATCCTCTGCCCCCCTCATTAGGCCATAGGTGGACTGAACCCGCATCTCGACCCGCCTTGGTGGACCGATAGGCTCATCACGACCAATGGCCCGGATGTGAGGCAAACGGTGGTGCGTTTCACGTATCGCGCGGGCTGTTGTTGAAGACCGCGTTTAATGTCGGCTGCGGGGTTGGTTCCCCGTCTCTCATGTTTCTGGGATGAAGAGGTTTTGACACTGTTGGGGCGTGTCGATCTGCCTTGTTTCTTTTCGATCTACGGGTTGCGGATCTCGGCCGCTCGCGTGCTCGTCGCTTCGCTCCGGCAAGCAGAAATACGGTTTCCACCCTTTGGGCGGAGCCTCCGAATTTCCACTTGCGCGATCTGCCCTGGTCGATCCGCCGGGTCACTCGCATCGAAACAAGGAGATCGACAATGTCCAACAAGATGTTCACCCTCACCGTTCCCGTCACCTTCAGAAAAGATGGCAAGGACCAAACCAGCTTCCGCCGCGTCGGCGCAGTCTTCGAGAACACCCGCGAGAATGGCGAGACGGTGCTCTCCATAAAGCTCGACTTCCCGGTTGCGGTCACTGAGCTGGTCGCCTTCCCACCCAAGGCGGACGGCGACGATGGCCAGGTCACGGAATAAGACCACATCGAGCAGAGGGGCGGCAGAGATGCCGCCCTTACGCACGTTCGTGACGCCAGAGCGAGGCTCCGGGCTGCTCGCAACGCAAAGTCAGAAAGGGCAGGCTGCCGGCCAGTACCAGCATCTGAGCTTGCAAAACGGCCTGCAAAGTAATACCTGAATGTATGTAGGTATTACTGGAGGCGCTAGTGCCAACCACACTTACTACCAAAGGCCAAGTTACGATCCCGAAAGCCGTTCGCGACTTTTTGGGTCTAAAGGCAGGCAGCAAGGTATCGTTCAATCGCACGAAAGATGGCCGTGTCGAGATTGTTCCGGAAGATGGGACTGCAGCGACCTCGCGCTTTGGTGCGCTTCGCGGTCATGCCCGCACAGAGCTCAGTACCGATGAGATTATGGCGCTGACCCGGGGCGACGGGTGATATACGTCGACACCAACGTTCTTCTTGATGTTGTGACGGATGACGAGACGTTCGCTGAGTGGTCCATTGCGCAATTGGAAGCCGCCGCGCTCCAGGGCGATCTCCTCATCAACGACAGTGTCTATGCGGAGCTCTCGGTCGGATATCGCGAGAAGGAACGACTCGATGCCTTCATCGAAGCCGCCGGGCTCCGCCACGAGATGATCCCCAGAGATGCGCTGTTCCTGGCGGGGAAGGCCTTTTCCTCCTATCGGCGGTCCACAGGGACGAAGCAGAACGTTCTGCCTGATTTCTTCATCGGTGCCCATGCCACGGTTCTGTCTGTGCCCCTGCTCACACGGGATGCGCGGCGGTACCGGACCTATTTTCCGTCCCTGGAGCTGATCTGTCCGGAATAGGGCCGTCGCCCGGGGTCAAATCGAGAAACGTCCGACGCAGCTTCTCCGCAGCGGTTGGTTGCTACAACTAAAGCCGATTGGGTGTTGGCGAATTTTTGCTATCTTGCATTAGCTCATTTGCGATCATTTCAATATTATAATATTGTGCCTGAGGCGACAACTTATTCGGGGTGATCGGCCCCTCACAGGAGACAGTCATGCGCACATTTGCAGAATTTCAGATTCTCGGTCGCGTCGGCAAGGTCAAGGAAGTCGGAAAGACCGTGCGGATTACCATCGCCGCCGAGTACGGGCGCAAGGATGACCGCGGCGAATTCCAGGCAAACCCGTACTGGAACGAGGTCACAATCTTCAATCCTAATGTGATGAAATGGGCGCTCGAGAATGTCGTTCCCGGCGATCTGGTGAATGCCCGCGGGACACTTCGCCAGTCGCAATGGGAGAACCAGGATGGCGGGACCGAATACGGTGTGACGATGGCGGCCGAGGACTTCGACAATCTTACGCTCGCAGTGAAGAAGTCGATGGAACGCGCTGCTGCTTAGCAGTCAAGTCACCGCCAGTCGTACAACAAATGTTGTTTTGTGGGTCTGGAAGGTTTATCTTCAGCCCATGCCACGTCTCTCAATCGACATCACCCCGGAAGAACACCAGAAGCTCAAAGCCATTGCTGCTCTCAAAGGTCAGAGCATCAAAGACTATGTTCTGGCGCGTACCCTTGACGATGCCCCAGCCTTGGAGGGAATGACCGAAGGCGAAGCGTTCGAAGCGCTGTCGGACTTTCTGCAGCCGCGGATTGAGCAGGCGCGGAGAGGTGAGCTCTCTGACAAATCCATTGATGACATAAAGCGCGAGGCGCGGGCCCAGGCCGGGCAGTAGGCCGGGATGGCACGGTATGACCTCACGCGTGCCGCGGAAGATGACCTCCGAGGTATCTGGCACTACACGCACGAGACATGGGGCGCGTCACAAGCCGACAAGTACCTAGACCAGATCCAGCATTGCTGTGAGGCGATTGCTGAAGGACGTGCACTGTCCAAATCATTCAAAGAACTACCAGCTGATGTGCGTATCCATCGATGTGAACACCACTACATTGCTTGGATCGCGGGCGAGCGTCCCGTCGTCATTGCCGTTCTGCACGAACGAATGGATTTTGTGCGTCGCCTTAAATCGCGTCTGTAAGACTGATTTACAGCCCAATTGTGGGACCGAAGGGCTTCTTCGAATCCTTTAAGTGAATTCAGTTTCAGGAGGAGGCGCGGCCTCCCCCTCGGACCAGACGCAAAAATGGGGTCTCCCCAACATCGGTCCCGGCTCTGCCGCGCTGCGATGCCGGGCGATCCCCCTCCCCATTTTCGATCTGGTCTCGCCCCCTCCGCACTCGCCGTGAGCAGGTTTGCAGGACAGCCGCGACAGGCGCGGTGCCTGAAACCCGCATTCAGGATGAGGAGCGAGAGACATGGCCAAGATCGACATCAAACAGCATGTGACGGAAACGATCATCTCCGAGATGGAGAACGGCACGCCCCCGTGGCGGAAACCTTGGACGGGAGATGCTGCCGGGACCGCCCTACCCCTGCGGCATGATGGCACCGCCTATCGAGGCGTGAACGTTCTGATGCTCTGGGCCACGTCTCACATCAAAGGTTATGCATCGGCCCGGTGGATGACCTATCGCCAAGCACTCGCGCTCGGTGGATGCGTGCGCAAAGGTGAGAAGGCCACGCGGTCAGTGTTTTACGGGACCTTCGAGAAAGAAATCGTCGGCGAGAATGAGCCCCAGACCAGTCGCTACGCCAAATGCAACAACGTCTTTAATGCCGATCAGATCGAGGGTTTGCCGGAAGCCTATTACGTCCGCCCTGCCCCGCCCCGTGATCTCGGCACCCAGCCCGTGCCCGAGCTAGAGGCGTTCTTTGCGGCCACCGGCGCCACAGTCATCACGAGCGAGACGCCGAAGGCCTACTACGCGCCGGGTCCGGACCATATTCACATGCCCCCGATTGCCACCTTCTTCGATGCGAGCGGGTATTACGGGACTTTGGGGCATGAGACTGTTCATAATGCCGCGTTTCGGATTATGCCGCGCCGATCCGAACTACCAGTTGCGTTTCAGTTAGATCGGCGCGGCGTGTCAGCATAATTCAGAGCGCTTCGAGGAATGCCAAGAGTTCGTCA
>Ga0160419_100014_pt1 | contig 108168 bp, 95 predicted proteins | sample CelAP2metagpilot_2_FD_108196 | JGI IMG/M metagenome (GOLD analysis project Ga0160419, IMG submission 108196) | Phycosphere-associated microbial communities from Cellana algal ponds in Kailua-Kona, Hawaii, USA - Cellana AP2-4-25 metagenome pilot ...
CCAAAGACCGCCGCCCGACCACTTACCCACAGCACACCCCAACTTACCCACAGCCAAATCACCCGAGTCACCCAAATCACAGCCCCCAAACCACCAAAAACCAGCCACTCAATGACCTGGGTGGAGGGAAGACAGCCCGGATTCGAGATCAGAGCGCAATCCGCAGCCTTCCATATGAAGACGCAGGCGCTGGTTATAGCCACCCGGAGTATTGAGAGCCTCGATGAGCGTCTCTGCGGAGGAGGCCTCCAGGCTGGTTGAAACCAACATCCGCAAAAACGCCTCTGCCGCCTGTGGATCGTCGACCTGCGGGGCCAGCCAGGAGGCCGCCTCTGCAATCAGACGCGCAACAGGGGACAAAACGGCCTGAGCAGCCAGATAGGCCTCCAGCTCGGCCTGATCAGAAAGGGGAAAGATCCGGTTCTGCGGTTCAAAGATCGCCGACAGGAGCGCAATATCACCGAGCGCCATGATGGGAGAGCCCCCCTGCGCGATACCGGGAAAAGGCATCATGACAGCCTGCGCTGCTGCGGGGCGGACGAGATCCGTGAGATCCTCAAGGCCCATGCCCGCCATGAAGGAGACAACCTGCTGACCTTCGCGAAAGCGGAGTTGCTGCAGGGCTTGCCCGGCCCCTTCTGCCATCAGACCCAGAAAGATGACATCACTCTGGTCGATCACCTGTTGATTGGGGGCTCTGCTGACCTCGGGATAGAGAGACACCAAGGTCGTCGATGTCGCCTCGCTGCGCTCTGACACGGTTATGTCGTGTCCCCTGCCCGCAAGCCCGTGCACAACCGCCGCGGCAATCGTGCCGCATCCGAGAAAGCCAAGGCGCATGTCAGATATCCTTCATCAAACGCAACGCATCATAGATGGCCGCATGCGTATTGCGGGCAGAGACCGCATCGCCAATGCGAAACAACTGAAAACCGCCCGTGGGGGCCGCCCCCGAATGCGCGCCAGCGGTCGTTGGCTGGGGACGCCCGGCAATCAATGCGGACTGATCGACTGCGCCTTTGTTGATGCTCAACGGTTTCAGGTCGAAATACAGATCATCCAAGGGAAGGGTTCCGTAGTTCACCACGACCTGATCGTAGCTCTTGCGCTGGCGATGGGCGCTGTAGTCGGTTCCGATCTCCGCACTGAGCCGGTTTCCCTCCCGCTCCACTCCAAGCAAGCGGCGGGCCACGGTGAATGTAACGTCCTTGTCTTGCAGGCTGCGCATATAGGGGACGAGGTTCATCGCCATGATCTCTGGTGACACCATCCTGTCCGGTGTCATGACTTCAACCTGCGCCCCGGCCTGAACCGCGACTTCTGCGGCCTGCAGGGCAGGATGGTCGCCGCTTTCGTCGTAGATCAAAATTGAACCCGCCGGTGTCACATCGCCAGAGATGATGTCCCAGCTCGAAACCACATGCGCCGCTTCGCTCTTTGTTTCAAAGAGATGGAGGTTGGGCAGCCCGCCCGTTGCGATGATGACAACATCGGGGTCGAGGGAAGTGACGTCCTCAGACTCTGCCCAGGTGTTGAAGTTGAAACGCACATCCATCGCCGCACATTGTGCCATTCGCCAGTCAATGATGCCGATCATCTCGCGCCGCCGTGCGGACTGCGCCGTGAGGCGGACCTGCCCGCCTGGATCCGGTGCAGCTTCAAATACCGTCACCTCATGGCCGCGTTCTGCTGCGACCCGTGCCGCCTCCAGGCCCGCAGGCCCTGCGCCGACCACCACCACCCGCTTGGCGTGCTGTGCGCGACTGATGGTATGGGGCATGGTCAGTTCCCGACCCGTTGCCGCGTTGTGAATGCACAGCGCATCCCCCGCCTGATAGATCCGGTCCAGACAATAGGTGGCGCCCACACAGGGGCGAATATCCTCTTCACGCCCGGTCAGGATCTTTTGCACGATATGCGGGTCCGCCATATGGGCCCGCGTCATGCCGACCATGTCCAGATGCCCCTCGGCAATTGCATGGCGCGCCGTCGCAACATCCGGAATGCGCGCCGCGTGGAAAGTTGGCAATCCCGTTGCCCGCTTGACCTCGCCCGCGAAATCAAGATGCGGGGCAGAAGGCATGCCTTGCACCGGGATCACATCTGTCATGGCCGGGTCCGTATGGATCCGCCCGCGGATCACATTGAGGAAATCCACCATGCCGCTGGCCGCCAGCCGTTTGGAGATCTCAATTCCTTCGTCGGGGGAAATACCGCCTGCCTCTGCCTCATCAGCCGTGTAGCGCAGGCCGACGATAAACGCCTCCCCCACCCTCTCGCGGACGGCGCGCAAGACATCCATCGGCAGCTTCATGCGACTGTCGAGGGTCTGGCCACCATAAGGGCCATCCAGATCGTTGGTCAGAGGGGACCAGAACTGATCCAACAGGTGGCCGTAGACCTGCAGTTCGATCCCATCCATCCCCCCCTCTTTCATCCGCTCGGCCGCGTCGGCAAAGTCGGAAATGATACGCGCAATATCCCAGTCCTCCGCCAGCTTCGGAAACGCACGATGGGCCGGCTCGCGGTGACGGGATGAGCTGAGCGATGGGAGCCAGTCGCCTTTGTTCCAGGCGGTGCGTCGACCAAGATGGGTGAGTTGGATCATCGCCGCACAGCCGTGTTCATGAAGTTGATCCGTCAGGTTGCGGATCCACGGCACAACCTCGTCCTTGTAGGCAAGGATGTTATTGAAGACGGGCGGGCTGTCACGGGAAACCGCCGCAGAGCCTGCCGTCATCGCCAGCGCCACCCCCGCCTTGGCCCGTTCCGCGTGATAGGCGGCATAGCGCTCTTTGGGCATACCGTCCTCGGGATAAGCTGGCTCGTGACTGGTTGTCATGATCCGGTTGCGCAGGGTGAGATGTTTCAGCTGGTAGGGTTGCAGCAGCGGATCTTTGGACATGGTAGTCTCCTGAAGTGACCGTGCGGTCTGGTCTCTGGGCAACGCGAGGCGACGGCGCGACTGTTGGTGCATCACCCCACTTGACATATGTGTCAAGTGAATCGCCAAATCTGTCAATAATCTTGCTGCCGAGCGACGCGATTGATAGGCCACACATATGACAGATGCCCCACTCTCCCGCCCGACCCCATCCGCCGAGGCCTGGCTGGACACTGCCTATGACGTCCTCACGGACAGCGGTGTCGATGCGGTCAAGGTCATGCCGTTGGCCAAACGTCTCGGCGTCGCGCGCACCGGGTTTTACTGGCACTTCAAGGACCGGGACGAACTCTTGGAAGCGATGGTCAGACGCTGGGAAGAGCGCAACACCGGCAATCTCGTGACCCGCACCGAAGCCTACGCGGAGGGCATCGCAGAGGCATTGTTCAATCTGTTCGACTGCTGGCTTGATCCAGAGTTATTTGATGGCCGACTGGATCTGGCGATCCGCAATTGGGCCCGCACCGACTCCGGGTTGCAGAACCGACTGGACCTTGCTGACGAGCGCCGCGAACAAGCCATTGCGGATATGTTTGTCCGTCACGGATTTTCGCCTGACGATGCGCGCATTCGTGCCAGAACCGTGATCTATACCCAGATCGGCTATCTCTCCATGCAGGTATGCGAACAGGACGACCGCAGGATCGCGCAGATGCCCACGTATATCCATATTTTCAGCGGCGTGCACCCGACCCAGAGAGACATTGATCGCTTCATTACCCGCCACGCCTGGCGCCTGCCAGATCCTCAGCAATGGCCTAGGGCAAAAGTCGGGTAAAGTCGGCCTGCCGGTCGCGAAAGAACCCCTTTAGCGCCGACTTGAAAACAGCGATCTTGCTCGAACGCTGAAGGTCAGGATGGCTCAGAACCCAGATCGGGGCATAGTCCTGCGCGGGCACCCCGGGCAGCGCGACGAAATCAGGCGAGGATTGCCCCAGATAGACCGGCATCCTGACCACGCCCATCCCCGCCCGCGCAGCCGCAATCAGTGATGTCATTTCATCAAACCGCGCCCTTATGCGGTAGTTGGGATATTTTGCCAGGGCAATCTTTGGTGGCGCGTCGTAACCAGAATAGATCACCCAATCCAGACGCGCCGACGGGTCCGCCTCTGCCGCGCTGATCAGGTCTGGATGACCAAAACAGGCGGTCTTTTGATCCGCAAGCCGTAGTCCGACCAGATTATCCCCCGGCAAAGAAGAAATGCGGATCGCAACATCCGCTTCTCTCCGGGTGAGATCGAGAATGGTGTTGGTAGCCCGCACCGTGAGGTCGATCTGCGGGTAGTCATCACAAAACGTCTTGAGGAACGGCGCAAGATGCGTGTCGATCAACAATTGAGGCGCGGTCAGAACAAACGGACCAGTCATGTCCCGGTCGTTGCCGGCAATCTGCCTCAGCGCATCCTGCTCTACCGCCTCCATCCGCTCTGCTGCCGCAGCCAGGTTTCGGGCCTCTGTCGTCGGCGAGTATCCTTCCGGGCGCCGCTCGAACAGGGTTTGGCCCAGCATCTCCTCTGCCCGCTGCACCCTTCGGGCCACTGTCGTGTAGCTGACGGCCAAAATCTCTGCCGCCCCAGCCAGTGACCCGGCCCTTACAAGGGCAAGGATCGTGCGCATGTCATCCCAGTTGATCTGCATACATGCGTTTTCGCACATCAGTCAGGCAAAAGCATGTGTTTTCTCTTGGGTCCCGCCAAGCCATCTCAGAAGCATCGAAAAACCAAACGAAAGAGGAGCGCCGAAATGGCCTATGTCTACGTAAACCTCGTCCTGAAAGATGCCGAAAAAATGGCCGCCTACCGCCAAAAGGCCGGGGCCGCCCTTGCCAAACATGGCGCCAAGCCGCTGGTTTCCAGCCCTCAGCAGACTGTCATCGAAGGCCATCGGGACGAAACGGGAATTGGTGTCATCCTGGAATTTCCAACTGTCGACGCCGCGAAGGCATGGATCTCAGACCCTGACCTTGCTGCCACCCACGCGCTGCGCCGCGCTGCGGGCGACTGTGCAATTACACTGCTCGCCTGACGACAAACAAAAAAAGCGCGACGCCATGGGCGCCGCGCTCTCCTCTATATCACTTGGCCTGACTTATTCTGCCGCGATCTGGCTTTCGACCTTTTCCACCCGAACAGCCGAGAACTTGAACTCCGGAATCTTGCCATATGGGTCAATCGCGGGGTTGGTCAGAATGTTTGCTGCAGCCTCCACATAGGCAAAGGGCACAAACACCATATCCTCGGCAATGGCCCGGTCGGCCCGCGCCATGATTTCGATCGAACCACGCCGGGTCGTCAGGCGAACCATGTCACCCGGCTCGACACCCATCGCACGCAGCGTCTTGGGGTTGAGCGAGCAGTTCGCCTCCGGCTCTACTGCGTCAAGAACCTTGGACCGGCGGGTCATCGAGCCGGTGTGCCAGTGTTCCAGCTGGCGGCCGGTGGTCATGATCATCGGATACTCTGCATCCGGTGCCTCATCCGGCGGGATCACCGATGCCGGTGTAAAGCGAGCCCGGCCATCAGCACGCGGGAAGCCGTCACCGAACACAATCGCCTGACCGGGGTCGGTCTCATGCAGCGACGGGTAGGTGATGGTCTCGGTTTCCAGACGCTCCCAGGTGATGTTGTTCAGCGACTTCATGTTCAGCTTCATCTCAGCAAAGACTTCGCTGACATCCTTGTAGTCCCACGGCAGACCGATGCGCTGTGCGAGTTCAACAGTCACCTGCCAATCCTCGCGCGCCTCACCCGGAGGTGCCACGGCGGGACGCACCCGCTGCACCTGACGGTTGGTGTTGGACACGGTGCCGTTCTTCTCATAAAGCGCCGAGGCCGGCAGGATGATGTCGGCATAGTTCGCCGTCTCGGTCAGGAAGATGTCCTGAACGATCATCAGTTCCAGCTTGGCAAAGGCATCGCGCGCATGGTCGGCATCCGGGTCGGACATCGCCGGGTTTTCACCCTGGATGTACATGCCCTTGATGTTGCCTGCGTAAGCCTCGTCCACGATCTCGGTCACGGTGAGACCCTTCTCGTTCGAGAAGTCACCGCCGCCCCAAACATCGGTAAAGCTCTTGCGGACATCATCCGAGGTCACGGTCTGATAGTCCGGCAGGAACATCGGGATGAGGCCCGCGTCAGACGCGCCCTGCACGTTGTTCTGGCCGCGCAGCGGGTGAAGGCCAGCACCGGGTTTGCCCACGTTGCCGGTCATCAGCGCCAGCGAGATCAGGCAGCGCGAGTTGTCAGTGCCGTGAATGTGCTGAGACACGCCCATGCCCCAGAAGATCAGACCCGCCTTGCCGCCTGCAAAGATGCGCGCAACGCTGCGCAGCTGCTCAGGGCTGACACCGCAGATTTCCGACATCTTCTCAGGCGTGAACTGCGCCAGATGCTGTTTTTCCGCTTCCCAGTTCTCGGTGTATTTGTCGATGTATTCCTGATCGTACAGGCCTTCCTCGACAATCACGCTCATGATCGCGTTCAGCATCGACACGTCTGCGCCGGGGCGGAACTGGACCATTTCGGTGGCGAACCGGCGCAGGCCGACGCCGCGCGGATCCATCACGATCAGCTTACCGCCGCGCTTGGTGAACTGCTTGAAATAGGTCGCAGCCACCGGGTGGTTCTCGATCGGGTTGGAGCCGATGACGATCGCCACATCCGCGTTTTCGATCTCGTTGAAGGTCGCGGTCACAGCGCCGGAACCCACGTTTTCGATCAGGGCCGCAACAGATGAGGCGTGGCACAGACGAGTGCAGTGGTCGACGTTGTTGTGCTTGAAACCCTGACGGATGAACTTCTGGAAGAGATAGGCTTCTTCGTTGGTGCATTTCGCCGAGCCGAAGCCCGCCACCGATTTCGGGTTCTCATCGCGCAGCTTCATCAGGCCCTTGGCGGCCAGATCCATTGCCTCTTCCCAAGTCGCCTCGCGGAAGTGGGTCGACAGGTTGCCCGGATCGACGTTCAGGCCTTTTGCAGGCGCGTCGTCGCGGCGGATCAGCGGCTTGGTCAGGCGGTGCGGGTGGTGGATGTAGTCAAAGCCGAAGCGGCCCTTGACGCACAGACGGCCTTCGTTTGCCGGGCCATTGATGCCCTCGACGTGCTTAACCTTGCCGTCCTTGACCTTGAGCGACACCTTACAGCCGACACCGCAGAACGGGCAGACGCTTTCGGTCTCGCTGTCGTAATCCTTGCTGTCACCAACCTGATTGTCATCCATCACCGTGGCGGGCATCAGGGCGCCGGTCGGGCAGGCCTGCACGCATTCGCCACAGGCCACACAAGAGGACTGACCCATCGGGTCCGCGATATCAAACACCGGATAGGCATCGTGGCCGCGCCCGGCCATACCGATCACGTCGTTGACCTGCACTTCGCGACATGCGCGAACACAGAGATTGCAGGAAATACAGGCGTCCAGATTGACCTTCATCGCCACATGGCTGTCATCCAGCAGCGGGATGCGGTCCTTTTCCAGCTTGGGAAAACGTGACTCTGAAACCCCGTTCAGTTCCGCCATATCCCACAGATGAGAGGACTTATCGCGTGCCTCTTCCCGCTTGGGTTGGTCAGCCACCAGCAGTTCCATCACCATCTTGCGGGCATTTTCGGCACGCGCGTTGTTGGTGGTGACAACCATGCCCTCGGCGGGTTCACGGATACAGGAGGCCGCCAGCGTGCGCTCGCCCTCGATCTCGACCATGCAGGCGCGGCAGTTGCCGTCCGGGCGGTAGCCCGGTTGCGGCTTGTGGCACAGGTGCGGGATTTTCAGCCCGCGGCCATTGGCGACTTCCCAGATGGTCAGGCCCTTCTCGGCCGTGACCTGTTCGCCATCGAGTGTGAATGTAACTTTATCGCTCATGGCTCAGACCTCCTCGGGGAAGTGTTTCATGGTCAGACGGATCGGGTTCGGCGCAGCTTGGCCAAGGCCGCAGATCGAGGCGTCGACCATTGCGGTGCTCAGCTCTTCCAGCAGGCCCTGATCCCACTTCTTTTCGCTCATCAGCTTGACGGCTTTCTCACAGCCGACCCGGCAGGGGGTGCACTGGCCGCAGCTTTCATCTTCAAAGAAGCGCAGCATGTTCAGCGCCGCGTCGCGAGCAGAGTCCTGATCGGACAGGACCACCACCGCAGCGGACCCGATAAAGGTGCCATGCGGCTGCAGCGTGTCGAAGTCGAGCGGAACGTCATGCATCGACGCAGGCAACAGGCCAGAGGACGGACCGCCCGGCTGATACGCCTTGAAGGTGTGACCTTCCAGCATTCCGCCGCAGGCTTCGATGATATCGGTGATGGTGGAGCCGGCGGGCAGCAGATGCACGCCCGGGTTCTTCACCCGGCCCGAGACCGAATAGCTGCGCAGCCCTTTGCGGCCATTCTTCTCAACCGAGTTCAGGCATTCCGGCCCTTCGCGATTGATTTTGCAGACCCAGTAAAGGGTTTCGACATTGTGGACGAGGGTCGGACGGCCAAAGATCCCCACCTGCGCCACAAACGGCGGACGGTGGCGCGGCTCGCCGCGTTTGCCCTCGATCGATTCAATCATGGCGCTTTCTTCACCGCAGATATAGGCCCCTGCCCCGCGGCGCAGGTCGATGTAGCCTTCCTCGACGATGCCAGCGTCTTCCAGCGCCTTGATCTCGCGGCGCAGGATTTCCAGCACTGCCGGATATTCGTCGCGCATGTAGATGAAAGCTTTCTCCGCTTCCACCGCCCATGCCGCGATCAGCATCCCCTCAAGGAAGACATGCGGGGTGCGCTCCAGGTAGTAGCGGTCCTTGAAGGTGCCAGGCTCGCCTTCATCGCCATTCACGGCGAGGTAGCGCGGCCCTTCATTGGCGCGCACGAAACCCCATTTGGTGCCCGAAGGGAAGCCAGCGCCACCCAGGCCGCGAAGGCCGGCTTCTTTGACTTTTGCCTGAACCGCTTCCCAGTCGCCATTTGCGCGCAGGTCCTTCAGCGTGGCATAGCCACCGTCCGCTTCATAGGCAGCGAAGGTTTCATAGTCCGGCACATGGGCGTGGGTGTCATCTGCTGCAATCGCCGCTTCGACCTTTTCGACGGTCGCGTGGTCGATGTGGTTGTGGCCGATTTCCAGCACCGGCGCGGTGTCGCAACGGCCCATGCAGGGCGCGCGCAGCACACGAACCTGAGAGGCATCCAGACCGTCTTCCAGCGCCTTTTGCAGCTGCTGGGCGCCTGCCAGTTCGCAGGACAGCGAGTCGCAGACCCGGATGGTCAGTGCGGGCGGCGGTGTCTCGCCTTCGCGCACCACATCAAAGTGAGCGTAAAAGCTCGCAACTTCATAGATCTCTGCCTGACCTGTGCGCAGTTCTTCGGCAAGCGCGCGAATATGCGCAGCGCTCAGATGACCGAACTTATCCTGAATGAGATGCAGGAATTCGATCAACAAGTCCCGATTGCGGGGCCGGTCGCCGAGAAGTTCCAGAACCTCGCTATGCGCCTGATCTTCCAGCTGACGGCCTTTGGGGGTTTTGCGCCCCTTGCCCTTGCCGGATTTCCATACGCCTTTGCTATTGTCCAACGGTGCCACGATGACCTCCACTTCGTGCTGCCACAAATGGCGGCATTCCATTGAAGAAGCCTATCGTCAAATCGTAATTTTCGAAGGTACGATAACGAACGCTTATTGCACGAAATCGGCAACCACCTCGCGAAGGGCCTGCACAGTCGTCAGCGCGGGCTGGCGATCAAGAGTCACCATCGAAATTGGTTTGCTTGGCGCGGGGTCTACCAGCGGCAGCACCGTGGTGCCTTCCAGCGGTCCCAGCGCGTCAACAAGCGCCTGCGGCAGGATCGTCGCCACCGATCCTGCCCGCGCCATGACCATCGCAGCCATGAAGCCACCGGAATCAGATCGAACAACAGGGCGCAGGCCCTGCTCTTCGAAAATACGGTCCAGAATGCGGCGGTTCTGCATCTGCGGCTCCAACAGGCTCAACGGCAGCTCCGCGGCCTCGGCCCATGTGATGCTTTCGCTCCCCTCGCCCAGCCGCTCTGCCAGCATCGCATCCGGGGCAACCAGAGCATAGCTTTCCTCATAAAGCGGCTGGATGATGACCTGATCGGCGCCCATACTGTCATGATAGGTCACGCCCGCATCAATTGTGCCGTCAAACAGGCGCTGCTGGATCATGAGCGAACTGAGCACCTCAATTCGGGCCAGCACACGTTTGTGGGTCAGGTGCAACCGGTCCACCATTTGGGCTGCATAGGCTGTCGCCGTCGGGACCACCCCAAGCACCAATGTGCCCGTCACCTCTCCGCGAGCGGCTGCAACCTCCTGCTCCAGCGCCTTGGCGTCGTCGAGGATGCCGCGCGCCCGGCGCACGATCATGAGCCCCTCTTCCGTGAGGCCCTGAAACCGGTTGCCACGACGCACAATAGAGACGCCAAGCCGGTCTTCCAGATTGCGAATACGCATGGAAAACGCTGGCTGGGACATGCCGCTTTCCTGCGCGGCCTTCGCAAAATGGCGGTGCCGCGCAAGCGCGCTGAGTAGCTTGAGATCCTTGAGTTCGATCACGGCCGATGGCTCCATTTAGCAGGTCACGCCACGTTGGTTCCGCTTCCCACCCGGTCGGGCACCAAGCATCAGCGCAGCCGTGCCAATCTGCACAGATCAAACGGAGGTGTCGAGGGCCGACCGAGCAGACAGACCCGCCCGTTGGCGGCACTGCCTTAATGTATCAGCTCAGATCTGGCGGCGTGCTGTCGCGGAGCGGGAAATCCCATCATAGATCCCAGTCATCACGTCCATCACGCGATTGGCCTCTGCGACGCGCTCTGCCAGACCGGGTACCTGTGCCATCGCATCCAGCAGCAACTGACGTCGTTCAGCATCAAAATCGGCTGTAACCTTCAGGCCTTCGTCGGTGACAGAATACGTCACCCCGCCGCGACCAGACCCCATCTTGCGGATCAGCCCCGCAGACGCGAGCTTGCGCAAAGAATACTGGATATTGGGCACGTCATCGCGATTGGTCACGCGGGCCAGTTCCTTGATGGTCTTGGGCCGGTCATTCATGCGGATCACGTTCAATAGCGTGATCTCCGGTCCGGAGGCCGACAGATTGGAAACCAGGCCAAAACACTCCGACTGCCAGCGCGCGAAACCTTCAAAAGTCCGCATCAGGGCAAATTCGAAGTCACTCAAATCTTCTTCCACGCCTTGTCGCTTACCCAGGTCTTCAGGCGCTTTCGAATGTGAAGAACCAGAAAATGTGTCCACAGAATTCTCCTTAGTCCGTTGCGGGCCGCCGCTCTTCGTCAAAACGGAGGACCACTCGGTCTGTTTCCTAAAAACTCCCCACACCTCTCCCCTCTTAGTAATTATGCACAGATATCTTTCAACCCTTCCGTGCACCAATTTTCAGTCCATTTCCGACATATATCGATCAAGGCATTGCACAATAAGGGAAAAATAAAAATCAACTCAACCTTTAAATAACACATGGTGGCAACACTTAATAGATAAAGCATGTCATCATAGTTAAAGTTGAGGTTCCCCCAGGCCCAGATTTCCTTCTGCCGTGCATGATCCCCCTCCCCCGCCAACGTAAAAGAATCGCAAAACCGACTGCGCGAGCTTGACCTTTAGGATACGGCGACAGCGCGAGACCGATAGTTGCAATTGAAAGCATACAGTTAGACCTGCCTGCGCAGTGTTAAGAGTGCAGTAAGCCCTGATTCCTATTCTAGCTGGCGAATGTTTGCAGACGAGCATTCCCAGAGAAGGTGTGTGAATTGGAAGCAAGGCGAACACTTAACACGGCACTCGGTGCTGCGAGCGATCTGATCCGTCGGATGGATCGTCTTTTCGCGGCCCACCTCAGCTGCGTCACGCCCAGCCCCGTTCAAATCACCCCAGTGGCACGAGTTCCATCGTCTGCGTCTCCCCGCGTCCGCCTGGGGCGGAACGGAAATTATTCCATCGTCGGGGCCCCGCCCCGCGCTTCGGGGACAACACAAACGATGGCGCAGAACATTTATGCCTCTGCGCCCCTGGGGGACGTTGGCTGCCCAGCCGACATATTGATCGACCGTCTTCCAAACTGGCGGACTGGTGACTGAAAGGTGCTGAAATGAAACTCCGAAATCCATTCAAGGCGGTATTGAACCGGCTGTCTGTCTTTGCAAAGTGCAGTCTGTTGATCGCCGTATCAACGCTGGTTGTGACCGTGTTCCTTACCTGGGAAAATCAGAAAATTCTGGGGGAAGCTGTAGACAGTGGCGTCAACACCCTGGCCGAGGGCGTGACCGCAACCGTTGCCGCACGAAGCGGCGGTGCCATCCGTTTTGGCGATGCTGAGCGGCTGGAAACGGATCTGAACTCACTGATTGAGATGTCAAATGGTCGTGCTGTTCACGGCCTTGCAATCAACTCCAAGGGCAAGACCGTTGCATCAACAGGCACCGGCACCGAAAGTGAAATCACAGAGCTGACCGCCGTCGCCCAGAAGGCGATGGAATCCGGACAGATGGAATTCAGCGAGAATGGCTATTTCGTTGCAGCACCCGCTGCGGCTGGGGCGGCAGGCACCGTTATCGTGGGTGCGGTTGGCATGTCCTGGTCACCCGACGTGGCACTGGCAGAGGTCGCACCCAGCCAGATCCGCGCGTTTGTCCTGGCGGCTGGCGCATTCATCGTGATGCTCACCTTGTCTGTTTTTGCGCTTCGTTCGATGATGTCGCGCCCACTGAGCGACGTGGGCCAGGCCATCAATCATCTTGCAGAAGGCGATTATGACCACCCGACCGGCTATCAGAACCGGGGGGATGAAATTGGTCAGATTGCCCGCCAGACCGAGGCGCTGAAAACCCAGCTTGCCGCCGCTCGCGCGGTCGAGGCAGAACGCCAGCTTGCACAGGAAGTGCAGAAAAAAGTGGTCGAACGCCTCAATCAGGGGCTGGCCCAGCTGGCTGATGGCGATCTGTCGCGCACAATCGATGAGGCCTTCTCAGAGGACTACGAAAGCCTGCGCCAGAACTTCAACAACACCGTTGAAAAGATGGTCGGCATCATCGACGCCGTCATCGAAAGCACCGATCGCATCCGCGCAAGTTCCGAAGAAATCAGCCAGTCCTCCGGTGATCTGTCCAGCCGGACGGAAAGCCAGGCGGCCACGCTCGAGGAAACAGCGGCCGCGATGGAAGAACTGACTGTCAGCGTGCGCTCTGCAGCTGATGGCGCGCGTGAGGTTGAAGGCATCGTGTCCGAAGCCAAGGACACCGCGATCAACAGCGGAGAGGTTGTCACCCGTGCGGTCGATGCGATGTCCAAGATTGAGAAGTCGTCCGAGAAAATCTCGCAGATCATCTCTGTCATTGACGACATTTCGTTCCAGACCAACCTCTTGGCGTTGAACGCCGGGGTCGAGGCCGCGCGCGCGGGCGAGGCTGGCCGCGGGTTCGCGGTTGTGGCCTCCGAGGTGCGTGCGCTGGCGCAGCGCTCGTCTGACGCGGCTCAGGAGATCAAGCAGTTGATTACCGAAAGCACCAGCCACGTCGGCGATGGTGTGGATCTGGTTGGTCGTGCCGGTCAGGAACTGCAACAGATCATTGAGCGGGTCGCGACGATTTCTGGCCATGTGTCCGGCATCGCAACCGGCGCGCAAGAGCAGTCAACAACCCTTGCCGAAATCAACACGGGCGTCACCCAGCTTGATCAGGTGACACAGCACAACGCCGCTATGGTCGAGGAATCCACCGCCGCGAGCCAGATCCTGCGCAATGATGCCAATGAACTGGCGCAGCAGGTCTCGGTCTTCCGGACCAGAAAATCGGCTGGCAACGTGGTTTCCATGGCCGCAGCCCCGGCACCGGCGCGCGCCGTCGCGGCAAGCCCGGCACCTTCTGCACATGGCGATGACTTCTTCGACGCCGAACCCAGCAGCGCAGCTGTCGGTTGGGAAGATTTCTAAGACCGCGCAACATTCGAACAAGAAAACGGCGCGGAAACCCGCGCCGTTTTCTGCATCAAAATATGGCGATGTCTAATCAGCCTCTGCACCGACCGACAGCAGTGCTCCGATCTCGTGATGCAGACCTGCGGCGCTGGCAAAGACCGGCCCGCCACCTGACAGAAACGCGTCCAGGTCCCCACAATCGGAACGCCCGCCCGCTTCTTCCACGATCAACAGACCCGCGGCCGCATCCCAGGCGTTCAGGTGGGCCTCGTAAAACCCGTCGACCTGACCAAGCGCCACCGCCGCAAGGCTTATCGCGGCAGAGCCGTTGCGGCGATACTCCAGCCCGCTTTCAATCAGGCGCTTCAACAGCGAAAGGTAGTCGTCAACTGAGGTACGGGCAGACCGGCCTAGCAGCAACACGGCTTGATCCAACGGTGTTCCTTCGGCCGTTCTTGCCGGGTTCTCCCCAATGTAGGCCCCCTGCTCCCGCCGCGCCCAGACCAACAGGTCGAGATCGGGTGCATAGATCACCCCCAGCTCCACCCGCCCATCGCGGCAGAACGCGATGGAAACTCCCCAATCCGCAAGGCCCCGCATGTAGTTTGTGGTGCCATCAATCGGGTCCACAACCCATAGCGCATTATCGGAACCGGAGTGCCCCTCTTCTTCGCCAAGCAGCCCATCGTCTGCAAAGGTCGCAGCAATGCGCTGGCGGATCAGCGTTTCAACGGCAACATCCGCCTCGGTGACAAAATCCTGATGGCCTTTTTCGCGAGAGAAGCTGCCGTCTTGTTGCGCCCTCATGCGCTGTGCAAGCTGCCCGGCCTCCTGCGCAAGTTCCTTGGCAAGCGCCAACCGCGGCGCAATGGTATCTGTCATTGATTTCGTCTCGTTGTATTTCTGAAAATCGGCGTCACGATCTGGCTGACGTGACTGGGTTCACGATCGGGGTCGGTGATCCGTTCACTCATGACCCTCACCGCCAGCCTGGCCTGTTCATCGGCGTCCTGGCGGATCGTCGTCAGATCATAGCTTTTCCAGGCGGCCTGTTCGATGTCGTCAAAGCCCACCACCTCGAGATCTTCGGGAATGCGCGCGTTCCAGTCATGACGCAGACGGTCCATGACCCCAAGCGCAAGAAGATCGGTCGAGCAGAAGATACCGTCCAGATCCGCAAGCGACAGACCAATGGCGCCGCCGATGTCGTAGCCTGCATCATATGACTGCGAAGGCGCGACAAAGGTCTGGGCTGGCTGGCCAGCCGCAGCGCACACATCCCGAAAGGATGCCGCCCTCCCGGTCACGGAATACGACGGTGTCTCTGGCTCGATCACGGCAAACCGTTTGCCACCAGAGCGGGACAACATGTCAAACGCAAGGCGGCCAATCTGTTCCAGATCGGTCTGCACGGTGTCCGCGCCCGCCTCGCTGCTATCACGGTTGATGAGCACAACAGGCACGGAGAGGCTTCTGGCTTCGTTGATGATCTCTGACGAGGGCGCCGCGGAGGTAATGATCATGCCTGCGACATTATAGTTGAACAGCATGGCCACCAGGGTTTCCACCTCACCCGGTGTTTCAGCGGTCAGCAGGATCGGGCGATAGCCAAGCTTGATGCATTCGCTGGCAGTCACTTTGACCTGGCGCGACCGGTAAGGCGTATCCAGGGCTGATACAACAATGCCCACCAAATCAGACTGTTTGGTTTGCAATCCACGGGCAAGATAATTCACCCTGTAGCCCAGCTCCTTGGCAGCGGCGATGACCTTGTCGCGGGATTCCTTTGAAATCTCGGGACTGTTCGAAAAGGCACGCGACACCATCGATCGTGACACCCCTGCCCGTTCAGCGACATCAAATGACGTGACTGCTTTGCGGCCCTTATGCGCCATTCACACTGTCTCCTGCCTGTATCACTCGTACAAATTCAAAGGGCTGATGAAGGTTCACCAGATCAGGACGCAATTGCGCGATCTGCCGGAACACTTCGGGGTTGTTGCCATTGTAGGCAATCATGGAGCAAACCCCAGACCCTTTCAGCTGCGCGACGCCTGAGAGATCATCCTGTGTCGTAAATTCGACCAGTGACGGGTTAAGGCTGCCCAGCGTCTCCTCAAGGCTCGCAAAATCCTGGCGCCGCATCATCAAGTGGGCCTTATCACTGACGGCGCGCATGTCCTCAAGGAGGCTATGGTCGAACGACCAGAAGAAACAGACCTCTTGCAGCCCAAAGGCACAGACCCGCTCCCAGACTTGGGCGGCGGGTGCTGTCTTTAGTTCAACATAAAGTTTACCGTGCCAGAGTTTTGCCAAAGCCAGCACGTCATCCAGCGTGGGGATTTTCTCAGCTGCATGGTGATCTGAAAACCAAGCACCGGCGCTTAGCGCGCGCAAATCGGCAAGCGCCGCGTCATTGACGCGCCCAACACCGTCCGTCGTGCGCTCGAGTGTTGGATCATGCAGCACCACCAATTCACCGTCCGATGTGGCATGGACATCGATCTCGACATGGCTGAAGCCGGCCGCATAGCAGGCCCGGGCCGCAGCGAGCGTGTTTTCCGGCGCGACCGAGTTGGCCCCACGATGGCACACGATCTGAACAGGCCAATCGGACGGTGGCTCAAACGGGTTGACCAATTCCGGCATGTCAGAACAGATGCCGAGGACTGGCAAATTCCGAAGGCGCGCCATTCGCTCTTTGTCCTCCTCATGCCAAAGGACAACTTGCTTGCCCTCTCGCTGACAGCGGGCAAAAAATGCGTCATTCAGCGGCGCAACAGGATCTTCCATTGCCTCCCAGCACAGGTGAATGATCTCCGCGGTCGCGGCGATCTCAAACGGATCAACCCCCATCGGAACCAATTGAGCCCTGGGATATCCGGGGTTGGCCTGTTCAAGAACCGAAATGATCGCAGGATCAAACGCCCCCAATATGGCGCGCTGCACGCCATACTGCTGCAGCAGTTCACAGGTCGGGTTGGCCGCATTCGCTGCTTTTATGTCGGCATAGATCCCAAGATCATGGACCTGCGCGAGGTCCAGCACCGATGCAAGGGTCGGTACATCGCGCGGTGATACCCTATTGTGCAGCTCTACCAGGGTAAGATCTGCAATCGCCTCCCCCCCTGACAGTGTTGCATCATGGGTCACGACGACATGACCATCGCGCGTCAGATGCAGATCCACCTCGATCATGTCCGCCCCAAGCGCCGCCGCAAATTCAAACGCCTGCAGGCTATTTGGCGCGGCATAGGCGCTCGCACCGCGATGCGCGATGGACAGCGGACGCTCAGGATTGAGCCAGGTGTTCAAATTCGGTCTCCATTGGCGCTGAAGGCCAACACATTGTCCGTATCAATCCCCCAGGAAACCTGATCGCCCAGCGCAAAGGATTGGCCACTGGGTTGGATAGACCGAATGACCGTTCCGTTTTGCAAGGTCACATCATAGAGGTTCTCGCGGCCCTGTGTTTCAACAAAGGTGATCTTGCCAGCAACGCCTGATCCGAATTGAGGTCCGAAATACTCGGGCCTGACGCCAAGCTGAAGCTGCGACGGCACCCGCCCCATGAGGTTCGCAGACACTGCGATCTCACCGGCGCCCAAAACGAACGTGTCCCCCACCACGGAAGCATCAACAAACGAGATCGGCGGATTGCCCAGAAACCCTGCCACAAATTGGTCGGCGGGGTTTGCATACATCTCATCGGGCTTGTCCAGCTGGACGATCTTGCCGCCCTTCATCAGCGCGATCCGGTCGCACATGGACATGGCTTCGATTTGGTCGTGTGTCACCAGGATGGCCGTAATGCCAGTTTCCAACTGAATTCGGCGAATTTCCGAACGCATCTCCAGGCGCAGTTTCGCATCAAGGTTTGCCAGCGGCTCATCCAGCAAAAGCACGTCGGGCTTGCGCACCAGTGCCCGTGCCAGGGCGACCCTTTGCTGCTGTCCACCCGACAATTGGGCTGGCTTGCGCTCCAGCAATTCCGGGATGTGCACCAGCTCGGCAATCTCGTCGACTTTGCGCGCAATCGTTGCGGCGTCTTCTTTCTGCACCTTCAGAGGGAAGGCAATATTGTCGCGAATACTCATGTGCGGATAGAGAGCATAGTTCTGGAAAACCACCCCCACATTGCGCTTTTGTGACGGCAGATCAGAGACATCGCGATCCCCGAAATGCAGGCTGCCACCGTTCATCCGATGAATGCCGCAGATCGTGAACAAGGTGGTCGACTTACCGCAGCCGGACGGGCCGAGGAGCGCGATCATCTCACCGCTTTCCACGGTCAGGTTCAGCCGGTCGATAACCGTCAGCTCGCCAAAGGTCTTGGTGAAGTTTTTGAGTTCGATACGCATTAGCCCTTTGAGCCTCCGCCATAGATGTTCATGAGTTTCTTCTGGAAGATCAGATAGATCGCGATAACGGGGATGGCGTAGAACATGCCAACCGACTTGAAGAGGTTGAAGTCGGGTTTCGTGTCATCAAGGATCAGCGCCGAAAGATAAGTCGACAGAACCTGCGCCTCGTTGCCGGGGGCCAAAACCAGAGGCAGCACAAATTCGCTCCACCCCGACAGGAACGAGAAAATTAGCAGTGCCGAGAGACCAGGCTGGACCTGCGGCAAGACCAACTTCCACCATACGGTAAAGCGGCTTGCTCCATCCTGCACCCCGGCCATTTCGATTTCCCAGGGAACGGTGTCGTAGAACCCCTTCATGATCCAGATGCCAAATGGCAATTCAAGCGCGGATTTCACAAGGATCACACCAATGAGCGAGTTATAGAGCCCAAGAAACTGAAGGATCAGGAAGATCGCGATGATCAGTGTGATTGTGGGAAAGGCGTGCAGAATGATCAATCCGCCCAGAAAGAAGCGCCGTGCCGGAAAGTTCAACCGCGACAGCGCATAAGCCGCAGTCAGCGAAATCGTGGTCACGGCGACTGCCGTTGTTGCCGCAAAGACAAAGGTGTTCCACGTGACAACCCAGATGCTGGAGCGACCCAGCTCCGGCTCTTCCCAAAGAAAGCGCCAGTGCTCGACAGTAAAGCTCTCGGGCCAGATGCTGCCCGGAACCGGATTGGTGAACGTATCGACCAACTGGAACGTGAACATGATCAGCAGTGGCAAGGACACCAGCGTCAGCACGACAATCACGGGCCAGGATTTGAAATTAGATTTCATGATTGGCGCCTCTTACTGCTCGATCCGGGGTTTGGAGACGAGCTCTTTGAAGTTGAAGAACCGCAGGTAGAGCAGGCTTGCGATAATGCCGATCACCACAAGGATCAGCGCATAAGCCGCACCAAGACCATATTGCAGGTTGCCGCCGTAGTTGCTGAGCGCGGTATGATAAGCGGCCAACGCCCAAACCTCTGTGGCCCGCCCAGGTCCGCCTTCTGTCGACAGCAGAATGTATTCAAACGAGGTGAGCAACGAGAGCGTCTGGTAGGACGTCGTAAAGAGAATAGGCCAGCGCAGTTGCGGCAAGATGATATAGCGGACCTGCTGCCAGCGGCTGGCGCCATCCACCTCTGATGCATAAAGCATCGACGTCGGGATCGCCTTGATCGCAGACGAAAACAGGATCATGCCAAGCGAGGCACCGACGCAGCCATTGATGAGCACAACAAACACCCACGCATTGGTCGCAGTATCCAGCATCCAGTTGCGGGGCGCGATACCAAGGTATCCCGTCATCGTTGCAAGGAAACCAGTATCCCAAGTGAACCACTTCCACATCAGCACATAAAGAACCGGAGGCAGGATCCTGGGGAGAAACCAGATCGTGCGAAATGTAGAGGCCAGGACAGGTGGCAGATAGAATGTCGAAATCGCGAGAAACAGGCCAAAGCCGACGTTGAAGGCAAGGGTCAGCGCAACATAAAGCGCGGTGTTCGCAGCGTAGCGATAGGAAGAATCCAGCGAGAACAGAAGTTTCATGTTCTCGGTTGTCCAGCTCCATCCGGTGTAGGCATAGCTGGTTAGCGCATCATGATCCCCAACCGGGACATTTGTCCCTGCCAAAGCCGCACGAAAGGCGTCTTCTGTATTGTACCGGGTGTTCAGGATGCTGGTGTTGAACAGATCCGCCGCTGCCTTGCGGTCGCGGGTGGAGCGGATGCGGTTTTCGCGCAGATCTTTGAGCGCGCGTTCCATGTCGCGACGGCTGTCAAAACGCGCCCCGCCATGCAGGCTGCGCAGCTCATCGGCGGCTGCCGGGCTCACAGTTTCTGCAAGCTTGGCAAGGCCCTGGTCGTTCACCTGATAGCCTGCGTTTTCCAGGGCGTTGCGGGTTTCCGTGGAAATTGCATCCTCAGGGATGCTGCGCAAGATGGATTGGTTCAGCAGATATTCCCCTCCCCGGATCCCGGTCGAGGTCGACATATTCGTGAAGGCGAAGAAAACCGTCAGAACAACCGGGGCCAGAAAGAAGAGGATCACCACCAGCAGCGCAGGCGCAAGGAAGCCGAAGCCCAATGCGGTTCGTCTGTTCATGAGTTTGGTCCAGTCAGTATTGGGAGCCGGGAGAGTATGGGAGCACCCTCCCGGCTGGTCAGTCAGCGAATGATCAGCTCATCACCCAGCTTGGCAGTGAGCTCTGCCTCCAGCTCGGCAACGGCATCTTCCGCCGACTTAACACCTGTCCAGGTCGCTTCGAGCCCGGACCACATTGCCTCCGAAAAGACACCATAGCTCAGATGGTTGGGCTGTGCGTTAGCTTCCCCCAAGAGCCGCTCAGTCGCCTCAGACGCCCAGCGATCATCGGCGTAAAGCTCGATGTTGGATTGCTGAGCAGAGATCCCCAGATGCGCGGACTTGATCGCATGCAGCGAGTTCAGGCGCGGCTCGGAGGCGATTTTGATCAACTGAGCTGCGATCTCTTCATGGTCGTCATTGGCCTGATCAGTCACCAGATAGACCAGCGGATGCGTGATTGTATTGGGGCGGCCATTTTCCCCACCCGCCGGGATCAGAGAGAATTCGATCGTCCCGAAGAAGTCCTGGTTGCCTTCTTTCTTGGTGTAGCGTCCGTAGTGCCAGGTGCCGCCGTGCCACAAGGCAGCTTTGCCGTTGGCCACCTCGGAATACCACTGTCCCCAATCGGTGCCGATATGGTTCTTGCGGGTCAGACCTGCCTCAACCGCGTCGGCAAAAAACTGATAGAACGCCTGCATCGCAGCTTTGTCGAGCACCAGTTTGCCCGTCTCGGGATCTTGCAGGACACCCCCGAAGGATTGATAGAATTGCCCCCAATCCGGACCGTTTGAGGGGCGCGGATAAAAGCCATATCCCTTCTCTACGGTCCCCATGTCGACAGCTTTCTTGCCGTCCTCAAGAACGTTCTGCAGCGTATAGTCACCAGAGGCGACCCGCCCCGGCAGGGCTGCGATCTCCTCATCCGAATATCCGATGGCGCGCATGGTGTCCTTCCAGAAAAAGAACGGACGGCTTTCCGCATCCTGCGGCAGGCCCCATTGCACGTCATTGTAGGCCGCAATTTCCAGCAGGTTGGGGTAGATGTCATTGAGCGGCCAGGCATCAAAATCGAGATAGTCCTCAACGGGCACGATGTAACCTGCCTGGCTCCACGGCGCGATGTCGAGATGCGAGGTCACCACGATATTGGGGGCCGTGCCCGCTTCGGCCGCCAGGGTCACCCCCTGTTTGAACTCCTCCCAGCCGCCGAAATCACGCTTGCCCTCGACGGTAATATTCAGGTCCTCGCCGCGGATTGCAGCCTCGCGCTCCAGCATATCGGCCGCCATCGCGATCGCGTCGATACGATAGGCGTCGCTGTCGTTGGACCCTCCGGCCCAGACCGTGATGGTCACATCCTCAGCAAGCGCCGGAACGGCAGCAACCGACATCATCAAGGCGGCAAGTGCGCCAGTAAACTTCTTGGTCATGCAAAGTCTCCCTATTCGTCAGACCACAGAACACGTGTGCGCAGATCATTTGACGCCTGCCCCGTGCAGAATCGGATCTAGGGAAATAACGCAACATTTCCGTGACAATCCGCACTGCAAAATTACCGAACACGTGTGCGCTCTACGGTATGCGATTCGCGATTTCAGTCAAGCCTGTAGAGATGCAGCCACATCGACCGCCCTATCAAAGCCATCGCAAGTCTCAGGAAAACAATGGAAAATCAGGACCCGCAAAATCGCAGGATCACCCGCCACGTCACCAGGGATGCAGCTGGAACCAAAGAGGACTGCCGTCCAGTAAGTGAAAGCAGACGACAAGGCCCACGGCTTTTTGCGCATGCAAAAGACTGGAGTAAAACTGTTTTTGATTTGTGAAGTGGTGCCCCCACACGGACTCGAACCGCGGACCTACTGATTACAAATCAGTTGCTCTACCAGCTGAGCTATAGGGGCACTGGAGGTGGAAATAGCCGCTCTGATATTTGGGTGCAAGACGAAAAATGCGTTCTTGGGCAACATGTTTTGCAGAATGTTCGAAAGCGTGGTCCTGCCACGTTTCCGCGACTGTTTCTCCCGGTCGGTCATTTGACCTCTTCACTCCGGCCCTTTAAGCATTTCAGGAGGTTGCAGGTTATTCAGGGACACAAGTGTCATGCAGGTTATCCTTCATTGCGGCGCGCACTCCACCGAGGAGGACCGATTGCTGAAGACCTTGCTGCGCAACGTCGACCGCTTTGGGGATGAGGGGGTCGCAGTTCCCGGCCCCAGCCAGTACCGAAACCTTCTGAAAGACGGCATGGCGCGGCTGCTGGAACAGCCTGGCACCCCAATTTCGGCGGCGGCTCTGTGGGATCAGATCCTGGATGGTCGTGCCGCAGAGCGTGTGATTCTGTCCAACCCACATTTCTTTGGCTCGCAGCGCCGCGCACTCGACGGGCATATGTTGTACCCAGAGGCCGAGGCCCGCGTGCGAGCGTTGCAAGCCTTGTTTCCCGCCGATCAACTGGAGCTGCATATCGCGATCCGCGATCCGGGAGGGTTCGTGCCCGGCCTGTTGGAAAACGCAGGCCCCGACCGCATCAATACGATTGCGACCGAAATCTCTCCGCAATGTCTGCGTTGGTCCGACCTGTTCGAACGGCTGAGACAGGCAGCCCCGGAGGTTGCGATCACCACCTGGTGCTATGAGGACATGCCGATTCTATGGGGCCGAATCCTGCGCAGCATGGCCGGTCTGGAAGATGGCGCACGGATCAGTGGCGGCATGGATCTTCTGGCCTCTATCATGTCCGGTGAGGGGATGCGTCGACTGCGTCAGTATCTGGCACAATACGATGAACTGAGCGAAGCCCACAGGCAGCGCATCTTTGTTGCCTTTCTCGACAAATACGCCTTGGAGGACGAACTGGTCGAGGAAGTAGACATGCCTGGCTGGACCGAAGAGATGCTGGAACAAGCCACCGAAATGTACGATCAGGACGTCGCCCGTATTTCGCAGATGGATGGCGTGACCCTGCTGTCTCTCTGATCTCAGGTTTCCGACGCAAGAGGGGAGACCCGCGCATGGCCCACCAGCCCTTCAACATCATGATCGTCGGCCAGTCCGGGCGCCTGCAATATGAGGCGGTTCTGTTCGCAGCCTCTCTGCGCCGGTTCGCCCCGGATTTTTCGGGGCGCCTGTTTGTTGCAACCCCCCAACCCGGCACGAACTGGGACAAAGACCCCAGCCTTCGCAACCAGGCTGTTTTACAAGCGCTGAGCGATCTTGACGCAGAGATCTTGCCGTTTGAATCCCGGGCTTTTGGGCAAAGCTACCCCTATGGCAACAAGATCGAAGCCTTGCTGGCGATGCCAGAGGGGGAGCGATTTGTCTTTTTCGACACCGACACACTGATCACCGGCCCGATTGACCAAGTGCCGTTTGAATTTCACCGCCCCTCGGCCTCTCTTCGGCGCGAGGGCACCTGGCCCAAGCCGACGCTGTATGGGCCGGACATGGCAGGCATCTGGCAGGCACTTTACGATCGCTTCGGGCTTGATTTCCAGACAAGCCAGGACACGGCCCAGCCGGAAAACTACTGGAAGCGATACCTCTATTTCAACGCGGGTTTCTTTTTTGGGGCTTGTCCCCGAGCATTTGGACAGCGTTTCCTGGAATATGCCGTATCCATCCGCGATGATCTGCCCCCTGCCCTGATTGGCCAGAGCCTTGATCCATGGCTGGATCAGATTTCCTTGCCTCTCGTCATTCACAGCTTTGGCGGTGCGCGGGATGTGCTGCCCGAGGGGCAGCTGGACGGGGATATCAGCTGCCACTACCGCAGCTTCCCTCTGCTTTACGCCCGTGAAAGCGACGCTGTAGTCGCCGCACTTGAGGAGGTCACCGCGCCAAACAAGATCAAGAAGGTCCTGAAACAGTACGAGCCGATGAAGCGGATGATCTATCAGGGCCGTGGCGCTAAGGTCCGGGCCCTGTTTGATCGTGACAACCTGCCAAGACGCGAACAGGCATTGCGCAACAAGATCAAGTCAGCCGGTTTCTGGATGCGCTAAGCGCCGCACGCCTGCCGACGCAGAAGACAAGCAGGAAAGACAAGGATGGACAAATTGCGCCTTGCCTTACGTGCCGTGGCAGAGTGTTCTGTCTGGCGACGAATTTAGACCACTCAGGGAGCATCACCATGTCTGAAGCGGCAAACTACGGGTTCGACACCCTCCAAATCCATGCTGGCGCCAAGCCAGACCCGGCAACCGGCGCTCGCCAGACCCCCATTTATCAGACAACGGCATATGTATTCCGCGATGCAGATCACGCCGCAGCGCTGTTCAACCTGCAGGAAGTTGGGTTCATCTACTCCCGCCTGACCAACCCAACAGTTGCCGTCCTGCAAGAGCGCATCGCGACGCTCGAGGGGGGTGTTGGCGCCGTGTGCTGCTCCTCCGGTCACGCGGCTCAAATCATGGCGTTGTTTCCGCTGATGGGACCGGGTTGCAATGTGGTTGCATCGACCCGTCTTTACGGCGGGACGGTTACGCAATTCAGCCAGACCATCAAGCGCTTTGGCTGGTCCGCAAAATTTGTCGATTTTGACGACCCCGAGGCGGTTGCAGCTGCCATTGATGAAAACACCCGCGCCGTATTTGGCGAGTCGGTCGCAAACCCGGGCGGCTATGTGACCGACATCCGCTCGATTGCGGATGTTGCGGACGCAGCAGGTGTGCCGCTGATCATCGATAATACCTCGGCCACGCCCTATCTTTGCAATCCAATCGCCCATGGGGCGACGTTGGTTGTCCACTCGACCACCAAATACCTGACCGGCAATGGCACCGTAACCGGTGGCGTGATTGTCGATTCCGGCAAGTTTGACTGGTCGGCCAACGACAAGTTCCCGTCCCTGTCCCAACCCGAACCCGCCTATCACGGCCTCAAGTTCCACGAGACCTTTGGCGCCCTGGCCTTCACCTTCCACGGTATTGCGATTGGTCTGCGCGACCTCGGCATGACGATGAACCCGCAGGCAGCGCATTACACGCTGATGGGGATCGAGACCCTGTCCCTGCGGATGGAGCGTCATTGCGAGAACGCCAAAAAGGTTGCGGCCTGGCTGGAGCAGGACGAGCGCGTGGACTATGTCACCTACGCCGGCCTGCCGTCCTCGCCCTATTATGATCGCGCAGAGGCGCAATACCCCAAGGGCACGGGCGGTCTGTTCACTTTTGCCGTCAAGGGTGGCTACGACGCCTGCGTCAAACTGGTGAACGCACTGGAGATCTTCAGCCATGTCGCCAACCTTGGCGACACGCGCTCTCTCATCATCCACTCGGCATCGACCACCCACCGCCAGCTGACACCAGAGCAACAGGAAGCCGCAGGCGCCGGTGCAAATGTCGTGCGTGTCTCCATCGGCATCGAGAACGCCGAAGATCTGATCGCGGATTTGGATCAGGCGCTGAGCAAGGCCACCGCCTGAAACGAATATGCGTGACCAAAAAGGCCGGGATTTTCCCGGCCTTTTTTATTTGCCCCCAGAGACTTAGTCAGCGTCTGGCAAAACGATATCGTAAACTACCGAGACGCTGTGGCTAAAGCTCAGCTCGCCCGCCTCAATCGGCATCGCGACATCCGCGCGCGCCATCTCCATCGCCATCTTGGGATATCCGCCCCCGCCATCTCGGTCACTGATTACCCGCACCGGGCCAAGCACCACGCCTGCCGCCTCGGCCAGCTGTTCCGCCTTGCGCCGTGCATCCTTGACGGCGGCGCCACGGATCTGGTCCTGCATCTCAGAGGGATTATCGACCCCAAAGCTGAGACCACGGAATTCGTTGGCGCCCACCTTCAGCACCTGATCCAGCACCTCGCCGACGCGGTCCAGGTCGCGAATGCGCAAGGACAGCGTGTTGGAGGCCGCAAAACCAGTGATGCGGCTGCGTCCGTCCTCGTAGTTCCGGCTTTGGGACCAAACCGGGTTCAGCGAGACCTGCTGCGTCTGCATGTCCTCGGCCGCAATGCCAGCCGCACGCAAAGCATCGATCACCTCAACCATCTTGGTCGAAACTGCCCGCATCGCAAGGCTGGCCTCCTCGGCTTCTTCGCTCACCCCCAAAACGATGGTCGCAAGGGTTGGCGCCACCGAGATCTGGGCCTGCCCAGAGACAGAAATCTGACGGTCAATCCGGGCTTCATCCGCTCGTGCAACACCTGCAGACACAGCCATTGCCATGACCGCCGCAAGGAAATGTTTTGCTTTCATCGAAATGCTCCTTTTCTAAATGGCAACATGGGGATGGCAAAACCCTGCCTGCAAGGGGGAATAACCGTCTTTTCCTTTCACTCGGCAACTGTCTGCCGTATGGTCTGCACCAAAGCCTCAGCGCAGGGAACAGGCGCAGGCGAAATCGAGTTGAAGGCGCGTTTGCATCATGAAACCGGGGTTTGCACTCTCACTTTCCTCCCTTGGCGTTACCCTGCTGCAGCGGGCAGCGGGCGGATGGCACGAGGTTGGGTTTGTCTCTTTGGATGTCGACGATCTCGCGGCAGCCTTGACAGAGCTTCGTGAAACCGGTGAGCGGCACGCCAACGGCCCGATTGCCTGCAAGGTCGTCATCCCCAATGATCAGATAAGATATCTGTCGCTCGATGCCTCGGGATCAGAGGCCGACAGACGTGCTGCAGCTGAAATCGCACTGGATGGCGCAACCCCTTACCGCGTGGATGAGCTGGTCTTTGATCTGAGCAACGAGGCCGAGCGCACGCACGTAGCGGCCGTTGCCCGCGAAACCCTGCAGGAAGCTGAAGATTTTGCTGTCATGCACGGCTTCCTGCCTGTCAGTTTCGTTGCAGTCCCGGATGACATGCCCTTTTTGGGAGAACCGTTTTTCGGCCCCTCACAGACGCTTGTTTCATCTGGTGAGGACACGGTGGAGCCGGATGGCATTGCTGTCGTGAACATCGGCCCAGCCGCAGCCCCCCAAAGCGAAGCTCCGGATCGAAAGCCCGACGCGGGCACAAGCGAAGCCGCGAGCGACGAGACATCAGCGCCGGATTTGCCTACGGCTGAGGAGGCTCAGGATCTCTCCGAGCCTGCAGCAGAAGTGGCAGCGCAGACCACCGCCGTCACGGCCAAGGACAAGCCTGATGCCGGTGATGGCGACGCCCCTGACAAAGCGCTTCAAGACGCAGAACCAGCGGAGGCCGAGGAAAAGGACGACGCCTCAGCCGAGCCGAAACTCACGGCCAGCGCCGGTTTCTCCACCCGTCGGCGCAAGGATACTGGCGCATCCCCGAGCCTGACACCGACCCCACCGACAGAGGGTCTTGCACCAAAGCTCGGCGCAGCAGGTGACAAGGGAAAGGTGGCGAAAGCGCAGAAGATTGCCCCGCCAGAGCCTGCGAAGGCCGCGACCAGCGCGCCTGTTGTCCCACATGCGGCCTTTGGCGCGATCCCATTGTCGGAGAGCACAAGCGCAGACGCAAAAGCGGCTGGCCCCAAACAGGCCCCTTCCCCTTCCAGCCTCGCACCCATCAAGATCCCCCGTGCACCGCAAGCCCCCGCTCCGACGCCGGTCCTGCCACGGGACGATGGCGATGCTCTGGACCTGAGCGACGCACCGAAGGACAAGAAATCCCTCCACGAAGCAGGCAAAGCCAAGCTTTTGGCTGGCGTTTCTCAAGGCAAAGTAGGTGGCAAACCCCGCTTTCTTGGCTTGATGCTGATGGGGGCACTGCTGCTCTTCATGGCCATCGTCGCCGTCTGGGCCATGGCTGTGTCCGGGATCGAAGACGCTGATAACACCGCGCAGCCCACGGCCGAAGACCAGCCGCAGGAGGCTGTTGCCCTCCTTGAAGATGGAACAGAACAGGCACCAGCAGCAGACGATGCGGTCGAGATCGCGCCGCAGGTCAGCGTGATCCCACAGCTCGCTGATGGGGATATTCTGCCAACCGAAGACCCCTCAGAACCGCTCACGGATACGCTGTCCAGCACCGACACCGCTGTTCTTGATGCCCTGCGCGACACGCAAGAGACATCCGATGACACCTTGGCCGAGCCAGAGACAGCGGACGCTGCAAATGGCCCTGATGCCGCCGAACTCTCGGACGAAGGGCCGGAGGACTTGGCCGCAGAACCACCAGCTGATGACCCACTGGCACGCGCCGCCCAATACGCTGCAACCGGAATCTGGCAGGACGCCCCGGCCGTGCCTGAAACACCATTCGCAAATGCGCTGGATGATCTCTATGTGGCCTCGATCGACTCTACAGATCTGTCAGAAGACGCGATCGCCCTGCCCGATGCCGATCGATTTCGCACCGACCTCGAACTGGATGTGGTCAGCAACCCGACCGCTGCAGGTCAGCAATTTGACCTTGATGAGCGGGGACTTGTCCGCGCCACACCCGAAGGAACGCTCAGCCCTGAGGGGGTGATTGTGTTCCTGGGCCGTCCAGAGAAGGTTCCGCCGCCGACACCAAACCGCCCCGATCAGGCTGAAATCGCCGCAGAGGCAGCGCGCCTTGCTGCCCTGTCCGAATTGCGCCCCCGCAACCGCCCCACAGATCTGGTCGAACAGAACGAACGCGCGCAACTTGGTGGGCTGAGCCGTGCTGAATTGGGTGCCCTTCGACCCAAGCTGCGCCCCGCAGGCCTGAAGCCCGCTGAAGAAAACAGCCTGCCCGCCACAGCCCAAGCGGTCGCGCTATCGGTCATGCCGCGGGCCAGACCTGCAAATTTCGCCAACATCGTGGACCGCGCGAAACGCAACAGCCAGCGCAACGCCACAGCAAGCATTTCCGAAGCCGTCGCCACGGTTGCCCCCCGCACCGTTACGCCCAACATTCCCTCCAGCGCTTCGGTTGCACGACAGGCCACGCTTGATAACGCCATCAACCTGCGCCGCATGAACCTGATCGGGGTCTACGGCACTCCTTCGAACCGCCGTGCCTTGGTCCTGATGCCAAATGGCCGCTACAAAAAGGTGAAGGTCGGTGATCGTATCGATGGCGGCCGCGTCGTTGCTATCGGAGACAGCCAGCTGCAATATCAAAAGGGCAATCGCAATCACACGCTAAAAATCCCAAGCGGGTGATTTGCAAACGCTTCGTGACACAAAAAAAACCGGGCCAAGTGGCCCGGTTTTTTGTTTTGTCCGCTTGGTGGCATTACTCAGCCGCCTGGATCTCTCCGTTTGCGATCTGCTCACGCTCGATGGATTCGAACAGGGCTTTGAAGTTTCCTTCGCCAAAGCCGTCGTCACCTTTTCGCTGGATGAACTCAAAAAAGATCGGCCCGATCACGGTTTTAGAGAAGATCTGCAGCAGGATCTTGGTTTCTCCGCCATCCACAACGCCCTCGCCATCAATCAAAATCCCATGCTTCTGCATGCGCTCCAGGGGTTCTTCGTGGCCGATAACGCGCTCGTGGCTCATCTCGTAGTACGCGGCCGGAGGCGCCGGCATGAACTTGATGCCGCGATTAGAAATCTCGTCGGTGGAATCATAAATATCTTCGGTGCCAACCGCGATATGCTGAATGCCCTCGCCCTTGTACTTCTTGAGGTACGACACGATCTGCCCGGTCTCACCACGATCTTCGTTGATCGGGATCCGGATGCGACCACAGGGCGATGTCAACGCGCGGCTCAGCAAACCTGTGAACTTGCCCTCGATGTCGAAGAAGCGGATTTCCTTGAAGTTGAACAGCTCGCCATAGAACTTGAACCACTTGTCCATGTTGCCTTTGTAGACATTGTGGGTGAGGTGATCGAGATAGTAAAAGCCCACACCGCGCGGCTTGGACTGCTTCAGCCACTCGAACTCCTCGTTATAGGGCGAGGTGTCATAATACTGGTCGATGAAGTAGATAAGCGAGCCACCGATCCCCTTGATGGCGGGCGCATCCATCGTCTTGTAATCGCCATCATAGGCTTCGGCACCTTTCGCAATCGCATGCTCGTAAGCCTTTTGCGCATCGACAACCCGCCAGCCCATCGACGGGGCACAGGGGCCGTGTTCGGCGACGAACTTCTCGGCAAAGCTGCCCGCCTCAGCGTTCAGAATATAGGTGATATCGCCCTGCTGCCACAGTTCGATCCCTGGTTTTGCCTTGTGGCGTGCAACCATCTCGTAACCCATGCGAGTGAAGAGATCGCGCAGCTCCTGCGGCTCCGGATGGGCAAATTCCACGAATTCGAACCCATCGGTTCCGGCCGGATTTTCAGCGCTGATCACGGACTTTGGTGCGTTATGCGGGAAAGGACCCATCTGGCTTCCTCCAATTGGATGACTGTTTAGCTGCATCCAAAATACCGCATATCCCATGCTTGTTTTGCGCATACTACAGTGCATAATGACGAAACCCCGCGCAGTTCACGCGCATTGGGCGTAATTTTGGGGAAAATCACGCATATGCTGGATGCAACGGATCAAAAGCTGCTCTCTGCCCTGCAAAAGGACGCGCATCTCACCGCGCAACAGCTGGGGGACTTGCTCAACCTCTCCCCCAGCCAAGCAGGACGACGCAGACAACGGCTTGAAACTGAAGGCTATATCAAAGGCTATGCCGCACGACTGGACCCAAACAAGTTGGGGTTGAGCGTGCAAGGATTCGTCCAGGTCCACCTTGGCAGCCACGGACCTGAACAATCAGAACAATTTTCAAGACTTGTCCGCACCCGACCCGAGATCACTTCCGCCTGGACGATGACTGGCGAAGCTGACTATCTACTGCGGGTTTTCTGCAGCGATTTGGGGGAGTTAAACCGCCTCCTCCACGAGGTTCTCCTCCCCCATCCGACCGTCGCGCGGGTTCAGAGCCAGATTGTCATGGATCAATTAAAAAGCGACGCGCCGCTTCCGACTTAAGAATCCGTGAAGGAACATCCTGTAGTTTCAGAGGGCACTGACTTTGAAATAGGATAAAACCGTGTCCTTTGTAGATCGCCGAATTGAAAGCCGCCCTTCCCGGGGGGAGGCACCGTTTGCGCTGAATGAAGTATTCTTTTCGCGGACAGACAGCCGCGGCGTGATCGTGACCGGGAACTATGTGTTCCGCCGGGTTGCCCATTACGAATGGGACGAACTGCTTGGGGCACCACATAAAATTATAAGGCACCAGGATATGCCGAAAGGTGTATTTCAGGTGTTCTGGGACACCATCAAAAGCGGCAAAACCATCGGCGCCTACGTCAAGAACAAGTCCAAGGACGGTCTGTATTATTGGGTCTATGCGGTCGTTGTCCCTTGCGGTGATGGCTACCTGTCGGCCCGCATCAAACCGACAAGCACCGTTTTTGACACGGTACGCAAGGTCTACGCCGACCTTCTATCCGCCGAGCAGAATGAAGATCTCTCTCCCGAAGAGAGCGCCGAGCGGCTCACCCAGATGATCCAGGATCTGGGATTTGACGACTACACGCAGTTTTCAACCCACGCGTTGAGCGAAGAACTCCTGTCGCGCGACATCGGTCTGAAAAACGAACCCGACCGGAAAATTGCAGGCCTGCGCAAGATGCAGGAAAACGCAAAGACCCTTGTCAAAGAAACCGAAGGTCTGATCCGCGACTTTGACGCCATGCACACCATCCCGCACAACTTGCGTGTGATTGCGTCGCGCATTGAACCGGCAGGTGGCCCTGTCACGGTTCTCTCCCAAAACTACGGCTCCATGTCACGGGCAATGTCCGACTGGTTTGAGGCCCATGTGATGGGCAAGGACAGCAACTTTGCCGTTATCGAAGCCGCGGTAAACAACTCTCTCTTTGTTGACTGCATGGCGCGCATTCTCAAGGAGTGCGATATCCAGCTTCAAAAGGAACGCCGTGGCCTTGGCGAGATCGACATGGAATCAGAGCGCCAGGTGCTCGCTGATCTGGTCAAGCAACAGCTCGACGGTGCGCGCAAAGGCCTGGACCAGGTGGACCGTGAAGCGATGCGCATCACAAATGCCTGTCAGGTCATGCACCGTCATTTCCTAGGCCTCAGCTCCACCCGCGTCCTGTGCAAGATCGAGAGCGCCCGTCTGCCGGAATCTGGGGATACACTGGCCGATATCATCGACCAGCTTGGTGTCTTCCAGGAGCGTATTTCACATCGCCTGGAAAAGATCGCCAAGTTGAGCACTGAAATCCGGGCTCTGGAACACTAGAACAGCTGCGCCGCCATCCGCCGGATCAAACCCGTGGTCAGGCGGCGCAACTTTTTCGAGCATGAGGCAAATGCAGGGCTCGCCATCTCGCAAGACCTGTAACCACTGCCAGTTTAAGATGTTAAAAGTTGCCATCCCGCAATCTGCTTGCGATATCATGGCACCATGGATGCTTTTCTTTATCAGGCGACAATTTACCTCGCCGCCGCTGTAATCGCCGTCCCCATTGCCGCGCGCTTGGGGCTGGGTTCTGTTCTTGGATATCTGGCCGCTGGCATCATCATTGGCCCGGTTCTGGGGCTGGTCGGAAGCGAAACGGAAGACCTTCGCCACTTCGCCGAATTCGGCGTGGTGATGATGCTTTTCCTGATCGGCCTGGAGCTGGAACCACGCGCGCTATGGGCCATGCGGCACAAGCTCATCGGGCTTGGCGGACTTCAAATCCTTCTCAGTACAATTGCCCTGATGGGCGCCGCGATGCTGGCAGGTGAGACCTGGCAGGTCGGTCTGGCCATCGGTCTGGCCCTCTCCCTGTCTTCGACAGCGATCGTGCTCCAAACGCTATCTGAAAAGGGGCTGATGCGAACAGGAGGCGGGCGGGCGACCTTTTCGGTGTTGCTGACCCAGGATATCGCGGTGATCCCGATACTTGCGCTTTTGCCCCTTCTGGCCGTCAAAAATGCGGCGCAGTTCAATGGCGACGGGTCAATCACCCGCGCTGCCGAAGACGGTCATGGCGCCCATGGCCACGCCACCCTGTCACTGGTCGAAGGCCTGCCAGGATGGGGAGTCACGTTGGTGACCATCGCGGCTGTCGGCGCGATCATCCTGGCCGGTGTTTACCTGACCCGCCCCGTCTTCCGCTTCATTCACGCCTCAAATCTGCGGGAAATGTACACTGCGCTGGCGCTGATGATCGTTGTCGGGATTTCCTTTCTGATGACGCTGGTTGGTCTCTCCCCCGCACTGGGGGCGTTCCTTGCCGGTGTTGTGCTTGCCAACAGCGAATTCCGGCACGAGCTGGAAAGCGACCTCAATCCCTTCAAGGGGCTCCTGCTTGGCCTGTTCTTCATCACCGTCGGCGCTGGTATCAACTATCGGCTCTTTCTTGCAGAACCCGGTGATCTGATCGGTCTTGCCCTTCTTGTGATCGTGGCAAAGGGGGTCGTGCTTTACTTTGTTGGGAAATCCTTTGGCCTCAAGAAACGCGATCACTGGCTGTTCACGTTGGGGCTCGCGCAGGCCGGTGAGTTCGGATTTGTCCTGCTGGCCTTCTCCCGCCAGCTGAATGTCGTCCCGCCTGCCCTGTCGGAAAAACTGCTGCTGATCATCGCCCTGTCGATGCTGATCACGCCGCTTCTGTTCATCCTCTATGATCTCCTGTCGAAATACAGCAAAGACACCCCGAAAGAGCATGAGGCAGACGAGATCGACGAGGAGGGCCCCGTCATCATCGCAGGCATTGGTCGCTTTGGGCAGATCGTCAACCGGCTGGTGCGCGCAAGCGGGTTCAATACGGTTGTTCTGGACAGCAACATGGAATCCGTCCAGCTGATGCGCCGCTTCGGCGTGAAGAGTTTCCTGGGCGATCCCACCCGACCCGAACTGCTAAAGGCGGCGGGCATCTCCAAGGCCCGTGTTCTGGTTGTCGCCCTTGATGACAAAGAGGCCGCGCTGAGGCTGGTGGCGCACGCCCGCCGTGGCCATCCAGACCTTCATATCGTCGCGCGTGCATATGACCGCAATCATGTCTATGCGCTCTATCAGGCTGGGGCCAATGATATCGTCCGCGAGGTCTTTGATGCCTCCCTGCGTGCCGGACGCTATGTGCTGGAGAACATAGGGCTCAGCGAATACGAGGCGGCAGAAGCGGAACAGACTTTCTATGCCCACGACCGTCAGGCTGTGCGCGAGCTGGCAGGCGTCTGGAAACCGGGTGTGCCGACAGCTGACAATCCCGAATACATTGCCAAGGCTCGCAATCTTGAAAAAGACCTGGAAACTGCGGTCCTTGAAATGATCGAGGCGCGCACCGCGAAGGACAAATCAGCGTAAAGGCAGTACTCAGAAAACACAAAAAGGGCAGCCCGAAGCTGCCCTTTTTTATTGTTTCACACGTATTCAGATCGGCAAATCAGCCGTCTGCAACACCTGCTTCGGCAAATGTCGCCATGCCGCTGTGGCACGCAATTGCACCACGAACGATCTGGATTGCCAGAGCCGCGCCAGAGCCTTCGCCCAAGCGCAGATCAAGGGACAGGAACGGCGGTTTGCCCAGTTCTTTCAGAAGGGCCGCATGTGCACCTTCAGCGCTCTGGTGTCCTGCGACAGCATGATCAAGCGCATCAGGGTGGGTTTTCATCAGGCAGGCCGCGGCAGCACAGCAGATGAAGCCATCCAGAATAACAGGAATGCGCAGCATCCGCGCCGCAACCATCGCGCCAGCCATCGCCGCGATCTCACGCCCGCCCAAACGGCGCAGCGCCTCGATCCCATCCGTGATATGGTCGTCGTGAAGGGCCACCCCCTCGGCAACAACCCGCGTTTTGATTGCCAGGCCCGCATCGTCCACACCGGTTCCACGGCCCGTCCAATCGGCTGCCTCTCCGCCAAACAGCGCGCAGGCCAGTGCCGCCGCCGGAGTGGTATTGCCGATGCCCATCTCACCAACGACCAGCAGATCGGCTTGCGGGTCAACCGCGTTCCAGCCGGTCTGCAGCGCGGCCAGGAGCTCTTCCTCAGACATGGCTGCGTCTTTGGTGAAATCCTTGGTCGGGCGATCCAGATCCAGGCTGTGCACATCCAAACGCGCGCCTGCCAGCTTGGACAGCTGGTTGATCGCAGCGCCACCGTTCTGGAAGTTCCCAACCATCTGCGCCGTCACCTCACCCGGAAAGGCCGAAACCCCCTGGGCCACAACACCATGGTTGCCAGCAAAGATGATAACCTGCGGCGCGCTGATCGTCGGACGGGGATTGCCACGCCAGCTGCTGTACCAAATCGCCAGATCTTCAAGGCGGCCCAAAGAACCCGGTGGTTTGGTCAGCTGACCGTTGCGTTCGGCGGCAGCAGTTTCAGCCTGCGCGTCAACGCCAGGTGTCTCGGCCAACTGGGCCCGAAATTGATCAAGTGAAAAGAGCGGTGACAGCATTGCAAAGCCTCATTGCATCGAAGGGGTCGTCGCAGGTAAAGCGGTTTAACCGTATGTACCCGGAACCCCTCATACCGCATGTCCTGCCAGAGCCCGGCTTATGCAAAAAAACGACATCCTGATTACAGATATCCTGCTCTCGCTGGTTTTGTTGACCCGGCTTCCCCTGCCGCACTTGAACAAAACCGACTTTACCAGACAATCCAAGGCTGTATGGGCCTTCCCTGTTGCCGGTTTTGCGGTTGCGCTGGCGGCTTGTCTCGCAGTGTCAGTGGCCGTCTGGGCGGGGCTGAGCCCCGCGATTTCAGCGGGAATTGCCATCGGTGTGCAGATCCTCCTGACTGGTGCGATGCATGAGGACGGGCTTGCCGATACGGCTGATGGGTTCTGGGGCGGATTTGAGCGGGCGCGCAGACTTGAAATCATGAAGGACAGCCAGATCGGCACCTACGGCGTTCTTGCGCTTATCCTTGGCATTGGACTGCGCTGGACCGCGCTAAGCACACTGACCGCTGGCCCGGGCATCTGGGTGCTTGTCCCCCTGGCCATGTTGAGCCGATCAATGATGCCAGTTGTGATGACAGCGCTGCCCAACGCGCGTGGACATGGGCTGTCGCAATCTGTCGGTCGCCCACAAAAGGCGCCCGCTGTGATCGGCGTCCTGAGCGCCCTGTTCGTCGGACTGTTTGTTGCAGGCTGGGCGACGTGGCTGGTGCTGCTGGTCATGGCTGTTGCGACCTGGGGCATTGTCGCCCTCGCAAAGCGCAAGATCGGCGGGCAGACTGGTGATGTCCTGGGTGCGACGCAACAGATCAGCGAGATTGCAGGGCTGCTTGCCCTGGTTGCCATATGCTCCTGACGCAACACACATCTCGCGCATGAAAAAGGGTCGCACCGTCCGGCGCGACCCTTTTTCATTGGCTGATACGGAAATCAGGCAGCGCGGGAGGTCAGAACCTCATCCACCTGCTTGGCTGCCGAAATCTCGTCACCACCGGACACGGCTGCCACTTCGCGGGTCAGACGCTCCAACGCGGCTTCATACAGCTGGCGCTCAGAGTAGCTTTGCTCACGCTGGTCATCCGTGCGGTGCAAATCGCGCACCACCTCAGCAATCGAGATCAGATCACCAGAGTTGATCTTCTGCTCATATTCCTGCGCACGACGGGACCACATGGCGCGCTTGACCTTGGCTTTCCCCTTGAGGGTCGTCATGGCTTTGGCGATCACGTCAGGCGAGCTGAGCGAACGCATCCCGATTTCGGTTGCCTTGTGTGTCGGCACCCGCAGGGTCATCTTGTCCTTTTCGAAGGTGATTACGAACAGCTCCAGCTTGAAACCGGCCACTTCCTGTTCTTCGATCGAAATGATCTGGCCAACACCGTGGGCCGGATACACAACATAGTCGTCAGGCCGAAACTCTGGCTTCTTCGATTTGGTCATACAGGTCTTTCCTCGCTATGTGTCGGCTCTCCTGCCGACAAGGCCACAACAGCTCTCACGGCGCGTAGATCACGCGATCCGCGTCGTTCGAGATGTCGCAGAAAAGCCGCCAACAAGACCGTGCAGCACAGCGCGCACAGCCGAGGCGGGCATCCGTTGATTGCTCAATTATGAAATCACCATATCACATTTTTCGCCCTGAAAAAAGGCAGTGCCCCGCCAACACCAGCCACGCAGACCCGAAACCAAGGAGCAAATTCCTGTTTTTAGGGCAGATCGGGCAGGTTTCTGCCCAATTGCGCGATATCTGAGCGACCGACAGTACCGCAAACGACTCGGCTGATCACAGCGATCGGCCACCGAACACGGTGCCGGAATGGCAAGGACCACCCGATTGGGTGGTCCGGAACATTTTCTGATTATCCGCCTTCGCCAGGTGCCTCGGAGAAGTATTTCTCCAGTTTACCTTCTTCGCCATCACGCTCTTCTGCGTCGGGAAGCGGGTCTTTCTTGGACACGATGACAGGCCACATCTCGGAATATTTGCGGTTGAATTCAACCCACTTGTCCATATCCGGCTCTGTGTCAGGACGGATCGCATCTGCCGGGCATTCTGGCTCACAGACGCCACAGTCGATGCATTCATCCGGATGGATGACCAGCGTGTTCTCACCCTCGTAGAAACAATCCACCGGGCAGACTTCGACACAGTCTGTGTATTTGCAGGCGATGCAGTTGTCCGTAACGACGTAGGTCATGGTGGGCGAGTCCCGTAGCTGTTTCGCGAATAGCTAATTCACAAGTCGCCCGGCTTCAAGGTGTCAAAACGCTGTATCTTTGCGACTAAGATCAAGCGCCCTGCGCTCTTTCTTCTCTGGGCGACCTTTTCCCTCGTATCGCGGATTTCGCGGCACAGAATCCTGCTTTTCAGTCAAATCAAAGTACAGCCCCTGGGCCTCTGGGGCGGGCCCACGACGTGTTCCCAAGGCTTCAATGCGCACGGTACGGATGATGTTGCCCTGCGGAAAGGTCAGAACATCACCGATGGTGACGTTCTGAGCCGGTTTTGAGATCTTCGCGCCATTCAGACGCAAATGGCCGCCGCTGACCAGTTTCGAGGACAGGCTCCGGGTCTTGAAGAACCGGGCCTGCCACAGCCATTTGTCGATCCTGATCTTTTCAGACGGCGACGTCATGAGCGATCAGTCGCCCTGCTTCAGCCCCATGAGAGCCGCTGCAAAGGGGTTGTCTGGATCGATCTGCTTTTCCTTCTTCGGCGGACGGGCCGAATAGGTCTTGCTTCCCTGATCCTGACGCGGACCGCCCTTCTTGCCAGGCTTGCCGCCGCGCGGTTTTCCACCTTTGCCACGAGGGCCGTCACCGCCACGCTTTGCGCCACCGCGGCCTTCGCCGTCGCCTGCCTGCTGGCCACGACGACCTGCGCCACGCTGGCCACCTTTGGCATTGCGAGCACGGCCCCAGGTGAAGGTGTAGAAGACTTCCATCTCCTGCTCTTCGACCTTGGCGTCTGCCGCGTCACCCACAGGGGTTTCGATTTCCGCAGTTTCCGGGATCGGATCTGAGGCGGCAGCATCGGCAAGCGTTTCCGCAACCGGGGCAGCGCCAGCATCCGCGATGTTGGCGACCTCTGCCGGAACATCGGCCGGGGTCACATCTGCAACAGCGTTATCTTCCGTGACTGCTGCAGTATCGGTTTCATCAGGAGCCGCTGCGGGTGTGTTTTCAGCCCGCTGCGCGGCGTCCATGACCGGAACATCTGCAGCAGGGGTACCCGTCTCAGTGACAACCGCATCAACGGGCTTGGCTTTGACCCGCTCACCTTTGTCAGCGTTATAACCCAGCCCCTGCATCAGGTCTGCGAACTGCTCCAGCGTCATGCCAGTGATCGACAGCATGTCGGGCTTCGCTTCGAAACCGCCACGGCTGTCTTCATTGCGCAGCATGTCTGCGAGACGCTCCAGCATGTCGATGCGGATCATCCGTTCGCCAGCATTGCGATACCCGCACATGGTATCATAGCCCTCGGGCGCATCGGCGTTCACCGGAACTGTCACCAGACCAGCGGGCGGCGAGTCGGGGAACTCGCTCAGGCCCTGCGACAGCGCCCAAAGCACCAGACGCAGACGCGTTGGCGCGGGCTTGAGCAGAAGCGGCATGAAGATCGTGAACTGGCCAAAGCGAATGCCATGCTTGCGCAGCGCACCACGGGCGTCCTGATCCAGATCCTTGACTTCCTGCGCGACGGCAGCGCGCGGCAGGATGCCCAGTGCCTCGACCATGCGGAAGGCGAAACCACGGGCAAGCCCGGTCAGTTCTTCATCACGCTGCAGGTTCAAAAGCGGCTCAAACAGCGCATTGACCTTGCGGGAAATAAAATGCTGAAGGCGGCGCTCGACCTTTTGGGCAACGTCAGGGCCTGCGGCCTCGTCCACGAAGACTTCGATCTGCGGGTTCAGCGGGTCTGCGCCGGCGACCAATTTGCCGACCGCATGTTCACCCCACATCAGGCCACCCTGATCGGTAAAGTCGATTTCGGTATCGGGAGCGTTGTAGAAACGATCGGCGCGCAGATGGAATTGCGGTGCGAGCGCTTGCATGGACGCGGACTTCAGCGCCTTGGCTTCGGCGCCTTGGGCGCCTTTGTCCGGCGAGAACCGGAACCCTTCGAGACGACCAACGAATTCACCTTCGACGGTCACTTCACCCTTGTCATTTACTTCGGCCAAAAGGGCCTCCTTCTGTTTGAGCCGGCGCAAAAGCACGGATGTGCGCCGGTCCACAAATCGCTGAGTCAGACGTTCGTGCAAGGCGTCCGACAACCTGTCTTCTACAGCGCGGGTTTCGCCACGCCAATGACTTTCATCACGAACCCACCCGTTGCGTTGCGCAACATAAGTCCAAGTTCGAATAAAGGCCAAACGTTTCGACAATGCGTCAATGTCACCATCAACGCGGTCAATCCGCTTGATCTGGCGGGCCAGCCAATCGTCAGGAACAACCCCAGACCCATGCAGATATTGGAATAGAACACCCAAAAGACCAGAGTGTTCCGATTGGGAAATGCCGCGAAAGTCCGGAACACGGCAAACATCCCACAGCAAGCGGACCGACTGCGCGTTGGTTGTACGCGCCAGAATCTCGTCCTGCTGAGAAAGGGATTTGAGAGCGATCAAATCATCCGCCTCACGGGCGCGCACCAGCGTTTCGTCCTGCGGTGGTGATTCGAGCGAACGGATCAGCGCCTCTACGGTGCCAAACTGGAGCGCCGAGTTGCGCCAGTTGAGTTTTTTGAGCGGGGTAAACCGATGCTCCATGATGGCTTGGGCCACGCCATCATCAAGCGGCGGGGCGTCACCTGTTACCCCGAAACTGCCATGGCTCATGCCACGACCGGCCCGTCCGGCAATCTGCGCCAGTTCATTGGGGGCGAGCTGACGCATCCGGCGGCCATCGAACTTGCTCAGCGAAGAGAACGCCACATGATCGATATCCAGGTTCAGCCCCATTCCGATGGCATCTGTCGCCACCAGATAATCGACCTCACCATTCTGGTACATGGCGACCTGCGCGTTGCGCGTTCTGGGGCTCAGCGCCCCCATCACGACCGCAGCCCCACCTTTCTGGCGGCGGATCAGCTCCGCAATGGCGTAGACATTGTCGATAGAGAAACCAACGATCGCGGTGCGCGGCGGCATTCGGCTGATTTTCTTGGATCCCGAATAGATCAGATCCGACATCCGTTCGCGGCGCATGAACTGCACGCCAGGCACAAGCGCAGAGATCGGCCCGCGCATGGTATCAGCGCCAAGGAATAACGTCTCACGGGTGCCACGCGCCCGCAGCAGGCGATCCGTGAACACATGGCCACGCTCTGGGTCGGCGCAGAGTTGTATTTCATCGATTGCCAGAAAATCGCAGCCCATGCCCTCAGGCATCGCTTCGACGGTACAGATCCAGTACTGCGCGCGGGGCGGGACGATCCGCTCTTCGCCGGTGACCAGCGCCACAACCGAAGGCCCCCGCGCGGCGACTACCTTGTCATAGACCTCCCTCGCCAGGAGCCGCAGGGGAAAGCCCATAATCCCGGTGCGATAGCCCAACATGCGCTCGATCGCGTAGTGGGTCTTGCCGGTGTTGGTTGGCCCCAGCACCGCAACAATGCGGCGGTCACCGGAAATCTGCGCGCCTGTCATGTCTTATCCTCACACCCGGGCCGAACCGCTGTCCGGCCTCAAAGTTCCTTGCCTTCGACGGTATCTTTCAACCGCTCAAGGGCGCTGGTTATCTGCTCGTGGTGCGGATGTATAGCCTGCGCACGTTGATAGGCCTCATAGGCCCGGTCGGGGTCGTTGAACTGTTCAAACATCGTCCCCAAGGCAAAGATGGCGTTGTAGTCATTTGGGTTGAGGGTCAGCGCACGCTCCAGATCCGCCACTGCAGGACCAAATAACCCCACAGAGAAATAAGCACGTGCGCGTTCATACCAGCCTTTGGCGAAATCCGGCGCGTGGTCCGTTAGTGCGGTCAGATGCTCCACCGCCATCCGAGGCTCTCCCCGCTCCAGCGCATCAAGCCCGCGCTGCAGCAGGAAATCCATCGCCGGCGATCCACTTTTGCGCCAGATGGCCTGCAATGCGCGATCGATTGCAACCGCGTCCTTCGGGTCAGCGTCTGCCAACTGGGCAAGCAGATCAGTTTCGGTTTTCGCGACTTGCGCCTCAACTTGCGGCGCAAGCGAAATGAGGGCTGTCAAACACGTTGCCGCCACGATAGCTTTGAGCTTGGAGAATTTTGCAACCATGATGCATTGAGTGTAACCGCGCAGCCGGCGTTTTCCAGAGCAGAGGGCCCTTCCCTCACATAAAATTGCGGGCTGCGATCCAAAATTGAGGACGACCAATGAGCGACACGCTGACACAAGCAGCAGAAACGCTGAATGCAAAGATGGACGGCGGCTTTGACGGCTCCGCCAAATTCGAGATCACCGACATGGGTTCCATCGTGTTGGACCAGAACGGCGCACGGGTCGGCGATGACGACGCGGATGTCACCATGACCGCGGATGCGGAAACCTTTCAGGCCATCATCGAGGGCGAACTGAACCCGACCGCCGCCTTCATGAGTGGCAAGCTGACCATCGACGGTGACATGGGCACCGCGATGAAGCTGGCGTCGGCGATGGCCTGATGGACGCCCCCCTGATGGAGCCGACCCCCGCCCCGTTCTTTGCCGACATCGCGCAGGGCCCGGCCGGTGGAGCGGCCCATTGGGTAAGAACAAGCGATGGCCTGCGGATACGTGTGGGCCATTGGCGTTCTGACGCGACAACAAAGGGCACAGTCCTGCTGTTTCCCGGTCGCACGGAATACATAGAGAAATACGGGCCCGCCGCCGACGACTTGGCCAAACGCGGCTATGCCACACTTAGCGTTGATTGGCGCGGCCAAGGGCTCGCGGATCGGATGCTGCCCGATCGACTGCTCGGCCACGTCGAGGCCTTTCTCGACTTTCAGAAAGATGTGGAGGCCGCGGTCCGCCTCGCTGAGCGGCTTGCCCTGCCCAACCCCTGGTATCTTCTTGGTCATTCGATGGGCGGCGCTATCGGGTTGCGGGCGGCAATCAACGGTTTGCCGGTCAATGCCTGCGCCTTTTCGGCCCCCATGTGGGGCATTCAGATCCCCGCCGCGTTGCGCCCCGTTGCCCGGGTTCTCGGCGCGCTAGGCCCTCGGTTCGGGCTGGCAAAGCTGCGCACCCCGACAACGACGGTTGAGGCCTATGTCCAAGCCAGCCCCTTTGAAGACAACACGCTGACCAATGATCCGGCTATGTACCGCATGATGCAGGATCAACTTGCGGCGCAGCCGGATCTGTCGCTGGGTGGGCCAACCGTTCAGTGGCTCACGGAAAGCATGGCCGAATGCGCAAGCCTGGCTGCCAATGCCTCGCCCGCCCTGCCCTGCGTTACCTTTCTCGGCACCAACGAGCAGATCGTGAACACTGCCGCCATCCACAACCGCATGGCCCGCTGGCCTGGCGGTGAACTGGTGATGGTGGATACCGCACAGCATGAGGTCATGATGGAAGGCCCAGACATCCGCAGAGAGGTCTTTGACAGGATGGTTCGGCTGTTTGACCAATACCCAGGCTGACCTTTCTCATTCCAGAAAACCACCATCGCGCGCCGTGGCTCGCTTGTGATCCGTCTGAACGGGCCTTAGATGTTCTGCCATAAACAGAAACAATCGAGGTGCTCAGATGTTCAAAGCCCCCTTCCTTGACCGCGACCTTCTGCGAGACGCAAACGCCAATGCCGCAGGCGGGGCCGGACCGGATGGGCTGGGCAACCTGCCTGAATGGGATCTGAGCGATCTCTACACCTCTGAAGACGCGGCAGAGCTGGACCGCGATCTCGCGTGGCTCGAAAAAGAATGCGCAGCCTTTGCAGCAGACTACGAGGGCAAGCTGGCAGAGCTCGACGCTGACGGTCTGCTGTCCTGTGTGCTGCGCAACGAAAAGATCAACGCGATTGCCGGGCGGATCATGTCGTTTGCGGGCCTGCGCTACTATCAGCTGACCACTGATGCGGGCCGGGCCAAATTCATGTCTGACATGCAGGAGAAGATCACGATCTTCACCACGCCGCTTGTCTTTTTCACTCTTGAAATCAACCGGATCGAGGACAGCCAGCTGGAGGCGCATTTCGCCGCCAACAGTGACCTGGCCCGCTACAAGCCGGTTTTTGACCGCATTCGCGCGATGAAGCCTTACCAGCTGTCCGATGAGTTGGAGAAATTCCTGCATGATCTCGGCGTGGTCGGAGATGCGTGGGAACGCCTGTTTGATGAAACCATCGCCGGCCTGTCCTTCACCGTGGATGGCGAAGAGCTCAACATCGAAGGCACGCTGAACCTCTTGACCGAACAGGACCGCAGCAAACGCGAGGCGGCAGCGCGCGAGTTGGCGCATGTATTTGCGGACAACATCAAGATCTTTGCCCGCGTTCACAACACCCAGGCCAAGGAAAAAGAGATCCTGGATCGCTGGCGCGGGATGCCGTCACCACAGATGGGGCGCCATCTGTCCAACCATGTCGAGCCCGAAGTTGTCGAGGCGCTCCGCGAAGCAGTTGTTGCGGCCTATCCCAAACTGTCGCACCGCTACTATGAGCTAAAGCGCAAGTGGCTCGGCCTTGATCGCATGCAGGTCTGGGACCGAAATGCCCCCTTGCCGATGGAAACCAGCCGGGTGGTCAACTGGACGGAAGCCCGCGACATCGTCATGGAGGCCTACAACGCCTTTGATCCGCGCATGGGTGAGATCGCCGACCCCTTCTTCAACAAAGGCTGGATTGATGCAGGCGTGAAACCCGGCAAGGCACCGGGCGCATTTGCGCATCCCACGGTGACAGACGTGCACCCCTATGTGATGCTGAACTACCTCGGCAAGCCGCGAGACGTCATGACCCTCGCGCACGAGCTTGGCCACGGCGTGCATCAGGTACTGGCGGCGGAACAGGGCGAGATGCTGTCCTCGACACCCCTCACTCTTGCTGAAACCGCATCTGTCTTTGGTGAAATGCTGACCTTCCGGAAAATGCTGGAAAAGGCAAAAGACCAGAACGAGCGCAAGATCCTGCTGGCTGGCAAGGTCGAAGACATGATCAACACGGTCGTGCGCCAGATCGCGTTTTATGACTTTGAGTGCAAACTGCACGCTGCCCGCGCCGAAGGAGAGCTGACCCCCGATGACATCAACGCGCTGTGGATGTCTGTTCAGGCAGAGTCACTGGGCGAAGCTTTTGACTTTATGGAAGGCTATGAAACCTTCTGGGCCTATATCCCCCACTTCGTGCACTCCCCCTTCTATGTCTACGCCTACGCATTCGGCGACGGGCTGGTGAATGCCCTCTATTCGGTCTACGCCGAAGGGGCCGAAGGCTTTGAAGACAAGTACTTTGACATGTTGAAGGCCGGTGGATCCAAACACCACAAGGAATTGCTGGCCCCCTTCGGGCTTGATGCCTCTGACCCGACATTCTGGGACAAGGGCCTTTCCATGATCTCCGACATGATCGACGAACTGGAGGCGATGGAAAGCTAACTCCTTTACATCCATCAAAAAACGGCCGGGAAGGAAACTTCCCGGCCGTTTTGTTTTCTGCACATGGCTCAGAGCATGGCGCTCACTGTTTGGGGAAATAATCCTCGCAGTCGCCGTCGCGGTACACATCCGCAGTGCAGCAGTGCAGACCGCCGCCGAACGCATAGGCGTCACGCAGCTCGACCTCGACCACTTCCATCCCCAGCTTGTCCATCTGCTCGGCCTGATAGACCTCTGATTTCTCAACGCAGACGGTTTTGGGATCCAACACCAGTACGTTCATCGACAGCCAGGTCGAGGAATAGCACAGCGGCGGCGGGGTGTTGTGGGCGGGCTGGGCTGCGTCCACGATCTCCCAGCCGTTCTTGTTGAACATCTCGCGCTGCTCCTCCGGCAGGCGGCGCTGCGGGTTGTTCAGGATCAGCCCCGGGCGCAGTGGGGTGAACGTGGCGTCGATGTGGATCGGATAGGGATCGCCCGGGAAATTCACCGTGTGGACACGGTGGTCCGGGAAGTGGCGGCGCAGCCATTCGATGCCCTTGAGATTGGTTGTAAATCCGTGCTGCACCACCAGGTCCTTGCCAAAACGCAGCACATCGGCTGCGTCAAACAGGGGCTCTTCCTCGGTGGTGACGAAAAACTTCTCTGCGGCCCATTCCAGCCGCTTGGCCTCGCCGATTTTGTCGCTGAGATAATCGGGATGATAATCTGCATCCGTCAAGCGCGGTTTGGGTGCTGCCTCGTGGCGGAAATTCGGATCTTCCTCCCAGTACTGCTTCAGCAACGGGCGGTAATTCAGATATTCAAACCACCGGCAACGATAGGACATGGTGGCTTCGAGCATTTCGTGGCCGACGGTCAACAGCACATCGCGCGGCGGCATGCAGCCGAACTGGCTGTCGGTATGGAAATCCGGGGTGGTCACGGGTTGCGAATGATCGATGGAGACCGGACGATCCACCCGGATACCGCGCCCCCGCAGCTGACCGGCGAAATTGTCCAACAGCTCATTCGCACGGTCGATGGTTTCCTGCGGGCGGCGGCCCCACTGGCCGCGCATATCGCTGTCTTCCGGCACCTTCGCGTCCAGCGCGGGTTCTTCGGGCGGAATATGACAGTCGTCGGCACGCCCCACGATGACGTGGCGCAGCGTGTCCCATTCGTTCCAGCTTTTGACTTCAGTTTTTTCCGGCGACCAGGCCATCTTGGCACCCTCTTGTCGGGGGAGACCAAGGCGGGGCCTTCAATCTCCCGATTGAAAGTCCCGGCGTACAGGATCGTGTTCAGAGGCAGTTAGATCTATCTACGGCGACGCCATCGCCCATGTGCCCGCAAGCGGTATAGCACCCGCCCCGATACCGGGGAAGATGTTTTGCATCAGTGATATGCACAGCGTCGATGGCGATTATTTCAACTGACTATCCTTGGAGCCACGGCGGTTGATACCACCGCGCGCTTGAAAGGCGCTGTCGCGATCTTGTTGGCATTCAATGCAGAGTTTCACACCGGGCACAGCCTTGCGGCGGGGTTCCGGGATCGGCTCGTCGCAATCTGCGCAATGAGTGCGGCTCTCTCCCTGAGGGGCCCGGCGTGCTTTCATCCGGGCGAGTTCATCGCCAATGGATGCTTCGATTTGTTCGCTGACTGCCCCGTCTCGGGCCCATCCTCCGGCCATGATCTGTCTCCTGCTTCTAAGCAAGCAGCATAGCACGCCGCTCAAATCCACAGGAGACAAACGCCGACATCATCGTCTCTGTTCCGACATCGTGCCCGGAAAACCGGCGACTTGGCCGGGCAAAGGAACAGACGGGCAGTAACCTCATCCGTTCCGGCGCCACCGTCAGCGCAGCCGTTGTTCGGATGCGCCGTCAAAGAAATACGCATCCGCATCATCGAAATTGATTGCAACCGCGGTGCCTTCGGGTAGCGCCTCATCGCCACGGGTTTCGACGATCAGCTTTTCGCCGGTAGGCGTGGTCAGATAGTCATAAGACACTCCGCCCAGGCGCTCTCGTAGATCCAAGATCAGGCTGCTATCTGCCGCCACGACACTCAGATGCTGGGGACGCAAACCCACCAGCACTTTGCTGCCCTCTGCAGGCAAGGCAACGGATGTCCCCACACGGCGATTTTCAAGGGCGGGCACAACCACGCCGCCACCCTGCACTGTGCCTTCAAGAAAATTCATGCTGGGTGAGCCGATAAATCCAGCTACAAAACGGTTGTCCGGATCTGAATAAAGATCCATCGGACTGCCGACCTGCTCCACCCGCCCGGCGCGCAGCACCACAATCTTGTCGGCAAGGGTCATCGCCTCGACCTGATCGTGGGTGACGTAGATCATGGTCGCCCCAATTTCCTTGTGAAGCCGGGCGATTTCGACCCGCATGTCCACCCGGAGTTCCGCATCGAGGTTGGAGAGCGGTTCATCGAACAAAAACACCTCCGGCCCCCGCACAATCGCGCGACCAATCGCAACTCGCTGACGCTGCCCCCCCGATAGTGCCTTGGGCTTGCGCTTGAGGTACTGGTCCAGCTTCAAAATCCGGCTGGCCTCGGCCACCTTTTCCTTAATCTCACTCTTGGGATGGCCGTTCATCTTGAGACCGAACCCCATGTTTTCCTCAACCGTCATATGCGGGTAGAGCGCATAGGATTGGAACACCATCGCCACGCCGCGGTCAGCAGCATCGAGATCGGTGACATCCCGCGCCCCGATATGAATTTGCCCGCCCGAGGTTTCCTCGAGCCCTGCTATCATACGCAAAAGCGTGGACTTGCCACAGCCTGACGGGCCAACAAAGACGCAGAACTCGCCGTCCTCGATGGTGAGATCCACATCGTGGATCACCTGCACGTCACCATATTTCTTGACGGCCTTGGCCAATGTGACCCCAGTCATACGTCTTCTCCCTCAGATTAACTCGGAAATTGCCAGGTTTCGGCGGCTGCCGCGATCTCCTTGGCGGTTTTCAACAGTGCCGGACGCAGGGCATCCAGCTCCTCCAGTGACTGGCGCTGCACGGATGACGTGATCGACAGCCCCCCCATGACCTTGCCCGCCTCCGACAGAATCGGAACGGCGATGCAGATAATCCCTGGCTCGTGCTCTTCTCGGTCAAATGCCACGCCATCTGCCCGGATCTCTGCCAGCTCAGCCAACAACGCCTCAGGTGTGGCGAGCGTGTTCGGTGTGTGGGCAAAAAACGCCTGTCGGCGGATCGCATCCTCCTGCGCCTCTTGCGAGAGGTGGGCAATCATCGCCTTGCCGACGCCCGTGCAGTAGCCGGGACCAATTTTTCCGGCCTGACTGAACATTTCAATCGGGGTGGCAGCATTGCGTTTATCAACATAAAGCACTTGTCCGCGGTCTAGCTGCGCCAAGTGAATGGTCTCCCCCACGTCCGCCGACAACTGATCCAGAAAGGGGCGCGCAACCGGTGCCAAGGCACTTTGCCGCCAGGCCGCATGCGCCAAGCGCACAAGGCGCAGACCAGGCGCATAGGTCTGATGGGTTTCGTCATAAGACAGCATCCCCTGATTGGTCAGCGTCTGCACCAACCGATAAAGCGTCGCCTTGGGGTGATTGGACGCGGCCAGCACTTCGCCAAACCGCACAGGGCGGCCTGCTTCCGCGATCTGATCCAGCACTGCCAGCGCCTTGCCAACTGTCCCGTCAGAGTCTCGCGTTTGGGGCGCAGGTTTCGTCATCAGTGTCCTTTCTCTGACCGAACCCGGCCGACGTAACTGTTGACATCCTTAGCCGAGCGCGTTCATAGTTTCAATAGTTGGAATTTGGTTCCACTATATGAAACCAAAAGACACACGTCAATAGGGAGGACGTCATGAAGACTTTGAAAGGAACAGTTGCGAGCCTTGCTCTCAGCCTTGGGCTGGCAACGGCAGCACAGGCCGAGCTGAGCGGCACGCTCAAGATTTTCTCGGACATGTCCAATCCTGCGCCGCGCGCAGTGATGGAGGGAATGGCAGCCGAGTTCGACGCCATGCACCCGAACCTGACTGTCGAGCTGACCGTAATCGACCGCGAGGCCTACAAGACGCAGATCCGCAACTTCCTGACGGCCAACGCCCCGGACGTGGCAAACTGGTATGCAGCCAATCGCATGCGGCCCTATGTGTCGGCAGGTCTGTTTGAAGACATCTCCGACCTGTGGGCCGAGCCCGAAATCGCCGACGCGCTGGCCTCGACCAAGGGCGCCATGACGCTCGACGGCAAGCAGTGGGGCGTGCCCTATACCTACTACCAGTGGGGTGTCTACTACCGGGAAGACATCTACAATGAACTCGGCCTGGAAGAGCCCAAGGACTGGGAAACCTTCAAATCCAACTGCCAGAAGATTCTCGATTCCGGCCGCAAGTGCTTTACCATCGGCACCAAGTTCCTGTGGACCGCAGGTGGCTGGTTTGACTACCTGAACATGCGCACGAATGGTTATGACTTCCACATGGCGCTGACCAATGGCGAAATTGCCTGGACGGATGACCGCGTCAAGCAGACCTTTGCCAACTGGCGCGAATTGATCGACATGGGCGCTTTCATCGACAACCACCAGTCCTACAGCTGGCAGGAGGCCCTGCCGTTCATGGTCAAGGGTGAGGCCGCGGCCTATCTGATGGGCAACTTCGCGGTGGCACCGCTGCGTGAAGCAGGTCTGGGCACCGACCAACTGGATTTCTATCAGTTCCCGACCATCAATCCCGATGTTGAACTGGCCGAAGACGCGCCAACAGACACCTTCCACATTCCGTCCGGCGCCCAGAACAAGGAAGCCGCTCGCGAATTCCTGCGCTTTGTCGTTTCGGCTGACAATCAGACCAAAATCAACAGCGGGGCGGCCCTGGGCCAGTTGCCGGTGAACTCCAACTCTTCCGTGGATGACGACGAGATGCTCAACCAGGGCTTCGAGATGCTGTCCTCGAACGCACCCGGCGGCATCGCGCAATTCTTTGATCGCGACGCCCCCGCAGAAATGGCCTCTGTCGCGATGGAAGGGTTCCAGGAATTCATGGTGTTCCCGGACAATCTGGACGACATCCTGAACCGGTTGGAAAAAACACGCGAGCGGGTCTACTGATCCCAAGCGTCTGACGAACTGCGCGGGGTCGGCCAATCGGCCCGGCCCCGCGCCTTGCCTTTTGGGTTCTGGTTCCGCGTGCCGTCAAAACCGCCTGACCGACCCCTTATAGCCCTTGCGATCCCGCAATCGCACAAACAGACGGAGACCTGTCGTGGCTGAGATGAAACTCGCCCCCGGAAACGGGCCCGAAACCGGATCCGCAACCGCCCTGCGCGGCAGTCAGGACAGCTGGTTGCGCCGCAACAGGCAGACGCTGGCGCCGCTCTTGTTCCTTGCTCCCGGTGTCATCTTTTTCCTGTTCTACGTGATCTTTCCGATCCTGCAGAGCTTTAACCTGTCGTTCTATCGCTGGGACGGTTTGGGGGATCCGCAGTTCATCGGGATGGAGAACTACCGAGAGCTGATGGATGACCGTGCGTTTGAAGTTTCGCTCTGGAACAACCTGAAATGGCTTCTGCTGTATCTTCTGGCGATCCCGGCAGGTCTGTTCATCGCGCTGTTTCTCAATCAGACGGTGACCGGCATTCGCCTTTACAAGTCGCTGTTCTTCTTCCCATTTGTCATCAGTCAGGTCGTCGTTGGCCTGGTTTTCAGCTGGTTCTACGACCCGACTTTCGGCCTTCTCAACCAGGTGCTTGGATGGGTCGGTCTTGGGCCATTGAATGTGCTGGGAGATCCGACCCTTGTGACATACGGCATCATTGCTGCAGGCCTCTGGCCACAGACGGCTTATTGCATGATCCTCTATCTCACAGGTCTCAACGCGGTTGACCCCGAACAGGTCGAGGCCGCGCGCCTGGATGGGGCGAAAGGGGCAAAGATGCTGTGGTATGTGATCATCCCGCAGCTGCGCCCGGCGACCTTTGTGGCCTTTGTGGTGACGATCATCGGCGCGCTGCGCAGTTTTGACCTCATCTCGATCATGACCAACGGCGGCCCGTTCGGCTCAAGCCGGGTGCTGTCGTTCTACATGTTTGAGAAGGCACTCTCCGAATATGGCTTCCGCATGGGCTATGGCGCGGCTATCGCGGTGGTGCTGTTCCTGATCATGCTGTGCTTCATCGCCTATTTCCTGTGGTCCATGTACCAAGACGACAAAGGGGGCCGCTGATGTTTCCCAAACCAATCCAAAACAGCTCGCGTGCGTGGCAGACAACCTATCAGGCACTGGTTCCGGCGGCGCTGGTGATGTGGTTATTGCCACTGATCGCGGTGGCGATCTTCTCGATCAAACCCGAGGCGGATTTCACCACGGGCAACTACTGGGGGGTGCCGTCATCCTTTGAAGGGTTCAGCAACTACGGCCGGGTCTTCTTCGGCTCGGACATGCCGCGTTATCTGCTGAACTCCGTCCTGATTACTGTGCCCACGGTGATTGGCGCGGTCGCGCTGTCCTGCATGACGGGCTTTGCGCTCGGCGTTTATAAATTCCGCGGCAACCTGTTGCTGTTCTTCATGTTTGTTGCAGGCAACTTCGTCCCGTTCCAGATCCTGATGGTCCCGGTGCGCGATCTGACATTGGACATGGGGCTCTATAACACCAAAACCGGCCTGGTTCTGTTTCACATCGCCTTTCAGACCGGCTTCTGCACGCTGTTCATGCGCAACTTTATCCGCGCCCTACCTTTTGAATTGATCGAAGCGGCCCGCGTCGAAGGGGTCGCGGAGTGGCGGATTTTCTGGTTCGTGGTTTTGCCGCTGATGAAACCTGCGATTGCCGCGCTGAGCGTGCTGATCTTCACCTTCATCTGGAACGACTATTTCTGGGCCGTGGTTCTGACACAGGGCGCCGAGAGCCAGCCGGTGACAGCAGGCATCACATCGTTCAACGCGCAATACCGGGCGGCTTACCACCTGATGAGCGCAGGCAGCATTGTCGCGGCACTGCCGCCGGTTGCCATGTTCTTCCTGATGCAACGCCATTTCATCGCCGGCCTGACATTGGGGGCGGTGAAGTGAGCAGACGCGAAGATACCCACTGCTGGGCGCTTGAGGACCAGAGCCAAAGCCTGATCCTTGCAGCCCACGGGGATGATCTGGCCGAGATCGTCTACTGGGGCCCGCGGCTTCCGGAAGGGAGCGACCTGAAGATGATCGCCACAGCCTCGCGCATGGACGTCACGGGGGGCATGCTGGATGCCGTGCCGCCACTGTCGATCTGCCCCGAGGCCCGCCGCACCTTTCCCGGACAGCCCGGTCTGTCGCTTGCAGATGCTACGGGCAAGGCGTTACTGCCCCGTTTTACCTTTGATCGCGGGGAGGAAAACGATCAGGCGATCAGCCTGCACTACCGCGATGCGGAACACGGTCTTCGCTATCAGGCGCAATTCGAGCTGACACGCAAAACCGGCATGATCCGTGCGCAGGCCTCGCTCATTTCTGAGCGGCCGATCAGCGTGAACTGGCTGTCTGCACCGGTCTTTCCCGCACCTCAGAACGGGCAGGACATGATCGACTTTCATGGTCGCTGGATCGGGGAGTTTCAAACCAGCCGCACACCGTGGAGCGCTGGCGCGCGTCTCAGGGACAATCCCACAGGACGCACCGGGCATGAATATTTCCCGGGTTTGATCCTGCCCTGCACGGGCGCCACAAACACCCAGGGTTCCGCCTACGCCTTTCACTACGGCTGGTCAGGCGGCCACAAAATGCTGGCGGAAGAGTTGCCAGACGGGCGTCGCCAAATCCAATGGGGCCATGCAACCGGCAGCCGCCGCAATCCAGGCACCAGATTTGAAACTGCACCGCTCTACGCCGTGTTCTCGGATCAGGGGATCAATGGCTGCGCCGTCACCTTCCAGCGCCACCTGCGCGATGAGATCCTGCGCCCCCCTGCACCCGCGCGCCCGCGGCCGGTGCACTACAACTGTTGGGAGGCGGTCTATTTCGATCACGACCACGCCACGCTCTGCGATATCGCAAGCCAGGCCGCAGCATTGGGAGCGGAACGGTTCGTGCTGGATGATGGCTGGTTTGGCAGGCGGGATGACGACACCAGTTCCCTTGGCGACTGGACAATCGACGCGCGCAAATATCCCGATGGGCTGACGCCGCTGATCAACCATATTCATGCAGAAGGCATGACATTCGGCATCTGGTTCGAGCCGGAAATGATAAACCCGGACAGCGATCTGTTTCGCGCCCACCCAGACTGGGTGCTGGGCGATCGGGATCAGGTGCTTGGCCGACAGCAAATGGTTCTGAATATCGCCCTGCCTGAGGTTCAGGCCTATCTCTACGATCATATCGCAGCCGTGCTGTCAGATCATCCGATCGACTATGTCAAATGGGACCATAACCGCGTGCTGCCGGAACCGGACAGCGCGCAGGCCGAGGCGGTTTATACGCTGTTTGACCGGCTGCGCGCAGATTTCCCGCAAGTGGAATTCGAGAGCTGTTCTTCTGGGGGGGGGCGCATTGACTTTGGCATCCTGTCGCGCACCCATCGGGTCTGGCTTTCAGATAGCAATGACCCGATAGAGCGGCTGCGGATCCAGCATGAAGCCGCGCTTTTCCTGCCGATGGTTGTCACTGGCAGCCATGTTGGTCCGCGCACCTGCCACACCTCCGGTCGGGTGACAGATATCCGGCTGCGTGCTTGGGTCGCGGCCCAGCGTCACATGGGGTTTGAAATGGACCCGCGCGAGCTGACAGAAGAAGAAGCAGACATTCTGCGCCAGGTCACCCGTTGGTGGAAAGACAACCGCCACTGGACGGAGCGGGCGGATATTCTGCGGCTCGACAGCGATGACCCTGCCGTCATTGCAGAGCTGCAGCGCGCAGAAGATGGCAGCCGCTTTGTCGCCTTTTCCGGCCTGCGCGAGCCAAGCGCGCAAATCCTGCCGCGCCCGCTGCGCCTTGCTGGGCTGGAGCCTGACGCCCTCTATGAAATCCGCTTGCTGAACCGCGAGGACGCCCCAGGTCTTTCGCGCGGATCGCCTCTTTTGAAAACCGGGACCGCGACACTCAGCGGCCAATATCTGATGCACCAAGGGATCACCCTGCCCTGGACATTCCCACAGTCGATCTGGGTGATTGAAGGAACACGCCTATGACCAAAGACAGACGAAATCGCGCCTGGTATGGCAAATTGGACAAAGACGGCTTCATCCACCGCAGCTGGATGAAAAACCAGGGGTTTCCGGACCATGCCTTTGACGGTCGGCCAATCATCGGGATCTGCAACACCTGGTCAGAGCTGACGCCCTGCAACTCTGGCCTGCGCGATCTCGCCGAGGGGGTAAAACGCGGCGTCTGGGAGGCAGGTGGATTTCCCGTGGAATTCCCGGTCATGTCGCTGGGTGAGACCCAGATGAAGCCCACGGCGATGCTGTTTCGCAATCTCCTCGCGATGGACGTAGAGGAATCGATCCGGGCCTATGGAATTGACGGCGTTGTCCTGCTTGGCGGTTGTGACAAGACCACACCGGGCCAGTTGATGGGGGCTGCCTCTGTTGATCTGCCGGCCATCGTCGTCAGCTCGGGCCCGATGCTGAACGGCAAGTGGCAGGGCAAGGATATCGGCTCAGGTACTGACGTCTGGAAGTTCTCCGAAGCGGTGCGCGCCGGTGAGATGACGCTGCAGGATTTCATGGCGGCTGAATCGGGCATGAGCCGGTCCAAGGGCGTGTGCATGACCATGGGCACGGCCTCCACTATGGCGTCCCTCGTTGAGGCGATGGGGATGAGCCTGCCAACCAATGCCGCCCTGCCAGCAGTGGATGCCCGCCGCATGGCTCTGGCGCATCTGACCGGCAAGCGGATCGTCGAGATGGTTGAGGAAGACCTCAAACCCTCGGACATTCTGACCCGCGAAGCTTTCATCAATGCGATCATGGCCAACGCAGCTGTCGGGGGATCCACCAATGCGGTGGTGCACCTTCTGGCCCTCGCCGGGCGTGTCGGGGTTGACCTGTCTCTGGATGATTTCGGCCTTGGGAGTGATATCCCTCTACTGGTCAACTGCATGCCCTCAGGGAAATACCTGATGGAAGATTTCTGCTATGCCGGCGGTATGCCTGTCGTGTTGAAGCGACTTGCTGACAATGGACACCTGCGCAGCAACACCACTGTTTTGGGCGGTGACATCACGGCCTATGCCGAGGGTGCGGAATGTTTCAACGATGACGTCATCAAGAGCTTTGATAACCCGGTAAAACCTGCAGCCGGCCTGCGTGTTCTGCGCGGCAATCTTGCGCCCAACGGTGCCATCGTGAAACCATCGGCCGCGACCGACCATCTGCTGGAACACGAAGGCGTTGCACATGTCTTTGAGACGATTGAAGATCTGAAAGCCAATATCGATCGCGATGATCTGCCCGTCACGAAAGACACCATTCTGGTGCTGAAGGGTGTTGGCCCCAAGGGCTATCCCGGTATGCCGGAGGTCGGCAATATGCCGATCCCCCGCAAACTGGTCCGCGAAGGGGTGCGGGACATGATCCGCATCTCTGATGGCCGCATGTCCGGGACGGCTTTTGGCACCGTGATCCTGCATGTTTCACCTGAATCCCAGGCCGGTGGTCCCCTTGGTCTGGTCCAGACCGGCGACCGCATCCGGGTCAGCGCAAAGAACGGCACCCTCGATCTGCTGGTTTCACAGGAAGAGCTGACAGCACGTCGTGACGCCTGGCAGCCAGAGCCGCCGCATTACACACGCGGCTACGCCAAACTCTACGTCGACAGCGTCCTTCAGGCAGAGAAAGGGGCTGATCTTGATTTCCTCGTGGGCAAGGATACCCGCCCCGTAACACGGGAGAGCCACTGATGAGCGACACTGCAATCTTTCCGGACCTGAAGGGGGCTTCGGTTTTCATCACCGGCGGCGGTTCCGGCATCGGTGCCGCGCTGAGCGAGGGTTTCCTGCGTCAGGGCGCCAAGGTCGCGTTTGTCGGACGGTCAGATGCTTCTGCTTTTGTTGCGCGCATGGAGGCTGAGACAGGCAACCGTCCCTTGTTCATCCAGTGCGACATCACCGATATCCCTGCCCTGAAGTCCGCGATTGTACAGGCGGCAGAGGCGCATGGCCCAATCACCACGCTGGTGAACAACGCCGCCAATGATCAGCGCCACGCGACATTGGATGTGGACGAGGAATTTTGGGACTGGGCGCAGGCGATCAATCTCAAGGCGTATTTCTTTGCCTGTCAGGCGGTGTTGCCGGGGATGCAGGCTGCCGGTGGTGGTTCGATCGTCAACTTCACCTCCATCAGTTACATGATGGGCAACAGCGGCTATCCCGCCTACACGACAGCAAATGCAGGCATCAACGGCATGACACGAAGCCTCGCACGTGAGTTTGGGGCAGATCGGATCCGGGTCAACGCGCTGGCGCCGGGTTGGGTACTGACGGATAAGCAACTCGACAAATGGGCAACGCCAGAGGCGCTTGCAGCCCATCTGGAACGGCAATGCCTGAAGGACCATCTCGCGCCACAGGACATCGTGGGTTCAACGCTCTTTCTCGCCTCGGCGACCAGCCGCATGATCACCGGGCAAACGCTGGTTGTGGATGGCGGGGTTGTGGTGACAGGATGACGGCGCATCCCAATCTTTCCCATGACACGACACCCGGCGCCTCCATGCCTGCGTGGATTGCGGCGGACTGGGGCACCAGTCAACTGCGCCTGTGGGTGATGGATCGCGAGGATACCGTGATCGACCGGATAACCTCGGATCGGGGCATGTCCCGGCTGAGCCCGCAGGACTATGAGCCCACCCTTCTGGACCTCTTGGGCAAACACCTCCCAACGGGCGGAAACAGCCTGCTCCCGGTTATCTGCTGCGGAATGGCAGGCTCACGTCAGGGCTGGGCCGAGGCCCCCTATGCCAGCGCCCCCTGCCCGCCACCAGGCATTGCAGAGGCCACCCAACCAGCGACCAAGGATCCACGTCTCGCGGTCTATCTGCTGCCCGGCATCAAAACCACGAATCCAGCAGATGTCATGCGGGGGGAAGAGACCCAGATTGCGGGCTACCTCGCACAAGACAGAGTTCCTGCCACCTCGCAAGTCATCTGCCTGCCTGGCACCCACAGCAAATGGGCAAGGCTTGATCAGGGAGAAGTCACCAGCTTTTCAACCTTCATGACAGGAGAGCTGTTCGCCCTTCTTCAGGGCCAATCCGTCCTGCAGCACTGCGTGTCAGAGGAGGGCTGGGACGAGATCGCATTTGAACAGGCCGTCCGTGAGGCGCTTGCCAATCCAGCTGCGATCGCCGCCCAACTGTTTCGCCTGCGTGCAGATGCGCTTTTGTCTGGGCAAACCCCCGAAACCGGACGTGCTCGCCTGTCAGGGCTTCTGATCGGGGTTGAGCTCGCAGCGACGCAAGACGACTGGTCGGGGCAACACATCACCTTGCTGGGCGCGGACCAGCTTGCCCGTCGTTATGAAACGGCCCTGTCCACACAGGGGTGCACCGCCCGCCGCGTTGACGCCGAAACCCTGACACTTGCAGGCCTCACAGCCGCATATGACCAATTGAAAAAGAGCCAAACGCCATGAGCCGAAACATCATTGCCATCCTGCGTGGTCTGCGCCCGGAAGAGGCGCGCGACATGACCGATGCCCTGATTGATGCGGGCATCACCAAGATCGAAGTCCCGCTGAACTCACCCCAGCCCTTCGACAGTATTGCCACGATGCTGGATCAGGCCAAAGGGCGCGCGACAGTCGGCGCGGGGACCGTTTTGAGCCCCGAGGCAGTGGCTCAGCTATCTGCAATGGGGGCACAGATGGTCGTCTCCCCCGACTGCAACCCGGATGTGATCCGTGCCACAAAATCCGCTGGCATGTTGTCCTATCCGGGGGTCTTCACCGCGTCAGAGTGCTTCTCTGCACTCCGCGCTGGCGCGGACGGGTTGAAGTTTTTTCCCGCATTCAAGCTGGGGCTCGACGGGTTCTCAGCGCTGAAGGCCGTTTTGCCAAAAGATGCAGAAACCTATGCTGTTGGCGGCGTCGGACCAGCGGACTTCGCGGACTGGCAGAAAGCGGGCATCACCGGTTTTGGCATGGGCTCTTCTCTTTATAAACCCGGTCATTCGGCCAAAGAGGTTGCCCGCCTTGCCGCTGAAACGGTCGCAGCCTACGACGAGGCGTTTGATGGCCAGTGACGTGACCACTCACCCCTCCACGGCGGAGATTTTCAGCGAAACCCGCTGCACGTTGGGTGAAGGTCCGCTGTGGCACCCAACCCGCCAGCAGCTGTTCTGGTTCGACATCCTCGGACAACAATTGCTCAGTGTTGCAAATGGTAAAGAGATCCGCTGGCAGTTTGATGACTGCGTGTCAGCCGCCGGTTGGGTCGATGACCATACCCTCATCATGGCCAGCGCCAGCGCGCTTTGGCGTTTTGACATCGAAACCGGTGTGCGGTCGCATCTGATAGACCTAGAGGCGGACCAGCCTTTAACCCGTTCAAATGACGGGCGGGCGGATCCTTGGGGTGGTTTCTGGATCGGAACCATGGGCTACAACGCCGAAACCGGGCTTGGGGCCATATATCGCTACTACCGGGGCGAGTTGCGCAAACTGGTTCATTCCCAGACCATCACAAACGCGATCTGCTTTGCTCCGGATGGGTCCTGCGCCTATTTTTCGGATACGGCCACTGGCAAAATCATGCGCCAGCCGCTGGCGGAAAACGACGGATGGCCGATTGGCGCACCCTCTGTGTTTCTTGATCTCAGCAGCGAAGACTTTGGCCCCGATGGCGCGGTTGTCGATGCCACAGGTCGGTTCTGGAACGCCCAATGGGGGGCAAGCCGCGTCGCGGTTTATACGCCCTCAGGTGACCCGACCGAGATCTACCCCCTCCCGACGGCGCAGGCCTCATGCCCTGCCTTTGGGGGCACAGACCTGTCGGATCTATTCGTGACCACCGCTGCTGACGGGCTGGATGATCCGGCTGCGGGAAAAACCTATCGCATTGCAACACGGGCCAAAGGCCAACGCGAACATCGCGTCATTCTCTGAGGACATCTATGCAGCGCACACTTGGCACCTGCTATTATCCCGAACATTGGCCCGAAGACATCTGGCAGCAAGACGCCGCGCGCATGGTTGCAGCTGGCCTCACTTGGGTGCGGATTGGTGAATTTTCGTGGTCCCGGATCGAACCAACCCCCGGCGATCTGCAATGGGACTGGCTGGATCGGGCCATCGACACCTTGGTCTCAGCAGGGCTGAAAGTGGTGCTTGGCACACCAACCGCAACGCCGCCGCGCTGGATGGTAGACCGGCATCCGGATATGTTTGCGCTTGATCAAGACGGCAAACCCCGGGGATTTGGATCCCGCCGCCACTATTGTTTCAGCCATCAGGGCTACCGCAAGGAGGCCCGACGCATCGTCACCCTTATGGCGGAACGCTATGGACCGGGCGATCGGATCGCCGCCTGGCAGACCGACAACGAATATGGCTGCCACGACACCACGGTCAGCTATTCCGATGCAGCCCGCGCAGCGTTCGTGCGGTGGTTGGAAACACGGTACGGCGGCGACATCGGCGCGTTGAACGCGGCTTGGGGCAATGTCTTTTGGTCGATGGACTACAATCGCTTCGAACAGATCGCCTTGCCCAATCTCACGGTGACAGAGCCGAACCCGGCCCATGTACAGGCGTTCCGGCGGTTTTCCTCAGATCAGGTCGTGAGCTTCAACCGCGATCAGGTTGAGATCCTGCGCGCCCATTCTGATGCACCAATTGCCCATAACTACATGGGGCGGGTGACTGATTTCGATCACTACAAGGTTGGCGAGGATCTCGAAATCGCCAGCTGGGACAGCTACCCCTTGGGCTTTCTAGAGGACAGGGTCGGGGCCAGCCCAGAGAAGCAGCGCCGCTACGCGCGGCAGGGCGATCCAGATTTTCAGGCCTTTCACCACGACCTCTATCGCGCGGTCGGACGCGGTCGCTGGTGGGTGATGGAACAACAGCCCGGCCCGGTAAATTGGGCCCCTTACAACCCTGCCCCCCTGCCCGGCATGGTGCGTTTCTGGACTTGGGAGGCCTTTGCCCACGGGGCAGAGGCGGTTTGCTATTTCCGCTGGCGGCAAGCGCCGTTTGCGCAGGAGCAACTCCACGCAGGGATGCTGCGCCCGGACAGTGCCGAAGCACCAGCTATCGTCGAGGCCCGCCAGGTTGCTGAGGAACTGGCCAATGCGGGGGACGTTGCCCCATCGCAGGCCCCGGTCGCGCTGGTCTTTGACTACGATGCAGAATGGGCCTGGCAGGTGCAACCGCATGGTCAAGGGCTTACCTATTTCGATCTTGTCCTAGAACATTACCGCGCTCTGCGTCGCGCCGGTCTGTCGGTGGACATCGTCGCGCCAACCCAAAGCGATTTTTCCGGATATGCGCTGATCCTTGCGCCGGGCCTGATGCATCTGACGGACAGTCTGCGCCAAGCCCTGGCCAAGGCCGAAGGTCAGGTGCTTTACGGTCCACGCACCGGTGCGCGCGATGCAGATTTCAAGATCCCGACCAGTCCCCTCCCCCCTGCACTGGATGGGCTGGAGGTTGTTGTCGCAGCCGTAGAGAGCATGCGCCCTGATATGCCCCTGCTCCTTGCCAACGTAGACGGGGCAGTCAACGGGTATCTGGAAACACTGGAAACCGCGGCAGAGGTGCTGGTTGAAACCGCAGCAGGTCAACCCGTCGCTGTTGCCGCAACCAACCAAGTCTATTGCGCGGGTTGGCTTAATGGCGACGGCCTTGACCATCTCGTTGCGACACTCTGTGCACGCGCGGGTCTTGGGATTTGCAAGATGCCCGAGGGCGTGCGGCGTCGACAGACCGCTACAGAAGAGTTCTGGTTCAATCATCTTGCGGAACCGGTTGACACCGAGGTGGGCACACTGCCCCCGGCCGGGGTCTTTAGACGCCTGCGAAAAAGCTGAACGCAAAAACCGCCAGAGCCTGCGCTCTGGCGGTTTGTTTCATTGAATATGGTCTGGCCTCAGACTGTACCGCCTAGGCTTCCTTCAAGCGTGGCCAGCTCTTGTCCGCCAGCCATCATGTCCTGCAACTCCTCAGCCGAGATTTCGCCGCGCTTTGCCGTTCCGAGGGTCTGACCCCGATTCAACACGGTGAAACGATCCCCAACAGCGAGCGCATGACGGACGTTGTGGGTGATGAAAACCACCGCAACCCCCTGCTTGCGCACCTTGTCGATAGTGGCAAGGACATTGGCCGTTTGGCGCACGCCAAGGGCAGATGTCGGTTCATCCAGGATCAGAACCTTGGCCCCAAAATGCACCGCACGCGCAATCGCGACGGTCTGACGCTCGCCACCAGACAATGTGCCGACCGCCTGTTCCGGCCCCCTCAGATTGATGCCCATCTTGCGCATTTCTTCCATCGTCACACGATTTGCGTAATCGTGGTCAAAGAACCGAAACGGGCCGATCTTGCGCAGGGGTTCGTTCCCCATAAAGAAGTTCCGGCTCACCGACATCAGCGGGATCATCGCAAGGTGCTGATGCACTGTTGCAATTCCTGCCGCAATTGCATCGCGCGGATCGGCAAAATACATGGGCCGGCCTTCAAAAAGGATGTCCCCTTTTGTTGGTTTGTGAACCCCGGACATGGTCTTGATGAAGGTTGATTTCCCTGCCCCGTTGTCCCCCAAGAGACAGTGGCATTCCCCCGGATAGATATCGACCGAGACCCCCGCCAGCGCAATGACGCTGCCGAAGTGTTTTTCGATGTTCTGCATCCGGATCAAAGGTTGAGACGACGTCATATCAGCGCTCTCCCGTGATGATGCGGCGGATGTAGGTGTTCAGGATCACGGCAAACAGCAGGATCAGACCAAGAAAGACCCGAAACAGCGAGCTTTCGACACCGGCAAAAAACAGACCCTGCTGCACCACGCCAAAAATCAGCGCCCCCAAGGCCGCTCCGATGACAGAGCCATAGCCGCCTGTCAGCAAGGCCCCCCCGATAACCACGGCGATGATCGCCTCGAATTCCTTCAACAACCCACGATCAGAGCCGGCCCCGCCAAACTCCATCACCTGACAGGCTGCAAACACCGTGGCGCAGAAAGCTGTGAACATGAACATGAGGATCTTGACGCGGTTGACCGGTACACCCGAATTGCGCGCCGCCTCTGCATCACCGCCTGCCGCAAAAATCCAGTTCCCGAACCGGGTTTTGGTCAGGATCACGTGACCGACAATGACCAGAACAATTGCCCAGACAACCAGCATCGGCAGACCGTCGACGACAGGCTGCCCCTTGCGTGTTCCACGCTCAAAGACCGCGATCCAGCCGTTGTCACCAAGCCACTGAAACAGCCCCGTCAGGATCTTGCCGCCGAACACTGCCGCCAGCCAATCCCCTTGGGCTGCGTCGGACACGCCACCGATGATGGTTTTGCGTTCGATGGTCTGTGGCAGATAGATTGCAAAGCCCCGCAGGATGAACAAAAACGCAAGTGTCACGATAAAGCTGGGCAGACCTGTGCGCACAACGATGTAACCGTTGAGTGCCCCAATCGCGAGTGCGATCACAAAGGTAACGATGATGGCCATCCAGACAGGCCAACCAAGCGTCACGCTGAAGATTGCAATCAGCATACCTGCAAAGCCGATCATGGAACCGACCGACAGATCAAACTCTCCGGCGATCATCAGCAGACAGGCGCCCACCGCGATAATCATGAATTGTGCCGAAATCTGCCCCCAGTTCAGCACCCCCTGGCTGTTGAACATCCCGCTGTCACCAGCGAAAATCAGAAACATGGCAAAGACGAGGATGGTGCCGATGATCCCGCCCAGCTCTGGGCGGATCAGGGCTTCGCGAAAGCGGGAACGATGTTTGATCCGCTCGTCTCCCGCGACCTGAGTTTGTACGTCAGTCATGGTAATCTCTCTGAAAAAAGGCGGCCAATCGGAATCGGCCGCCCAAACAAAAGACAGGTGATCAGCGGTATTCGCCCGCGAATTGTTCAACCTTTTCCAGGCCGTCCTTTGTCACGAAACCGGGGCCGGAGTTGATGTTGTTGCCGGGCAGCACGCCATAGCGGTGGTAGTTGGTCAAAACCACAACCGGCAGATAGGCCTGCAGGAACGGCTGCTGATCGATGCCCCAGTTGATCACACCGGATTTCAACCCTTTGACGATCTCTTCACCCAGGTCGAAGGTGCCGAAGTAAATGTCACCGGCCATACCGTTTTCTTCCAACGCCAACATGGTCGGATCCGCCGAGGTCGGGCCAAGCGTCAGGATCGCGTCAGTTTCCGGATTGGTGTTGAGATAGGCCAAAACGCGGTTCTTGATCTCTGCCGGGTCCTGGCCGCTGTCGATCATCTGATCGCCAAGTTCGATGCCAAGCCCATCGGCAAAGCCCTGGCACCGCTCTGTTGAAGAGGGCGAGCTGATGTAGTGGTTCACACAAAGAAAGCTGCCGACTCCGTCACCCTTTGCACGCACACCCGCGGCATAGCCCGCGTCATATTCGGGCTGCCCCACGTACATGAGCGCCCCAACTTCACGGGCCTGATCCGGGGTGCCGGAGTTCATGATGATCACGTCCACGCCGCTGTCGACAGCCGCCTTGATCGGGCCGGACAGGACATCATAGTCGGACAGCGTCGTGATGATCCCATTCGGGCCAGAGGCTGCGGCCTGTTCGATGATGCGGGCCATGTCAGCAAGGTCACCCGTCGGCGGATTGCGGTACTCCACCTCAACATTCATCTGCTCTCCGGCGAGCGCGATGCCGTTCTTGATGGTGTTCCACCAGCTGTCACTGTCGGGCGCATGGCTCACAAGGATGTATTTCTCACCCTCCGCAGAAGCCGCCGTCGCGGCCATCAGCGGCGCTGCGGCAACGGCGGTGGCCATCACAAATGTCTTGATTACGGACGTCATTCTTTCCTCCCAAAGTTTTTCGTCACGATCGCATCGGGCCGTTCCCCGCGCGTCAGCTTAACCAAAACACGAATCGCAAAAATTTGCAACCGGTTGCAAAATGTGCCAAGATTTTCCTGCTGAAATCACTGCAGATCCGCGATAAACAACCTGATCTCAGAATCTGAGAAGATCAAAAAGGCGCTGGCCCGCCGGGACGTCGGGCCGCAGCAAGAGGAAGTCAGAGCAATGGCGGTCACGCTGAAAGATGTTGCAGAACGGGCCAAGGTATCGCGGTCAGCGGTTTCGCGCACCTTCACCGACGGGGCATCGGTTTCTGAAAAAATGCGACGCAAGGTCGAGAAAGCCGCGCAGGAGCTGGGCTATAGCCCAAACGCTCTGGCATCCTCGCTAACAACCGGGCGCACAAAATTGATTGGGCTGGTCTCCAACAACTTCCACAACCCAATTTTTCTGGAGGTCTTTGACCGGTTCACCCGTCGTCTGCAGGACAAGGGGCTGCGCCCGCTTCTGGTCAATCTCAGCGACGAAACCGATCCGGAAAACTCCGTTCGGATGTTGCGGCAGTATTCTGTAGATGGCGTGGTCGTTGCCTCGTCAACCCTGCCAACGGGCTTTGCCAAGGCATTTCGCGACGCCGGCGTCCCTGTTGTGCACAGCTTTGGCCGGGCTTCATCCAGTCCGCAGGTGCATGTTGTGGGCATCGACAACGTCGAAAGCGGCCGGATGGCGGCGCAGACGCTTGTGGCGCGCGGCTACACAGAGGTTGCATTCATGGGTGGGCCGCAAAATGCGACCTCTACCCAGGACCGTTTTGAAGGGTTTTGCGCCGAAATGGCGAAACATCCGGATCTGAAACACAGCCACAGCTTTGCGGATGCCTATTCGTTTGAGGCCGGCCGCAAGGAAATGCTGCGCCTATTGGAACACAAGCCAGCCCAGGCCTATTTCTGCGGCGACGATGTTCTGTCCCTTGGCGCGCTGAGCGCCATCAAAGACCGTGGCCTGAAGGTGCCCGAAGACATTGGCATCATCGGGCTAAATGACATGGAAATGGCCCGTTGGGAGAGCAATAGCCTCACCACCATTCACCAGCCGATTGAACAGATCGTCAACTCATCCATCGAACTGGTCGTAGCCATGCTCGACGAACCTGATCGTTACCCCGAGGCGCGGATTTTTCCCTGCCGTGTGGTTGAGCGCAGCACCCTGCGCCCGTTGCCCTCTAGCTAAGCTGGAAAGCCGATCCAGATGCCGGGGGCGGGGGGCAGCTCAACACTGCCCCCCCGGCACGGATCAGGTCAGCGGAACATCGGTGGGCGGGCATCAACCCAGGCGCCATCTGCCTTGCCGCTTTCAGCAACGGCAAATACCGCAGCCATAGACCGTAGCCCGTCAACGGCACGCGGATAGAGATCCGCAGCCGGATCCATCGCACGCCCCTCTTTATCAGCGCGGATTGCCTCGGCCAGATCACTATAGATATTGGCGAAGGCAAGCGGCATGCCCTCGGCATGGCCGATGGTCACGCGGGTGGTGCGGTCGGCTTCGGGGCTCAGCCCGGCCTCTCCACGTTCGATCACCTGCAACCGCTCCCCAAGGGGCATCCAATAAAGCTGGTTGGGTTGCTCTTGCGCCCACCGCAGCCCCCCCTTTTCTCCAAAGACCTGCAAAGTCAGGCCGTGCTGGCGGCCAATCGCAATCGAAGAGGTCCAGAGCCTGCCAACCGCGCCACCATCGAAACGCAGATTGACCATCGCGTCGTCTTCCAGTTCACGGCTGGCAATGCAGCTTACAGTATCGGCAGACAGGCGCTCTGCCTCCTGACCAATCACAAAACTCGCCATGTGCAGGGCATGGATTCCACAATCGGCAAACTGTGCCGACACCCCAGCCTGAGCCGGATCATACCGCCAGCGCACACGAGGATTGTCTGCATCTTCCGCATCAGCATGGTGGCCGTGGGCGAATTCAGCCTTGACCATGCGGATCTTTCCCAGATCTCCCCGCGCGACCATCGCTTTCATGTGCCGCACGAGGGAGTAGCCGCTATAGCCATAGTTCACTGCGCAAATCTTGCCCGTGGCCTGGGCGATGCGAACGATGTCTTCGCCTTCTTCCACGGTCATTGTCATCGGTTTTTCGCACAGCACGTGAAAACCCGCTTCGAGAAAGGCCTTGGTTATTTCGAAATGGGTGGCGTTTGGTGTCGCCACCGTCACGAGGTCGACACGATCCTCGCGACTGCGCTCTCCTGCGAGCATTTCTTGCCAGCTGCCATAGGCCCGATCCGCTGCCAGTCCCAACCGCTGACCGTACGCGCGCCCTTCATCAGGGCGATGATCCAAGGCCGCCGCAGCGAATTCAAACGCACCATCCAAGCCAGCACCCAGGCGATGAGCCGGGCCGATCTGGCTCCCCTCTCCGCCTCCGATCATGCCCCATTTCAGTTTCGCCATGATCGCCTCCCTCAATTAAAACCAATAGATTCAAGATATTCACGGTTCAGGCGCGCATCACCCAAAGGATCAGGATCAAGCGTCGGATCGCAATCCTGTTCAACCGTACACCAGCCAGAGAACCCCGCCCCGACAAGCACATCACGAACGGCAGCGAAATCAACATCCCCCTGCCCGAGATTGCAGAATATCCCCTGCCCGCAGGCATCATAAAACCCTGTCCGCTTGTCGATCACATCGGCCTTCACCTTGGGGTCGATGTCCTTGAAATGCATATAGCTGATCCGCCCGATATGCCGTTTCATAAAGGCGACCGGATCAAACCCCGCATAGGAATGATGACCCGTGTCAAAACAGATCTTCAGGATGTCTTCATCGACCTCGTCCAGCAAGCGCTCCAACTCCGGTTCGAAATCCATGAAGCCCGCAGCATGAGCATGTATCCCAACGGTCAGCCCATAGTCCTCTGTTCCGATCCGGGCGATGGTTGCCAGGCGATCACGAAAGGCGCTCCATTCGGCATTGTCCATCTGCTCAGCCTCAGACACGCGGCCAGCAGTTGGCGCGCGCCGCTCTGAAATAGAGTCGATCAGCACCAGATGCTCTGCGCCATGCGCCCTAAGCGCGGCGCACGTCCGATGGGCCGCATCCAGAACCTCGTCCCATTTCGCAGGATCATGGAACGGGCGAAACACCACGCCGCCAATCAGCTCCAGACCATTCTCCGCGAGCGCCTCTGAGAGCACTGCGGGATCTTCGGGCATAAAGCCGACAGGCCCAAGCTCAATTCCCTTGTAGCCAGCCGCAGCACATTGCTTCAGCACGGTTTGCCAGGACGGATTGCGCGGATCCTGAGCAAACTCCACCCCCCAGGAACAGGGCGCATTGCCAATTCTGATAGTCATTTCGGTGATCTTTCTCGGAAATTTCAGAAATCTGATACGGCCTGCCAGGCGCGCGTTCTGGATGCGGTCATGGCCGCCTTGATGACCTGATTGACCGCCATACCATCTTCGAAGGTCGGCCAAATCGGTTGTCTTGTCTCAATCGCCCTGAGGAAATCCCGCGCTTCGATCAGGATCTGGTCCTGATAACCCGTCCCATGCCCCGGTCCCTGACAAAACGGCAGGTAATCGGGATGCGACGGGCCTGTCAGAATCTTGCGAAAGCCGCGCTGCGCTTCGTCGCCCTCGGCGAGATAGAGCCAAATCGCATTCTGATCTTCCTGATCGAACCGAATGGCCCCCTTGGTGCCGGTGATCTCATAGGCATATCCCATCTTGCGACCGGTCGCGATCCGGCTGAAGAACATCTGGCCCATTGCGCCATTGGCGAAACGACACATCATCTGTCCTTGGTCGTCATTCGTGACCGACCCGCCGGGCCGTTCGTGGTGAACCGTCTCGATTTCGGCGATCACCTCAGCAATCGGCCCAATCAACGCCATTGCACCATTGATCATATGCGGCGCCAGATCGCCCATCGTGCCGTTGGCGTCTCCTTGCGTACGCCAGGTCGCCGGAGCGTCCGGATCGGCATAGAAATCCTCGGCATGCTCGCCCCTGAACCAGGTGATGTCGCCGATCGCTCCCTGCGCGATCAGATGACGGGCATACTGGCTGGCGGGAGTGCGGATATAGTTGAACCCAACCATGTTGGGGCAACCAGATACGGTTGCGGCGGCCACCATTGCGCGGCTGTCCTCTAGCGACGCCCCCAGCGGTTTTTCGCAGAACACCGGCTTGCCAAGCGCAAAGGCCGCTTCGGCAACCTGCCTATGGGTTTCCTGCGGCGTTGCAATCACGATTGCCTCAACCTTCGGATCCTCAACCAATGCCTGCCAGCGGTCAGTTGCACGAGAAAAGCCATAGGCCAGTCTGTATTTCTCGGCGCTCTCAGGGCTGGAGGCACAGACCATTTCCAACCGCGGGCGCAGTGCCGTGTTGAACACGGCACCGACGGCCGACATGGCCACAGCATGGGCCTTGCCCATATAGCCGCCACCAAGAATTCCGATGCCGATCTCGGTCATCCTTGCCTCTCCCTGTTTGAAATTCAATTTGCAACCGGTTGCAAAACTTGTATCTTGGGATTCGAAATCTCGCAAGACGAAATCGTCGCGAGCACGGATCACCTGCAGGGACACTTTCGAATGACGCCGCCGCCCGAAACACTCAGACTGACGACCGCACAGGCCATTATCCGCTGGCTTTCCAACCAGTTCATCGACATCGACGGCGAAGAATATCGCCTGTGTGGTGGCGGCTTTGGCATCTTTGGCCACGGCAATGTGACCTGCCTCGGCGAAGCGCTGTATCAGGCGCAAGAGGCCCTGCCGCTCTATCGCGGTCAAAACGAGCAGAGCATGGGATTTGCGGCTGCCGGATATGCCAAACAGTGGTTGCGGCAACGGTTCATGTTCTGCACAGCCAGCGCCGGGCCGGGCACATCGAACCTGTTGACCTCGGCCGCCCTTGCCCATGCCAACCGTCTGCCGATGCTCATGCTCTGCGGGGATGCGTTTCTGACCCGGCTTCCGGATCCCGTGCTGCAACAGATGGAGAATTTCGGCGACCCGACCTTTGGCGTCAACGATGCCTTCAAACCGGTCTCACGCTACTGGGACCGGATTACGCACCCTGCCCAGGTCATACAGTCTCTGCCCGCAGCAGTGGCGACCATGCTGGATCCCGGTGACTGCGGCCCTGCCTTTCTGGGGTTGCCGCAGGACGTCCAGGGCTGGACCTACGATTATCCAGCTGTCTTCTTTGAAAAGAAAGTACATCGCATCCGGCGCACAACACCAGATGCAGCCGAGGTAGACGACGCGGTTGCCCTGCTGCGATCCGCCCAGCGCCCCATGATCATTGCCGGCGGAGGCGTTCAATACAGCCGCGCAGTGCAAGAGCTGACCAAGTTTGCCGAAGACCATCAGATCCCCGTGGTTGAAACCATCGCGGGGCGCGCCAATCTCACCAATGACCACCCGCTCAACATCGGCCCCATCGGCGTCACCGGTTCAGACAGCGCCAACGCGATCGCAGCGCAGGCGGATGTCATCCTGGCCGTCGGCACACGCCTGCAGGATTTCACCACCGGGTCGTGGACTGCATTTGCTCAGGACGCGCGCTTTATCTCGGTGAATGCCGCACGTCATGACGCGGGCAAGCACCGCGCTTTGCCGGTTGTCGGTGACGCCAAATGCGCGATACGTGCCCTCGTAGCCAATCTGGGGGACTACCGCACACCAGAGAATTGGGTACAGCTCGCGCGGCAAGAGCGACGCAAATGGTCCGCCTATGTTGCCGAAAACGTCAGTTATGGGGACAACCGCCCCAATTCCTATGCGCAGGCTATCGGGGTCGTGAATGCCTTGTGCGATCCGCGCGACCGGATCGTCGCCGCCGCTGGCGGGCTGCCCGCTGAGGTCACGGCCAACTGGCGCACGCTGTCCCCTGGCACTGTGGATGTGGAATTCGGTTTTTCCTGTATGGGCTATGAAATTGCCGGGGCCTGGGGCGCCCGCATCGCGCAGTGCGAACAAGAGCCTGAGAATGACACCATCGTTTTTGTCGGTGACGGATCCTACATGCTGATGAATTCCGACATCTACTCAAGCGTTCTGAGCCAAAAAAAACTGATCGTTCTGGTGCTGGATAACGGCGGTTTCGCCGTCATCAACAAGCTTCAGAACAATACCGGCAACGCGAGCTTTAACAACTTGCTGTCCGACTGCCCCACGATCCCGGATCCTTTTGGTGTAGATTTTGCCGCCCACGCCCAAGCGATGGGTGCAGAAACGGAAACGGTTGCCAACCCGACAGAGCTGGCAGCAGCGTTCCAGCGCGCGCAAGCGTGCGAGCGGACATCTGTCATCGTCATGCGGGTTGACGCCTACGAAGGCTGGACCACGGAAGGTCACGCCTGGTGGGAGGTCGGCACCCCGCATATCACCGACGATAAGAACGTGGAGGCTGCCCATCTGGACTGGGAAGAAGGTCGCAGCCGCCAGCGGCGGGGGGTGTGATGGCTGATAGCTCCCTGATGCTGAACGCACGTAATATTCTGGTTATTGGCAGGGTCGGGATGGATCTGTCTCCGACACCGCCAGGAACCGCGACAAAAGACGCCACAGAGATGATGGTCGCAATGGGTGGCAGCAGTGCCAATATCGCGGCCGGTCTAGTAAAGCTGGGGTGTCGCACAGCATTGGTCACAAGCGTTTCTGACGATGCGGTTGGCTGGTACTGCCTGAATCAGCTGGATCGCTACGGCGTTGACCGCCGCCACGTGAAACGCATCACAGGCGAGCACCGGACATCCCTTGCGGTCTATGAAACCCGCGTAGAGAACCACCAAAGCGTCATCTACCGCAACAATGCCGCCGATTTTCAGATGACGGTGGAAGACATCGACGCTATCGATCTTTCCCCATTCGACGCCCTGGTCACCGCTGGCACGGTATTTGCCGCAGAGCCGTCACGCGGCGCGGCCTTCCGAGCGTTTGAACGGGCACGCGACGCAGGGATGCCAGTGATCTTCGATGTCGATTACCGCCCCTATAGTTGGCCCTCCGCAGAGGTCGCTGCCGATGTGTTGTCGCGCGCAGGCGCAATGGCAGACATCATCGTGGGCAACGACGAAGAATTCGGCTTCATGGCTGGCGCCTACGATCAGGGGTTGGGCAAAGCCCGCGCACTCGCAAACGAGAACGCAGCCATTGTTGTCTACAAAATGGGCCACAAGGGCGCGGTCACCTTTGCAGGAGAGGCCGAGATCTCGACCGGCATCTTCCCAGTTGAGGCGCTTAAGCCAACAGGCGCAGGCGACAGTTTCATGGCGGGATTTCTCGCCGGGCTGGCAGAGGGGCGAGACATGAAGGACGCGATCCTGCGCGGCTCCGCCTGCGCCTCGATTGTTGTTTCAAAACCGGGTTGCGCCCCAGCGATGCCAGACACCGCCACCTTGGAGGCGTTTCTCAAAACGCACCCAGGGCCCACAGAAACCTAAGAGGACCGCAATGCACATCGCTCCCCATGACAATCTGAACAAACCCATTGTTGATGCGGATGACGCTCGGGTCCCGCTCAATTACTTCAACATCGTCAAACTGACAAAGGACCAGAGTTTTGAATATCAGGTGCCGGGCTATGAAACATGTATCGTGCCCGCAACCGGCACGGTCACGGTTGAGGTCGAAGGCCTGACTTACGCCAATCTTGGCAACCGCGGCGCAGACGTCTGGGACGGCGAGCCAGAAGGCGTCTACATTCCCGTCGGTGCAAAGGTGACCATCACCTGCCTCTCAGACAGCACAGAGACCTTTGTGGCCGGCGCGCGCTATGACAAGGTACTGGCACCGTTTGAGGTGCGGGCCGATGGTATTGATCTGGTGCAATACGGCTCTGACGACACCAAAACCCACCGAAAGATCAAACATATCCTTGGCCAGAAGCAGCACGACAAGGTGGGGCGTCTTCTGGTGTCGGAACTGTTTACAGTCGGTCAGGGGGGCTGGTCTGGTTTCCCCTCCCACAAGCACGACACCGACCGGACAGATCCCGATGGCACGATTATCGAAACCCGCCACGACGAAACCTACAACTTTCGCTTTCGCCCCAACCACGGCTCTGCGGTGCAGGTCTTGCAAAGAGAAGAAGGCAAACCCGGCGATGCCTATCAGCTCATGGATGGCTCAACCATGGTGATCGACAAAGGCTATCACCCCTGCGTGGTCATGCCCGGCTATGAGATGTACTATTTTACCATTCTTGGTGGGCTGAGCCAGCGCAGCCTTGTCCAGTTTTTCCAGCCCACCCACGCCTATCAGGTGGAGACTATTCCCGGCATCAAGGACATGGTGGCAAAGTTCAAATGACCCTCGCGACGCTTTCCGATGTCCTCCAGCCCGCCTTGAAGGGCGGCTATGCGGTGGCAGGTCTCGTCACCCTTGGCTGGGAGGACATGCGCGCCTATGTCACCGCCGCGGAGGAAGAGAACGTCCCGGTGATCCTGCAGGCAGGCCCCTCCTGTCGTCTCCACACGCCCCTTCCGATCCTTGGCAAGATGTTCACACATCTGGCAGAGGCCGCATCCGTTCCGGTGGTCGCACACCTCGACCACGGCTACACCGTCGAGGACTGCCGCATCGCGATCGACAGCGGCTTTACCTCGGTTATGTATGACGGCTCGCGCAAACCGCTGGCTGAAAACATCGACGAAACCGCTGCAATCGTCGAAATGGCGAAGGCCGCTGGCGTGTCCTGCGAGGGAGAAATCGGATTTGTCGGCTATTCCGGTGGTGAAGGATCAGCGGGCACCGATCCAGAGGAAGCCCGCAGGTTTGCAGCAGAAACAGGCGTCGATGCAATGGCGATTTCGGTTGGCAATGTCCATCTGCAACAGGACAAGGAAGGCGGGCTGGACATTGACCGCATCCGCGCCATCGAGGCCGTGACGGATACACCGCTGGTCATTCACGGCGGGTCCGGCGTTCCTATCCCGCAGCGCATGATGCTGGCTCAACACTCAAAGATCTGTAAGTTCAACATCGGGACCGAGCTGCGCATGGCATTTGGCGCCGCTCTGCGGCAGGCCGTGAACAAAGATCCCGCGCGGTTTGACAGGGTCAGTATCCTGTCTGAAACGCATGCCCCCCTCGTCTCTGCGACCCGCAAGGTTCTGAAGGCCTTCAAGGGAGAAACACCATGCTAAAGATTGGACTTCTTGGCTGCGGGCGGATCGGGCAGGTTCATGCCCGCTCGGTTGGTCAGCTGGATGACGTGTGCATCACAGCCCTGAGCGATGCCAACCCCGAAGCGGCACAGGCGCTCGCGCTCAAGACCGGAGCCGAGGTGCGCAGCAGCGATGCCGTGATTGCGAGCGAGGATGTCGATGCAGTTGTAATCGGGACGCCAACGGATACCCACTATGACCTGATCCACAAGGCAGCGGCAGCTGGCAAGGCGATCTTTTGCGAGAAACCCGTGGACATGTCCGCCGACCGCATTCGCGATTGTCAAAAGGCGGTTGCCAAGGCAGGCGTGCCCTTTCTGACCGCGCTCAACCGTCGTTTTGATCCCAGCTTCTCCAACTTGCAGAAACGCCTGCGAGCAGGCGAAATCGGAGATGTCGAGATCGTCTCGATCCTGTCGCGCGACCCTGCCCCGCCACCGATCAGCTATATCAAGACATCAGGCGGCCTGTTTCGCGACATGATGATCCATGACCTTGATATGGCGCGGTTTCTGCTGGATGAAGAGCCCGTACTGGTGTTTGCGGTAGGTGCGGCATTGGTTGACCCTGCGATTGGCGCAGCCGGGGACGTGGACACCGCAGCGGTCACTCTCACCACGGCCAGCGGCAAGATTTGTCAGATTTCAAACTCCCGCAGAGCCACATATGGCTATGACCAGCGGATCGAGGTTCACGGCTCCAAAGGGATGCTGCGGGCAACGAACCTGCTGGAAAACACCGTGGAAAGCGCAGGCAGCAGCGGCTTTACCACAGCCCCGGCCCAGCATTTCTTCCTCGAACGGTACGAGGCCGCTTACCGTATCGAAATGGCAACCTTCGTGCAGGCCGTGACATCTGGAACCCCGCTCTCTCCCAGCATCGAGGACGGGCTGCGGGCACAGGTCCTCGCGGATGCGGCGGCAAAATCGCTGGAAACAGGCGCGCCTGTCAGGATCTGATCAAGACCGCCTGAGAGGTTGATCGACTGCGCGACTCAGCTGGTTCGCCCTACCCCGCACTGCAAGGACAGAAGAAACAGACAGCATGCCTTGGCGACAATCCCACCTTTCCTGTCGCTTGTACGCTTTTGCTGCAGCGCAACAAGTTTCACCGCCCGCCCTGTCACACGTGTAACCAGATTCTTCCGTGCAACAGCGTCGATTTTCTTTGCCTTCCAAGGCGATCTTGGAAAGCCTTTCAAAAACAGCCAGCAGGGAGAGCGGCATGAAAGTTGGATTTATCGGCCTGGGCAATGTCGGCGGCAAGCTGAGCGGCAGTCTCTTGCGCAATGGAGTGGAGCTGAGTGTCTATGACCTCAATCCGGACTTGGTTGCCAGCTTTGCAGAGCGGGGCGCCACGGCAGCCAGCGGTCCTGCTGAACTGATGCGCGACTGTGATGCTGTCATCACCTGCCTGCCCTCACCTGCCGCCTCTGATCAGGTCATGCAGATGATGCTGCCGGAGGTGCGCGAGGGCAAGATCTGGATGGAGATGTCGACCACGGATGAGGCCGAGATCAAGCGACTTGGTGCTTTGGTTTTGGCCGCAGGAGGCGCAGCGGTGGACTGTCCCGTGTCCGGCGGCTGCCACCGTGCCGACACCGGCAACATCTCAATCTTTGCAGGCTGTGATCGCCCCACCTTCGAACGCATCTTGCCCCTCTTGACCAAAATGGGCCGCCGTATCCTGCACACAGGAGAGATGGGCTCTGCGTCGGTTCTGAAAGTGATCACCAACTACCTGGCAACCGCAAATCTGATCACGTGCTGCGAGGCATTGGTCACAGCAAAAGCCGCGGGCATGGATCTCAACACCACATATGAGGCGATCAAGATTTCATCCGGGACATCCTTTGTTCATGAGACGGAAAGCCAGGTGATTTTGAATGGCTCGCGCGACATCTCTTTCACCATGGACCTAGTGTCCAAGGATATTGGCCTGTTTCAGGCAGTGGCCGATCGCCACAACGTCCCGCTTGAGATGAACCCGCTGATGATCGACATTTTCAAGGATGGTGAAGCCCGGTTTGGCAGTCGGGAACTGTCTCCCAACATCATCAAACGTCTGGAGGAGGCAACCGGCCTCGACATTCGTGCGCCCGGTTTCCCGGCCGAGATGACAGATGATGAACCGGAAGAGCCAGGGTACGAGATCGTACCCGCCGGGCGCGGCAGCTAGGCCGCGACCCCGCATCGGATCCGCAACCGACGAATCAACCAACATCACCTCCGAATCGATTCGGATGCTCCCCGAATCGCGCGAAATATCCTGTCGCCAGCCTGCCGGGGACGGGTAATTTTCCGTCTTCACCCGCAAATTATGCGATTTGTGCACGGTTAATTCTTCGGAAACATAAGCCTTTCGGGATGCCTCCTTACCCGCTGTGATATACTTCTGGGACACTTCGTCACAGGGGTGACGCAACAATGGGAGGGGCACATGGCCTCAAAAATCGTAGTTGGCTACGACGGCAGCACAAGTGCGCGCTCTGCGCTGGACTTTGCGCTGAATGTGGCACGGGCACAGGGCGGCAGCATTGTCGTTGCGCATGTTCTGGAATGGTCGCCTTATTCGTTTCTGTCTGCTGAAGAGCTGGCTGAACGCCACAAGCGGCGCAGCGAAGAACTTGAGCGCGCAGAGCAGGCACTCATCAAACCGCTGTTGAAAGACATGGAAACAAGCGGTGTCGATGTGACCGCCGAGGTAAAATACGGCAACATCGCAGAGGTGCTGGTGAAAATCGCCAAATCCGAAAACGCCGATCTAATTGTGATCGGCCGCACAGGCCACTCCGCACTTTCATCGCGGCTGTTCGGTTCGGTCGCGGGGACGCTGGCGCAAGCGGCTCCGGTTCCCGTCACCATCGTTCCATAACATTGTCAGGGTTCAACATGGGTACTTTTACCAAATCGGCCACATTGGCCGTGCCGGGTTTGCTTGCAGCATCCGGCCCGCTGATGGCCCAGTCCATCGACCAACAAGTGAACGAGCTGTTTGCCAGCTCCACCGGCTGGTTCGTCAACTTCATCTTCAGCCCCTTCCCCGGCACCAGCTTTCCCTGGATCGTCGCCTGGCTGGTGATCGCGGCAACCATTTTCACACTTTACTTCGGGCTGATCCAGTTCCGCGCCTTCCCGCATTCGATCGCACTGGTCAAAGGGGACTATTCCGATCCCAATGACGCGGGCGAAGTCAGCCATTTTCAGGCCCTGGCAACGGCGCTCTCTGGCACAGTCGGCCTTGGGAATATTGCGGGTGTGGCAGTTGCCGTCAGCATCGGTGGTCCTGGGGCAACCTTCTGGATGATCCTTGCCGGTCTGATGGGCATGGCATCGAAATTCACGGAATGTACGCTTGGCGTAAAATATCGCAACGAATATGACGACGGCACCGTCTCCGGTGGCCCGATGTACTATATGACCAAGGGCTTTGCCGCGCGCGGCCTGCCCGGTGGCAAGTTCCTTGCGGTTATGTTCGCGATCTTCTGCATCCTCGGCGCATTTGGCGGCGGCAACATGTTCCAGGCCAACCAGGCACATGCGCAGCTGACCAATGTTCTGGGTGACTATCCGGGCTGGATCACGGGCATCGTCTTTGCAACCATCGTGTTTGCCGTGATTGTGGGCGGCCTGAAATCCATCGCGCGCGTCACCGAAAAAGTCGTGCCTTTCATGGGTGTCCTCTATGTGCTGACTGCGCTTGTCATTCTTGCGATGAACGCTGACAAGATCGGCTGGGCCTTTGGTCAGATCTTTGACGGGGCCTTCACCGGGCTGGGCGTCGCGGGCGGCATGGTAGGTGCCCTGATCCAGGGCTTCAAACGAGCGGCGTTCTCAAACGAGGCCGGCGTTGGCTCTGCAGCGATTGCACACTCTGCGGTGCGCACCAAAGAGCCGATCACAGAGGGCTTTGTGTCCTTGCTGGAGCCGTTCATCGACACCGTCGTGATCTGCACGATGACCGCACTGGTGATTATCATCACCGGCCAACTGATCGCCGATCCGGAAACCGGCCTGTATCTGCTGAACGAATCCGGCAGTGCGATCCAGACTGTTGACGGGAACTCCGGCGTTGCGCTGACGTCTGCGGCCTTCTCCTCTGCGTTTGGTTGGTTCCGCTACGTGCTGGCTGTCGCGGTGATCTTGTTCGCCTTTTCCACCATGATCTCCTGGTCCTACTACGGGCTGAAGGCATGGACGTTCCTCTTTGGCGAAGGCAAGACGACTGAGCTGATCTTCAAGCTCATCTTCTGCTTCTTTGTGGTCGTCGGCGCCGCAGCAAGCCTGGGCCCTGTGATCGACTTCTCTGACGCGGCCATCTTTGCGATGGCAGTGGTCAACATCGTCGCGCTCTACTTCCTGATGCCAATCGTGAAGGCAGAGTTGAACAGCTACCTGGCGCGCCTGAAATCGGGCGAAATCCAGAAGTTCCAATAAAAAAACATCTCCTGGCGGCCATTGCCGCCGGGAGACCCCGCCTGCCCAGTCACGCGAAATCGCGCATTCCCGCAGCAGGCCAATCCCCCGGACATTCAATCGCTAGCCTTACTGCGCCACCGGCCAGTCCTGCGCAGTTCGCGAAAATGCGTCAAGTCAGCGCAAAAAAACCGTGACCTGTGCACAAGACCTGCGGCTAAACTGAACTGGCTGCGACCGGGCATTCCTGTGCGCACCCAACACACCAACAGGGACAGAAAACATGATTCAGGAATTCAAGAATTTCATCGCCAAGGGCAACGTCATGGATATGGCTGTCGGCATCATCATCGGTGCAGCCTTCACGGCCATTGTCAAAAGCATGGTGAGCGATCTGATCAACCCCATCATCGGTCTCTTTACCGGTGGGGTAGATTTCACCAACTCATATCTCGTCCTCGCAGGTGAAGTGCCCGCAGGCGCCAGCCTCGAAGCCGCCCGCGAGGCCGGCGCTGCCGTGTTTGCCCATGGTGCCTTCATCATGGCCGTCATCAACTTTCTCATCATCGCCTTTGTGGTGTTCATGCTGGTCAAGGCCGTCAACAACATCAAAGACGCTGCGATCAAAAAGGAGGCAGAGCTGCCCGCCGAAGAAAAACCCGCAGGTCCGACGGAATTGGATGTCCTGTTGGAAATCCGTGACTCTTTGCGCCGTTGATTGACGCTCTCCGGAAGAGCCCTTTTCCCTCGCGGCCAGTCAGACTAAGCCGCGGGGATCACAGGCCTGTTTGTCTCGCAAGGCCAGCAAAACGACACTGACAAGGAATTTTACGGATCATGGAAGATTTGATCGCACAGGCCGGCCTGCTCTGGCCGCTTGCCATCACGGCAACAAAGGCACTGGTTGTTCTGGTAATCGGCTGGATTGCCACCGGCGTTATCAGCGGCGCGGTTCGTCGTCGGATCAATGCAACCCCGCAACTGGATCAGACCTTGGGAAACTTCGCCGCCAGCGCCGTACGCTGGGTTTTGCTGGCGATTGTACTGGTTGCTGTACTGGGCATCTTTGGCATCCAGGCAACCAGCCTTGTCGCGATGCTTGGCGCTGCGACCCTGGCTATCGGCCTCGCTCTGCAGGGTACGCTAAGCGACCTGGCAGCGGGTTTCATGCTGGTACTCTTTCGTCCTTACAAACTTGGCCAGTTTGTCGACATCGGCGGCACATCCGGCACGGTCAAGGATCTGAACCTGTTTTTCACCGAACTGGTCACTGCCGACAACGTACAGATCATCGTCCCCAACGGTCAGGCCTGGGGCGCGATCATCACCAACTTCTCGGCCCACAGTACCCGTCGCGTGGATATCGTGTTCGGCATCGACTATGGCGACGACATCGAAACCGCCAAGGCCGTGATCCTGCGTCTGGCCGAGGCCGACGAGCGGGTACTGCCGGATCCGGCCCCGTGGGTGCGTGTCACCAACCTGGGTGACAGTTCCGTCGATATCACCACGCGCCTGTGGTGCAACGCTGCGGATTACTGGGAACTGAAATTCGCCATGACGCAGGCGGTGAAAGAAGCGTTCGACAAAGAAGGCATTTCCATCCCCTACCCGCACAGCGTGGAAATCAAGAAAGCCGGCTGATCACGGGGCGCGCAGCAAACGCATATGTCCCAAAAACACTCAAGCGCTCCGCAGGTCATGCGGGGCGTTTGTCATTTCTGCAACTCGGGCACCAGCGCGCTAACCAACCCGCTAATCAGGACGAGCGGACTGGCTGGTGCGATTGTTCGCGAGCCGGGCGCGGGCCAGTCGCTCGCGCTCCAGTCCGCGATCTTCAACCTCGACCGGCGGCCAACCACACGTTCGTTTGTAGCCATCAAGATCGGTGAATGCCCATTGCGCCGCAAGGAGCTGATAGCTCTTCACTTCCCAACCGGAATCATCACGCTCAAACCGCAACCGCCATGCGCCACGGACCTGCACAGGCAAACGCATACGCCGGATGTTGGCCATCGCTTCATGCCCGTTCGTTGCGGTTCGCACGGCTTGGGCTCGCAGCACTTTCATCCTCTCGACCAGCGCAACCGCCTCGTTCAGGCGACGACCGGCAAAGACGACCTCAATCTCGGCTTCCGGGCGCACAATGCCCTGAACAATCAGGTCACCGCGACTGCTGCGGTTCATGACCGGAATGAGCTCGACCACAACATCGCGCACCTCACGCTTGAACAGCCCGGTATCCTCGATCAGAGGTGTGATTTCTGAAGGTGGTCTGCGCCGATTTGTCATTGGTCTCTCTGGTCCCGACCAAGCAAAGCGGAAATGGTCGCAATTCAACACCGCCAAGAATACCGGAGAAGAAGTTAACAGTCGCTTGCGGGCGCGCGCTGCAAGTCCTGTCCCGCCCACAAAAAAAGGTCGACTATCGGTTGACGTCGCGCCACATGACAAAGGTAGGATCACCCTTGTAGGTGGTCTGCCCATGGGGGCGATAGCCAACTTTTTCTGCCAATCTGCGAGAGGCGTCGTAATCCGGCGCCATGATGCAAACCGTGGCACTCCAGTTCGTCTCGCAGCTGGCCCAATCGTGCATTCGCTGAACGGCTTCGATCCCAAACCCCTGACCTTGGGCATCAGTCACAAAACCCCAGCCAGCCTCTGGAACGGGCTCAATGGCAGGCTCCAGGCTGCGCTGATAGTCTGCAAAACCAACAGAGCCTAGATAACGCCCGTCCTCCTTGCGCTCGACAGCCCAGTACCCAAATCCCAGCGCATTCCAATGCCCGATATAACGCAGCAAACGCGCCCAACTGGCCTCTCGATCAGCGGGCGTGCCAGTGATATGGTGAACCACCTCCGGATCGCCCCACATCGCTGCCACATCATCGAAATCATCGACAACATGCGCGCGCAGGATCAATCTGGCTGTTTCAAGCCGCGGGGCGTCCCGATGCTGTGTCTCCCTCACTTTGGCAGGTGACCAGTCAGAACGTAACGCAGGATGTCCACGACCTGGCCGGGCTCCTGCGCGACGGCCAGCGCGGCGGCGTGGACCTCTTTCAGGGCGTGTTGATGCTCGTCCTGGGACAACACAATAAGGGATTTCCCCAAAGCGGCAGCATAGCCCGCGTCAAAGGCAGCATTCCACTGCTTGTACTTCTCGCCAAAGCGCACCACGACCACATCGGCCTCTTCGATGCCCTTGCGGGTCCGGATTGCGTTGATTTTCGCACCCTTGTGGTCATGCCAGAATTTATTCGGCTCAGCCCCAAGAATGGCCACACCGCAGTCGTCGCTCGCATCGTGATCGGTTACCGGGCTGTCAAATTCCACATCAAGCCCCGCTGCGCCATCGCGGATCTGCTCGCGCCAGTCGGTATGGATTTCGCCAGAGAGATAAACCTTGAATGTCATGTCGTGTCCTTTCCAGCCGCTTCGCAGATCAGTGTCTGCAGGGCTTCATCAGATGGAGTTGAGCAGAGTATTCACCAGCCAGCCTCTGCCGTCCACCACATGATCGCGCCCTTCAGGCCCGCTTGCGCGCAACCAGATAACGGCTGGGCACATCCACCGGATAATTCCCGGTCTCGATGATCTCAAACCCCGCCTTCTGGATCGCGGCCTCAAGGTCGGCAATTCGGGTGAACTCAACATTGCTGGGGGCTTTGCCAACAAGTTGCATCAGAGGGATCGCAACCTTGAAGAGATAGTATTTCAGGCTCCCACGCGCCTCTCCCAGGCAGGGCGTCTTGGAGATGAACAAGCCACCGGGGCGCAATGCAGCGGCGACAGATTGCAAAACCTCGTCCGTATTGGGCAACAGATGGAGCAGGTTATGAGCAAGGATCGCATCATAAGGGCCATCCGGGATCTGTTCGGCTGGGGCACAGTGGAATTCTATGTTGCTTACCCCCGCATCCCAGGCCCGCTCCTTTCCGACATCCAACATCGCGCTGGACAGATCTGTGGCCACCATCCGGGACACAGCCGGAGCAAGTTCAATCGCAGTCGACCCTGTCCCACAGCCCAGTTCCGCGACGGTGTCCCCGTCCTTCAGATAAGAGCGTGTCCGCTCCAACGTATAGCGATAGGCAGCTTCGTCGCGGATCGGCGACTTGGCGTATTTCGCGGCAATCTTGTTCCAAAAGCGGGCGTCACTTGTCATCTCAACTCTCCTAACTGGCCCGAGATTAGCCATGCGCAAACCAATGGGAAATTGCCCAAATTCGCAGGGTTGATATACATATCTGCATGAATAGCCCTGACTGGAACCATATCCGCGCGTTTCTTGCCACAGCCGACTCCGGGTCGCTATCGGCGGCCGCGCGCAAACTCGGCCTGACGCAACCGACCTTGTCGCGCCAGGTCGCCGCGCTCGAGACAGAGCTGGGGCTGCTGTTGTTTGAACGTGTCGGCCGGTCACTGGAGCTGACACAGGCCGGAAGCGAATTGCTCGATCACAGCCGGACCATGGGGCAGGCAGCAGAGGCCCTGTCCCTTACCGCAACCGGCCAAGCCCAGTCTATCGACGGGACGATCCGGATCACGGCGAGCGATATGATGTCGGCGTACGTACTGCCCGAGGTGCTGCAACAGCTGCAGCGTCGCGCCCCGCGGCTGACCATCGATGTGGTCGCCACCAATGACATCCGTGACTTGATGCGCCGAGAGGCCGACATCGCCATCCGCCATGTTCGACCTGACCAACCAGATCTGATCGCCCGTCTGGTGCAAGAGGCCTCTGGCCATTTCTACGCCTCCCGCAGCTATCTCGACAAACGGGGCCGACCAGAGCGTTACAGCGATCTCGCCGACCACGACTTTGTCAGCTTTGGCGATACAGACAGAATGATTGAATATCTCGTTCCGATGGGCATTCCGGTCACGGCTGACCAGTTTCGCATCGGATCCAGCAGCGGACTTGTCGCGTGGGAGCTGGTGAAACAGGGCTTTGGCATTACGCCGATGTCAGATGATGTTGCCGCAAAGTGCCCGGAGGTCGAGCGCGTGCTTCAGGATGCCGGACCGATCACTTTTCCCATTTGGCTGACCACCCACAGAGAGCTGCATACCAGCAGACGCATCAGGTTGGTCTATGACATGCTGGCAGAGTTCTTTGCCGCGAAATAGCAAAAACGCGCCTCCCGACCGGGGGCGCGTTTCTTCGTTTGTCCACCGCCATCTGGCAGATGCGATCAGCCGCGAAGGGTGCCGCCGGTCGCTTTGGTGACCTTGGCCACGATCTTGTCGCTCACCGCTTCGATATCCTTTTCGGTGAGCGTCTTGTCCGTCGGCTGAAGCCGCGCTGTGATCGCAAGGGATTTTTTGCCTTCGCCAAGGCTACCGCCGATGAACTCGTCAAAGACGCGGACATCTTCGATGAGCGCTTTATCCGCCCCAGCAGCCGCGTTCACGAGAGTGAGCGCCTCTACGGTGTCATCAACAACAAAGGCAAAGTCGCGCTCGACGGCCTGCAGGTCGCTCTGAACCAGCGCGCCACGGCTTGCACCTGACTTGCGCGGCATTGGCACTTCGTCCGGCCAGATGGTGAAGGCGACGGCAGCCCCTTTGATCCCCATTTCGCTCAGCACCTTGGGGTGCAGTTCACCAAAGACGCCCAACACCTTCTTCGGGCCGAGGCAGATCTTGCCGTGGCGACCCGGATGCCACCAGGGCTCTGCGCCGCGCAGGATCTGGACTTTGGCAGGCGCACCGATGGCCGCAAGCACCGCCTCGATATCGGCTTTGGCATCAAAGGTGTCCACAGCGCGGCTTGCGCCATGCACGTCTTTCGGGCCGGTACGCCCCACCAGAAGACCGGAAATCAGGTTGTGCTGTTCCCCCGGCTCGCCGCCGTGGAACGCAGGTCCCACCTCAAACAGCGCCATGTCGGCAAAACCACGCGCCTGGTTGCGCGCCGCCGCCTGCAAGAGACCCGGCAACAAGGCCGGACGCATATGCGACATTTCCGATGAAATCGGGTTGGCAAGCATGGTTGCGTCATCGCCACCACCGAACAGTGCTGCAGAGGCCTGATCGATGAAGGTGTAGCTGACGACTTCATTGTAGCCGAGGCTTGCGCAGGTGCGGCGCGCGATCTGCTGGCGGCGCTGCTGCGGTGTCATCACCGGCGCGGGAATCCCATCCGTGAGACGCGGCAGTGGTTTGCCCTGCAGTTTGGTCAACGAGGCAATCCGCGCGACTTCTTCGACCAGATCCGCTTCGCCCAGCACGTCGGGGCGCCAGCTCGGAACATGGGCCATGTTGCCTTCAAGACGGAAGCCAAGGCGGGTCAGCGTCTGGCGCTGCTCGGCCTCGGGGATTTCCATGCCAACCAGGGACTGCACCCGTTCCGGGTTCAGCTTGTAAGCGCGCGAATGATCAGGCACCGCCCCGGCAACCACGACGTTCGATGGCTCACCACCGCAGAGATCCAGGATCATGCGGGTCGCAAAGTCGAGACCATCACGGGTGAACTCCGGGTCCACGCCGCGCTCAAAGCGGTAGCGCGCGTCCGAGTTGATTTTCAGCGCCCGGCCCGTGGTCGCGATCTGAACATGGTCCCAGAACGCGCTTTCGAGGAAGACATCGACAGTCTCATCGGTGCAGCCGGTCTCGGCGCCGCCCATGATACCTGCGATGCTCTCTGCACCGTTGACATCGGAAATCACCATCTGACCTGCAGAGAGCGTGTATTCCTTCTCGTCCAGTGCGACCAGGGTCTCGCCGCCAGCAGCACGATGGACACGCAGGTTGCCTGCCACCTTGGCTGCATCGAACACGTGCAACGGGCGGTTCAGGTCAAAGGTGAAGTAGTTGGTAATATCCACCAAGGCAGAGATCGGACGCAGGCCAATCGCGGTCAGTCGATCCTGCAGCCATTTCGGGCTCGGTCCGTTTTTCACGCCACGGATCAGGCGACCGGTGAACAGCGGGCAGCCATCCAGCGTATCCTCTGCAATCTCGACCTTGATCGGGCTCTCGTAGCCGCCCTCGACAGGATCAACCGTCAGCGGCTTGAGCGTGCCAAGACCGCGTGCCGCGAGGTCGCGCGCAATGCCACGCACGCCCAGGGCATCAGGCCGGTTCGGCGTGATTGCGATTTCAATCATCGGATCGACCTTGGAGGGGTCGTTTGCCGCCAGCCAATCCACAAAACGGTCACCAACCTCGCCAGACGGCAGTTCGATGATCCCATCGTGCTCGTCCGACAGCTCCAGCTCGCGCTCGGAAGCCATCATGCCAAAGCTTTCGACGCCACGGATCTTGCCGACACCGATCGTGATGTCCAGCCCGGGCACGTACATCCCCGGCTTACACACGACGACGGTGATGCCTTCGCGCGCATTGGGTGCGCCACAGATGATCTGCATTTCACCTTCGTCGGTGTCCACCTTACAGACGCGCAGCTTGTCCGCGTCAGGGTGTTTTTCCGCGTGCTTCACATAGCCCAGAGTAAACTCCTTGAGCCGATCGGCGGGATTGGAAACGCCCTCAACCTCAAGGCCGAGGTCGGTCAGGGTTTCAGTGATTTCCTCGACCGATGCGTCGGTCTCGAGGTGATCTTTCAGCCAAGAAAGAGTGAATTTCATCGGTCCGGTTTCCTATGGCAAGCCATGCATGTTGCAGCAGGCAATGACAAAGATTGCCCCCATGTGCAAGCCTTGCCACCGCTCCGGGCCTAAGGATAACTCGGGGTGAGACCCAAAAGCTCATCCAGCTGCCGACCAATCCAACCATGTGGAATGAAATGCCCGCCCGGATGCAGGTCAAGGATCACGTCCTTCCCCGCGCAACTCCAGCCAGTGCGGGAAAAGGTCAGAAAACTGCGGGCCTGCCAATCACCTTCTGCCCTGCCCTCGCCATTGCAGTCAAATGCCCGCCGCCAGAGCGCAACCGGATAAGTCACATCACCCCCCGGCCCCATCGGAAAATCCATGACTGTATCCGCCAACCCATGGACATGACGCACCTCTTGCGGGGCCTCAGGGCAGGCTTCGCGCTGGTCGATGCTGCCCGCAACTGCCAGCAACGCGGCGACATCGCTCCCGCTTTGGCAGACATAGCGCCAGGCCATCGCGGATCCATAGGAATAGCCCGACACATAAATTCGTTCCGGATCAACAGGAAAGCGCTGCGCGACATCCGCAAGGACCGCATCGGTAAAGGGGACATCCTCTGTGCTGTCATTCCAGAAGTTCCAGCTTTTGCCGCGGCCGTTTGGCGTCACCAGCAAAACACCACGCCGCCGAGCCGAGGCACCGACGCGCTCAGACCGCTGGGCATGGACACCGGTGCGGGACCAGCCATGAAAATGCAAAAGCACCGGCAACGGTGTTTCGCCATCCCAGCCATCAGGCGTCATCACGTGGTAAGAACGCTCCCCCAGTTCGCAGGCGACATCCCCCTCACACGGGACGGCATTGCCTTTCCACGGCCCCATCGCCAGCGCAGATGTGGCTGCCAGAGCCACGGCAACAGTCAGTACAAAACGCATCATGCCCCTGACACTAGCCAAGCCCTCCGCCCTGTCACGTCACATGTTTGTGGGCCAAGTGGTGATCCTGCGCACGTTGCCGCTCGACCAAAACGCAAAACGCCCACCTAAAACAGGCGGGCGCTGGTACTTTTTTGACTATGCCTTTGGCTTAGCGGCTCAAACCGCCATGCAGCGTGGGCACGTCGAGGCACTGGAAGCCGTAGTGGCGCAGCCAGCGCAGATCGCTGTCAAAGAACGCCCGCAGATCGGGGATGCCATATTTCAGCATCGCCAGACGGTCGATACCAATGCCAAAGGCAAAACCCTGATAGACCTCCGGATCGATCCCGCCAGCCGCAATCACCTTTGGATGGACCATGCCGGACCCGAGGATTTCAAGCCAGTCGTCGCCTTCGCCGATCTTCAGCGTACCATCTTTCCAGGAGCAGCGAATATCCACCTCTGCCGAGGGTTCGGTGAAGGGGAAATGCGAAGCGCGGAACCGCAGCTCGACCTCGTCGACCTCAAAGAAGGACTTCACAAACTCTTCCAGCACCCATTTCAGGTTCGCCATGGAAATGTTCTTGTCGAGCGCGAGGCCCTCCACCTGATGGAACATCGGCGTATGGGTCTGGTCGTAGTCCGCGCGATACACACCGCCCGGGCAGATGATGCGCAGCGGTGCGCCCATCTTTTCCATAGAGCGGATCTGGACCGGCGAGGTATGCGTGCGCAACACATGCGGCGGGCGATTGTCACCCTCGGCTCGGTGCATATAGAACGTATCCATTTCGGCGCGAGCTGGGTGGTGGCCGGGGATGTTCAGGGCATCGAAGTTGTACCAATCGGTATCGATGCGCGGGCCTTCCGCGACCGAGAACCCCATTTCGGCAAAGATCGCCGTCAGCTCTTCGCTGGCCTGGCTGATCGGGTGCAGCGTCCCCGTGCGGGTCGGACGCGACGGCAGGGTCACATCCAGCCATTCGGTCCGCAGACGCGCATCCAGCGCGGCATCTGCAAGCGCTGCCTTCTTGGCCGCAAGTGCAGAGTTGATTTCATCTTTCAACGCATTCAGCGCCGGGCCTGCAACCTGACGCTCTTCCGGTGTCATCTTGCCAAGCTCACGCATTTTCAGCGCGACCTCGCCCTTCTTGCCCACTGCGGCGACCCGGATGGTCTCCAGCGCGGATTCGTCGGCGGCGTCTGCAATCTGACCCAGATATTTTGCTTTAAGATCGTCCATGACGGTCCCCTGAATTTGAGCTTAGGCTCTGCTACCACAGCAGCATCTGAAAGCAAGCGTTTGCCGCACCTGCGTGACATTCCGGCACCAACCGCGTCCCCCACGCCGCGCACGTACGACCAGGCAGATGGCAGGCATGTGGCGAGGTGATCCCTCTGGCAGACGAAACTGGCAAACGAAAACGGGCCGCTCGATTGAGCGGCCCGTCCGGAAACTTTGGCGATGCTGGGCTTATGCAGCCAGAGCGTCCTGTGCCTGCTTCACGATTGCACCGAATGCTTCGGGCTCGTGCACGGCCAGGTCGGCCAGAACCTTACGGTCCACTTCGATACCGGCCAGGTTCAGACCGTTGATGAAGCGGGAGTATGTCAGCGCTTCGTCGTGCGCACGGACAGCAGCGTTGATACGCTGGATCCACAGCGCGCGGAAATTGCGCTTACGGTTCTTACGGTCACGGGTTGCGTACTGGTTCGCCTTGTCGACGGCCTGACGGGCAACCTTGAAGGTGTTCTTGCGGCGGCCGTAGTAACCTTTAGCTGCCTTGATGACCTTCTTGTGACGGGCGTGAGTTGTGGTACCACCTTTTACGCGGGACATATCTCAGATCTCCTCTTAGCGGTCGTAGGGCATGAAGCCCTTGACGATCTTTGCGTCCGGTGCGGACAGGGTGGTGGTGCCGCGAGCGTCGCGGATGAACTTCTTGTGACGCTTGATCATGCCGTGGCGCTTGCCGGCCTGACCTGCGAGAACCTTACCGGTCGCGGTCACTTTGAAGCGCTTCTTGGCGCTCGACTTTGTCTTCATTTTGGGCATTTCCGTCTCCTTCAATGCGGGTTCGGTGTATGCGCGACTCGGCATGCCACATCGGGCCGGCCACGCGAACAGGGCTGCCGTTTACGCAAGCCCGCCACCAAGGGCAAGCAGATTCTGTCCGGAAATACCGCAAGACGCCCTGTTTCGGGCTGTCATCTTGCGAATGGCAGGTCCAATTCAGGTAAACCGCCCAATAACCCTGAAAATGGCTTGGGGGATATCATCCAGCTGATAGCCGCCAGGCTTGGCACTAAACGCATAAATCACAAGCCCAAGGGCAAGCAAAAGAAAAACCGCCGACACCCGTGGGGTGCGGCGGTCACTTGCTGCAGAGACAAGAGAGGGGATCGCAAGAAACCCGAGCACAAGTCCAAGAACCAATGCCAGATCCGTATCCATCACCTGCCCCCTTTCATCAGAAAGCCTTGGGGCAGCTTACTCCGGATCGGTGCTGTAGATCAAACGTTCGTCACAGGGAGCCACCCGCAGAATGTTGGTGGTTCCGGGTACGTTGAACGGCACGCCCGCAGTCACGACGATCTGGTCCGTCTCACCGGCAAAGCCACCGGAACGGGCGGCGCGGGCCGCACCGACAACAGCCCCCTTGAAGCGATCCTGATCGGTGGTCACGACACAGTTGCACCCCCAGCTCAGAGCGAGACGCCGAGCAGTACGCGCCAGCGGAGTGAGCGCAATGATCGGCACACCAGGACGTTCGCGCGCGGTCAAAAGCGCAGTGGTGCCGCTTTGGGTGTAGCAGCAAATCGCCTTGATCTCGGTCTTTTCAGCGATCTCGCGAGCAGCCGCCACAATGGCATCGGCAACCGTATCCCCTTTGGCAGAACGCGATGCTGCGATGATCTGCACGTAGGTCGGATCGACCTCAACCTCGGTCGCAACATTGTCCATCGTCTGGACCGCTTCGATCGGGTATTGGCCCGCTGCAGATTCCGCCGACAGCATGATGGCGTCCGCACCTTCATAGATCGCAGTCGCCACATCCGACACTTCCGCGCGGGTCGGCATCGGGCTTTCGATCATGCTTTCCAACATCTGGGTGGCCACGATCACAGGTTTTGCTGCAGCCCGGCAACGACGCACCAGCCGCTTCTGGATTGGTGGAACTGCCGATACGGGCAGCTCGACCCCCAGATCGCCGCGGGCAACCATGATCCCGTCGGATGCGTCCAGGATCTCTTCGAAGTTGTCGACCGCTGCCGGTTTTTCGATCTTGGACAGAACAGCCGCGCGGCCATCCGCCAGGCCACGGGCCTCAAACACGTCTTTGGCGCGCTGCACGAACGACAGCGCCAGCCAGTCGACGCCCAAGCCACAGACAAATTCCAGGTCTTTGCGATCCTTGTCGGACAGCGCGGCGAGCGGCAGGACCACATCGGGGACATTCACGCCCTTGCGGTTGGAAATGGTGCCACCAGTGGTCACAACGCAATTTGCAAAATCCGCACCGCAGGTTTCCACGCGAAGGCGGATCTTGCCGTCGTTGACCAGAAGATGCGCGCCGGGTTCCAGCGCCTCAAAAATCTCAGGATGGGGCAGACAGACGCGGTTCAGATCACCCTCTGCCTTGTCGAGGTCGAGACGGAATTTCGCGCCTTCCACCAGCTCTTCGGACCCGTTGGCAAAAACTCCAACACGCAATTTCGGGCCCTGAAGATCCGCGAGGATTGCAATGGAGCTGTCGAGATCGGCTTCGACCTTGCGGATAATCCGGTGCTTTTCCGCGATTTCCTCATGGCTGCCGTGCGACATGTTCAAGCGGAACACATCGGCGCCTGCCTCGTGCAGGGCACGAATGGTCTCGTATGTCTCCGATGCCGGCCCCAAGGTGGCAACGATCTTAACATTGCGCGTTCTTCTCATGGGGGTCATCCTCTTCGTCGTCAGAAACTGTTATCGCAAACATTTGCTGCGGCGCTTATCGCCTAATTCCCATTTCACCGCAACTCCCCTAAACATTCATCACCAAAACGCGACGGACTGATGACATATTTACCCTTTTTCTTGGAAGGCGCTGAGCGCCCTGCGCGCTGGGTGATCAGCTGCGACCATGCCACCAATTTCGTGCCCCCTTTCGTGAACGGCGGAGATCTGGGCCTGCCGTCAGAGGATATGAACCGTCACATTGCCTATGACATCGGAGCATACGGCGTAGCACGCCATCTGGCGCGGCTGCTGAATGCACCAGTGGTTGCCTCCAATTTCTCGCGACTGGTGATCGACCCCAACCGTGGTGCGGATGATCCGACCCTCCTTATGAAACTGTACGACGGTTCGATCATTCCGGCAAACCGCCACGCCGATGCAGCAGAGCGTGCGGCTCGGATGGAGGCATGTTACACCCCTTACCACACTGCGCTGGCCAGATTGCTGAACCGCCCTGACCCCATATTGGTGTCAGTCCATTCCTTTACGCCGCAGCTGCGTGGTCGTGCGCCGCGCCCGTGGCAAATCGGCATTCTCGCGCCGGAGGGCGAACCCCTGTCGCCCCATATCATCCAAGAGCTGCAACAGGACCGCGACCTCTGCGTCGGGATCAATGAACCCTACACTGGCTATCTGCCGGGTGACAGCATCGACAAACATGCAACCACCAACGGCTATCCAAACACGTTGATCGAGTTGCGCAATGATCTGATCGAAGACGCCCACCAGCAAGAGGCCTGGGCCGAACGATTGGCAGACATCCTGCCGCGCGCACTGGAAAAATCGGGGCTCTAGCCCCACCTCAGATCACAAAGGTCGCAGCAGCCTGCAATCGCGGGGGTGACCGGGGCGGCACAATTGCTGCCAGATGGCCGGCCTGCTAGGCATGGCACAACATTAGTCAGGGAGCCGAACACATGGACAGCCAGACCCAAATCGAACTCGAAGCCGCCGCTTTTCGCCGCCTGCGCAAGCATCTGATGGAAGACCGCACCGATGTGCAGAACATCGACATGATGAACCTCACAGGCTTTTGCCGGAACTGCCTGTCCCGCTGGTATCAGGAAGCCGCAAACGAACGCGGCATCGACATGGGCAAAGCCGAAGCACGCGAAATCTTTTACGGAATGACCATGGACGAGTGGAAGGCGAATTATCAGACCGAGGCCTCCGCCGAGAAACAAGCCGCTTTCCAGGTCGCCTTTGAGGAAAACGTGGGCAAGCAAAACGGCTGACCAGTAGCCCCACAAAAAACAGAGGCGCCAGTCTGAGGATCAGACGGCGCCTTTCTTGTCCGCGTCAGGTTAGCAGATTTCATTGCGCAAAGCGCGCAGCTCCAGCCTGCCCCTGTTGCGTTCAGATTACCCCAATCTCGGCCAGCGCCTGCGAGAGTTCTGGTGGCAGTGGCTTTTCGGCCTCTCTTCCCTTTGGCAGATCTGGCGGAGTGTCCTCGACTTTGAGATAGCGCCAGCCCTGAAACGGACGGCGCAGCGCGACCTGAGTGCGGATGATTTCAGGCTCCAGCACAATGGCGCAGCGACGCACACCGTCACCACCGATCACCTCATCAAGACGCAAAATCCGCTGGCGGCACTGAATTTGCCCCTTGATCACCCAATAGATCGACCCACCATTCAAAATCTCGGCCTCACGCTTGGGCCACATGCGTGTCACGTGGCGCGGCAGACCTTCGGGCAGTTGCTTGCGGTACTCCGCCTGCCAGGCCTCCAGCCCTTCAACTGTTTCTGTGCCAACAGAAAGCTTCACGAGGTTGATATACTTATCCACAATGCATCCACAGAGTCGTCCAGATCTTCAACCTCATATTGTAGGTCGAACTAGCCCGACGACAAGGTCTTGTGGTAGAGTGACGAAAAAATTCGATCTCGGCGCGGAAAACGCGTTGAGGATCCGGTCGGCCCTGGTGTAGTCAGGCCGCCACTCAAGACACGAGGGATTCGACAGATGAGCCGTTTTGCCGCCCCGATTGCCGAACAGATCTGGGACATGAAATACCGCTTCAAGCAGGCGGACGGAACCCCCATCGACCAGACGGTCGAGGACAGCTGGCGCCGTATCGCGCGCGATCTGGCACGGGCTGAAAAAGACCAGGACGCCTGGGAAGAGACGTTCTTCAACGCGTTGGAAGACTTCAAATATCTGCCCGCAGGCCGCATCACCGCAGGTGCCGGAACCGCGCGTCAGGTCACGCTGTTCAACTGTTTCGTCATGGGCACAGTGCCGGACAGCATGTCGGGCATCTTCGACATGCTGAAAGAGGCCGCGCTGACCATGCAGCAAGGCGGCGGAATCGGCTATGACTTCTCTACCATCCGCCCGCGTGGCGCAGATGTGAAGGGCGTCGCCGCAGACGCCTCCGGCCCCTTGTCCTTTATGGATGTCTGGGACGCCATGTGCCGCACCATCATGTCCGCAGGCTCCCGCCGCGGTGCGATGATGGCGACAATGCGCTGCGATCACCCCGATATCGAAGCCTTCATCACAGCAAAATCCGATCCGGCCCGCCTGCGCATGTTCAACATGTCTGTTCTGGTCACCGATCCCTTCATGGAAGCCGTGAAGGCGGATGGCTCCTGGGAGCTGATCTTTGACGGCAAGGTCTATCAGACCGTGCAGGCGCGTGACCTGTGGAACAAGATCATGCAGGCGACCTATGATTATGCCGAACCGGGCGTGATCTTTATCGATCGCATCAACAAGGCCAACAACCTGTCCTACGTGGAACAGATCGCAGCCACCAACCCTTGTGGCGAACAGCCCCTGCCCCCGTATGGCGCGTGTCTGCTGGGCTCCATCAACCTGGCGCGTCTGGTCAAGAACCCGTTCGAGAAAGAGTCCGAGCTGGACCCGGAAGGCCTGAAAGAGCTGGTCGCCACCGCCGTGCGGATGATGGACAATGTTGTTGACGTGTCCAAGTTCCCACTCGAAGCCCAAGCGCAGGAAGCGCAGAACAAGCGCCGTATCGGTCTTGGGGTGACGGGTCTGGCGGATGCGCTGCTGATGCTTGGCCTGCGTTATGGTTCGGACGAAGCCGCGCGTCAGACCGAGGAGTGGCTGCACGCGATCGCCCGCGCGGCCTATCTGGCGTCGGTGGAGCTCGCCAAGGAAAAAGGGGCGTTCCCATTGTTTGATGCCGAAGCCTATCTGGCGTCCGGCAACATGATGAACATGGACGAGGACGTGCGCGACGCCATCCGCGAACACGGGATCCGCAACGCGCTGCTGACCTCCATCGCACCCACCGGCACGATTTCCCTGTATGCAGGCAACGTGTCGTCCGGCATCGAACCGGTCTTTGCCTACGCCTACACCCGCAAGGTCCTGCAAAAAGACGGCAGCCGCACCGAGGAAGAAGTCGTCGACTACGCAGTGCAGATGTACCGCGAGAAATTCGGCGCGGATGCTGAGCTGCCCGACTACTTCGTGAACGCGCAAACGCTGACCCCGGCAGAGCATGTCAAAATGCAGGCAGCCGCACAGAAATGGATCGACTCGTCGATCTCCAAGACCATCAACTGCCCCGAAGACATTTCCTTTGACAGCTTCAAGGATGTCTACATGCAGGCCTGGGATCTTGGCTGCAAGGGCTGCACCACCTACCGCCCGAACGACGTGACCGGATCTGTCCTTTCCGTGAGCGAAAGCGCGGACACTGCACCTGGTGAAACCGCCGATGCCCCGCATGAGGCAGATGTGAGCGAAACCGGTGCGGCCGAGGTCGTGTACATGTCAGAGCCGCTGGATCGTCCCCAGTCGCTGGAAGGTCATACCTACAAACTGAAATGGCCCGACAGCGAACACGCGATTTACCTCACCATCAACGACATCATCATCAATGGTCATCGTCGTCCCTTCGAGGTGTTCATCAACTCCAAGAACATGGAGCACTACGCTTGGACGCTGGCCCTCACACGGATGATTTCCGCCGTGTTCCGCCGCGGTGGCGATGTCTCCTTCGTGGTCGAAGAGCTGAAGGCGGTCTTTGATCCCCGTGGTGGTGCTTGGGTGCAGGGTAAATACATCCCGTCTATCCTGGCCGCGATTGGTGGCGTGATCGAAACCCACATGGTGGCGACGGGCTTCCTTGAAGGCGAAGGCATGGGGCTGAAATCGGACCCGAAAGCAGCCGTTGTCTCCCTGAACACACCGCGCGGCAAACCCTGCCCGAGCTGTGGTCAGTTCGACATGCAAATGGTCGAAGGCTGCATGACCTGCCGCAGCTGCGGCCACTCCAAATGCGGCTGATCCTTCGGGACAATCAGGTGCACAAGACACGAAAGGCCGGGCAAATTGCCCGGCCTTTTTGGTAGTGACATTAAGGTGCCGACTGACCGGCCATGCCCAGTTCAGAGAAGGGCGCGGACCTTTTCCAGCAAGGCGGCATTGACGGCAACCCCGTCGCGGGCGGCGCGAATGCGGGCCTGGTGGCGGCCGTCACCGGGCAGACGCGCCCCATCCTGATCCCGGAAAGACGCGATCAGCTCGCTCAGCTTTTCCTGAAACAGCCCTCCCGCGGTCGCCTGCGGGTCTATCGCAATAAAGAACTGGCCAGTCTTCGGTGGCCCGCCTGCGGTTCCGGAGAATGGGCTGGCAACCGCGCCAAGCGTGGCACCCGTCATGGCCGCAGCCATCAGTTCAACCGTAAGCGCGATGCCAACACCCTTGTAGCCGCCAGAGGGCACCATGGAGCCCTTGAGCCCGGCCTCGGGGTCGGTTGTTGGCTGGCCCTCTGCATCCAGAACCCAACCTTCGGGCACGGGATTGCCTTCGCGGGCGTGTTTCATCACCTCGCTTTTGGCGATGGTGCTGGCGGATTGGTCGATCAGCAGCGCCGCGTTGCCCTCTGCATCGGGAGCGGCAATCGAGAACGGGTTGGTCCCCACGACCGGTTTCGCCCCGCCAGAGGGGGCAATGGAGGCAGGCGCATTGGTGAACCCGATCCCCAGCAATCCTGCCTGTGCCAGTCTCTGGGTGTGAACCCCCAGAACACCGCAGTTATAAGAGTTGTTGATCGCCAGAACCGCCACGCCCATTTCGCGTGCAAGCGGGATCAGTTTTTCAAAACCCGCATCAATCGAGCTGTGGGCAAAGCCTGTGCCACCATCAACGGTGACCACTGCCGGGCGCGGGGTATCCAGTTTTGGCACGGCCTGGCCATCGACCTTGCCGCATTCCACATGCTGGGCGTAGATCGGGATATAGGCGAGACCGTGGGATGCAACGCCGTCCGCTTCTGTCATCGCCGTCGCAACGGCAAGAGGGCGGGCGTTGGCCTCGGATGTGCCTGCGTTCACCAGCGCACGGAAAGCGAGATCTTCGATCTCGGTGAGGGTCAGCGTTTCGGTCGCGGTCATATCAGTCTTTCTGTTTGATGCGATAGGAAGGGGCAGCTCGGGCCAAAGCGCCCTGGCCTGCCCCGGCTCAGTCGTTGTCGCTTACACCTGCACCGGCGCCTTTGAGGCGGCTTTCTTCCGTCGCCGGAGCAAAGGTGCGGTGGGCAAATTTCTCAAGCTGCGACCAGCTGTCTTCACAGACCTCGGCGCGCAAAAGCGGTTCCTGCTGGCCCGTCATCTCGGCAGGTGCGGAAAACACCAGCGTCGGAGCCTGACGCAGGCGCAGGGCCTCCGGACTGGCCTGAACGCAGAGCCGCTTGCCGTCTGTGGCCAGGCGCGCGCCCTCCCACTCGGCAGCGACCGGCAAACCCAGGCGCAGGGCCGCACCACCCATGAACGGAACCGCAAGCAATGGCAGGCTCACGTTCTCCATCGTGATCTTGCCACGCTCAAGGAGCCGTGCCGCGCAATCGCTGAGAGAGGCGCCCGCAATCAGCGGGCTCATCCGGCGGGCCGGCGCATGCCAGACCTCCGCCCGCAGTGACACCGGAGAGACATCAATGGCGGGAATTCGATCATTCAGGTTCAGCAGCTCAGCCAGAAGCTCGGTGCCGGGAAAGCCAAAGGAGGACAGCCAGCGTGTGCCTTTGGCCGCCTCTTCTGCCAGCCCCCAAGACAGGCCCGCACCGCGCGCTGCCCGTTTGCTCATGGCTTCGATTTCATTCAGCGAATGGCTCACGCGGCGGTCTCCTGCAGATTGGGAAAGACCCAGAATTCAGCGTTCTCAGAGGTCAGTTCAAAAGGAAGGGGGGCGTTGCCATACATGCAGATCCGAACCCAGCGGTCAGACCGGGGGTCAAATTGTGTTGCCCCGAAAAAGGACAGTTTGCAGCGCAACATGTCGATGGGCAGCACCCGGTCCGAAATGGTGTTGTCGCGGATTTCGGCGTAGGGCGCGCGCCCGACAATCTGGGCCCGCCGCAGGACGTGGCGGTGTTCGGGATGGCGCAGCAGAAACTCTGCCACTTGCGCCTCGTCCGGCCAATGGGCGAGCGCCCGGTAGAGCATCGCCGCATCCCGCCCCGGTGCGAGGGGTTGTTCGTATTCCTCGATCGGCTCTTCGAACCGTTCACCCAGACGCGGTTCCAGCTTTTCTTCGGAAACATACCAGGCTCGTGCCTTGTTTTGCGGGGCCTGCCAGTCCGTTTCGATGGCCCAGGAATAAATCTCGTGCAAAAGCCCGCGCAGATCACCGATGGTCATGGCCCCGGAAATCCGGAAGGTTGCGGTGTTATCGGCGGACATTTCTTCGGCATAACCATCGACCAATGCGCCGTAGGGCTCCAGCATCAGCGAGGCGATCCATTCCTGGCCTTCAACTGTCAGCGCGTCTTCGGCCCAGCGATACAGGCCATCCCATGGGTTCATCCCGGTCAGGGCATGGGCCTCGAGGTAGTGGTCGGTTTTCGCGACATCACTGCGCAATCCCGCCAGTTTTTCGATCTGGATGGGATGGTCGGAGTGCCATTTGGCAATGGTGATTTTGCTGCGTTCGACCAACCCGCGAAACAGGCTGACATCCTCGGGGCTTGCCTCGGCGATGTTGCGCACGGTCTGGATCGCCCGTTCCCGCGCGGCAACCCAGTTGTTGAACAGAACGGGATGGTTCAACAGAAATGGCGCCATGCCAAGACCGGTGGAATTGCCGATCCCCATGGATCTTGCGATCTCGATATCCAGTTTGGCGGCGGTGGTGCCTGTGGCCGCTGCCCGGCAGTTGGCCATATGCTGAACCAGATCCATCACAAACCACCGGGTCAGATAGACAGACAGCATTTCAACCTGGAAAGGCGCGCGAAATTCGGGGCGGTCGGCAATCATCTCGCGGTCAGCTGCGCCCAGCTTGCCAGATCCATAGACCGCCGTCGTCCGCATCAGATAACCCACCGCATCGATCTGCGCGCGATCGGGTTGCACCCCCGATGCCAGGGCCGTGACCACATGCTCCCACAGACGAACCGACCGGTTCGCCCGCGACACGGACAGTTCGCTTCCGCTCACACGGCCTGCTTCCTGCACAGGGATATTGCGGGACAGACGGTCGATATCTTCAGCGGTCGGCACGCCATCAAACAGAGTGAAGGTTGCATCCCATGCCTCCGCGATCACCCGGTCGGATCGTTTTTCAGGCGGAAGATCATGGGCAAATGCAATCAGGGAATAAGACCGCTCAGGCCCATGCGCGGTATAGACGGCGTGGCCCTGCCCTGTCTCATCAATTTCAAACGCGGTCTGTTCAAATCGCCACTGCTCGCGCGCCAGACGGCGCGTCAGCACCCGCATGAAAGACAAACGCGACTGATGCATAGAGCCAAGACGCGCCAGGCGCATGACGGTATTAGGGTCGCGGCATAGGATCTCGTTCATTCAAGTTTGCCCTTGCTGTCTAGACGTTTCACGATGACCCGCCGACCTGTGCCAGCCGGTCATCGCAGACGATACGCCGGGTGCAGAGACACCCGGCACATTGCTCAGCTTTCTTTGCCTTTCGCCAAGGTGATGCGCAGCGCATCCCAAAGCGACGGCAGCAGGATCAACGACACTGGCACGGCGGTTACGACGATGAAGCTCTGCAATTTCGATACGCCGCCCGATCCGACAGAGATCAAAATCACGGCCATCACACCCATCGCCACGCCCCAGAACACCCGCACAGCGGTGCTTGGGCTGTCGCCTTCGCTCATGGTAGCGGAAATCACGTAACTCATCGAATCCCCGGTCGTGGCCACAAAGATCGTGGTCAGGATGAGGAACAAGATCGAAATCACAAATCCCATCGGCAGGTTCCCGGTGATCGCAAGCAGGGCCGCAGGCAGGTTGAAGCCTTCAAACGCTGCCGAAATGGTACCGGGCTCGGCCAGTTCCATGGCAATGCCGGTCCCTCCGATGATGGTGAACCAGAAATTGGTCACGATGGGCGCGATGACCGACAGCATGATGACGATCTGACGGATCGACCGCCCCCGCGACACCCGTGCGATGAACATCGCCATCAAAGGGCCGTACCCCATGAACCAGCCCCAGAAGAACACGGTCCACCAGCCCAGCCACCCCGGCTCGCCGAACAGACCGGCATCGCCACGGTAAAGCGCCATTTCAAAGAAGCTGCCCAGATAGGCGCCAAACCCGGAGAAGAAGGTGCCAAAGATAAAGCCGGTCGGCCCAGCCAGCAGAACGAACATCAAAAGCGCTGCGGCCAGGATCACGTTGATCTTGGACAACAGCTGAATACCACGGGACAGACCCGTCATGGCCGATATGGTGTAGATCGCCACGAGCCCCGCGATGACCACTGCCTGGGTTGCAAAAACATCCGGAAGTCCGAAGAGGTCCGACAATCCATAACTCACCTGCAGCCCCAGGAAACCGATGGGGCCAACGGTGCCGGCGACCACTGCGATGATGGACGACGCATCTGCCAGCACACCAATCGGGCCATTGATCGCCTTGTCGCCAAACACCGGATACAGAAGGGTCCGCGGGGCCAGTGGAAGACCTTTTTCATAGTGGTAATGCATCAGCATCACGGTCGTCAGCGACCCCAAGATGGCCCAGGCAAGAAAACCCCAGTGCATGAAGCTCTGCGCGATTGCGGGCGTGACTGCGGCCTCGCTGCCGCCTTGTGCAGCAAACAAGGGCGGAGAATAAAGAAAATGGGCGATCGGCTCCCCCGCGGCCCAGAACACCCCGCCCCCAGCAAGCAAGGTGCACATGATCATGGAACCCCACTGAAAGGTGGAAAACTCAGGTGCGCTGAGCCCGCCAAGAATGGCGCGGCCACCGGGCAGGACGCAAAGAACAAGTCCGATCAGAAACGTCGCGAGCAGCAGAACCTGCCAGTACAGGCCAAAGTAGGTCGCAGAGACATTGAAGCCCCAATCGACCATCGCAGACAGACCTTCCAGATCGACCAGAGCCGCGGCGCAGAACAGCGCAATGAAACCACCCGACAACAGGAACAGCGGCGTGTTCAGCCCCCTGCCCTTGCTGCTGTGTTGTGTGTTGATAGATGTCTCAGACATCTGAACCTCCCCATTTGGCCGGATCATTCTGTCACCGGCCCCGTTGTGTGCTGTCGCCCCAGATCAGGTCTCGGGGCCGAAATTCTCCGCAAAGAAGCGATACCAGTTGTCCCCCATGACACCGGCCACTTCGTCTTCATTCATCCCCACAGCCCGCAGGCCGTTCTGGATGTTGTCGAAATCACGATTGTCCCTGAACCAGCTGGGCATCTCCGGGAAACCCGGCGCGGCGGCTGATCCTTCGCCGTAGTCGATGTCCTTGGTCCAGCGACCGACGCGCATCCATTCAACGATGCTGTCGGGCTGATCCTGGCAAAGGTCAGTGCCGATCCCGAGGTGCTCCACCCCGTATTTGTCGGCAGTGCATGCGATCATCTCGCAGAAACTTTGCAGGGTGCAGTCGGACTTGTCCTTGAGGTGGTGGGGATAGACCGAAAAGCCCAGCATGCCGCCATGGCCGGTCACTGCGCGGATCACATCATCCTTCTTGTTGCGCAGCGCGGGCGACCATTCGTGCGGATTGGCATGGGTGATGGCGATCGGGCGGGTGGACATCTCCGCCGCCTCAATGGTGGAGCGGTCGGCGGAATGGCTCATGTCCACGACCAGGCCGACCCTGTTCATCTCCTTGATCACCTGCTTGCCCATGCGGGTCAGCCCCATGTCCTCAGCCTCGTAACAGCCGGTCGCCAGCAGCGACTGGTTATTGTAGGTGAGCTGCATGAAACGGGCGCCGAGCGTGTGCAGGATCTCGACCAAACCGATGTCGTCCTCTATCGGCGAGGGGTTCTGAAAGCCGAGGAATACCGCGGTGCACCCGGTTTCGCGAGCCTTGTCGATGTCGCTAGCCCACTGTCCCTTCATGATCAGGTCCGGGTACTGCTCGAACCAGCGGTTCCACTTTTCGAAGTTCAGAACCGTCTCGCGGAAGGTCTCGTGATAGGCAATGGTGACATGGATCGCGTCCACCCCCCCCCTCGCGCAGCTGGCGAAAGATCTTTTCCGACCAGTTGGCATATTGCAGGCAGTCGATACGGTATCCGGTCATTCTATCCCTCCAATTACGCGGGATGGGCGCAGCCATCGGCGCACGCGCCGATAGCAACCAAGTTCATGCCCTTGCATCAGAACGGCTTACCGGCGCTGATGTAGGCGGTCTTGACGGTGGTGTAGAACTCCGCCGCTGCCTTGCCCTGCTCGCGCGGGCCATAAGAGCTGTCGCCGCGCCCACCGAAGGGCACGTGATAATCCGTGCCAGCGGTCGGCAGGTTCACGGTCACCACACCGGTGCGCGCGTTGCGGCGGAAGTGGGTGGCGCGGGCCAGCGACTGGGTGACGATGCCCGACGTCAGACCAAAGTTGGTGTCGTTGACCACCGCCAGCGCCTCGTCATAGCTGCCGACCTTGATCACGCTGGTCAGCGGCGCAAACATTTCCTCGCGGTTGATGCGCATATCGTTGGTGGTGTTGAGGAACACGCCGGGGGACATGTAGAAACCCTCGTGCGGCATCTCCAGACGCTGGCCACCGCAGGCCAGTTCGGCGCCCTCGGTCTTGCCGAGGTCCACATAGGCCAGGTTTTCGTTCAGCTGCTGCTCGCTCACCACCGGGCCCATCTGCACGCCCGCTTCCAGCGCGTGGCCCACTTTCATGGCCTGTGCGCCTGCCACCAGTTTCTCAACAAAGGCATCGTGCACAGCCGCGTGGACCACAAGCCGGGAGGACGCGGTACATTTCTGCCCGGTCCCGCCAAAGGCACCGCCCAGCGCCAGGGAGACGGCCAGATCCAGGTCAGCGTCATCCATCACTGCCAGCGCGTTCTTCGATCCCATCTCCATCTGCACCTTGGTCAGGTTCTGGATGGCAGCAGCGGCAATCCCTTTGCCCACCGGCACCGAGCCCGTGAAGGAAATGGCGTTCACCTTGGGGCTTTCCACCAGACGCTGGCCGATCGAACGGCCGGAGCCCATCACCAGCGAGAACAGACCCTTGGGGATGTCCTGACGCGCGATGATTTCGGTCAGGGCAACAGCCGATGCAGGAGTGATGTTGGCAGGCTTCCACACCACGGCATTTCCGTAGCAGAGCGCCGGTGCGATTTTCCACGAAGCCGTTGCGGTCGGGAAGTTCCAGGGCGAGATGATTGCTACCACGCCCACCGCCTCGCGGCGCACGTCCACTTCGATGTCCGGGCGCACGGAGTCGGCGTTTTCACCGATCTGGCGCAGGCACTCGGCAGCGTAATAGGTAAAGAACTGGCCGGCGCGGTAAACTTCGCCCTTGCCCTCGGCCAGCGGCTTGCCTTCTTCGCGCGACAACAGCGTGCCCAGTTCTTCGGCCCGCGCCATCAGCTCATTGCCGATGTTCATCAGAACCGCCTGTTTGCGTTCCAGCCCGTAAGCAGCCCATTCGCGTTGCGCCACCTGCGCCTGATCCAACGTCGCCTCCAGCTGATCGGCGCTGGCTTGGGCGAACATGCCAACCAGATCGCTCAGATCCGACGGGTTGCGGTTTTCGATTTCGCTCTCGCCCGCCAGCCATTCGCCGGCAATCAGGTTTTTCTGGAGATCGGTCATGGATGCATCGCCTCTGACAAATTTGAGTTGCCACGGGTATGGACACTGACCCACCATTCAATCAAACTAAAATTACTTAACCCAACTTCAAGCAAACTGAAGCAAAGAGCGTGACCATCAAAATCGAACTCCTGAGAGGCTTTGCTGTCGTGGCACGCAGCGGAAACCTCAGCGATGCGGCTGACATTCTCGGGCGCACCCCGTCGGCCGTCTCCATGATGCTGAAGCAGTTGGAAACCCACCTCGGGGAGCCGCTGTTTGAAACCGACCGCAAGAACAAACTTACGGCGCTTGGCGCATATGTTCTGGAGCAGGCCGAACGCGAGTTGCAGCAGTTCGACAATATGGTCAAAGCAATCGAAGGCTACGCAAATGCCACCCATGGACATGTGCGTATTGCCACTGTCCCGTCCGTAGCCGGGTCCATCATGCCCGTGGTGTTTTCAAAGTACATCAAGGACTTCAGCAAGATGGACATCGAGTTGCGGGATATGGATTCCAACTCCATTCTGCATGAATTGTCCCGGAACCGTATCGACATTGGCATCGCGACCATGGGGGAAAACAGCGCGGGACTACACAGCCAGCATCTGCTGTCAGATGCCTTCGGTGTTATCTGTCACCCCTCTCATCCCCTTGCGCAGAACCGCGGGCCTGTCGACTGGCAGGCCCTGACGGGAGAGAGACTGATAGCAAACAGTCTCTCTGCGGGTATCGATGTGCCTGCCTGTAAAACACTACATGCAAATGCCCTGCTGACCGCACAGAACCTGACCTCCATCATGGCGATGGTACATGCCGAAATCGGAATCACGATTCTGCCGGAAATGGCTGCGCGGGCGGCAAATGCGACCGGGCTGATCTTTCGCCCATTGGCCGATTCGCTGGCAAAGCGGCAGATTCACATGCTCCGGAAAAGAGAGGCCGCCCTCTCCCCCGCCGCGCGGCTGGTCGAACAACACATTCTCGCCTGTACTGCAGACATGATCCAAGGACCAACGGCATGACCGATGCCCCTGCCCCCATTTCCCTCGCCATCCTGATCTTTCCCGGATTTCCGATGGCCTGTCTGACCTCCTGCATTGAACCGCTGCGGGCGGCGAATGAAATCTCCGGACAGGAAGCGTTTCGCTGGACCGTCGTCGCCGAAACAGAGGAGCCGGTGGCCTCTTCTGCCGGGGTGACCTTTGCGCCGGACGCAAAATTGTCCGATCTGCAACCGCACGACTATCTTCTGTTCACCGCAGGCCCGAACGCCCAGTTTGCACATCCCTCGCGGGCCAATGCAGCCCTGCAACGGCTGATGCGCAACAGAACCCGGCTTGGGGCCTTCAGCGGAGGCGTGTTCCCGCTTGCGCGGACCAAAATGGTCGACACCAATCCACTGTCTGTCCATTGGTGCTATGAAGCCGCCTTCGAGGCGGAATTCCCCGAATTGGATGCACGCAGCACCGTTATCTGCGATGAAGGCGACTTTCTGACGATCTCTGGCGCATCAGCCGTTTTTGACCACATGCTGACCTTGATCGAAACCCATCTGGACGGCAGCGTTATGGCAGAGGTCGCCTGCTGGTTCCAACACCCCTACGTGCGCAGCGCCACCTCGGCTCAGAAAACCCCGGCCTTCTCCACGGCCAAGAGCATGGATCTGATGCCCAAAAAGGTCGCTCAGGCCATCGAGCATTTCGCCGAACATATCGAAAGCCCAATCCAGATCAGTGATGTCGCGGATGCCATCGGTGTCTCACCACGCTCGCTGGAGCGCAGCTTCAAGGAAGCCACAGGGCAAAGCCCGCTGAAGTACTATCGCATGATGCGCATGAACCAAGCCCGCCAGCTGGTGCTTTATTCCAGCACCTCGGTGACGGAAATCGCCTATATGGTCGGCTATGGCACGCCCGGTGCCTTTTTGCGGATCTACCGCGAAACGTTCGGCGTGACGCCGATCAACGACCGGCGCGCCAAGAACTCTCTTCGTGTCAAAAGCGGCGACGCTCTGCCCGCGGGCTGACGCGGGCGCGCCATTCTCAGCCGACGGAGCGCGCTGCCGTCACAAGGGCATGATGGAGCGATGCCGCAGAAGAGCGCGGCCCGAGAACCACCATCTGGTCCTCAGCCGTCCGCCACAGAAAAACGCCCAGATGCTCCACCGTGCTGCGACAGGCGCTGCCAGGGGCCATTGCGCGCACATCAGCCTTGGTCAGGCGCTCAAACAGATCACACAGCTTGGTCCCGGTGACATCAAAGCGGCACCATGCGTCCGTCTGTTCCACCACCGAGGCCCTATCACCGAGCGTCGCCTTCAGTTGCTGCGCCAGCAGCTCGTGCGTTTCGTGCGGAGCCGCGCACATCCACTGAGACGGGCTGATCCAGAACGCAGCCAGTTCCCCCGCCTGCGCCGCCTTGCCAGCAACCGGCAAATCCAGACCGTGGTTCTGCGCCATTGCCGAGATCACGGCCGCCTCCTGCCCGTTTCGCGCCGCCACTGACGCAAACGCCGTCTCGACGGTCTCGGCGATTTCAAACTGCCCAATCCGGTCAACACGTGGCGTGTGAGACCCAAGCGGGGTCAGTGGTTTCAGTTTATGCACGGAGCTTCTCCCCTTCCGGGTCCACAAAATGGGCGCTGACAATCTCGACCAGCATTTCCTGTTTCTCCAACGGGTTGACCAGACGCAGCTGCTCTCCCAGGCGATTTGCCCCGCCTTTGACGAACCCAAGACCAATGGCCGTCCCAAGGGTGGGCGAATAGGCAGCAGAGGTCACATATCCCTGATCATGCGCCGCATCGACAGGGCCAGACGCAGCCATCAGATGACCCCCGGCAGGGAGGCTCTGTGCTGGGGTCACGGGCTTTAGGCCGACCAAGCGCAGGGCATCATCGGTGTTCATGCCCTCTCGGCGGCTCAGCACGTTGCCGATGCAATCCTTCTTGCCAGATACCATCCGCCCCAGGCCAAGGTTCAGCGCGGTGGTCGTTCCGTTTAGCTCATTGCCCGCGGCATGTCCTTTTTCGATCCGCATGACCCCCAGCGCCTCGGTCCCGTAGGGGGTGACGTCAAACGCCTCGCCTGCGGCCATCATTTCCCGCATGAGCGCATCGCCATACCGGGTCGGCACCGCGATTTCATAGGCCAGCTCACCAGAGAACGAGATCCGGAACAGCCGCGCCCGGCAGCCCCCGCAAACAGTGATTTCACCGCAGGCCATAAAGGGAAAGGCGTCATTTGAGATATCAAACTCAGGATCAACGATCTTTTGCAGGAGTTTGCGCGCATTCGGCCCTGCAACCGCGTATTGCGCCCAGGCTTCGGTGGTTGAAATCAGCTGAACATCCATGTCCGGACACAGACACTGGCGGACGAATTCCATGTTCCGATAGACCAAAACGGCGTTGGCCGTGGTTGTGGTCACAACAAAATGGTCCTCAGCCAGGCGCGCGGCCGTGCCGTCGTCATAGGCAACACCGTCTTCGCGCAGCATCAGACCATAGCGCACCTTGCCAACTGGCAGCTTTGCAAAGCCATTGGCGTACATCATGTTCAAAAAGGCTGCCGCATCCGCCCCCTGCACATCGATTTTACCCAGCGTAGTGACGTCACAGATCCCGACAGAGCGACGGGTCTGCTGCACCTCGCGATCCACAGACTGGCGCCAATGGGTTTCACCCGGTTTGGGAAACCACTGCGCCCGCAGCCAGTTGCCAACCTCGACAAAAACGGCGCCCTGTTCCTCCGCCCAGGCGTGGCTCGGCGTCAGGCGGGTCGGATGGAAATCCTTGCCCACTGCGCGCCCTGCAAGCGCCCCCATGGCCACCGGCGTATAGGGCGGACGAAAGATCGTGGTTCCCGTCTGCGGAATGGACTTGCCGGTCAGCTCTGCCATCACCGCGAGGGCGCCGACATTGGACGTCTTACCCTGATCGGTCGCCATCCCAAGCGTGGTATAGCGCTTTAGATGCTCAACCGCGGTAAAGTTCTCCTGGTGGGCCAGCTTGACGTCCTTGACGGTGACGTCGTTCTGAAAGTCGAGCCAAGCGCGCTTGGCGCTCTGCACGTGCCAGAAGGGCGTTAGAGACACGGGCGCGTCCTCCGCCTGTGGCAGCTCTGGCGCAGGCACTGTGAACCCCAGATCTGCCAGCGCCTCCCCTGCCTGCTCTGCCCCGCTGCGCAGGGCGGCGTCGGTGGACATGGCCCCCATCGCGGCCCCTGCAACATGCTGGCCAACTGGCAAGTCCTGTCCGGGGACAAAGGCATGGAGATCGCCATCCCAAACCGGTCGCCCCCGCTGATGGCAGGTCAGGCCAAGGTTCGGGTTCCATCCGCCAGACATGGCCAGCGCACCACAGGGGATGATCCGGGTTTGACCATTGGCCATCCGCACCGTGACAGAGCGGAGCCCCAACCGCCCGGCGGTTTCCACGATCTGTGCACCCGCAAGGAGCTCAATTCCGGGGATTTCAGGGGCATCTGGGCGTACGTCTACCACTGCAGGCACATCCACACCTTTGGCCTGCAGGTCACGCGCGGTTTGATGCGCATCGTCATTGTTGGCAAAAATCACCACCGAAGACGCAGGTGTCGCAGCCCAGCGGTTGGCAAAAGAGCGCACCGCCCCAGCCAGCATGATCCCCGGTCGGTCGTTGTTTTCAAACGCGATGGGCCGCTCAATTGCCCCTGTCGCGATGATCGCCCGCTTGGAGTAAATCCGCCAGAGCGTCTGGCGGGGCTTGCCCGCATCAGGCGCTGCGAAATGATCCGCGTTGCGTTCGACCGCGCCGTAAATCCCATGGTCATATGCCCCAAACACCGTCGTGCGCGGCAGAATGCGGACATTGCCCATCGCTGCAAGCTCTGCCTGGACCTGCCCCGCCCAATCTGCGCCCGCAATGTTCGCCAATGGCTGTGCTTCGCTCAGCAGGCGACCACCCAGCAAAAAATCTTCATCTGCCAGGATCACCCGCGCACCCGCCCGGCCCGCCGTCAGCGCCGCCGCCAGCCCCGCCGGCCCAGCCCCGACCACCAAAAGATCACAGTGCAAAAACCCTTTGTCATAGGCATCCGGATCGGCGTCTCCTGTCAGGCGACCCAGCCCTGCTGCCTTGCGAATAATGGGTTCATACAGTTTCTCCCAAAATGCCTTGGGCCACATGAACGTCTTGTAATAGAACCCGGCGGTCAGGAAATTGGCGAACCGATCATTGATCGCCATCATATCGCGTTCCAGCGAGGGCCAGCGGTTCTGCGACCGCGCGTCCAACCCGTCATAAAGCTCTGCGACCGTGGCACGGGTGTTGGGTTCCTGCCTGCCGCCGGTGCGCAATTCAACCAACGCGTTTGGCTCTTCGCTGCCCGCGCTCAGCAAGCCGCGCGGCCGGTGATATTTGAACGATCGCCCCATCAGGCGCACGCCATTCGCCATCAGCGCCGAGGCCAAGGTATCACCACTGCAGCCCTGATAGCTCTGCCCGTCAAAGCGAAATGACAGCGGCTGGCCACGATCTACCAGACCTCCGCTCAGCCGGTTCACCTGCTGCGTTGATACCGCGCTCATTGCGAGGGCTCCTGGACAAGGTTGGCCGCCTTTTGCGCAAGGGCAACATCCCGGGCCAGCTCGACCTTGAGGATCTCATGGGTGACAGTGTTGCGGGTCACGACCAGCCAGGAGCGATCCCCCTGTTCATGGAACCAAAGTTCACGATGCTCACCAGCCGGATTTTCGCGAAGATACAGATAGTCGTGGAACTGCTGCAGCGCGGTCTCAGACAGCCAGTACGGGCGGTTCATCAGCCCCGCATCGCCGAGATAGGTGAACTCCTGCGCATCGCGCGGCCCCAATAGCGGATGGTTGATAATCATCTCGTCTTGTCCTTAGTGCAGGTTGGGTTGGGCGCCCTGGCCCTTTTCGTCGATCA
>Ga0160419_100018_pt1 | contig 97733 bp, 97 predicted proteins | sample CelAP2metagpilot_2_FD_108196 | JGI IMG/M metagenome (GOLD analysis project Ga0160419, IMG submission 108196) | Phycosphere-associated microbial communities from Cellana algal ponds in Kailua-Kona, Hawaii, USA - Cellana AP2-4-25 metagenome pilot ...
CATTGCCCTTCTCGACTTGCCGAAAATCACCGCCCGGGCGGATATGCTGCGCCGTCACATCAGGGTAAATGCGGCGCTTCGCGCCTGTCTCATGGATGCGGGCCATGCAGACGTTCTGCTGCAACAGATCCGGGAAGAACAAAGTGACCCCACCGCCGGGACCGCAAGCTCCTTGCCTGAAAGCGGGGCGCGTCACGCCATCGGTTCCGATCTGCCGCTCAACCAGCAAGAGCTGTCATTGCAACTCCAGCGCACTGCTGAGACCTGCAAGAACACGCATAACGAAGCCGCGCTGCATCAACGCAAACTGTTGAATGCGCTTGAAGATTTACGGGCCAAATCGCGTCGTCTTGCGCTGCGCGCGGCCACTCCGCCAACCGGGGACGAGGATGTGCGCAGTCAGAGGCTCCGGTTGATTTCGCTCGCGCTGGATCGGGAGCAGACCAGCAAATCCATCGCCCAAATGGAACTGCAGCTGAGCGCATTGGCGACAGAACAGACGCGCGCCAACCTGCGGCGTGTCCAGCAACTGGAACAGGATGCACAGCGCCAGATTGGTGAGCTGGAAATCCTGATGTCCTACGCCGCAACGCCCCGGCTTTATGCGCCGCAATCGGGGACCATCCTGCGCACCCGTCCCCTGCCTGAAAGCGGCACCTTTCAGCAGGATGTCGTCTTTGCCACCTTGCAGCTAGGCGCCAGCGATCTGCATCGCGCGGTGTTTACCGCGTCAGAGGATGCCCTGCCCTATTTGAAACCCGGCGATCCCATCACCATCACGCTGAGCGGGATTGGCCTGCACTCACAATTGCTGGACGGTGAAATTCGCACGCTGCGCCCCTTTGCCGACGCCGGAGACGGGACACCTGCCCAGCATCTTGTCGATGTCAGCCTCAGCGCTGAAAGCGAGGCTTTTCTCGCCTCCAAAAGCGCAGAAACAGCCTATGCCGGGGCGACAAGCAGTGCCCACATCACCGTCACCCTGCCAGAACGCCCCTTGGTTCAGGCGTTGTGGCGCAGCCTTGAACAGGTCAGCCAAACGACCGGGATCTGGTGACAGGCCAGAACCTATGCACCCGCCAGCTGATCCCCTGAGATCACGAGAGTGCGGTGGGTGAGCGGGGATTTGGAAACCCAGCAGGACCGGGAAGAGGATCGAGCGCGCCTGCAGGTCACGGCGCTCAGGATTTCGACGGCACCACGCCCGGCGGAAAAGAGACCTGTACCGTCAGCCCCACACCACCGGGGCCGAACATAAGCTGCAGATCGGCCTCATGCAGATCGGCAATCGCCTTGACCATAGCCAACCCCAGGCCTGCGCCTGCGGTGGTTCGGCTGCGGTCCAACCGATAAAGCGGATCCAGCACACGGTCGCGCTCGTCCTCGGGGATACCGGGGCCCGTGTCCGACAGGCTGAGGACGTTGCCGACCACTTTCAGCGTGATCACGGCGCCCTCTCCCGCATGGCGGATGGCGTTTTCGATGAGATTGGCAAGCAGCTGCATCACCAGACTCTGATCGCCTTGGATCGTTGCATCCTCTTCCACCCTAAGCGAGAGATCCTGCCCCGCGTCCTGTGCCACCGCCTCGTAGATGTCATGGGCCTGCACCGCGACCGCCGCAAGAGAGAAGGTGCGAAAGCCATCACGCCGATCATGCCCCTTGAGGCGCGCAATACGCTGAATGGCGGCAAAGATCGCAATGATATTGTCCATCTGCTCGATTGCGGCGGCACTATGGGCCTGCGGATCTTCGGCCTGTTCGCTTTCTTCAAGATGCAGGCGGAGCCGTGTCAGCGGCGTGCGCAGGTCATGCGCGATATTGGCCGAAAAATCAGACATCTGCCGGATCGATGCCGCCAGCTTTTCAGTCGCGCCATCGATGCGGACCGTCAGTTCGTCGATATCATCCCGCACCCGTGCCGGTGCCAGCCGCACGGACAGATCACCATCGGCAATCCGGTCGAACCCGGCACCGATGTGGTTGAGGCGACGCTGCGCGCGCAGCCCGAAAATCAACCCGACCACGATTGCCGGAAGGGACAGCAGGATCACAAAGAACAAGATGACGGTGGTAAGGTCAGAGCCAAACGCAGAGATCCCAGGCGCATAGACGATCAGCACGCCGTCCAGGACCGGCCCCGCATAAATGCGCCAGCCCAAATCGGCCTCGGCTTCGAATTCGACATCAAAGAGCTCCTGCTGCGGCGCGCTCGGCTGGCCGTCGCTGTCGTCCTCCTCCAGCAGCTCAAAAATCCGCTCCAGCGCCTCGTAGGCCTCTGGCTCGAACAGCGCCTCGCCCTCAAGAATATCGAAACCGCGCAGGTCAAACGCCTCTGGCTGCACTGGCCCCAGAACCGTACCATCCGGCAGTAAAACCGCATAGCCGATGCCGCGATCCGAAAACACATGCGCGGTGTCGATCTCTCTTGGAAAGGCGCCATCGCGGCGAAACCCTGCGCTGATCTGCTGGAACTCTTCCCGCAGATCCGCCTCAGTTTCTGCGCGGAACTCCTCGGTCACGATGTCATCAAGGACCAGCCCGCCAATGCTCAGCAGGACAAGGAATGCCAGCGACAGCGCCATGGCTTGGCGCAGCGCGCTCATGCGGATCAGCCGTTTAATCAATGAACATATACCCCGAGCCCCGGATGGTGCGGATGTACTCTGCATCAAAGGGTTTTTCGATCTTGTTGCGCAGGCGGCTCATGTGCGTTTCGACCACGCTGGTCGAAGGTTCGAAATTGATGTCCCAGACCCGCTCCAGCAGCATTGCGCGGGTCTGGATGCGTCCTTTTGAGCGCATCAAGACCTCTAGCAGGCGAAACTCCTTGGGGTTTAGGGGAACAGCCGTTCCGTGGCAGGTAGAGGTCTGGCTGAGCAGATCCAGCTCTAGCCCGCGATGGGACAATTTGGTTGCAGGCGCATCCCCTTCGCCGCGCCCGCGGCGGGACAGGGCCGTGATCCGTGCCAGCAGCTCGCTCATGGCGAAGGGTTTGCTCAGGTAGTCATCTGCGCCAGCCTCCAGCCCCTCAACCCGGTCTTCCACGGCGCCAAGGGCAGTCAGCAGGATCATGGGAGTGTTGATGCGGGCGCCGCGCAGAGTGCGCAGCGCCGACAGTCCATCCAGATCCGGCACCATGCGGTCAAAAACCAACACGTCATAGTCGCGCGTGCTGGCCGCAATCAGCGCCTCGCGTCCGTTTTCGATCCAGTCGACAACATGACCTGCAGCGCCCAGGCCCTTGGAGGTCCAGGCACCGATGTCGGCATCATCTTCCAGCAAAAGGATCCTCATCAGACGCTCCTGATCGTTTCAGTCTCAGGCCAGAACCTTATGGCCCCGCCCCTGCATGCAGCGAATGAGGATTTCGCGGCGCGCTTCATCAGCTTCGCTTGCGCCTTCCAGCGCACCGATACCGCTGCCGATAACGGCGCCGACCAATGCATCATCTACGCGATCCCCATCCTTGCTGTCCGCAACACCGATGATGCCACCGATGACGGCCCCTTGAACAGCGCCAGATTGCACAGTTTTTTCAGTGTGTTGTTCTGCCAACGCCCGGCAGGCTCCAAGATCTGCCTGAAACCCGATCTGCTGTGGGCCATCTGTCAGCAGGGGCTCGTCAAAACTGTTGCTGCACGCACCAAGGGCCACAGCGGCAAGGCAGCCAAGAATTACTTTTGTCATGAATGATCTCCTGAGTGTCGCCGCTTTGCGTTTGTCCTGTGACGACATGAGTTTGGGTGATATTTGGAAAGGGGTCAGGCCGGGGCGTATGCCCCGACCGTTGTGACAAGGGATAAGGGGATCAGCCTTTGTGATCGTCATCCTCGTCGTCGTCGCAATCGCAGTCGTCCTCGTCCAGCTCATCAACCAGGCTTGCGAATTCCAAGGCGTCTTCGAATTCCTCGTCGAGCAGCTGCTGCATCATCTCTGGCGTTGCGGCCGTCTGGGTTGCGGTGTTCAGGATCGTGCCGTCCATTGCAGAAACAGTGAGTTCGCTGATGCTGGTCGGGCTTGCGACGACCGCAACAAAGACGGGCAGATTATTGAAATCATCAAGGCTGATCTCGACCAGGCGGCCCTCGGCATTTTCCAGAGCGGTGCGCATGACCTGATCGAAGGTGACAGGCACGGCCAGCATGTCGGCATAGGTCAGCTCAGGCTTTTCCGCTTCGACTGCAGGCACCACCGGCGCGTTCTGGGCCTGCAGGCTTTGCGCGGCAAAGCCGCCTGCGATCAGGGTGGCGGTCATTACGATGCCGGTCATTGTCTTGGTAATCATGGGTCATTCCTCTCATCCGTTGCGCCAGGGCGGTGGACGCCGTGTCTGGCTGATGAGACGAATATGCGGGGCCAGTCTTACAAGGTCTCCGCCTGGACCTTACAATTCTGTAAGGAAGATATTTTTTGGGCCACGGCAGGTTTTGCCGTGGCCCATTGTCTGTGTCCTCCTGTGGGCAGCCGCGCTAGGCGAGGCTGGGAAGCCAAAGCACAATGGAGGGGAAAGCGACCAGCAGCGCGATGGTGATGCCGTCTGCGATGAAAAACGGTGTGACGCCTTTGAACACGTCCTGCACGGTCAGATCGTCCCGCACCCCCGCAACAACAAAACAGTTGAGCCCAATGGGCGGTGTGATCAGACAGAACTCGGCCATTTTTACAACCAGAATACCAAACCAGATCGCACACATCGGACCAGACATGCCAAAGGTGCTGTCAGCCGCTGAGACATATTCGCCGCCATTGAGCGCCATGACCGCTGGGTAAACCACGGGCAGCGTCAGCAGCAACATACCGATGGCATCCATGAACATACCCAGCACCGCATAGGCCAGCAGGATGCAGATCAAGATCAGCATCGGCGAGAGGGTCAGCGAGGTGATCCAATCGGAAAATGCTGCCGGCAGTTCGGCAAAGCCTAGAAAGCGCACGTAGATCAGCACGCCCCAGATGATGGTAAAGATCATCACCGACAGCTTTGCCGTTTCCAGCAGCGCATCCTTCAGTTCGGCCCACCGCATGCCGCGATACAGCGCCATCAAGAAAACCACAAAGGCGCCAATTGCGCCCCCCTCGGTCGGCGTGCCCCAGGCGTCTCCGCCGAAGGGGTTGTAGACAAACAGAATAATCGTCGCGACCACAAACAGGATCGGCAGCGCCGGGGGCAAGGAGACAAAGCGCTCGCGCCAGGTAAAACCGGTGACCGCAGGCCCAAAGCCCTTGATCGTCATGGCCATGCCAATGATCAAAAGCCCGTAGATCAACGCCGAAAACGCACCAGGAATAAAGCCTGCCAGCAGCAGTTTGCCCACATCCTGTTCAACGATGATGGCATAGATCACCAAGATGGCAGAGGGCGGGATGAGCGAGGCCAGCGTGCCCCCCGCAGCCACGACCCCAGCTGCAAAGCGTTTGTCATAGCCGATTTTCAGCATCTCGGGGATGGCGATACGGGCAAACACGGCCGAGGTCGCAACCGATGCCCCGGACACGGCGGCAAACCCTGCCGTGGCAAAAACGGTCGATACCGCCAACCCGCCCGGCACCCAGGCAAGCCAACGCTTTGCCGCCTCAAACAGTGCCTTGGTAAGCCCGGCATAGTAAGCCAGATAGCCAATCAGGATGAAGGTCGGAATGAGGCTCAGCGCCTGGCTTGACACCTTGGAATGGGGCACCTGCCCTGCCGTTTTCACCGCAATGGTCAGTGCCTTGGTAATGCGTGCCGGATCATAGCCGAATTTTGCCCAGAAGATCCAAACAAGGCCAATCAGCCCTGCAAGACCCGCCGCAAAGGCCACCCGCATTCCCAGAACAACCGTGACCAGAAGAAAACCGCTGACCCAGAGGCCAATCTCGATCGGTTCCATTGTCTGTCCTCCGCCTTAAGTGTCGTTGCCGGAGGCGGAGACGCCACCGAGATGTTCAGCTTCGGCCGCCGCCTGCTCTGCAGCGCTAAGCACAAGCGGCACAGCAACCGGCTGTTCCAGCCCCAGAACAAAGGCGCGACCATATCCCCAGACCTGCAGCAAAAGGCGCAGGACCAGAACCGCAAAGGCCACTGGCGCCAACAGCTTGGCAGGCCAGATCGGCAAGCCGATATCAATGGAACTGTCGCGGCTCCACAGAGGGGCAGCAAAATCAAAAGAGCGCAGAAAATGGGACCAGCTGCCCCACAGCAACGCCAGCACAAGCGCAAGGATCAGAACCACTGAGAACAGCTCAAACAGCCAAAGCGCGCGACCGCGCAGCGCCGAGATCACCAGATCCATCCGGATATGACTGCCATCGCGCTGCACAAAGGAAATCCCCATGAAAGCGATCAGCGGCATAACCTGTTCGATCCAATCGACATAGCCCGGCAAAGGCGCGTTAAAGGCGTTGCGCCCGCCGACTGATACCACTGCCAGCAGCATCAACGAAAACACCGCCAAACCACTGACCAACGCCAAGGCGCGTTCAACTGTCAGCAATTTCCGGTCTATCCGGCTGATCAGGCTGCCATCTTCCAGCACTGCTGCACTGCTTGCCATGGTCTGCCCCCCTTACTTATTTGCATTGATGCAAAAAGGGCCGGAACGATATGCCCGGCCCTTTCTGTAGTCTGCGTCAGATCAGCTGCCCGCGCGCACGTCGGCGAGGGTTTTCTGAACCAGATCATAAAGCTCCTGCGCTGGCAGGCCCTGTGCGGTCATGTCCGCGATCCACTGCTCGCGGATCGGATCCGCTGCAACCTTGCGGAACTCGGCCAGCTGGTCGTCAGAGATTTCGACCTTCTGCACGCCTTTTTCTTCCAGCACGCTGTCCCATTTCGTCAGCAGTTCGCCGTAGTTTGCCAGGTAATGTGCGATGGCTTCGTCAATGGAACTGTCAAGCGCTGCGCGTTCCTCATCGCTGAGGGCATCATAGGCGTCGGTGTTGACGACAACCGGGCAGTTCACCGTGCCGGGGTTGAGGTTGGCTGTCCACCAGTCAGCTTTGTTGATGGTGCCAAAGCTGAGATGCGCGTGCTGGGCAAAGGCAACGGTGTCGACAACACCGGATTCCATCGCGTTATAGGCCTCTGTTGCGGTCACGGATGTGGGCACGGCTCCAACGGCAGAGAAAGCCTTGCCGATGCCACCGGTCGCACGCACCCGCATGTCCTTGAACTCTGCCAGTTCGTCCCGCGGCTCGCCTGTGCCCACGATGTTGTACTGAGGCATCGGCGACGTCATCAGCAGCTTGGCGTTCCAGCGCGCCAGGTCCTTCTGGACGGCAGGATGGGCATAGACCGCATGGCTGACGGCCACTTCCTCTTCGAGATTGGCAACCCCAAGGAACGGCAGTTCCAGAACGGTGATGGACGGGTTCTTGTCGCGATGGTAGCCCGCGCAGAACTGTGCCATCTCAAAGGCGCCGATGGAAATGCCGTCCAGGTTTTCCTTGTTCTTGGACAGACCGCCGTAGCTGATGTTCATGGTGAACGCGCCATCGGTTTTTTCTGACACCAGCTCTGCCAGCTTTTCCACATGCTCCGTAAAGGCGCGGCGCTTGCCCCAGACCGAAACATTCCATTCGGTCGCAGCAGCGCTGCCTGCAATCGACAAGCCAGCGATCGCCGCAGTTGCGGCGGTGAGATAAGTCTTCATGGTATCCTCCCAATTTGTGCCCTTCGCCGACGATCTCGCCCTACCCCAACAGGGTCTGACAGGCCGCAAGGCGGGCATCTTCGTTGAAGCTAGCGCCAAGGGCGCCACCTGCCAACCCCAAGGCGTACCGGGGAGTCGGACAGCCTGTCGCGCCCGCGCACAGAAGCGGACAATTCGGTCGCACTGCGCACATTTTAAGCCATCCAGACGGCCCTCACCTGCGCGTTGCTCTTCCTGAACTTGCGGGCCCGGTTGGGGCAACCCGGGGCGACTTTGGTCGCAGAGAGGCACAAGATGCCGCAGGCGATGACGCCAGTCCGCCCACCTTGATAGCGCCACCTTTACGATGCACTCGCGCCACGACGGCTAGCTGTCGCCCGATACATTTACAAGCAGGCCATTGTAAAACATGCATATTTACGGGTGCCGGGACGTCTTGTTTACGGATCACGACTGAAATCGGAAATAGGTTTACAGGTAAATCCTTATTCCTTAGTCACTTATTTCCTTATTTTCAGCCTCGGGTATTATCGCATCCGAGGATGGAAAAGATTTGACACCCACAGCCTGTCGCTGTGGTGTGCAGGTCAAAGAAGACTTTTAGGGAGGGAACCAGCATGACCCAAGAGAGGGACAGCACCACCTATGCGCCGTCGGCAGAGACCGTCGCCCGCGCGCATGTGACAGCCGCACAATATGACGAGATGTATGCCGCCTCCATGCAGGATCCCGAAGGATTCTGGGCCAAACAGGCGGAGCGGATCGACTGGATCAAGCCGTTTTCCAAAGTGAAAGACGTCAACTATGATTTTGGCAATGTCTCGATCAAATGGTTCGCTGACGGCTCCTTGAATGTTGCGGCCAACTGTATCGACCGCCACCTGGCAACCCGTGGCGATCAGACCGCCATCATCTGGGAGCCGGACGATCCACAGGATGCCGCGCAGCACATCACCTACTCGGAACTGCATGGCAGCGTCTGCCGCATGGCAAACGTTCTGCAGTCGATGGGTGTGGGCAAAGGCGACCGTGTCGTCATCTACCTGCCGATGATCCCGGAAGCCGCCTATGCCATGCTGGCCTGTGCCCGTATCGGTGCAATCCACTCGATCGTGTTTGCAGGCTTCTCCCCCGACGCATTGGCGGCGCGGATCAATGGCTGTGATGCCAAGGTCATCATCACCGCGGACGAGGCCCCCCGTGGTGGCCGCAAAACACCGCTGAAGTCCAACGCAGACGCCGCTCTGCTGCATACCAAAGACACGGTGAAATGCCTCGTGGTAAAGCGCACGGGCGGGCAGACCACTTGGATCGACGGGCGTGATCACGACTATAACGCGCTGGCGGCCGAGGCATCAGACAGCTTTGAGCCTGCGGAAATGAACGCAGAAGATCCGCTGTTCATCCTTTACACCTCCGGCTCTACCGGCCAGCCCAAAGGGGTTGTGCATACCACCGGCGGCTATCTGACCTATGCGGCGATGACGCATGAGATCACGTTTGATTACCACGATGGCGATATCTACTGGTGTACGGCCGATGTGGGCTGGGTCACGGGCCACAGCTATATCGTTTATGGCCCGCTGGCCAATGGTGCCACCACCCTGATGTTTGAAGGCGTGCCGACCTACCCCGATGCTGGCCGTTTCTGGGAGGTCTGCGCCAAGCACAAGGTGAACCAGTTCTACACCGCCCCTACCGCAATCCGCGCCTTGATGGGTCAGGGTCCGGAATGGGTGGAAAAGCACGACCTGAGCGATCTGCGCACCCTCGGAACTGTGGGCGAGCCGATCAACCCTGAGGCCTGGAACTGGTACAACGACGTTGTCGGCAAGGGCAAATGCCCGATCGTCGACACCTGGTGGCAGACTGAAACTGGCGGTCATCTGATGACCCCGCTGCCCGGTGCCCATGCAACCAAACCAGGGGCTGCGATGAAACCATTCTTTGGCATTGCGCCGGTGGTTCTGGATCCGCAGACCGGTGTGGAAATCGAAGGCAACGGGGTTGAGGGCGTCCTGTGTATCAAGGACAGCTGGCCCGGCCAGATGCGCACCGTTTGGGGCGACCATGAGCGTTTCGAGAAGACCTATTTCTCTGACTACAAGGGCTATTACTTCACCGGTGACGGCTGCCGCCGCGATGAGGATGGTGATTATTGGATCACCGGCCGTGTTGATGACGTGATCAACGTCTCTGGTCACCGCATGGGCACAGCCGAGGTCGAAAGCGCACTGGTGGCCCATGCCGCCGTGGCCGAGGCGGCGGTTGTTGGCTACCCGCACGAAATCAAGGGACAGGGCATCTATTGCTATGTGACCCTGATGAACGACCGCGAGCCCTCGGACGAGCTGATGAAGGAGCTGCGCACGTGGGTGCGCACCGAGATCGGCCCGATTGCCTCCCCGGACGTCATTCAGTGGGCACCGGGCCTGCCGAAAACCCGGTCCGGCAAGATCATGCGCCGCATCCTGCGCAAGATCGCCGAGAACGATTTCGGCTCTCTTGGCGACACCTCCACCCTGGCGGATCCGTCGGTTGTGGATGACCTGATCGAAAACCGGGCCAACAAGGGATGAGCACCGAAATGGACACCACAGTTCTCACCCGCCCTGCCGTATTGATCCTGCTGGGCCCTCCGGGGGCCGGCAAGGGCACACAGGCCCGCAAAATCGAGAGCCATTTTGGCTTTGTTCAACTGTCCACAGGCGACCTGCTGCGCGCAGCGGTGGCGGCCGGGACCGAGGCAGGCAAGGCCGCCAAGGCGGTGATGGAGGCCGGCGGGCTGGTCAGCGACGAGATCGTCATCAACATCCTGCGTGACCGCCTGGCAGAGCCGGACTGTGCCAAGGGCGTTATCCTGGACGGCTTTCCCCGTACAACGGTTCAGGCAGAGTCGCTGGATGCGCTGCTGGCCGAGACCGGCCAACGCATCAATGCGGCAATCAGCCTGGAGGTGGATGACGCTGCGATGGTCGCGCGCGTCGCCGGGCGCTATACCTGCGCCAAATGCGGCGAGGGGTATCACGACGATTTCAAACAGCCCAGTGTTGCAGGCACCTGTGACAACTGCGGCAGCACCGAAATGTCGCGCCGCGCCGACGACAATGCCGAAACCGTCGGCAGCCGTCTTGCGGCCTATCATGCGCAAACTGCCCCGCTGATCGACTATTACGACGGAAAATCCGTTCTGAAGCGAATCGACGCAATGGGCGAGATCGACGCGATTGCGAGCGCCATGCAGCAGGTCGTACAGGCCGCAACAGACTAGGCGCGCAGCGCAGAGCCAAACACGGCACTGCCCGGATCAAAAGCGTCCTATCCCTGATCAGGCCCGCAGAAAAATGCGGGCCTGATGTCATTCAGAGGTGGCATTCGCTGCCCTTTGGCCCACATTTCAAAGCGGTAGACAGTGCGACTGGTTTTATGGCACCCAGCCGCGCAGAACGTGACAGATCAAAGGGACGCGACATGTCCGAAACAACCTTTATTCCCGGACCCGATAGCCTGCGCGCCTATCGCGACGCGCTGGGATGTTTCGGCACCGGTGTCACCGTTGTCACCACCGTGACAGACCGCGGCCCTCTGGCGATTACGGCAAACAGTTTCACCTCTGTCTCGATGGATCCCCCGCTTCTTTTGTGGTGTCCGGCCCGCCAGTCCAAACGGCATGATCCCTTTGTTCAGGCTGGGCATTTCTCTATTCATGTGATGGCAGAGGAACAGCTGGATCTGGCCATGCATTTTGCCCGCAACGGAGAGGATTTTTCCATCGTTGCGGACCAACGCACCGATCACGGCATTCCTGTCCTGCCGGGCACCGTCGCCCGCTTTGATTGCCGTCACCACGCCTGTCACGATGGCGGCGACCACAGCATTCTTGTGGGCCACGTCGAAGCGGTCACAGCCCGCCCCGGCATGGGCCTCATCTTTAAACGTGGTCAATACGGCGGCTTTCTGGAAAAGTGACAGGCGCCCACTGCGGCGCCAGGGTCAGGCCCCTAGAGCGTGAACAGAGCGCAAAATCTGGCTGACCGCCGGACCGCCCGACCTGCAATTGCCGCAGATGGCAGCCCCAGCCGGATAACCGCCTCCTGCAGGACATGCTGCACAAAGCGGCCCACGCCGGCAAACCCAGCGTGACCTGATCGTCGATGCGGGCCATCGCCGAGCCATTGTGGGCTGGCCTCGGCCTCTGCGCCACCATCACTGTCCCCGTCATCGTCGTCTTCTTGTCCGCGATCGTCACCCGCCAGCCAGCCAAGCCCCGCTGTGAACGCGGTCGCCGCTGCCAGGCCTCCCTCCTCCAGTTGTTGCGGAGTATCCGCCCCCACCAATCGCAAGCGTGGTGACAGGGACAATGCATCGCTTTCGCAGATGGATACGCAAAGACCGCATTGCACGCAGTCCGGCTCTGCCAGCACCAGACCGACATCCGCATCTTCCAGTTTCAGCGCTTGGGTCGGGCAGATCCAGGTACAGGCCTTGCAATGCTCACAGCGGGTCGCATCCAATTTGAGCGTGCCGTAAGGGGCGTTGTCTGGCAGTGGGATCTGGTCGGTCTCCAGCCCCATCTTGCCTGCAAACTGTCGCAACCCGTCATGTCGCCTTGTCCCGCTTCCCGGCGCAACGGTCGCTCCGACATTGCGAAACAGGGGCGCGCGCGTGCCGACCACCCGCAAAAGAATATGTTCAAGATGGGTCGTTGAGCGGAACAGCTCCGCCCTGTCCTCGATCCCGAAACAGCGTGCAAGGGCGAGCTCTGACAACTGGGCCTGCTTGTTCTCCCGCTCCTTCTGCGCGCCAATCAAAACCCAATCGAATCCAGACGCAATGGCCTGCACCAGATCCGCATGCCCCAGATCGCCCAGAACATCCACCGCGACCGCCGTGACATGGGCGTGTTCCAGCAAGAGCCGTTTGCGCAGCTCAATGATGCCCGCACGCTCTGCCGCATCATAGAGGATCAAGACCTGCTCTGCCTTGCTGCGGCTGGCTTGGCGTCTGACCTGCGCTGCCGCAGCAAGATCGGCAAGCGGCCAGCACGTCTGGCTGTCTGGGTCGAAGCGGCGGTATGCCCCGCCCGGATGGGACACCCGGTCAACCCGATGCCCCAGTGCCAGCATCTGACGCAGGTCCTGCCCACGCAGCAACAGTTGAGTGTCTTCCCACACAGCCATGCTCCCTCCCTCTGGTCGAGAACCGAAACAAAATCGAGACACCCCATCGTCTTAGGAAGAGAAGTTAGCACAGGATTTTCAATTTAAAGGCGTGAAAACCAAAGTGCATCAACTTTTAACTGAAGGTTAACCAGTTTGCCTTTCTGGTTTGCGCCCCTCGCGCAGCAACGAAAAACCCCGCCTGCACTGCTGCGGACGGGGCCAGCCAGAGCAAGGACGCTCTGGCGATTGTTATGAAACCAAATGGTTACTTCAGGGCAGCATCGGTGATGATGTGGGTCCAGGCGCCAACCGGTTCCTTGGTGATGACCGGGCTCGACCCGCCATCCAGAAGCGTTTTGACAGTCCGCTGGTAGTCCGCCTCGCTCAGCGCGCCATTGCTGCCTGCGGTCAGCTTGGCCACTTCGGACATCATGCGTTTTTGATGCTCTTCGGTTTGTGCACCAGAGGCATCATTGTCCAGCACGATTTCAGCCGCAGCGTCCGGGTTTTCCTCGGCCCATTTCCAGCCCTTCATAGAGGCGCGCACAAAGCGCTCCATCTTGTTGACGAACTCCGGATCCTTCAGGTTGTCCTCCAGAACATAGAGACCATCCTCAAGCGTTGCGACACCTTGGTCTTCGTATTTGAAGGTGATCAGCTCGTCCGGGCTGACGCCTGCATCGATGACCTGCCAGTATTCATTGTAGGTCATGGTCGAGATGCAGTCTGCCTGACGCTGCAACAGCGGATCGACGTTAAAGCCCTGCTTGAGGACCTCCACACCGCTCTCGCCTTTGCCTTCGGTGGAAATGCCCAGCTGGCTCATCCAGCTCATGAAGGGGAATTCATTGCCAAAGAACCAGACCCCCAGCGTGCGGTTGGCGAGATCCTCAGGCGCAGAAATGCCGGTGTCTTTCCAGCAGGTCAGCATCATGCCCGAGGATTTATAGGGCTGCGCGATATTGACCAGCGGCAGACCTTTTTCACGCGCGGCCAGCGCGGCGGGCATCCACTCTACCGTGACATCGGCGCCACCGCCTGCAATCACCTGGGTGGGGGCGATATCGGGGCCACCGGGCAGAATTGTCACATCCAGATCTTCGGCCTCGTAAAAGCCCTGATCCAGCGCGACGTAGTAGCCCGCAAACTGCGCTTGCGTGACCCATTTCAGTTGCAGCTTCACCTCATCCGCGGCCTGCGCGGCACCTGCTGTTGTCAGTGCCATGGCGGCGGCTGTGAGCACATTCTTCATTGTCAGACTCCCTGTTGTCCTTATGTTGAAAACTCTGCGCCAAGGCCGCCTGCAAACAAAGATCTTTCTGTCTTTTCTGTCATGCGGCCGTGGCGCTTGCTTATGAATTGGGCGATGTGTCCTTATGGTTTTCCCATCTTATTCAGCCACATAGACCAACAAGTTAACCCGCCCGAAACCAATCGGGCGGGCGGTGTTTTTATCCTCTTTGCGACGGGTGCCAGAAGGTCAGTGTCTTTTCGATCAGCACCATCCCCCCGTAAAAGGCAGAGCCGGCAAGGGCGGCGACGAGGATCTCTGCCCAGACCATATCCAACGCCAACTGCCCCACGGAGGTCGAGATCCGGAACCCCATTCCGACGGTGGGTGAGCCGAAGAACTCCGCAACGATCGCCCCAACGAGTGCAAGCGTCGTGGCGATTTTCAGACCGTTGAAAATGAACGGCAGGGCCGCAGGCAGGCGCAGCTTGAAAAAGCTCTGCCAGTAGCTTGCGGCATAGGTCTGCATCAGGTCGCGCTGCATCTGGTCGGTTTCACGCAAGCCTGCGACGGTGTTCACCAGCACAGGAAAGAACACCATCACCACGACAACCGCCGCTTTGGACTGCCAATCGAAACCGAACCACATCACGAGGATCGGTGCGGTGCCGACAATCGGGAGCGCTGCAACAAAGTTCCCGACCGGCAACAGCCCCCGACGCAGAAAGTCGCTTCGATCCACGGCAACTGCGGTGAGCAAAGCAGCACCGCAGCCGATCACATAGCCGGACAATGCCCCCTTGACGATGGTCTGCATGAAATCCGCCCAAAGGATCGGCAGGCTTTCGGCAAACCGCACGGCGATCACGGATGGTGCGGGCAAGATCACCAGCGACACATCCAGACCGCGCACCAGCAGCTCCCAAACCAGCAGGATGGTGAGGCCGAAAATCCCGGGCACCAACAGCTGCACGAGGCGAGTTTGCGATTGTGGGCTATTGGCAAGGCGGGAATTTACCCACCAGCCCGCGCACCACACGATGACGGCAAGCAGAACCAACATCATGACCGCACCCCCATGCGCCCAAGAAGGACACGTTCAATCACCCCCAGCAATGCGACCAGCGCCGCCGCCAGCAGTGCCGCTGCAAAGAGCGCGGACCAGATCTGGACCGTCTGCCCATAGTAGCTGCCCGCCAGCAGGCGCGCGCCAAGGCCTGCAACCGCACCGGTTGGCAGCTCACCAACGATGGCCCCCACAAGAGAGGCGGCAATGCCAATTTTGAGGGACGCGAACAGATATGGCATGGAGGACGGCAAACGCAGTTTCCAAAACCCCTGAGCCGTCGAGGCGTTATAGGTCTTGAGCAGATCAAGCTGCATGTGATCCGGGCTGCGCAGCCCCTTCACCATACCCACCACAACGGGAAAGAAACTGAGATAGGCCGAGATGATTGCCTTTGGCAACAGGCCCTGCACTCCGATGGAATAGAGCACGACGATAATCATGGGAGCCAGTGCAATGATCGGGATGGTCTGACTGACGATCGCCCAGGGCATCACCGACATGTCCATCACCTTGGAATGCACAATCCCCACTGCCAGCAGAATGCCAAGCCCAGTGCCGATAGCAAACCCAAGAAGGGTTGCCGACAGGGTAACCTGACCGTGGTAGATCAGGCTGCGTTTTGACGTGATTTTCTTCTCGACCGTGGTGTTCCATAGCTCAACAGCCACCTGATGGGGCGCTGGCAGGCGGGGCCGATCCTGGACCCACGTGTCTGCAATGGCAAAACTGTTGCCAGCGACCAGTCCGAACTCTCCCATGTCGCGCCGCTCTCGTGCGGTGGCGGGGGTCACCTCGGCCCCTGCCCGTTCGGCCGCATCCAGAACGCCCTTGATGTTCATGGGAACACAGGCCGCATACCAAAGCCCAATGATGGCGGCAACAACTGTCAGGATTGCAGTCAGGCTCTTCATGACAGCGGCCTCCCCTTGGTGGGATGACAGGATTTGTGCCTTGCCCTAGTCATAGCCGTGCCCCGCCCGCAGGCCGTCGCGCACGCGATGGGCGATTTCGATGAACTCCGGACTGTCACGGATGTCGAGCGGGCGCTCTTTGGGCAATGTGCTGTCAATCACGTCATGGATCCGCCCCGGCCGCGGGGACATCACGACAATCTTGGTCGACAGATACACCGCCTCCGGAATGGAATGGGTCACAAAGCCGATGGTCTTGTTTGTCCGCGCCCACAGCTTCAACAGCTGTTCATTCAGGTGATCGCGCACAATTTCATCAAGCGCGCCAAACGGTTCATCCATCAGGAGAATGTCGGCATCAAAGGCCAGTGCGCGCGCAATCGAGGCCCGCTGCTGCATGCCGCCGGACAATTGCCAGGGAAATTTACCCCCAAAGCCGGACAACTCAACCAGATCCAGAACCTGCTCAACCCGCTTGTCCTGTTCCGCTTTCGAATAGCCCATGATTTCCAGAGGCAGCTTGATGTTCTTGGCAATCGTGCGCCACGGATATAGCCCGGCAGCCTGAAATACATAGCCATAGGCACGCTGCCTGCGGGCCTCATCCGGGGTCATGCCATTCACGGTCAATGTCCCACCGGTCGGCTGCTCAAGCGCCGCGATACAGCGCAAGAATGTCGTCTTGCCACAACCGGATGGGCCGATGAACGAAACAAAATCGCCACGATTGATGTTGAGGCTCACATCCTTGAGGGCGTGAACCGGCCCGTCGTTGGTTTGAAAGGTCAGGTCGAGGTTCTTGGCCTCGATGACGGATGCCTGAGCAGAGATCCCGGAATCGCCGGCCTGGGTCTCAAGAGCCTGGGGTGTCGTTTCCATATTCATGTCTTCGCCTTAAGTTCGCACAAGTGTGATGAAAAAACGGGCCACCATCGCTGGTAGCCCGTTCGAAGTCTCACACACCTGTTGCCGGAATGCCGGTCCGCTCTACGGGACGCGGCGCGGTCAGCTCTTTCCAGGTGCTCAGCGCCTTGTTCACGGTGGTGTTGGCCTCGCGCTCAACAAATTTACCGTGACCTTCCTGGGTGCGGATTTCACCGTCGTGCACCGCAACATGGCCCCGCGTCAGGGTAAAGCGCGGCAGACCTTTGACCTCGTGTCCCTCAAAGACGTTGTAGTCGATAGAGGACTGCTGGCTCTCGGCAGAGATGACCTTTGTTTTTTCCGGATCCCAAACCACCAGGTCCGCATCAGCGCCAACCAAGACGGCGCCTTTCTTGGGATAGCAATTCAGGATCTTGGCGATATTGGTGGAGGTGACCGCCACAAATTCATTGGGCGTCAGACGACCGGTGTTCACACCATGTGTCCACAGCATCGGCATCCGATCCTCAAGACCGCCGGTCCCGTTGGGGATTTTGGTGAAATCACCCACGCCATAGCGCTTTTGATCAGTCGTAAAGGCGCAGTGATCTGTCGCCACAACAGACAGAGAGCCAGACTGCAGGCCGTTCCAGAGGCTGTTCTGGTGCTGCTTGTTGCGGAACGGCGGTGACATCACCCGGCGGGCGGCGTGATCCCAGTCCTGGTTGAAATACTCGCTTTCATCAAGGGTGAGATGCTGGATCAGCGGCTCACCCCAGACCCGTTTGCCCTGCATACGTGCCCGGCGGATGGCCTCGTGACTTTCTTCGCATGAGGTGTGCACAACATACAGCGGCACGCCAGCCATGTCGGCAATCATGATCGCGCGGTTTGTCGCCTCGCCCTCCACCTGCGGTGGGCGCGAATAGGCATGTGCTTCGGGGCCGGTATTGCCCTCTGCAAGCAGCTTGGCCGACAGCTCTGCCACGACATCGCCGTTTTCGGCGTGGACCATCGCAATGCCACCCAACTCTGCAAGACGCTGGAACGACGCATAAAGTTCGTCATCGTTGACCATCAAAGCGCCCTTGTAGGCCATGAAATGCTTGAAGGTGTTGATGCCGCGCTTCTCGATGACGGTTTTCATGTCGTCAAAGACCTGCTCTCCCCACCAGGTCACGGCCATATGGAAAGAGTAGTCGCAGTTGGCACGGGTAGATTTGTTGTCCCAACGCTTGAGCGCGTCCAGAAGGCTCTCGCCCGGGTTGGGCAGCGCAAAGTCGACAACCATCGTGGTCCCGCCAGCCAGACCCGCGCGGGTGCCGGATTCAAAATCATCCGAGCTGTAGGTCCCCATGAAAGGCATCTCAAGATGGGTGTGCGGGTCGATCCCGCCCGGCATCACATAGCACCCGGTCGCATCCAGCTCTTCGTCGCCCCGCAGCCCCTGACCGATCTGCGTGATGACACCGTTTTCGATCAGTACATCTGCCTTATAGGTCAGATCAGCGGTCACAATCGTGCCGTTCTTGATGACTTTCGTCATGTCTCTTCTCCCTGTGAGAGCGCGGTCATTGCCGCATTTTTATGAGTATCCCCCGGCCCGAAACTCTTTTGGTCCGTGTTTGCCGGGGGAGCCGCCAAAGGCGACCGAGGCGATGCCCCTATTCCACGATTTCCGCTGTCTCCAGAACCGCATGCAGCATGACATCGGTGCCTGCGGCAGCCCATTCCTTGGAAATATCTTCGGCCTCGTTGTGGCTGAGACCATCAACGCAGGGGCACATGATCATGGCCGTGGGCGCCAGATCATTGATCCAGCAGGCGTCGTGCCCCGCCCCCGAGACGATATCCATATGGCTGTAACCCAACCGCTCTGCTGCGGAGCGCACCGCCGAGACGCACCCTTTGTCAAAGGTGACGGGATCGAAATGGCCAACCGGCTCGATCTCAAGCCCAAGGCCCAATTCGTCTGCAATTTCCTTGGCTTTCGCCTCATACTGGCTGCGCATGGAAGTCAGTTTTTCCAGATCCGGCGAACGGAAATCGACCGTAAACACCACCTTGCCGGGGATCACATTGCGAGAGTTCGGATAAACGTCACAATGGCCGACCGCCCCCACCGCATGAGGCTGATGTGCCATCGCGATCTGATGGGCGGCTTCGGTCATCCGCGCCATGCCAAGGCCTGCGTTGACCCGCATGTTCATCGGGGTGGAGCCGGTGTGCGCATCCTTGCCGGTCACGGTGCACTGCAACCACCACAGGCCCTGCCCGTGGGTCACAACGCCAATGTCCTTGCCCTCAGCCTCCAGGATCGGGCCCTGTTCGATGTGCAGCTCGAACATCGCGTGCATCTTGCGCGCGCCAACCTCTTCATCACCGACCCAGCCGATGCGCTTCAGTTCATCGCCAAAGGACTTGCCCTCTGCATCCTCGCGGGCGTAGGCCCAATCCTGGCTGTGCTTGCCTGCAAAAACACCAGAGGCCAGCATCGCAGGCGCAAAGCGCGTGCCTTCTTCGTTTGTCCAGTTGGTCACAACAATCGGGTGTTTTGTCTTGATGCCAAGATCATTGAGCGTGCGCACCACTTCCAGCCCGCCAAGGACCCCCAGGACACCGTCGTATTTGCCGCCGGTTGGTTGGGTGTCGAGATGCGACCCCATATAGACCGGCAACGCGTCGGGGTCTTCGCCCGGCCGGGTGGCAAACATGTTGCCCATGGTATCAACACCCATGGTACAGCCTGCGGCTTCGCACCAGCTTTGGAACAGGGCACGGCCTTCGGCATCCTCATCGGTGAGAGTCTGGCGGTTGTTCCCACCAGCGACACCGGGGCCGATCTTTGCCATGTCCATAAGACTGTCCCACAGCCTGTCGCCATTGATTTTCAGATTCTGTCCAAGCGACGTCATCTCAGCTTCCTTCCCTGTTGCCCGGCTTTTTGTCGGGTCATCTTGGCTTTGCGCCTTATCGGTGGCTTTGAAACGCTGGTCATGATTTGACCAACTGGTCAAACTCACGCTATCACGGGTGGACATTCAGTCAAGAAATTGCGTCTAACTGAACAAGAAAACCCCCAACCTGTTCAAAGGTTGACCGAAATTCAGGCGTGCCGTGCTCGCGATGGCCCCTGACACTGCCGCAAGAGACCGATGCCCAAAGACCGCAACCCGACCCGCATCCAGAAAAAGAATCGCGCCACCATTTTGGAGGCCGCGCTTGAGGTGTTTTCCACCAGCGGATTTCGCGGTGCTACCGTCGACCAAATCGCCCGCGCAGCTGGTTTGAGCAAACCCAACCTGCTTTATTACTTCCCGTCGAAGGAGGCGATTTTCACAGAGCTTCTGTCAGGCCTTCTCGACACCTGGCTGGATCCGCTGCGCGCCATTGATCCGCAGGGCGATCCGCTGGAAGAGTTTCTCGCCTATGTTCAGCGCAAGCTGCAGATGAGCCGCGATTTCCCCCGCGAAAGCCGTCTCTTTGCCAATGAAATCGTGCAGGGCGCACCTCGAATGTTGGAAACCTTATCCAAGGATCTCAAACCCTTGCTTGAGGAAAAGGCAGATTTGATCGAGGGGTGGATGGCAGATGGAAAGCTGAACAGAACCCACCCGAAACACCTGCTGTTTTCGGTCTGGTCTCTCACCCAGCACTATGCGGATTTTGATGTTCAGGTGCGCACGCTGATGGGGGATGAAGACCCCTTTGATGCCGCCCCCGCGCATCTGGAGCAGATGTTTCGCCGCATGCTGACACCAGCGCCCAAGATCTGAAATCAGCGCCCTTCGATCCCCCAAAACACCGCGTTCAAATGCAAACGACGCGCCTCGGCAAAGGCGCGTCGCATTGGTTTTTCCAAACAGGTCTGCACAGTGTGAAAAGACGCGCCCCCGAAGGGGCGCGAGGGATCACTCCGCGGCTGTAGCGGATGGGTTGTTGGGGTGGGTTGTCCAGTTGGCGTATTCGTCGGACACAACCTTGCCCGTGCGTTCATCGATCTGACCCGCTGGCACCTGCTCCATCGTGATGCAGCCTTCGACCGGGCAGACATTGACGCAGAGATTACAGGCCACGCATTCATCGTCCTTGACGGTGAACACACGATCTTCGCTCATGGCGATGGCCTGGTGCGAGGTGTCCTCGCAGGCTGCAAAACACCGGCCACATTTGATGCAGTCGTCCTGGCTGATCTTGGCTTTGGCAACGTAATTCAGGTTCAGATACTGCCAATCAGTGACATTCGGCACGGCCTTGCCAACGAAATCGTCCAGCGTCTTGTAGCCTTTGTCATCCATCCACTGGTTCAGGCCAGAGATCATTTCCTTGACCACATTGAAGCCATAGGTCATCGCCGCAGTGCAAACCTGCACGTTGCCAGCACCCATGGTCATGAACTCAGCCGCGTCACGCCAGGTGGTGACACCACCAATGGCAGAGATCGGCAAACCATGGGTCTGCGGGCAGCGGGCAATTTCCGCAACCATATTCAGCGCGATCGGTTTGACCGCCGGGCCGCAATAGCCGCCATGCGTGCCCTTGTCACCGATGGTCGGCTCTGGCGCCATTGCGTCCAGATCCACCGAAACGATCGAGTTGATGGTGTTGATGAGGCTGACGGCATCCGCACCACCCGCCTTGGCTGCGCGCGCAGGGTGGCGAATGTCGGTGATGTTCGGTGTCAGCTTCACGATCACCGGCTTGGAATAGTATTTCTTGCACCATTCCGTGACCATCTGGATGTACTCAGGCACCTGCCCCACGGCAGACCCCATGCCGCGTTCGGCCATCCCGTGAGGGCAGCCAAAGTTCAGCTCGATCCCATCTGCGCCCGTTGCCTCGACACGCGGCAGGATGTCCTTCCAGGCCTGCTCTTCGCAAGGCACCATGATCGAAACGATGATGGCGCGGTCGGGATAGTCCTTTTTCACGCGGGTGATCTCTTCGAGGTTCACCTCCAGCGGGCGGTCTGTGATCAGCTCAATATTGTTGAGCCCTAGCAGACGGCGATCCGCACCCCAGATTGCGCCGTAGCGGGGACCGTTGACATTGACGACTGGCGGCCCTTCAGAGCCGAGCGTCTTCCAGACCACGCCCCCCCAGCCGGCCTCAAAGGCGCGGCGCACGTTGTATTCCTTATCCGTCGGCGGCGCAGAGGCGAGCCAGAACGGGTTCGGGGATTTAATCCCCAGAAAATCTGCTGTCAAATCAGCCATTTGTCTGTTCCTTACACTGGCAACGCAGGGCCCAATCCGGCCCCGCGGCTGGCTTAGCCCATCAGGCTGGCGTGGATATCCATGGCCGCGTCACGGCCCTCGGCTACGGCGGTCACGGTGAGGTCTTCTCCGCCTGATGCGCAGTCGCCCCCGGCCCAGACACCCTCGACTGAGGTCCGGCCATTTTCGTCGACCTTGATCTTGCGCCCTTCAAGCGCCAGCGCATCCGGTTGCCCCTCAAGGGTCTGACCAATCGCCTTGTAGACCTGATCCGCTGCAATCCGCACGGTCTCGCCGGTTCCGGTCAATGTGCCGCCTTCGCTGCGGGTGTATTCCAGCTCGATTTCCGCACAAGCGCCGTTTCCGTGGATTGCAACCGGCTGGACGTTGAACATCAGCTTGACGCCCTTGGTCGCTGCAAGATCCTGTTCAAACCGGCTCGCGCCCATGGCGTCACGGCCCCGGCGATATGCGATGGTCACATTCTCAGAGCCAAGAAGCTTGGACTGAACCGCCGCGTCAACAGCCGTCATCCCACCGCCGATGACCACAACATTGCGCCCGACAGCGAGATTGGTGAGGTCATCCGCCTGACGCAGTTCCGCGATAAAGTCGACCGCATCACGCACACCGTCCTTGTCCTCCCCATCGGCGCGCAGGGCATTCACCCCGGCCAGACCGATCGACAGGAAAACAGCGTCATAGTCCGCCTTCAGCGCATCAAGGCTCAGCTCAGCGCCAAGCTTCTTGCCGTACTCCATGGTGATGCCACCGATCTGCAGAAGCCAGTCGACCTCTTTCGCGGCGAAATCGTTGGTTGATTTATAGGCAGCGATCCCGAACTCATTCAGGCCGCCTGCCTTGGATTTTGCGTCATAGACCACAACATCATGACCCAACATCGCCAGCCGGTGCGCCGCCGACAGGCCCGCTGGCCCAGCACCGACAATGGCGACTTTCTTGCCGGTCGCTTCTGCGCGGCTGAACGGGTGTACACCCTTTTCCATCAGCGTATCTGTCGCATAGCGCTGAAGTCGGCCGATTTCGACGGGCTTGCCCTCGGCGGCCTCACGAACGCAGGCCTCCTCGCACAGGGTTTCGGTCGGACAGACCCGCGCGCACATGCCGCCCAGAATATTCTGCTCCAGGATCGTCTTGGCCGCGCTCTCGGGGTGGCCCGCCTGAATTTCACGGATGAACTGCGGAATGTCGATGGATGTCGGACATGCTGTCATACAGGGCGCGTCGTAGCAGAAATAGCAGCGATCCGCCGCCACTGCTGCCTCGTGCGCCTCATACTGTGGGTGCAAGTCACCAAAGTTATCGGCGATCTCCGAGGCGGACAAACGTCCCGCTTCGATGCCGGATGCCTGATGGCTGGTCGCCATTGGGTGTCTCCCTGGATGTGTTTTATTATGGAATCAAGACTGCCACAGTTTGATTTTTTATCAACTGGTAAAATTTTTGAACGGTGAGATTTCTGCGGCGATGCGGCCAGTAAATCAGCGCAAGCAATTGACACCTATAGCAAAAAACGACTTGCTCAGATTATGGGCGGTCGACTGCCACCCGCTGTTTCCACCCCAAACGCTGTATTTCGCCACCAGCGCAACGTCAGTATTGCTGACCTGAAATCACAAAAAAGCCGCCCCACCACCCGCTCTACGCAGGCAGTGAAAGACGGTTCGAATGCAGGTTTGTTGAGGGCTCTGACGGCCCGTCAGGCGATCATGGCTGTGGCTTCAATTTCGATCTTGGCGCGGTCTTCCACGAGGCCGGCAACCACGACCATTGTCATCGCCGGGAAATGATAGCCCATGACAGCGCGATAGGCCGCGCCAACTTCACGTTGGTGGGCCAGATACTCTGCCTTGTCGGTGACATACCACGTCAGCCGGGTGATATCGCTCGCCTCTCCCCCCGCCTCCTTGACCACGGCCAGAATATTCTCGAGCGCCTGGCTCATCTGGCCGATGAAGTCGTCGGTCTCGAATTCCTGATTGGCATTCCAGCCGATCTGCCCGCCGACAAACAGCATGCGTCCCTCGCCAATCATCCCGTTTGCGTAACCTTTGGCCGGTTTCCAGCCATCTGGGTGCACATTCACTGTTGGCATATCGGGCTCCTGTCCTCGGCGCAAAAGCGCGCAATCATTGTTGGGGCAATATCAGCCAGAAACAACATTACTTCAAGCTTAAAATATGCAAACATAAAGAATGCAAAAAGCCCCCTGCCGAGGCAGAGGGCCATTGGGACCGCAGTCATGGAAGCGGTGATCCCGACCTAACGGTCGATTACATACCCAACGCTTCCTTGTACATCTCCAGTACCGCCTCTTCTTCGGCGATGTCGTCCTTGTCACGCTTGCGCAGCGCGATCACCTTGCGGATGACTTTGGTGTCGTAGCCACGCGCCTTGGCTTCGGCCATGATCTCTTTTTGCTGATCGGCCAGTTCTTTCTTTTCCGCATCAAGACGCTCGAAGCGTTCGATAAACTGGCGCAGCTCGCCCGCGGTTACACGGTAGCTGTCGCTTTTTTCGTCTTCGGTCATATCCATCGTGGGCTCCGTCAGCATTGGTGGAAAATCAGGTTGGCCTCTCAGATACAATCGCACACCGCCTGCCGCAAGCGGTGATGCGCCGCAGGCGGCGGATGCCCGCAGCCTTGCCCTGCAGCTGACAATCGGATAGGCGCAGACCGAAGGAAAACACCGCCTGCCCCGGCGGATCGATCATCGGAGAACACGATGTATGAACTTCTGGTTTGGGCTGGTGCAGCCCTTTCTGTTGTCGGCCTGGCAGGTCTGATCTGGAGCGTCGTGCGCGTTGCCAGCGCCAAGCGTCAGAAACTTGCAGACGAAGAGCTGCGCGCAGTGATCCAAGGGGTTCTGCCCTATAACCTCGGCGCGCTGTTTTTGTCGGTAATCGGCCTTATGCTGGTCATGCTTGGCCTGACACTCGGCGCGTAACTTCAGACAAGACAACACGCAGGCGCGCCCCAATCAGCCTACGCCTGCCTGTCATCTCTATCCGGACAATCCACGCTGATTGCACGGCGTCGGGATGAAACGGCGCCGGGATCAAACCGGCATATTGTCGAACATATCTTCTGCGGCTTCCTCGCTCAGCATCTGGTCGAGGCGGACCATTCGCATGGGAACCCGCGCACCACTGGCGCGCAAACGCGACAGCGCCTTGGAAAAATCTGCCCGCAACGACAGCCTGTCCGCCCGATGCGAGCCGAGAATGCGCTGTTCCAGCCCTTCGGCGGCCAGCATCAGTGTTTGATCGACTTTGGTCATGTCATCTCCTCCCATTTTCACCAGCGGCAAGGCTGTTTTGTCCTTTGCCGCCCCCGTGACGTGGTCATCAGGCTGGCCTGCCAGCCAACCCCGCGAGACCGGGACAACACCCTCCCGCGTGTCTGCCCTATGACCCACCATGTCACGCCAGCAGTCTGGCATAATTTCCGCCACGTCACCTTGAGATAAATCAACCCTAACGTGAAACCCGCAGATTTGAAACCGGTGGCGCGCCATTGTGACGATGACCTCAGGAATTTTAACGGTTGGGCTTGTACATATTCATTTTCAGTAATATGTTTTTCCCGTAGCCAGGAGGACCAAACATGACGCCCCTCGTAAAAGCGTTTTTTGATGAGCAGACCAATACCGTCTCCTACGTCGTTCAGGAGCCCCAAGGGCAAGCCTGCGCCATTGTGGATTCCGTGCTTGATTTTGATCACGCAGCAGGCCGGACCGACACCCGGTCCGCGGATGAAATCATCGCCTGGATCACAGAGCAGAACCTGAAGGTTGACTGGATCCTCGAAAGCCACGTGCACGCTGACCACCTGTCTGCGGCGCCCTATCTGCAGGAAAAGTTGGGCGGCAAGATCGGGATTGGCGCAAATATCACTGTGGTTCAGGACACCTTTGGCAAAGTGTTCAACGAAGGCACGGAGTTCCAGCGTGACGGCAGTCAGTTTGACGCGCTGTTCAAGGACGGTGACAGCTTTCACATCGGTCAGATGCGTGGCGATGTGATGCATACGCCCGGTCACACTCCGGCCTGTCTTACCTATGTGATTGGCGATGCGGCATTTGTCGGCGACACATTGTTCATGCCCGATTTCGGCACGGCGCGTTGCGATTTTCCCGGCGGCTCCTCCGAGGCGCTGTTCCAGTCGATCCAGAAAATCCTGTCCCTGCCAGATGAGACCCGGATTTTTGTCGGCCACGACTACAAGGCACCGGGGCGTGACGAATTTGCCTGGGAAACCACGGTGGGAGAACAAAAAGCCCTGAATGTTCACATCGGGCAAGGTCGCCCGGTCGAAGAATTCGTCGCCATGCGCGATGCGCGGGATGCGACACTGGCCATGCCACGGCTCATTCTGCCCTCACTGCAGGTAAATATGCGCGCTGGCCAGATGCCCGAACCGGATGCACAGGGCGATGTCTTTCTGAAGGTCCCGATCAACAAAATTTGATCGCAATATCAGCCCCCTGTCCCGTTCTCACTGGCGGGGCAGAACACCCATAGCGCGAGTAACGGTCACAACCGGCAGCTTGCGGGCAAAGGATTATGAATATGGAAACAGACTGGATTTGGGGGCTCATCGGTGGAGGGCTGATTGGCCTTGGCGGTGCCGTCTTTCTACTGGGTAATGGCCGCATCATGGGCGCAAGCGGCATCCTTGGCGGGTTGCTGGACGGCAGCGGCCGCAGCAATACGGCAGAGCGGATCGCCTTTATCGCCGGGGTTGTCCTGATCCCGATGATCGCGGTTGTGTTTACCTCGGCGGAGGCACAGACCCATCTGACGCCCAACCTGGCCGTCATCGTGATCGCAGGCCTGCTTGTGGGTCTTGGCACACGGATCGCAAACGGCTGCACCTCCGGCCACGGGGTTTGCGGCATCTCGCGCCTGTCCTGGCGCGGCCTGATCGCCACCATCATCTATATTCTCGCAGGCGCCGCGACCCTCGCCGTCCTGCGCCATGTCTGGAGCCTGATCTGATGCGTCTCGTTCTTTCATTTTCCGCTGGCGGCCTATTCGGGCTGGGCCTGTTTCTGTCCGGCATGACAGACACCCGCAAAGTTCAGGGTTGGCTTGATATCTTTGGCAATTGGGATCCGACACTTGCGTTTGTCATGGGCGGGGCCATCATTCCGATGGCTATCGCCTGGCAACTGACCCGCGGTCGCCGTCCCCTGGTTGGTGGCAGTTTTCCGACACCGCCCCGTCAAGAACTCGACCGTCGCCTTGTTATCGGCTCGGTCCTGTTCGGCATGGGCTGGGGCCTGGCCGGTTTGTGCCCCGGTCCTGCCATGGCGTCGCTCAGCTACGGGGGCACTGGCGGAATTGTGTTCATGATTGCGATGGCAGCAGGCATGATTGCGGCGCCTCCGGTCGTTCAGCGGCTAGACCACACCGCAGCAAAGGCCTAAAAGATACGTCATGGATGCACGCACATTGACCCCCCGCTATGCCGTCTCGCCGCAGATTTCGGTCGAAGACTTGCCGCAAATCGCAGAGGCTGGATTTACCACCGTGATCTGCAATCGTCCTGATGAGGAAGTTCCGTCCAGCCATCAGGCCGAGACAATCGGCGCCGCTGCCAAAGAGCTTGGCCTCAAGTTTGAGGTGCTGCCTCTGACCCATCAGACCATGACACCGGAAAATGTTGGCCGCCAAAAGGAGCTGATTGCGAACTCCGACGGACCGGTCTTTGCCTACTGCGCGTCTGGCACGCGCTGTTCCGTGGTCTGGGCCTTGGGTCAGGCGGGAGAGATGGAAGTCGATGACATCCTGAACACCACATCAAATGCCGGCTACCAGCTGGACGGTCTGCGGCCCACCTTGCACGCAGTTGCGGTGCAACAGGCCGAAAACGGCTAACGGTCCAGCGGCGAACAACGCATGAGCTTTGCCGCGTAAGCCATTGACAAAAAAGCAGGCCAGCTTGGCCTGCTTTTTTCTTGAACCTGTGGCACGTCGCGCCGCTGGTGTCAGGTTCCGGTATTCAAACCTGCGAGTTCCGACACCTCGTCTTCGTTCAGCTCGGCCGAAAAATCCCCAAGCACGTCACCCATTGGCAGGGCACCAAGATCCGGCAGATCGCTGCCAAGCGTATCGCCCATTCCATCACCAAGCCCATCCCCCAGGCCGCCACCCATGGGCAGACCGCCCAGGTCACCACCAAGATCGCCGCCTAGGTCGCCGCCAAACTCCGCTTCGAAGTCAGCGCCGAGATCGCCAAGATCGCCCATGCCAGCCATCGGCTCGCCTAGGCCGCCGCCAAGATCACCACCGAGCGTATCCATCGGATCCTGCAAACCATCCGCAGCAACCGAGAGATCAAGCATTGGGGCGTCATCTTCAAGCGCGTGTGGCGCCCCGCCCATGTCGGTCGAGAATGCAGTGTCATCTGCAGCGGTTTCGCTCACCAACTTGGTCTTTGGGTCCGTCAGGCGCACTGCGCGCGCACCGTTCATCTGGCCCAGTCTGCCCTGAGCGATGACCTGACCACTGATTGCGACCATTTCCGTTTCGTAGAGATAAGCCTGATCCAGCGGCAAGAGATCCCCCTTGGCAAGGGAGGTGAAGGCATTTGCGGGCACACGCATCTTGCATAGAACCGCCTGCAACTCAGCCCGCATCGCGCCCAGATTGCTGCCAAGCGAGGGACCGGCGTGCTGACTTCCGTTTGCCTTGCCCAGATCCTCTGCTGTGGGTTCCGGCAGGATCAGGGTCATATTCCCCTGCATCGCGCCGCAAGCCAGATCAACAGTCAGGTCGATCAGGCGATAGTCTTCTGCCTCCAGCCCAAGCACCAGACTGCGGACGTTTTCGACCTGCGCCCCGAACCGGTAGCCGGAAAAGATCACCCCATCCTTTTGGCCCGACAACATGGACACGACCTTGCCGAAGGTGCGTTCCAGAAAATCCGCAACCATAGCGGCGTCTGTCGGTGTGTAGTGGCGTTCGCTGGGCGCCTTGCCCAGCACCTGTCCCATGGTTTGCTGCTGGATCAGAGCCGTAACCAGCGGTGCATCCAGCGTTGCCGCACCGATGCGTCCGGCTGGTCCATCCAGAACAACAAGGAGGTGTTTGTCAGACAGATGCGCGGCCAGGTCCTCTGGCACTCGATTGGCCTGCCGGGCGGCAAGAACGGCAACGGGAAGATCGCACAAATCGGCTGCCGCACGCGCGATAGAGCGGCGCAACGCCTTGAGGGTCAGCGAGCTGGTAAGCGCGCCTTTGCCCTCTTTCGTGGCGGCCAGTTTACGGGCAATTACCCCGCCGCCGCCATGTGCTGCCGTGTCCTTAGCTGTGTCCGACATAGGTTATGAGCCTGCCCCTCTCGCGCCGCATTGCCCTATGTCTAACGCAGAAATGGTTACCAGAAACTTTACAAACCTTCGCTTAGGCAGCAATTTCCCGCCGCAGCGACAGGGACACCCGGAACGCGCCCCCCTCCTGTCCCGCAAGGTAGCCCACATCACCGCCAAGGCGCTGCATGATCTCGCGACAAATCGCAAGTCCGAGCCCCGCCCCGCCAGCCCGTTCCGGGCTAACCCGCGAAAATTTCTCAAAAATTGTGGTCCGGTATTCCGGGGGGATTCCCGCACCATTGTCGATGAAGTCAATGAACAGCCAGTCACCGCTCTCCTGCGCGACAATCCGCAACTGCGGCTGTTCTGCAGTGCAGTATTTCTCTGCATTGGCGATCAGATTGATAAAGACCTGAGACAGCCGATCGAGATCGGTCGAGAGCCTCAGGTCGTCCGTTGCGTCATCGCGCAGAACCCGCAGGTCCGCGCTGCCATCCGCCAGCGCAGTCGCCACCGCGTGATCCAGAACATCCCCTAAACGGCCAGCGCTGAAATTCAGCGTCACCTGCCCGTTCTCCAAGACGCTCAGGTCCAGAAGGTCATTCAGCAACCGGGTCAGTCGAAGGGCTTCATCATGGATGATCCCCGCATAGCGCGTGTGGTCTGTCGCGCTCAGATGATCGGCGTCCCGCAGGATTTCAGAGAACGCCCGGATCGAGGTCATGGGCGTGCGCAGTTCATGACTGACCTGACTGAGAAACGCATCCTTCTGCTGTGAGATCTGCGTGAGTTTCTCGTTTGTTTCCTGCAACTTGCGGGCCGTTCTTGACAGCTCTTCGGATTGCATCTCAAGGCGGCTGGAATATTCCAGGATTTGCGCCGTCTCGTCCGCAACTGCCATCAGATCCTGCACGGAGACGGACGATCCGCCAACGATCTGCCCCACCATGGCATGGGCAGCGGCAGCGCCGATAGAGGCGCTCAACTCCCGTTCGAGCCGCTCAAGAAATGCAGGCGTTGGTTCAGGCAAGGGACCGCGACCGCCCTGCCGGGCCAGCTCTGCCTGAAAAAAGCGCTGCGCCTCGCCTGCGCCAAGGATGCGCTGGGACATGATCATCAGGTCTTCGGCCTGAGCAACCGAGCCAAGCCAGCCGCGTGGTCCCGAAGAATGTTCAAACACATCAACAAATTGCGCGCCCTGCAGGCGCTCCAGCGGACTGGGAAAGGTGGCCAGCGATCCGATCAGGAAAGCGCCGGTGTTCAGCAGCATCGACCACAGGACCGCATGCACAGTTTCATCGAGGCCCTCGATTCCGAACAACGCATGCGGCTTTAACCAACCAATACCGAACAATCCTTCGGCCAGAATATGGGTCGGCAGAACCCCGCCCCCAAGGGCAGGCAGCAGCATCGTGTACAGCCAAACAGCAAAACCAACTGTAAGCCCCGCAAGGGCCCCCGCACGGGTGGCACCGCGCCAGAACAAACCGCCAACCAGACTTGGCAACATCTGCGCCACGCCAGCAAAGGCGATCAGACCAATTGCAGCCAGTGCCGCGCCGCCACCCGATATCGTGTAGTACAGATAACCAAGCGCCATGATCCCCGCGATCGACAGGCGGCGCGCCAGCAAGACAACATCGCGCACATCACCGGAGACAGAGGCCCCAACCTCCTGCCAGCGCAACCAGATCGGCATGACGATGTGGTTTGACACCATGGTAGACAGAGCCATCGCTGCAACGATCGCCATCGACGTCGCAGAGGAAAACCCACCGATAAAGGACAAAACCGCAAGCCCCTGCTGCCCCTCTGCCAAGGGCAAGGTCAGCACAAATAGGTCAGGATTTGACCTCTGCGGCAACAGCTCCAGACCGATGGCTGCAATCGGGACCACAAAGATCGAGATCAGCAACAGATAGAGCGGAAACGCCCAAGCCGCGATGCGCAGGTGCCGCTCGTCTTCGTTTTCCACCACCATAACCTGAAACATGCGCGGCAGGCACACAAAGGCTGCCGCAGACAAAAAGGTGATCGCCGCCCATCGCCCGCCATCGACCTGCCATTGCCCGATGCTGGATGCATCGATCCGCTGCAAGGTCTGCGAAAGCCCCCCCGCAATCCCCCAAACAACAAAGATCCCCACAGCAAGCAGCGACACCAGTTTGACCACCGCCTCAAGCGCAACAGCCGTCACAACCCCGTGGTGGCGTTCATTTGCGTTAAGGTTTCGCGTCCCGAACAGGATGGCGAACACCGCCAGCCCCAGCGCGACCCAGAAAACCGTCTGCGTCTCGTTCACGCTGCGCAGTGGATCCGCCTCTGCAAAAATCGCAAAGGAAAGTGTAATCGATTGTAGCTGCAGGGAAATATAGGGCGTGGTCCCGATCACGGCGAGAATGGTCACACCAATCGCCAAAAGGTTGGATTTGCCATAACGCGCGGACAGGAGATCCGCGATGGAGGTTACCCGTTGGCTGCGACCGATCCGCACCAGTTTGCGCAGGCCCCACCACCAGCCGATCATCACCAATGTGGGCCCCAGATAGATCGTGATATATTCCAGCCCCGATCGCGCCGCATATCCAACCGCGCCATAAAACGTCCAGGCGGTGCAATAGATCGACAGGGACAGCGTATAGACCAAAGGCGATCGCAACCAGCGCGCGCTGTGGCCGCGACTGGCCATGCGGTCGGCAAGAAAGGCCACAAGGAACAGCAGGGCCACATAGCCAAGACAGACCACCGCCAGCACATTGAGCGACGCCATCAGTCCCCGCCCCCCTCCTGCGGGCCTTCGTTGACACCGGTCCAATGATCGGCCCATCGCCGCACCGCCAGCCCAAAGACGAAACTGGCAAGGATCAGCATCGCCCAGACGCTCAGAACATAAATCATCGCACGCGACAAAGGCATTCCGCCCATGCTGTCAGGGGCGGGATAGGGGTCTGGTGACGGCCACATAAGGGGAATGGCAAACAACACTGCACCGACGATGGGCAAGAGCCGGGCAACATCCATGAGCCGTCGGCGGCGATAGGTCTTGCGCGCGACAAATGGCGCGGTGGTTTCACCCTGCCCTTCGGCGCCATCGCCGCGGATCATCCCTGTCCGGCCCGCTCAGCCAGATCCGTCCTCTCCCCTTCGCGCCCACCGGCAGCGGCCCTGTTCAGACCGGCCTGGGCATGCAGGTCACGCACAGCTGTCAGCACCTCTGTGTTCGAAAAAGGCTTGGTCATGAAACGGGTAACCCCCGCCCGCTCGGCCATTTCCCGGTCCTTGAGCTGGCCACGCGCTGTCAGCATCAGCACGGGCAAGCCGGGCAGCTCATCGCTATCTCGCAGCTCTTTGATGATTTCCAGACCGCTTTTGCCGGGAAGCATAAGGTCAAGGATCACCAGATCCGGTTTGGCCGCACGGATCACATCAACCGCATCGGCTCCATCCGCATGGCTGTCAACTTTCCAGCCATCGCGGGTCAGCAGAAACCGGATTGCTTCCGTAATATTCGGCTCGTCTTCGACGAGAACAACATGCCTGCCCATCTTGTTGATTATCCTCCCATACGCCGCGACCCTCCGGAATTCCTTCCGGGCGGCGCCTCCTTCCCTGCGACCACAGTAGCGCCGGGATTACGCTGCTGTCAAAACCCTTCCTTGAGCAGCGAGGGCTCTCTCCGGGCTGCGCAGGCAGCCATCGGACATATCCGGCAGCTCGCACCCACTGATTGCGCAGCATCAGACGCCTCTCGCTTTGGGAGAATCAGCATGACAGCGTGATAGAGCGGATCGCGGTCGAAATCCGCGCTCAACCGGGGCCATGAAACGGCGTAGCAGTCAAATCCAACCGAGCTGCGCCCCTGTTGAACGACCTCCCGGTGAATTGGCTGCTGCGGCCGTGAAAGCGCGGTGTACAGTGGCCAAAGCGGACAGGACGCGCCAAAGCGAGGCAATGCAAACCCGGCCACGGGTTTGTGAAACAGGATCGAGCCGGACCCATCGCAGACAACCAGCCCGGCCTCTTGCCCCAGAACCTCTGGCGGCAATGCACCCAGCCTGCGCAGGACAGTGGGCAGATCGACGCCAAAGGCGCGCGCAATCGCAGACGGGTTGCTGCCATGTTCGCTCAGGACATCGGACAAGGCCGCGAGCGGCAGGGCGCGTGCATCCGCGCAATACTGGCGCAGAGCCTCGCGTGCGATTGTCCGGGCGGCATCTGCGACCAGCGCGCCGCTCTCCTCTATCAGAGTTTGCAACGCAACTTCCTGCGCCGCAGCATCTGAGGTTTCAAGTTCCGCAAAGTGATGCCCCGCCTCGAGAAAGAAGCGTTCAACCTCTTCCTGTGGGACACCGCGACGGTCAGCGGACGTATTGCCCTCGTCCAGAAAATTAACCAATGCCCGGCTGCTTTCAGCAAGGCGTTGGGAATCTTCATTGAGGTTTTTGTGGAACCGGTCGCGCCACTCGGCCTCCAGTTCGCCGGTTTCCGCCAGGATCGACGCGGTGGAGCGGATCGCGGCCGCAGTGGATAGGACCTCATGAAGGGACGCGGCCAGATGGGGGTCATGCGTCAACCGGTCAGAAAGCGTCTGGACCGTCTGTTCAAGACTGCTGATCCGTTTCTGCGCATGCGCGAGCACCTCTGCCCAGCCGGGAAAACGGCCTGCAAACTCGTCCACCCGATCCAGTTCGGCAACCGGGCGCGACAGCGCAGCGGCGGCTTCGCGTAGGGTCGACAACAATGCAACCTCGGCCCCTTCGGTCAGCATCGAAGGCTCGACCGCCAGAACGCGGGCCAGATCAACCAACAGCTTGCCACCGATTCTGCGGCGGTTGTGTTCGCTAAGATTAAGGGAGGAAGCAGAGATATCCACCTGACGCGCCAACTCTGCCTGACGCAAGCCCAGCATCAATCTGCGTTCGCGGATCCGGCTGCCTGTCAATGTGTCCCGTCCCATCGCGGACTGCACTCCCTAAACCACTACGCATCAAGGGGTTTCTGCATCGCAACATAAGTTTATTTACAAAAACACCCGACCTTCTGTTCATTTGTTTACAGAATAAACCAGCATTTCAAGGGTTTTATTGCGCGATTTTACAGGTCGCCCACATACTGGTTTTGCACGAAAACGTGCTGACGCCAGCGGAAGTGAGGAGCTGCTGCCGTCGTTACACACTAGGGAGGATTACATGTCCAAGACTGACGTAAGCCGTCGCGGCCTGCTGAAAACCGGTGCACTTGCCGGTTCCGGCCTGGCGCTGCCGACGATCTTCACAGCGCAAAGCGCACATGCGTATACCAACGAACCCACCGGCAGCAGCGTGACGCTGGGCTTCAATGTGCCCCAGACAGGCCCCTATGCCGACGAAGGCGCAGACGAGCTGCGCGCGTATCAGCTGGCGATCGAACACCTGAACGGTGGCGGCGACGGCGGCATGCTGAACACCTTCAGCTCTAAGGCGCTGCAGGGTAACGGCATCCTGGGCAAAGAGGTGAAATACGTCACCGGCGACACCCAGACCAAATCGGACGCGGCACGCGCATCTGCCAAGTCGATGATCGAAAAAGACGGCGCTGTCATGATCACCGGTGGTTCGTCCTCTGGTGTGGCCGTGGCCGTGCAGGCGCTCTGCCAAGAGGCGGGCGTGATCTTCATGGCGGGCCTGACGCACTCCAACGACACCACTGGCAAAGACAAACGCGCCAATGGCTTCCGTCACTTCTTCAACTCCTACATGTCGGGCGCAGCCTTGGCACCGGTGCTGGCAAACGCGTACGGCAAAGACCGCAAGGCCTATCACCTGACAGCGGACTACAACTGGGGTTACACCACAGAAGAAGCCGTCCGCTCTTCGACCGAGGCGATGGGCTGGGAAACTGTTGCAGCGGTCAAAACCCCGCTGACCCAGACCGACTTCTCGTCCTACATTGCTCCGGTTCTGCAGTCGGGCGCCGATACGCTGATTCTGAACCACTACGGCGGCAACATGGTGAACTCTCTCACCAACGCGGTGCAGTTCGGCCTGCGTGACAAGCAGGTAAACGGCAAGGACTTCCAGATCGTTGTTCCGCTCTACTCCCGCCTGATGGCGAAAGGTGCGGGCGCCAACGTGAAGGGCATCTTTGGTTCGACCAACTGGCACTGGTCGCTGCAGGACGAAGGCTCCAAGGCCTTTGTGCGCTCCTTCGGCACCAAATACGGCTTCCCGCCGAGCCAGGCTGCGCACACCTGCTATGTGCAAACCCTGCTCTATGCTGACGCTGTGCAGCGTGCAGGCTCCTTTGCGCCTTGTGCGGTGGCAGAAGCGCTGGAAGGCTATGAGTTCGACGGTCTGGGCAACGGAAAGACGCTGTATCGCGCCGAAGACCACCAGTGCTTCAAGGACGTGCTGGTTGTGAAGGGTAAAGAAAACCCGACATCCGAGTTCGACCTTCTGGAAATCGTCGAAGTCACCCCGGTTGAGCAGGTTACTTATGCGCCTGACCATCCGCAGTTCTCCGGCGGTGCACTCGGCACCTGCAACAACGGGGCGTAACCCCCGGGCGCCGTCAGGCGCTGCATGAACTGGCGGGCGGCGGGCCCGGTTTGACAGGCCCCCGCCCCACGTTGCCGCTCCCCACAATCTGGCCGCTTCCGGCTTCAATCGCTTTACGCACTCACACTCTCAAAGGGTGGGACAATGGACGCTATAATCCTTCAAATCCTGAACGGGCTCGACAAGGGCTCGGCCTATGCGCTGATTGCGCTGGGTCTGACACTTATCTTCGGCACGCTTGGTGTTGTGAACTTTGCCCATGGCGCGCTGTTCATGATCGGCGCTTTCTGCGCTGTGACCCTGTCGCGCATTCTGACACTCAGCCATACGGTGATCGACGAAACCAAGACCGACTTTCTCGGCAACCCGCTGAAGGTAGACGTGCCCTATGTGCATGACATCTTTGGCATTGCGGCCGGCAATGCGATCATCGACTGGGCTGTTCCGCTGGCGATCCTCTTTGCGATCCCGGTGATGATCCTGGTCGGCGTCGTCATGGAACGTGGCCTCATCAAACATTTCTACAAGCGTCCCCACGCAGACCAGATCCTCGTGACCTTTGGTCTGGCGATCGTGCTGCAGGAAGTCATCAAGTATTTCTACGGCGCAAACCCGATCCCGACCCCCGCGCCCGCGGCGTTCAAGGGCTCCTTTGATTTTGGGGCCGCCATCGGATTTGATCCCAACCTGATCATCTACCCCTACTGGCGGATCATCTATTTCCTCTTTGCAACGCTGATTATCGGTGGCGTCTTTGCCTTCCTGCAGTTCACCACCTTCGGCATGGTGGTTCGTGCCGGGATGGCCGACCGCGAGACTGTTGGCCTTCTGGGTATCAACATCGACAAGCGCTTCACCATCATGTTCGGCATCGCTGCTGCTGTCGCGGGGCTTGCTGGTGTGATGTACACACCCATCAACTCTCCCAATTACCACATGGGCATGGACTTCCTGGTCCTCAGCTTTGTTGTGGTGGTTGTGGGTGGCATGGGCTCCCTTCCTGGCGCGGTGCTTGCAGGGTTCCTGCTGGGTGTGCTCGAGAGCTTTGCCTCCATGCGTGAAGTCATCGACATCATCCCCGGCATCAACCAGATCATCATCTATCTGGTCGCAATCATCATTCTGCTCACCCGCCCCCGAGGCCTGATGGGCCGCAAGGGTGTGATGGAGGACTAAGCCATGAAAAGCCTGACAAAAAACGATCTTACTCTCCTGGTTGCCGTGGCGTTTCTGACACTGTTTGCACCCTTTATCCTGAACCCCTTCCCCGAAGGCAGCGCCATGGCGCAGTTCAATGCGGGCTATCCTGACCTGATGCAGCGCTTTGTGATCTTTGGGATCTTTGCGATTGGCTTCAACATCCTGTTTGGTCTGACCGGGTACCTGTCCTTTGGACATGCCGCCTTTCTGGGTGTCGGGTCCTATGCGGCGGTGTGGATGTTCAAACTGCTGAGCATGAATGTCATTCCCGCAATCATCCTGTCGGTCATCGTGGCGGGCCTGTTTTCCCTGCTGATCGGCTTTGTGAGCCTGCGCCGCTCTGGCATCTACTTCTCCATCCTGACCTTGGCCTTTGCTCAGATGATGTTTGCGCTAGCCTATTCGGTTCTGACACCGATCACGGGCGGAGAAACCGGCTTACAGCTGGCGCTGGATGATCCGCGTATTCTGGGCTCCAGCCAGACACCCGAAGGCAACATTCCTGTGCCGGGCCTGTTCGGCATGGAAATGCGCGACAGCTTTGATCTTGAGCTGGGCAGCTGGGTCTTTACCTTCAACATCGGGTATTACTTCTGCGCGCTGGTGCTGATTGCCTCCTTCTATCTGGCCATCCGCATCTTCCGGTCCCCGTTCGGCATGATGCTGCGGGCTGTGAAGTCCAACCAGCAGCGCATGAACTACACCGGCCTGAACACCCGCCCCTACACCCTGGCAGCATTTGTCATCTCCGGGATGTACGCAGGGCTTGCCGGTGGCCTGATGGCCTCCATGGACCCGCTGGCTGGCGCCGAGCGCATGCAGTGGACCGCATCTGGTGAAGTTGTCCTGATGACCATCCTCGGGGGGGCCGGCACGCTGATCGGTCCGGTCCTTGGGGCAGGTTTCATCAAGTATTTCGAGAACATCTTCTCCAAGATCAACGCAACGATCCTGCACGAATGGTTCGCCTTTCTGCCAGACGGGCTTGAGGATTTCATCGTCGCCATCCTCTATCCCTTCATCGGCAAAGGCTGGCACCTGACCCTCGGCATTCTGTTCATGATGGTCGTGATCTTCCTGCCCGGTGGTCTGGTCGAAGGCGGACAGCGCATCCGCAGCTGGTTGCAGGCGCGCAAGTCCAAGAACGGCCGCCCCAACGGCACAACCGAACCCGCGGAATAAGGAGCAAAACCAATGGGTATCCTTGAAGTCAAAAACGTGGGCAAACGGTTTGGTGGCCTGCAGGCCCTGTCCGAAGTGAACCTGAGCGTGCGCGAAAACAGCGTGCACGCCATCATCGGCCCCAACGGCGCAGGCAAGTCCACCCTGCTGAACTGCCTGGTGGGCAAGCTGATCCCTGACACCGGATCGGTGATGTTCGACGGCAAATCGGTCCTGGGGCGCGCCCCTTACGAAATCAACCAGATGGGAATTTCGCGGGTGTTCCAGACTCCGGAGATCTTTGGTGATCTGACCGTGTTGGAAAACATGCTGATCCCGTGCTTTGCGAAACGGGACGGCGCGTTTGAACTGAACGCCATCTCTTCGGTCATGGATCAGAAAGAGGTGCTGGAAAAAGCCGAACATATGCTGGAAGAGATGAACATGGCAGACAAGCGGCATATGCACGCTGCGGCCATGTCGCGGGGGGACAAACGCCGCCTGGAAATCGGCATGTGTCTCAGCCAGGAGCCGCGCCTGCTGCTATTGGATGAACCGACAGCGGGCATGGCACGCGCTGACACCAACAACACCATCGACCTGCTGAAACAGATCTCTGACGAACGCGACATCACCATCGCGATCATCGAACATGACATGCACGTCGTGTTCTCGCTTGCAGATCGCATCACTGTTCTGGCCCAGGGCACGCCCCTTGTCGAAGACGATCCCCAGAACATCAAAGGCAACCCGAAGGTCCGTGAAGCCTACCTCGGCGAGTCGGCGTAAGGAGACCGCAAATGAACGTCAAACCTGACTTTTCCAAACACGCCAATCACGCAACCACTGCCCCGGCGTTTCTGTCGATCTGGGACATGCACGCCTACTACGGTGAGAGCTACATCGTGCAGGGCGTGTCCTTCAACGTCCACGAGGGTGAAATTCTTGCACTGCTGGGCCGCAACGGTGCCGGCAAGACATCTACCCTGCGGTCCATTGCCCGCACCGGTTCCCCCATGGTGACCAAGGGCGAGATCTGGCTCGACCATCAGCCATTGCACAAGATGAGCTCGCACGAGGCATCCGCCGCCGGGCTTGGCCTGGTGCCGGAAGATCGCCGCATCATTCCGGGCCTCACGGTTGAGGAAAACCTGCAGCTGGCCCAGATTGCACCGCCCATCGGCTGGTCAATCGAGCGTCTTTATGAGCTCTTCCCCCGCCTTGGCGAGCGCCGCAAGCAAGAGGGCGTCACACTGTCCGGGGGCGAGCAGCAGATGTTGGCGATTGCCCGCGCTCTGGCGCGCGACATCAAGGTTCTGCTGCTGGATGAACCCTACGAAGGCCTGGCACCTGTGATCGTGGACGAGATCGAAAAGACGCTCGTGCACATCAAGGAACAGGGCATCACCACGATCATCGTCGAGCAGAACGCCGTGCGAGCGCTGGAACTGGCGGATCGTGCCGTGATCCTCGACACCGGCGGCATCGTCTTTGATGGCTCCGCTGCCGAAGTGCTGGAAAACGAAGAGCTGCGCGCAGAGTATCTGGCCATCTGATCCGAACACTCCCCGTCAGACCGGATTGGTCTCCGGTCTTGGCTGACTTCGGGCCGATGCGCGCATCGGCCCATTTTTCTTTGTCATCCCTGCCAAGAGATTCGCTTGGCTTTGGTTGGATCCAGCGTTTATCTGCACATATGACCGATCTTGCATTTGAATTCGCCCCCGTCGGCATCGCCCTACTGGACCGCCGCGTCATCCAACACTGCAATCGCCAGTTTGCAGAGACATTCGGCGGCGTGCCTTCCGCCTATGAAGGCGTCCCCATTGCTGAACTCTACCCGAGCCAGGAGGATTTCCAGCGCATCGGCGATCGGCTGCAGCGAGAAGACGCAAAATCGGGCCAATACAACGATGAACGGATCATGCGCAGACGCGATGGCTCCCTGTTTTGGTGCCGGGTGCGTGGACGGTCCCTTTCAACGGAAGAGCCTTTCCGGACAGGGGTTTGGACCTTCGCCGACATCTCGGATGATCGTCCTGTCGTCACCCTGACCCCCCGCGAGAGGGATGTTGCGATCCTGACCTGCCGGGGTCTCTCGGCCAAGGAGATCGGTGCCGAGCTCAATCTTTCCTACCGCACGATAGAAACCCATCGCGCGCATCTTCTGGAAAAGTTCTCAGCCCGCAAACTCCCGGAATTGGTGGCAAAACTGAGCGGCATGCCGCTTTGAGGCCCGATTTGAGCGACCGGATTGCAAACCGGCGCATCCCGGCCCATGTTGGTGTCAGCCTTGTGAGTGCTTTCCTTGTGGTAAAGCATACCCTATAAGCGCCATCAAAACTTATGCCCGCAGGCCTTTGCGGGCCTGTCGGAACCGGCTGAGGACAAAAATGACAAACAAAACTCACGAAGCAGATGTTTCTTTCATCAAGGCACTGGCGGAGCTTCTGCGCGACAACGACCTGACCGAGCTGCAGGTAAAACGTGACTACGGCGAAGATGACAGCCTGAACGTGCGCGTCTCGCGCCAGATCATGGCTGCTCCGGCCGCCCCCGTTCAGGCCTACGCAGCGCCTGCCGCGGCCCCCGCTGCTGCACCTGCCGCCGCTGCGGCGCCTGCTGCCGCGCCCGCGGCATCGGATGACCCGGCAAGCCACCCTGGCGCAGTGACCTCGCCGATGGTTGGCACCGTCTACACCCAGCCCGAACCCGGCGCACCGACTTTTGTCAAAGTGGGCGACCAGGTTGCTGAAGGCGATACCCTGCTGATCGTCGAAGCGATGAAGACCATGAACCACATCCCGGCCCCCAAGGCTGGCACGATCAAGCGTATCCTCGTGGAAGACGGCGCAGCGGTCGAATTTGGATCTCCGCTGGTTATCATCGAGTAAGGATCCGCCATGTTTGACAAGATCCTGATTGCCAACCGTGGTGAGATCGCGCTGCGCGTGATCCGCGCCTGTCGCGAGATGGGCATCCAGTCGGTTGCGGTCCACTCCACTGCGGATGCAGACGCGATGCACGTGCGCATGGCCGATGAATCCGTCTGCATCGGCCCGCCTTCCGGGACGCAAAGCTACCTGTCGATTCCGGCGATCATCTCGGCTTGTGAAATCACTGGCGCGCAGGCGATCCACCCCGGCTATGGCTTCCTGTCCGAGAACGCGAACTTTGTGCAGATCGTCGAAGATCACGGCCTGACCTTCATCGGCCCGACTGCGGAACATATCCGCATCATGGGCGACAAGATCACCGCGAAAGACACCATGAAGGAACTGGGCGTGCCCTGCGTTCCCGGCTCTGATGGCGGCGTTCCTGATCTGGCTGCTGCCAAGAAGATCGGCGAAGAGATCGGCTATCCGGTCATCATCAAGGCAACAGCCGGTGGTGGCGGCCGCGGCATGAAGGTGGCGAAAACCGCTGCCGACATGGAACAGGCCTTCATGACCGCCCGCGCCGAGGGTAAGGCCGCCTTTGGCAACGACGAAGTCTATATCGAAAAATACCTGACCACCCCCCGCCACATCGAGATTCAGGTCTTTGGTGACGGTAAGGGCAAGGCGGTTCATCTGGGTGAGCGCGACTGTTCTCTGCAGCGCCGTCACCAGAAGGTGTTCGAAGAGGCACCTGGCCCCTGCATCACCGAGGAAGAGCGCGCCCGTATCGGCAAGATCTGTGCGGATGCGGTTGCCAAGATCAACTACATCGGCGCAGGCACCATCGAGTTCCTCTATGAAAACGGCGAGTTCTATTTCATCGAGATGAACACGCGTCTGCAGGTGGAACACCCTGTGACCGAAGGCATCTTTGGTGTCGATCTCGTGCGCGAACAGATCCGTGTGGCCGCTGGTCTGCCGATGTCTTTTGGCCAGGATGATCTGGTCATCAATGGCCACTCCATCGAGGTCCGGATCAACGCGGAAAAGCTGCCGAACTTTGCGCCCTGCCCCGGCAAGATTACCCAGTATCACGCCCCCGGCGGTCTGGGTGTTCGGATGGATTCCGCGCTGTATGATGGCTATTCGATCCCGCCCTACTACGACAGCCTGATCGGCAAGCTGATCGTGCACGGGCGCGACCGCCCCGAGGCGCTGGCCCGTCTGAGCCGCGCATTGGGTGAGCTGATCGTGGATGGTATCGACACCACTGTGCCGCTGTTTCATGCGCTGCTGGAAGAGAAAGACATCCATACCGGTGAATACAACATTCACTGGCTTGAAAAATGGCTGGAAAGCAACCTCGGCAATAGCTGAGGAATTGACTAGCATGACGGGGCGGCCCACTGGGCTGCCCCGTTTCTTATTGACCCATGCTCAGCCCCAACAACGTCTGACCACTCCCTATCGCCATGATGACCCTGACCCCAGACCTGCTGCTGCACGCCTATTCTGTCGGCGTCTTTCCGATGGCGGAAAGCCGGGACGATCCAGAGGTGTTCTGGGTGGATCCCAAACGCCGTGGCGTGTTTCCGATAGGTGGATTTCGCCTTTCCCGGTCATTGGCCAAAACCATCCGCAAGGGCGACTATGAGGTCAGAGTGAACCACGATTTCGCCGCCGTGGTTGATGGCTGTGCAGACCGCGAAGAGACCTGGATCAACCCTGAGATCCGCGATCGTTACATTGATCTGCACGAGCAGGGGAATGCGCATTCAGTGGAAATCTATCACGACGGAGATCTGAGCGGCGGCGTCTATGGCGTGTCACTGGCAGGTGCATTCTTTGGCGAGAGCATGTTTTCCAGACGGCGCGACGCATCAAAGATCGCCCTGGCCTATCTTCTCGACCGGCTGGAGATTTCAGGCTTTACCCTGTGTGACACACAGTTCCTGACAGCCCATCTGGCGTCCCTCGGCGCTGTGGAAATCAGCCGTGCCAGCTATCGCCGCCAGCTTGCGTCTGCGCTTGAAGTTGAAGCCGATTTCACCGCCGCAGCAGTGCCGAGCCCTCAGGCGCTGGTGCAGCGCATGACCCAGATATCATAGCGACTGTGATCAAGAGCGTTCAGCGCCGGGCTTGACGCGATCATCCAGCCATCAAAAAACACGGTGCCATCATTGGGATCGCGCACTGTGAGATAGGCAAAGGCATCGCCGGTCGGGTTGTCCGCAGGGTAGCGACAGTCCATCACATTCACGATGACGCCAAAGATCTCCGCGCTGCTGCCGACCGGGACCTCAAGATCCTGCGTCTGCCCGTTCACCTTATCCAGACCACGCAGAATGGCCGATTGGCCCTGCACCGCATCCCCCTGCTGGGAGAGGGCCGCACTTGCCCCCAGTGCAAGGGCCGCAAAACAGGCAAGCAGCCGACGCATCAGGATTCGTCCCCGCTACCAGCCACGAATTTCACCAGAAGAGAGATCAAGCTGACCGCGCCCTGCGTGTCCTCGATTGCATCACCAGGCTCAAACGCGAAGGGAGAGCCACCAGGCATCACCTCGACAAAGTTGCCGCCCAGAAGCCCCTCGGAGGAGATCACGATGGCACTGTCATCCGGGATCTCGATCCCGTCTTGAACGGAAAACCGCGTATCTGCACGAAAGGTCTGCGGGTTCAGATCTACGCCTGTGACAGTCCCGATCTTCACGCCCGCCAGCCGCACATCCGTACCGACGCTCACCCCTTCGAGCGAGCGGAAAGAGGCGTTCAGCTCATAAGAGCTCCCGCCGCTGGAAATACCAGCAGCCTGCCCTGCGTAAACGGCAAAACCGATGGCGGCGGCCAGAACCAAACCGCCTGCGAGAACCTCAGTGGTATTGTGTGACATGCCGCTTCTGCCTCTGTGCGAAGATCACCCTGCCGCTACGGACAGGAAAACGGCGCCTCAACACTGGCGCCGCAAACATTTGGTCGTCCGGAGCTTATTCCGGCGACCATGCCTCGTAGTCGCTGCGCTCTTTCGGGGCACCACCTGCGCGAATGGACCCAGCAGGCGCATAAGCCATTATGGTGCCGGTCAGGTTTTCCTGATGCGGCTTTTCCCAGGATTTATGGGCCAGCGGCTTCTCGCTTGGCAGCTCGTCAAAAGTGCGGTGCAGCCAGCCGTGCCAATCAGCGCTGATGCGCGATGCCTCGACCTCACCGTTGAACATGACCCAGCGACGGCTGTCATCGTGGTTGCGATAGAACACATTGCCCTGATCGTCCTCACCCACTTTGATACCCTTGCGGGCGGTGAAGATACGTGTGTTCAGGGTTGCGCCATTCCACCAGGTCACGGCACCCAGGATAGAGTTCAGGATTCCCATCGGTTCCTCCGAAAATTTCGCTTCTGATATGGCGCAATTTCATCCCAAGGTCCAGACACCCTGCGCCCTGGGAGCAAGAACTGGCAAAACTTCTGGCCAATTACACATTCTGGCCACATTCATGCGCCATAGTCTTGGCAATTCATTAAATGACGATTGAGCTGCCCCATGCGTACACTAGCGCTGCTTGTTTCAATGATGGCCCTGTCCATTGCCGTTCTCGACCTGATCGATAGCACCGACCGTGTTGTCACCCATAGGTACGACACCAACGGGGTGAAACTGGTGCGCAACAGTCAAGCCGATCGCCACCCTATCTCAAGAGCTGCAAGTGAGACTGTGGATGCAGTGCGTTCAGTCATCGGGCTGTCACCTGAACCACAGCTGAGCCCGCTGCAGCAGCTGATGAAGCAACGCCGCGAAGATACCCAGAAAGCAGACGTGCTAAAGTTCTGATCCCCAGCACGTCACGCCCATCCCACCGCTATTCAGTCGTTGGCCGGTGCCAGTGCTGTCACTTCGATCTCGATCCGGAACTTGGGATCGATCAGCTCGCATGCGATCATGGTTGCCGCAGGCGGGTTGTCACCAAAGGTTTCTGCCAGAATGGGCCAGCAGGGCTCAAATTCGGCAGCATCCGGCAGATAGTAGTTAACGCGCACCACATCCGCAAAGCTCGCGCCGGCCTTTTCCAGGGCCGCCCCGATGGTTTCGAGCGCCGACTTGCATTGCGCCACCACATCGTCGCCCTGCCCCACGGTTCCCGCCACATGCACAAAGCCGCCAACAACAACCGCGCGGCAATAGCCGATCTTGGCCTCGAACTCACCGCCTGAAGAAATACGTTTGATCACCTGTTCGTCCTTTCCAACGAAAAACGGCACGGGAATATCCCATGCCGTTTTCCATGTCTCTAAAATTCTTGAGAGAAATCAGCCGGCAGTGGCTGGCTCTTTCTCGGCATCCGCGTGGATCATCAGCGGCTGCGCGTCCGAGGTCACGGCCTCTTCGTTGACAACGACCTTCTCCACGCTCTCCATGCCCGGAAGATCGAACATGGTGTCCAGCAGAATGTCCTCGAGGATGGAACGCAGACCACGGGCACCGGTTTTGCGTTCGATTGCACGTTTCGCAATCGCGCTCAGCGCTTCATCGGTAAAGTCCAGCTCGGTATCTTCCAGCTCGAACAGACGCTGATACTGCTTGACCAGAGCATTCTTCGGCTTGGTCAGAATGGTGATCAGCGCATCTTCGTCCAGATCTTCCAGAGTTGCCAGAACCGGCAGACGGCCCACGAATTCCGGGATCAGACCGAACTTCAGCAGATCTTCCGGCTCCAGGTCCTTGAACGTCTCGCCGACGCCTGCGTCGCTCTCTTCACGGACGTCCGCGCCAAAGCCCATCGCAGAGCCTTTGCCACGCTGTTTGATGATCTTGTCCAGACCCGCAAAAGCGCCGCCGCAGATGAACAGGATGTTCGTTGTGTCGACCTGCAGGAACTCCTGCTGCGGGTGCTTGCGGCCGCCCTGCGGCGGAACCGAGGCAACAGTGCCTTCCATCAACTTCAGCAGCGCCTGCTGTACGCCCTCGCCCGACACGTCACGGGTGATGGAGGGGTTTTCAGACTTGCGGGTGATCTTGTCGACCTCGTCGATGTACACGATGCCGCGCTGCGCCCGCTCGACGTTGTATTCAGACGCCTGCAGCAGCTTCAGGATGATGTTCTCGACATCCTCGCCAACGTAACCGGCCTCAGTGAGGGTGGTCGCATCCGCCATGGTGAAAGGCACATCCAGGATCCGCGCCAATGTCTGGGCAAGAAGCGTCTTGCCGCAACCGGTCGGGCCGATCAGCAGGATGTTCGACTTCGAAAGCTCAATGTCGTTGCCCGCTTTTTGCGCGTGGTTCAGACGCTTGTAGTGGTTGTGCACCGCAACCGACAGAACGCGCTTGGCCATTGCCTGACCGATCACGTAATCGTCCAGAACCTCGCAAATGTCCTTTGGTGTGGGAACTCCGTCGGTGGACTTCAGGCCAGAGGCCTTCGTCTCTTCGCGGATGATGTCCATGCACAGTTCGACGCATTCGTCGCAGATGAACACGGTTGGGCCCGCAATTAGCTTGCGCACCTCATGCTGGCTCTTGCCGCAGAAGCTGCAGTAAAGCGTGTTCTTGCTGTCGCCGCTTGAGTTCGTTGCCATGGTCTACCTTTCCGTCCGGGGCGTGCATGCGCCTCCTGCGCCACCCGTATTCTTGACAGCTTATGCCACCGGCACAGCCGCCACAATCGCAAAGTGTGCCCTGACGCCCGGAGGGCACACCCTAGTTCGCACCGCCTATCAGCTGTCGTCGCTGTCCAGCTTGCTGCGGTTCTCGACGATCTCGTCGATAAGGCCAAATTCCTTGGCTTCTTCCGGAGACATGAAGTTGTCACGCTCTAGCGCGTTGACAATGCTGTCATAATCCTGGCCGGTGTGTTTGACGTAGATCTCGTTCAGACGCTTCTTGAGCTTCAGGGTCTCTTCGGCGTGGATCATGATGTCGGTGGCCTGCCCCTGGAAGCCGCCAGAGGGCTGGTGCACCATCACACGAGAGTTCGGCAGCGAGAAACGCATGCCAGCCTCACCCGCGGTCAGCAGCAGCGACCCCATCGAAGCCGCCTGACCAATCACCAGGGTGGAAACCTTGGGTTTGATGTACTGCATGGTATCGTAGATCGACAGACCAGACGTCACCACACCACCCGGGCTGTTGATGTACATGGAGATTTCCTTGGACGGGTTTTCCGCCTCAAGGTGCAGCAGCTGCGCCACGATCAGAGAGGACATCCCGTCATGAACCGGACCGTTCAGGAAGATGATCCGCTCCTTCAGCAGGCGCGAAAAGATGTCATAGGCGCGTTCACCGCGGCTGGTCTGCTCAACCACCATCGGCACCAGCGTGTTCATGTATGTTTCTCTTGGATCGACCATTTTGACCTGCCTGCTTTCAAATACGTCGGCACCATAGCCGACTAGGTGTTACCTGAGTCTTAGTGCCGCCACATTTGGGCTGCAAGGGGGCCGAATGAATTTGCCCCATCCTGACCTGCAGGCAACAGACCAGTTAAAATTTGCGCAAAAATTCGTGCGCCCTGCGCAGGGCCCGTGGTTCAGCCCCGCTTTCTGTCGAAATACGTCGGTTTGCGGTCGCAATTTGTTGGCTGACCTGCGGCCCTAGGGTTTACTTGTCGAAAATCAATGATCCCCTGCCCCAGCAGGCCTGTTTCGGGCTCCTGACATGACCGACAACTATTTCGTGCAGAAGGGGGCATCAGCCAAGCTGAATGTCCCATTCCATGGCAAGACGCAGGACTTCTATTTCCTGTTGCTGCCCAAGGCGACCATGTTGCCCGTTGCTGCGGCGGTTGAACCGCTGCGCATTGCAAATCAGGTGACCAACTCACAGCTCTATCGCTGGTATGTGATGACACCCGATGGCGCGCCCATCCGCTGCTCAAACGGGATGACGATCACACCGGACCTGCCGATGGGCTCGCTGCCGGCAGAAGCCTCAGCCTTTGTTTGCGCAGGGGTCGAGCCCCAGAATGCGGCAAATGAATCGGTTTTGAACTGGCTCAGACGGGAACGCCGATTTGGTCGCTCCATCGGTGGGATCTGTACCGGGGCTTTTGCGCTCGCCCAAGCCGGGCTTCTTGGACAGGAACGATTTACGCTGCATTGGGAAAACCAACCGGGGTTTGTCGAACGGTTCCCCGACCTCCTGCCCTCGCCCCGGATTTTTGAGATCAGCAACAAGCTGATGACATGTGGCGGCGGCAATGCGGCAACCGACATGATGCTGAACCTGATCGAAGAACAGCACGGCAAGCAGCTGGCCATTATCGTGGCCGACATGTGCCTGCATGTCCGCAATGGCGGCCAAAGCACGCCGCAGAAATCCAACTATGCCGTTGCAATCGGCAGCCGCAATCAGCGACTGCTGAACGCGCTGCAACTGATGCAGGAATCAATCGAAGAACCGCTGTCCATCGCTGAGCTTTGCGACCGCCTCGATATTTCCAGACGCCAGCTGGAACGCCTGTTCTCGCGCTATCTGAACCAAAGCCCGATGCATGTGTACTTCGACATGCGGCTCAGCCACGCTTTTGCGCTGATGAACGAAACCTCCATGTCAGTGACAGAGATCGCGCTCGCATCGGGGTTCAACTCTGCCACGCATTTCTCCCGCCAGTTCAAGCGCAAGTTCGGCGCCAGCCCGCATTTCTTCCGCAAGGGTTGGAACTGAAAGAGGTGCGTTGCGCGCACAAGGAACCCCGCTGGAAAGGCGCAGATCAGGCAAACGCCTCTGCCGCAGCGAGCGCCAGGCCATCGGCAACCGCAGTCATGGCATTGTCGCAGCGCAAATCGGCATTGGGGCAGAGTAACTGCATCTGCGACTGCACCGCCCCCAAAAGAGCAGAGCCGCCGACCAAAACGATCTGCTCCACTTGCGAGGGCGCAAGACCGGCGCGCGACAGCGTTTCTTCCGCACATGCACCGATCGCAGCCACGTCATTTGCAAGGCTGCCCATCATATCGGGTTTGCTCAGCGGGACAGACAGCCCCCGTTCCAGAACCTTGAGATCAATGACCGCAGCCTCCCTATCAGGTTGATTGGCCGCGATTTTCCCGCGTTCAACCGCAAACGCGAGGTCATGGCCCAGTTCATCTTCCAGCACCGCAACAAGACGCGAAAGCTTCTCTGGCTCGACAGCGTTCTTCAGCAGGTCCGCAGCCGCACGGCGGCTGTCAGCGGCGTAGAGAAAGGGGATCATCTGCCAGGTCGCGAGGTCGTTGAAGATACGGTTTGGGGCAGGCAATGCGCCATCGCCAAATGTGTTCCGGATCGCCGTTCCGCGCCCCAACAGCGGCATGACATGATCGATGCTCAGCTGTCGGTCAAAATCGGTCCCGCCCAGTCGCACACCATGTGAGGCAAGAATGCGGGTGGACCCATCCGGTTTTTGGTCAAAGGCCGTAAAGTCCGAGGTACCGCCGCCGATGTCGACGATCAAACCAATGCGCGGGTGGACCTGCGCCGAACGCAATGCGGCTTCCGGCTCTAGCATGAACCGCACGTCTTCAAAACCTGCCGCAAGATAGCAGGCCCGCAAATCCACTTCTGCCTGCGCATTGCGATCTGCGTCCTTGCTATGAAACAGAACCGGTCGCCCCGACAACGCATGGGTGAAGGTCTGGCCGGTTGCGGCCTCGGCGCGGGATTTCAGGTCGGCCAAAAAGCGGGCGACAACAGTGATGAAATCCACCAACTCGCCACCCAGACGGCGTTTTTCCCGCATCAAAGGCGTGCCCAGCAGGCTCTTCAATGCGCGCATGAAACGTCCTTCATAGCCGTTGATCAGCGCGCGCGTTGCCCGCCGTCCGATCACCATCTTGTGCGTGTCCACATCAAAGAAAACAGCTGTGGGCAAAGTGGTTTCGCCCGGCTCCACCTCAATCAGCCAAGCTGCGCCGTTGACCGCCACCCCAGCAGCGGAGTTAGAGGTGCCAAAGTCGATACCAAGCGTATTGGGAGAAGTCATGAAGGCACCTGCTACAAATCCGCCAAAAGAAGGACGACGTGGCTATCCGATGGCCTGAACAGAAACAAGAGCAAAAGGTCAAAGACATAAAACAGCCCCCCGGTCGCAGACCGAGGGGCCAAGTTCACGAGACGGCCTTGTCTACCGCTACTGCGAGTGAGACTGCAGATAGGCGATGATTGCCTCGATATCCGCGTCCTTCTTCAGCCCGGCAAAGGCCATCTTGGTGCCCTTCATGTAGGCTTTGGGTTTGGCAAGGAACGCTGCCAGTTCTTCTTCGTTCCAGACCAGACCGGCATCACCTGCGGCCACCATCGCCTTGGAATAGCGAAAGCGTTCTGCCGCCCCGGCCTGGGCCCCGACAATGCCATTCAGAACCGGACCTGTTTTGGACTTTGCCCCCTCACCCACCTGATGGCAGGCCTTGCATTTCTTGAAGGTTTTTTCCCCCTTCGCAACCAACTCCGGATCAAGCGCAACGACCTCGGGTTGCTCCAGCGTGGCTTCGGGCTCTGCCACAGTCTCTGCACTGGCGAGTACAACGTCGTCACCGGTCTCGGCTGGCGGCTCGTCGGCTGTGGCCTCCTGCGGCGTGACGTCCAGAACACGTGCGCGCATCGTGATCTCAACGCTGTCTTTGCAGTTTTCCATGCAGGGGCTGCCCGTCCAGAAATGTTTCTCGGCTTCCAGACGGTCGTCCAGAATGAACCCATCTGCATTGGGCAGCTGAATTTCGGCAAACGTCGCATCCGACAGCACGAATTCGTCATCCACCAGATCATTGGAATAAAGGATGTAGGCCACGATGGCATAAACCTCGTCCGGCGTCAGCGACTGCGCATCGCCAAACGGCATGGAGCGGTTCACATAGTCCCAGGTGGTCGACAGATAAGGCCAGTAGCTGCCCACTGTCTTCAGCGGGTCCTCGTGGTCCAGCGTGCCCTGCCCGCCCGCGAGTTTGGGCCAATTTCCCACGCCCTCGGCAAAATCGCCATGGCAGACGGCGCATTTCTCGGCAAAGACCTCCTCGCCGGTGAACACATCACCCGATCCCGCAGGCAGGCCCGTGCCATCCGGCGCCACGTCCAGATCCCAAGCCGCGATTTCCTCCGGCAAGGCCGGACGGCCGAGGCCGAATTTCTCTGCGGCAACGGGCGAGGCAACCGCCATAGATAAAACAACCGCTGCAACAATGTTCCGCCTGCTCTCAGTGGGTATCGTCAACACTTCAAGAAACCTCGACATTTTCCGCCTCCCCGTTTGCCTTGACCCACCAGGTCTGGATGGCGTTGTTGTGATAGATGGAATTCAACCCACGCACCTCGCGCAACTGTGCCTTGGTGGGCTGCACATAGCCCGACGTGTCGCGCGCGCGGCTTTGCAGCAGCATCTCGGAGCCATCCCAATTGATGTCGAGGTAAAACCGGGTCAGCGCCTTGTCAGTACCGGGCGCCGCCAGCCGCGCCTCCTGCCAGTTCTTGCCACCGTCCAGCGAAACATCAACGCCAGCGATCGCGCCGCGACCGGACCATGCCAGACCGGTGATGACCAAGGGCCCTGGGCCATGAGTGATCGGCGCCTGCGGGCTGGGGCTGGTGACGACGGATTTCGCATCCATCTCCCAGGTCCACTTGCGGCTGACCCCATTGGCGAGTGTGTCGGTGTATTTCGATGTCTCCTCGCGGCTTTCGACCGGCTGGTCCATGACCTCAACCCGGCGCAACCATTTGACCCACATGTTGCCTTCCCAACCGGGCACCACCAGACGAACGGGATAGCCGTGTTCCTTGCGCAGCGCCTCGCCATTGGCCTTGAAGGCGACCAGCACGTCATCCATCGCCTTCTCCAACGGGATCGAGCGCCCGTTGGAGGACGCATCCGCGCCTTCCACATAGACCCATTTGCCCTCAGGTTTGACGCCTGCCTCCTCCAACAGGGTCCGAAGGGACACGCCGGAATATTGCATGTTGTGGATCATGCCGTGGGTGAACTGCGCGCCATTCAGCTGCGCGCCAGCCCATTCCATGCCGGAATTCGCCGCGCATTCGCAGAAATAGACGCGGTTTTCGCGCGGGAAGCGTTCCAGATCCGCATAGGTGAACACCAATGGGGTGTCGACCAGGCCGTTGATCATCAGCCTATAGTCTTCCTTGCGCAGTTCAATCGCGCCGGAATGGTGGCGTTCGAACGCACAGCCCTGCGGTGTGATGGTGCCGTCCAGCGCATGGATCGGCGTGAAATTGATCGAACTGATCGTGTCCGCTGTCAGCCATTCCACATTGCGACGCACCACATCGCTTTCGTATTGGATCGGCAGGCCATAGGGGGTCGCATCTACCCCGTCCCCCAGACCAGAGGCCCAGTCCTGCACCTGCGTAATCAGCGGGTCGGGCGTGGCAGCCGAAGCAGAGCCACCCGCCACCGCCCCTGCCCCAACCGCAGCAGCACCGGCCAGAAACTGGCGGCGCGACGGGTTGGCGTCATGTGTCTTATCAGTCATTTCTGATCGTCTCCTTACATCGAAAAATTCACTTTCGTAAATTCTTCAGCGCAAAAATTTTTGGCGAATGCCGGGCTTATGCGCCCGACACCTGCACGGAATTGTTCGGGGAAAGAGTGACAGTGCCCATCTTGCGAATGTGGCTTTCGACCACATCCCAGATCTGCGGGCCTTCGGTCCCTTCATTCACACTGGCCCAGCCAGCCACGGTATAGGTCTTGGCCGGATCAATCGCCTCTCCGGTCTTCAGCAATGTCATATTGCTGATCCGTTCGCCCTGCGGTTTGGTGATGTCGATGTGATAGCCCATGCCACCGACCCGCACCATGTCACCGCCCTGCTGGTAATAGGGGTCGGGATTGAAGATGTTGTCGGCCACGTCTTCCATCACGACCTTCAGGAACTCGCCTGTCATTTCATTGCGATAGGCCGCACCGTAGCTCATGGAGGTGACGTTCCAGATATCTTCGCGGGTGATGTCATCGCCTGGCAGCAAGGATGGCCCCCAGCGTACACCCGGCGACAGGGCAATATCAGCCTCCCGCTCGCTCAGCAGCGCATCGCAGATGAGATCATCCCAGGTGCCGTTGAAATTGCCACGCCGATAAAGCAGCTCATCCGTCTGGCCAATCACCTCTGCCAGCTCTGCCTCATAAGGCGCGCGCTGCTCGTCGATCAGCTTGGAAATCACCGGGTCGGGCGCGATCACGTCCGCAAACACCGGGATCAGCTTGTGACGCAGCCCCATCAGCTGGCTGTCGCGCACGTCCAGATCCACCCGAGAGACGAATTTGCCGTTGGAGCCGGATGCGATGATATGCGTCTTTCCCACCAGAACCGGTTCGGGCAACGCATCATGGGTATGACCGGACAGGATCACATCGATACCGCTGACCACACCGGCCATCTTCTTGTCGACGTCAAACCCGTTGTGAGACAGAACCACGACAACATCCGCGCCAGCGGCGCGCACTTCGTCAACCATGTCCTGCATATGCTCATCACGGATCCCGAAGGAGTATTCCGGGAACATCCAACCGGGGTTTGCAATCGGCATGTACGGGAACGCCTGGCCGATCACCGCAACCTTTGCGCCGCCACGGTCGAAGAACTTGTAAGGTTTGAACAGCTCGGCCGGTTCATCCCATTCCGCATCGAAAATATTCTGACCAAGAGCCGCAAAAGGCAGCCCTTCGACGATCTCGTTCACCCGGTCCGACCCCAGCGTGAATTCCCAGTGAAAGGTCATCGCATCCGGTTTTAGCGCGTTCATCACATTGACCATGTCCTGGCCTTCGGTGTGATGGCAGGTGTAGGACCCATGCCAGGTGTCACCGCCATCCAGCAAAAGCGCATCGGGCCGGTCGGCGCGGATCGCGTTGATAATGGTGGAGACCCGGTCCAGCCCACCAACCCGGCCATAGCCTTCGGCAAGGGACGCAAAATCGTTGTAGGTCAGCGCATAGGCAGACGGGCTGCCATCTGCGATGCCATAGGCCTTGCGAAAGTCTGCGCCGGTGATGTGCGGCACATGACCTTTGTTCGCACCGACCCCCAGATTGATGGAAGGTTCGCGGAAATAGATCGGTTTCAGCTGCGCATGAATGTCGGTCACATGGATCAGGCTGATGTTGCCATAGGTGTCAAACTGCAAGAGCTGATCCTGTGTCAGTTTTTGCTGCGCTGCCAGCCGCGCCCAGTTGCCAAAACCAGAGGCCCCAACAAGAGCGGAGGCCGCCATTGAGACCTGCAAGAAATCACGCCGCGAAATCATGGGTTATTCTTTCTGCTGCTTCACGCGATATATTCGCATGTTTGAATGAAATAGAGGGAAGCGCGCCCCGCATCATGCCTGACGCGGGGCCACGAAAATCAGTTGCGAACAGACGGTGCCTCGACCGACAGACCGTTCCCGCGGGAGGCAACGTAAAGCTCCAGCGCAACGAATTCTGCCGAACCCGGGCTGTAGGTTTCGGCCCGAGTGTCGCGCACGCAGCCCTTAAAGCGGGCATGCGCGGTGTTCAGCTTGGTGTTTTTCAGACGGTACACCGGAAAGCCATTGATCTGACCCTGACTAAGATGGTCCGCACGGATCATGTTGCCATAGTTGTCTTCGTGGCAATTGGCACAGGAAAGCTCCAGCTGACCGGTCCGGGTATAGTAGAGCTCCTTGCCCTGCTCCCAGGTGGATTGGACCGGGCCGTCAATAGCCACGTTGACGGGCATCCCGCGCGACTGCACCGAAATCAGCGCCTCCATCGCAGACATCTTGCCGCCGGTGTATTTCCACTTTTCCGCGCCCATCTGGTTTTCACGGCAGTCATTGATCTGCATGGCGAGGGTCCGCACCTCACCTGCGGCTTCGTTCCACTTGGGATAGACCGCGCGCACACCGGCCATGCTGTCTTCGACATCGTCATGGCAAGAGGCACAGGATTTTTCTGCGCTGCCCTCTACCGTGGTCCAGGTGTCCATTGCCTGATCAACAAAGACCATCGCCGGATTGTCAAAGTCATCCATCTGCAACGCCTGTGTCTCATCAGAGCGGAAATGCCAACCAGACATCACCTCATCCAGAGTGTCCGCAAGATGGGCTGGCGCCGCCGCCTTGGTGACCATTTCGATCTCTTCATTGACGACCAGCGTGTCGTCATCCGCCTCTGCGTAGGCGGCGACGGGTAAGGCCAGCGCCATGGCAATTGCTGTGATTGCCTTATTGTTCATGGTGTTTCCTCCCTTGGGTGGTCGCCCTACCCGACCAATGGCCGGACCGGGCGCTTGCCTATGGATCCGGAAGGGATCAGCCGATCGCGATCGACTTTTGCTCTGTGTAGACGGACCCGTCATCGTCGTACCAGGTAAAGACAAAGTCACCTGCTTCGGGGACTGTGGCTTCGAACTGGAAATACGGGTTGGTCGAAATCGCGGGCTCCATGGTCACATCGACCACGCTCTCGCCGTTGAACTCACAGGTGAAGCGGTTGATGATCGAACGCGGAATGACGTTGCCTTCCTTGTCCTTTCGCTGACCGCTTTCCATCTTGTGGCTGATGAGGGTCTTGATGGTGACCGCCTCACCGGCTGCGGCTTTCTTGGGGACTTTGACGCGGGGTTTTACACCGGATGCCATGTCGTGAACTCCTGAATTGATTGGGGCGAACCTGAAACCGGCTCGCGCTTAGCCGCCGCAGCCGCCGATGGTCACTTTTACCGTTGCGCTGGCCTTGGCAAAGCTGCCGTCCGCCATCTTTGCCACAGCAACAACGTCCTGCGTGCCTGCCAGACGGATACGGGTCGAAGCCGCCTGAACCGCTGCGAGCGGACCAAAGTTGAAGGTCGCCACGCCCGGCTCCGGGTTGCCGGTTGCCAGCACCAGGATCGCAGTTGCGCCCGGCGCGCTCACCTCGATAGGAACGGTGTTACCGTTTTCGGCGATTTCCGGCGCTGTCAGGGTCAGACCGCTGTCAGCCATATCCGCACCACCGGTAAACTCGGCAATGCGGTCGTCCGCAGCAGCGACCACCGGCATCGGCAGCATGGTCAGGGCAACGGCGCCCAGGCCCAGGCCAAGCGTGTCGCGACGAGAGAACTCCATCTTATGTCTCCTTTGACGTTGATGGCGCTTGGGGATGCAATGACCCTAAGCGTCAGTCTTCCTTGAGGGTCGCCAGAAACGCGACCACATCTTCGATTTCCTGCGCCGTCAAAATGGGCGGCAGCGGTTCGGCACCTGCTTTGCCGGTATAGGCATCGCCCGGGCGGATATAGCCATCGACCTTGTAGAATGCGGGCATCATGGTGCCCTCAAAGGTCTTCTTTGCGTTGGCAACCAGTCCGCGCAGCTCTGCTTCGTTCCAGCGATCGGCAGCCCCGTCAAGCGACGGGCCTATCTCGCCGTGGAACGGCACATCGGCCAGCGCGCTCACCTGATGGCAGGCCACACAGTTGCCTTTGGACTTGTCGCCAACCAGCAGCGCACCACTTGCGGCATCACCCGCCACCCCGCTGAGCGAGGTCTCAACGGCGCCATACTCGTCGTAGACAACCTCTTTGGGCGCGGTCTCGCCCGCCAGCGCAACCGTGCCGACAAGGCACGCCGCCAGTGTCAGAGATATATGCTTCATGTTTCCTCCCATTGGCTTTTCACGCGCTGTCGGCGTGCTTCGCTGCCCCTTACCCTAGGCGAGGCACGCTGCGCAACGCAACATCAAATTCATTAATTTGAATTTTTATTTCTCCCCACGACAATCCCCTGACGCGCGCGTCCCACCCCGCCATCAACCGGGGCAACGATCACCACTCTGGGTCTACGTCAATCCGTCGATCCGTTGTCCCGCTCTTGAATTCTCCGGGCATGATAGCGCTGGAAATCTTCACCGTTATCAATCGCATACCGCTCTTCGTTCACCCATGTGAACATATCAAGTGTCGTCCCCACGCCAAAGGCCCCAGGCATTGTAGCGACCGCAGCCTGAGGGGCCGGAACATCACCTACCTCCTGTGGCAGAAACAGGATCGTCGGGGTAAACAGAACGCCCCACTTGCGCGCCATGTCCTTTTCCGAGAGCGTCTCTCCGTCAAAATCCGTGACCTCGACATCGCCATAAAGGTTCAGCTGCACGACAAAGAAATTCTCGGTGATGTAGCTGGCAACATCAGGATGCGGAAATACTGTTTCGTGCATCTTCGTGCAGTAGACACAACCGCGTTGTTCAAAGAACAGGGCAAGTCGCTTGCCCTCGCTATTGGCTTCTTCCAGGTCTTCCCGCAGGTCCTTGAACGTCTCGCGCATCCAAGGCGCCTTGTGCAGTCCATCGTCCCCCAGTTCCGCCGCCATAACGCGCCCGCTGTCGCCCACCAGCCCAACCAAAGGCAAAGCCAGGGCTGCGCCAACAATTGCTGCAAAGATATGCTTCATCTGATCAACTCCTCTCAGCTTTTCGCGGATCAACAGACCTCAGCCGTTGGCTGCAAATCCCGGAAACCAGCGGATCATAGCCTCGGCAATGTAACGCACGCCGCCTGTGGCAATGAGCACTGCAAACAGGATCAGCATAACGCCCATCCCCTTTTCCACCCACACAAAGGCCGCCCGGTGACGCGAAACGAACGATAAGAATGGCCCTGCAAACAAAGCCGCGACAATAAACGGCGTCGTCATCGCAGCACCATAGACAAACAGCAATACCCCGCCGCGCCAAACATCCCCCATCCCCGACGCAATCATCAGGATCGACGCAAGCGCCGGGCCGACACAGGGTGTCCAGCCAAACCCAAATGCAAGCCCCATCAAATAGGCACCCGCCAATGTCGACGGCTCTGCGGTACTGTCGATCCGGGCCTCACGGTACAGCAGGGGAATACGGACAAGGCCGAGAAAATGCAGCCCGAAGGCCAGCAAGATGACCGCCGCCACATAGGAGAGCACGTCCATATACTGACCAAAAAGCTGACCAAGCGCAGTCGCCCCCATCCCCATCAGCACGAAAACCGTCGTCACCCCGGCGGCAAAAACAAGGGACGCCAGCACAAGCCTGCGTTGGGCACCGGGGGCTATCACGGCCTTGCCGCGCAGCTCTGCCATCGACAAGCCACCCATGTAGGAAAGATAGAAAGGCACCATCGGCAGGACGCAGGGTGTGAAAAAGCTCAGCAACCCAGCAAAGAGCGCCCCCGCAAGGGAAATTTCCAGCATGACCCTCTTGCCCTCTCTCGCCTTCCGCTGCCCGGACACCACTGTAACAAATCCGCGATCTCACACTGTGGCAAACGCTTCACTATTCACATATTCAAATTTTGTAGTACATATAGGCACAGCGATAAGATCATCGTCAACGACCATCTGGATTGGTGGCTGTGTCATCAACGTACCTTCTGGGCGGCGATGGTCTATGTCTTTTAGCAGTCGGCGGCCATTCAAGCCGCCCAAAAACGAAACCTTGCAAGAGGCCAGCTCAAGATGTTTCACCCGCTTCGCAAGACCGCGCACCGCCTGGCCACTGCTGCTGTGGTCCTGTGCGCAACGATCGGGGGAACGGCGCCGGTATGGGCCGCAGAGCTTTTGATGGTTGAGCAACCCGGCTGTTCCTGGTGCGCCCGATGGAACGAGGAAATCGCCCCGATCTACCCCAAAACAGCCGAAGGCGCCTTTGCTCCACTGCGCCGGGCTGATCTGCGTGCCCTGCCCGATGATGTCGCCTTGTCACGGCGGGTCACATTTACGCCAACCTTCTTGATCGTGGATCAGGGACGTGAGATGGGCAGACTGGAAGGCTACCCGGGCGAAGATTTCTTTTGGCCCCTGCTGACACAGCTGCTACAGCAGCACACCAGCTTTGACCCGGAGACGGCCCAGCGCCCGACGCCTGCGCCCGATACTGCCGCTGACCACAATGGTTGAACCAGGAAAGACAAACGACATGGCCCTGCCTCAGTTCTCAGCCGACATGGCACCCGAAGATCTCGACACGATGGTGGACAACGCCACCCGCGCATCCAACTTTCTCAAGGCCATCAGCCATGAGGGACGATTGATGATCTTGTGCCACTTGGTCTCGGGCGAGAAATCGGTGACCGAGCTGGAAGAGCTGCTGTCAGCGCGTCAGGCTGCGGTGTCGCAACAATTGTCGCGTTTGCGCCTGGAGGGGCTCGTCATCCCCCGCCGCGAGGGCAAGGCGATTTACTACCGACTTGCCGATGACCGCCCACGCCGCATTCTCGAAGTTGTCTACGAATTGTTCTGCAAAGACAGCTGAGAAACGTGATACCCGCCTTTGCAACAGACCACCTCAGTGATGCGCATCTTACGGCGCTTGTCGGTCTATTCGGAGGCATTCTGCTGGGGCTCGCTGCCCGGCTTGGCCGGTTCTGCACCTTGGGCGCGATCGAAGACCTGTTGTACGGCGGAAGCAGCCTGCGCATGCGCACCTGGGGCATGGCCATCGGCCTGTCCATTCTCGGCAGTTTCTCCCTGATCGCATTTGGCTGGCTGGATCCCGTGCAGTCGCAATATCTCGCGGTCCGCTGGATGCCCATGGCGTCCATTCTGGGCGGATTGATGTTCGGCTATGGCATGGCGCTGTCCGGCATGTGCGGCTATGGCGCGATTGCCCGACTGGGCGGGGGGGATCTGCGCAGTTTTGTGATCGTACTGGTGATGGGTGTTTCCACCTATGTGGTTCTGACGGGCCCGCTTGCGCCGCTAAGGGATGCGGTCTTTCATCAGGAAGAAATCACCAGCCACACCGCCCAGGGGCTTGCGCAACAGCTGTCAGCAATCACAGGCCTGTCCGTTCCCGCCGTCGGTCTGATAATCGGTGCGCTCATCCTGGCTTTCTCTGCCAAAAGCCGTGAAGTCATCGCAACCCCATCCTCTATCGGCTGGGCCGCGCTGGTTGCCCTTGCTGTGATAAGTGGCTGGGCCGGCACCTCCTACATCGCCCGCACCGGGTTTGATGCGGTCCCCGTCGTGTCACACTCCTTTTCCGCCCCCCTTGGCGAAACCATTCTTTGGACAATGACCGGGAGCCTGCGCCCGCTCAGCTTTGCCGTGGGGTCGGTAGCTGGTGTCTGGTTCGGCGCCTTTATCGGATCGCTCCTCAAGGGGCATTTCAGGTGGGAAGCCTGTGATGACCCCCGCGAACTGCGCCGCCAGATCATAGGGGCCGCGATCATGGGGGCGGGCGCCGTCATTGCGATGGGTTGCACAGTCGGCCAAGGCCTGAGCGCATTTTCACTGTTGGCGGTCTCGGCCCCCGTGACGTTTGTGGCCATTCTGGTCGGAGCGGCCATCGGCTTGCGACAGCTGATCGAGGGCTTTCGCCGCGCCGCCTGACAAACCGGCCTGCCTGCGCGCCCAAACGGCAATGTGATTTTGCCCCAACCGCAAACCAGCTAGGTTTGAAACAGCCATACACGGCGGCAGGCGGAGGTTAGCGATGTTCCATGGTGTTCGACACAATGCAGAACCATCAGACGCAAAGGGGCGCTCGGGTCATCAGGCGCGCGCCATCACAGCAGATCGCGGCAACGGGTCTCACCTGACACTGGCCGCGATATGCGGAGTTTGCGCGCTTTTGCTGCTGATCGCCCTGCCCCGTCTCGCCCATGGTGGTGACATGGCGGCGCGACAGGGATGGGCGGTGCACCCAACGCCCAAGGATTTCCCAACCCTCGTCAAGGACGTGATCGCGGCAACCAAGGAAGAGGGTCTGATTGTTGTAACACAGGCAGGCCCGACCAAGGCAGCAGCGGCCCGTGGTATCACCATCCCCGGAAATCGGGTCATTGGCGTTTTCAACAATGACTTTGCCGTGCGGATCTTGGCGCATTCGACCCCGGCCATGATCGAAGCACCTGTCCGGCTCTATGTCACCGAAAACACCGACGGAAGCGCAACACTTTCCTACAAGACCGCCACCCACGTCTTTGCCCCCTATTTCGACGACGGCGGCGCTGAGCTTGCTGACATAGCAGCGGAACTGGACCGCTATCTTGCAGCAATTGCGCAAAAATCTGTAACAACTCGGCCTTGATGCGCGCAAATCCTCACACCCGCGTGAGAAGCCTTGCACTTACACAGGGTTCCGGCAATTTGGCCCCATCAGATTGACCACGACGCGACCACAAGGGGTTTTCCCAGATGACTGAAACCACCACCACCGATGGCGGTGACACCGCTCCATTGCGTGCCGCCGATGTGCTGGCACAGCGCCTTTATGATGCGGGGTGCCGCCATGCGTTTGGCATGCCCGGCGGAGAAGTGCTGACATTGGTGGATGCACTGACAAAGGCGGGGATCACCTTTCATCTGGCAAAGCACGAAAACAGTGCAGGTTTCATGGGCGAAGGTGTGCATCACAGCGACGGGGCCCCGGCCATTCTTGTCGCAACCCTCGGGCCGGGTGCGCTCAACGGTGTGAATGTGGTTGCAAATGCCCATCAGGACCGGGTGCCGATGGTGGTGCTGACAGGGTGTGTCGATGCCGCCGAAGCCGCAACCTATACCCATCAGGTGCTTGATCATCAGGCGGTTTTTTCTGCCATCACCAAGGCCAGTTTTCGCCTGGATGCAGAGGCGGCGGGGGTCATTGCAGACAAGGCCCTGCGCATCGCAACAGCCGAGCGCAACGGCCCGGTGCATATTGACGTGCCGATCTCTGTCGCCGACACCCCCGCAGGCAGCCACCGCCCCCGCATCGCGCCTGCAAGAGCGACGCAGGCAGCGCCCGCAGACCTTGCGCAGGCGCGCGGCTGGCTGGAAGAGGCAGAGCGCCCGCTCGCGATCGTCGGCCTTGATGCGCTGACCCAAAACGCCGGTCCCGCGCTGCAGGCGTTTCTGGAACACCACAAGATCCCGTTTGTCACGACGTACAAAGCCAAGGGCATTCTGCCAGAGGACCATCCCTTGTGTCTTGGTGGGGCCGGGTTGTCTCCCCTCGCCGACCGGCATTTGCTGCCGCTTGTGCAGGACGCCGATCTGATCCTCGCCCTCGGTTACGACCCCATCGAAATGCGCCCCGGCTGGCGAAATGCCTGGGATTGCAGCCAGCAGCGTGTGATCGATATCGCGGCCGAGGACAACACGCACTACATGCACGATGCCACCCTCACAGTGGTTGCAGGTCTCACTCCCACGTTGCGGGCTCTGACGGTTGGCGCACAACTCGCTGACCAAACAGATGCTACCCCAGACCGCTGGCCCGACGGACAGATCGCCAAGGCACGCGCCGGCCTCGCGGCAGCGTTTGCGCGCGATCAGGCATGGGGCCCGGCTGCCATCATTGATGAATGCCAAAAGGCGTTGCCGTCAAACACGCTTGCAACAGCGGACAGCGGCGCCCATCGGATCCTGCTGTCGCAGATGTGGCACTGCCACGAGCCACGGGCATTGATCCAATCTTCCGGTCTTTGCACCATGGGCTGTGCTGTTCCCATGGCGATCGGACGCAAACTCGCACAGCCAGACCGCCCGGTTGTCAGCTTTTCCGGTGACGCAGGTTTCCTGATGGTGGCAGGTGAATTGTCGACCGCTGCTGAACTTGGCGTTGCGCCGATCTTCGTGGTTTTTGTCGACGCCAGCCTTGCGCTCATCGATCTCAAGCAGCGCCAGCGCAAGCTGGACAATGCAGGAGTTGACTTTGGCCAACATGATTTCGCATCCATTGGCGCCGCCTTTGGTGGTCACGGCGTCCGTGTCCGCGACCGCGACAGCCTGCGAACGGCCCTTGCCGCAGCCCAAAAAGCAGATCGTTTCACCGTGATTGCCGCGGAATTTGACCGGGAGGCATATGATGGCCTCATCTGATACCCTCCCTCATGGCCCCCTGAGCGGGGTGAAGGTCCTGGATCTGTCGCGCATTCTTGCGGGGCCCACCTGTACCCAGATGCTGGGGGATCTCGGCGCCACGGTCCTGAAGATCGAAAACCCGCGCAGCGGAGGGGATGACACCCGTCAATGGGGCCCGCCCTATGTTGTCGATGCCGAGGGCAATCAATCAGACCTGTCCGCTTATTTCATGTCCGCAAACCGCAACAAGCGCTCGGTCGAAGTCGACATCACCACCTCTGACGGCCAAGCCACGATCCGCCGCCTTGCCGCCCATGCCGATATTCTTCTGGAGAACTTCAAGCCGGGTGGTCTGCGAAAATACGGGCTCGACTATGACAGCCTGCGCAAGGATTTTCCGCATCTGGTTTATGGGTCGATCTCCGGATACGGCCAGACCGGCCCCAACGCCCACAAGCCCGGCTATGATTTGATGGCCCAAGGATACGGCGGCATCATGTCCCTGACCGGTGAACCTGATGGCCGCCCCATGAAGGTTGGCGTTGGCATCGCAGATGTCATGTGCGGAATGTATGCCTGTGTCGGCATCCTCGCCGCCCTGCGCCACAAGGAGCAGACAGGTGAAGGTCAGCAGGTCGACATTGCTCTCGTCGATGCCCAGATCGCCTGGCTGATCAACGAAGGGGTGGCAACGTTAAACACCGGCAGTGCCCCCAAACGGCGCGGCAACGAGCATCCCAGCATTGTGCCCTATGGGCTATATGAGACCGTAGATGGTCATGTGATCCTCGCCGTGGGCAACGACTCCCAGTTCGGCCGCTTTCTGCAGTTTCTCGGTCTAGAGGGGCTGGCCCGGGATCCCCGTTTTGCCACCAACCCGGCCAGACTGGAGCACCGCGACGCCCTGGCGGACATCATCGTGCCTGCGATCCGCCAGCACACGACCGACGCGGTAATCGCCGCAATGGAAGAGAGAAAAGTGCCAGCAGGCCCAGTGCAAACGCTGGACCAGGTCTTTGCCTCCGACCAGGTGGCGGCCCGCAAAATGGCGATTGAAATGCAGTCCGAGGCTGGCCCGGTCCAATTGCTTGGCAACCCGCTCAAACTGTCGCGCACCCCCGTAACCTATCGTCATGCACCGCCGACATGTGGCAGCAGCACTGACGTTCTGGAGCAAGATGGCGACCCGTTTGATGCGCTATGACAGCGGCAGAACCCGGACAAAGATTCGAACAGCAAACGCAGCAGCGACCCCTGGGTCGCTGTTTTGCATTTGCGGCGCCCGAATGTTTCAGAAAACGTCGTGCTATCCCCCTGAAATCATGCATTTAACCGGCGACTTTTGGCCGAGTGTTACAGAAACAGGCAGGCTTTGGCCAAACGCCTGCGATACCCCCTTGCCAGAACGTCAAAAATGCAGGAAATCGCCCGAAATTGTCACAGTTCGTGGCTGAAAACCGCTATTTCACACACGGCACATCACCAAACCGCGAGCGGGCATCGCGAGAGGCTATTTCGTGCTTTAACCTCGGATCAAAGCACCCCTGCTTTCGTTTTTTACACGGATCGGACAGACGATGATGCAAGATATTTTTGGCCAGGAGACCAGCCTCAAGACCGCGGCCGCGCTGGAAAGTTGGAACGGCGTGCAGATGGCTGTTCTGGCGCATTCCGCCGCCGCGCCCCAGCATTTGGGTGCTCTTCTGGAAGCCGAACCTGAATTTGCCATGGCACAGGCAGCAAAAGGCATGTTCCTTCTGCTGCTGGGCCGGTCCGAACTGATCCCGACGGCCCATGAAGCCTATGCCGCAGCCAAGGCAACAGAGGAAGCCGCTTTGCCGCGCGAGCGCCATTTCATTGCGGCGCTGGGTGCATGGCTTGATGGCCGACCCTCTGCCGCAATTGCCGAGATGGAGGCCGTGCTGGCCAAGCACCCTCAGGACTCTCTCGCCATGAAGATGAGCCACGCGATCCGGTTTATTCTGGGTGACAGCGCAGGCATGCGTCGGTCGATTGAACGTGTGCTGCCCTCCTATGACCCGGCCCACAAGGGACGTGGTTACCTGCTTGGCTGTCACGCCTTCGCCTTGGAAGAGACCGGAGCATATGAGCTGGCAGAGGCCACAGGTCGCCAGGCCCTTTGGATGGCGCCGGATGATGCCTGGGGACTGCACGCTGTCGCCCATGTCCATGACATGACGGGCAACTCCAAAGCTGGGCTTGATTGGTTGTCCGGTCGCGAGGAGGCCTGGGCACATTGCAACAACTTCCGTTACCACGTCTGGTGGCACAAGGCGTTGATGCATCTCGATCAGGGCCAGACCGACGAGGTGCTCGCACTTTATGATCGCGAAATTCGCCAGGACAAAACCGATGACTATCGCGACATTTCCAACGCGACATCACTCTTGATGCGGCTGGAGCTTGAGGGGGTCGCCATCGGGGACCGCTGGGAAGAGCTGGCTGAACTTTGCGCCAACCGGACCGAGGATGGCTGTCTGATCTTTGCCGATTTGCATTACCTCCTGGCGCTGGTTGGTGACAATCGCAAGGCGGACACAGGCAAACTGGTCCAACGCATCCACGCAGATGCCCGCCGCGGCGCCAGCGAGAGCGATGGGCGCATGGCAACCCCCGGCTGCAGCCTCGCACTTGGGCTCGAAGCCTTTGGCGAAGGGGACTACAAAGACGCCTTCATCCATCTCTCTCACGGTCGTTCCAGCCTGCAGCTGGCAGGTGGCAGCCACGCCCAGCGTGATGTCTTTGAGCGCGTCACCATTGATGCGGGCCTGCGGGCGGGCCGCCTGGATGCGGTCGAAGCCATCTTGAACGACCGCCGCACCCAACGCGGAGGCGCCGAAGACAGCTTTGCCCTCGCCCGCCGCGCGCTGATCGCAGAAGGCCGTGGGTCCTCCACCGCCCAAAGCGTTCCAGCCGAATAACCAAGTAAGGACACGGACACAGATGGCGAACATCTCGCCCTTCCCCGCCAATCAAAGTGGCGATGCAACAGAGGTTGCCAATCGCTTGGCACCTCCTCAGGTTCCGGCGCCTCAGCGTCGGGCACGCGACCCGCGACTGGATTTCTTTCGCGGCATTGCGATGTTCATCATTCTGTGCGCCCACATCCCCGGCAACCGCTGGACCGGCTGGATCCCCGCCCGGTTCGGCTTTTCTGACGCCACAGAGATCTTTGTGTTCTGCTCCGGAATGGCCTCGGCCGTTGCCTTTGGCAGCACCTTTGCACGCCGCGGCTGGCTGATTGGCACAGCGCGCGTCATCTTCCGCTGCTGGCAAGTTTACTGGGCCCATATCGGGCTGTTTGTTTTCATCGCAACGACGATGGCGGCACTCGATCTCTACGGCGGCTTCGACAAGAGCTATATCGGCTCGCTCAATCTCAAACCTTTTTTTGAAAACCCGGTCCCCCAGCTCGTTGGCCTGATGACACTGGCCTATGTGCCCAACTATTTTGACATTCTGCCAATGTATCTGGTGGTGCTTGGGTTGATGCCTGTCATGATGGGGCTCGAGCGGATCGGTTTTTGGGCTGTGGCCGCCGCGTCCATCGGCATCTGGCTCCTTGCCAATCCCTATATGGCCGGCTTTGGACCCGACGGCATTGGCCTTTCGGCCGAGCCCTGGTCGCAGCGCGAGTGGTTCTTCAACCCTTTCGGCTGGCAGTTGCTGTTTTTTACCGGCTTTGCCTTTATGGCAGGCTGGCTGCCTGCGCCGCCGGTTTCCAAATGGCTCATTGGACTGAGCGCCGCCTATCTGGTTCTGCTTGCCCCCTTCGGATCCTGGAAGGTGTTCCTTTGGGTGGACGCCGCCATGCCTGCCTTGGGTGATCTTATCCGCCCCACATGGGCAGTGACGTCTGAATGGCGCGAAAAAACAGATTTCGGCCTGCTGCGCTATGGCCACTTCCTGGCGCTCGCCTATCTGGCATGGGTGGCGGCAGGAGAAGGAGGCAAACACCTGATCGCGACCGGCCACAGCCTGGCTGCGCGGATTTGGGCAGGTCTTTTGCGGATTATTTCCAAGGTTGGCCAGCAATCGCTCGCGGTTTTTGTTTTCTCGATGGCACTGGCCCGTCTGCTGGGGCTCGGGCTTGATCTCACCAATCGGTCGGTACTGACCACCGCCTTTTTCAACCTTCTCGGTTTTGCCCTGATCATCGGCTGCGCCTATACCGCCGCCTGGTTCAAATCACACCCTTGGAAGACCAAAAAATGAGCACAGTAACGCGACGCGCTTTTTTGACGATGGCCCTGGCAAGCACCGCGCCCATTGCGCTTGGCGCCTTTGCGGCACCTGCCCGCGCCACAGGTCTTCCCGCGTTTTCACAGGACATGGTCGTTGCCATGGCCCGTGACCTGGCTGGCCAGGACTACACCCCACGGCCAAGCGTGCCCCAGGATTGGCTCAACCTCACCTATGAGGAATACCAAACCCGCTGGTTCCGCAGCCATGACGCCCTGTGGTCCAAGACCCCGCGAAGCTACAACGTCGATTTCTTCCTGCCGGGGCTCTATTTCCCGCGCCCGATTGAAATCAACACAGTGATTGATGGCGTCGCAGAGAAAGTCGCCTTTGACCTGTCGCTGTTTGACAAAACGGACATGGCCCCCGATCTCAGCCTTGACGACACCCTTGGTTATTCCGGCTTTCGTCTTCGCACCGAGCTGAAAGAGCCGGGCAAGAAAAACGAATTCTGCGTCTTTCAGGGCGCCAGCTATTTCCGCGCGATTGGATCAAACAACAACTATGGCCTGTCTGCACGTGGTCTTGCTGTGAAAACAGCAGATCCCTCTGGTGAGGAATTCCCCGAGTTCACCAAGTTCTGGCTGGAAGCCCCGGTACCGGGACAGAAAAACATGGTCGTCCATGCTCTGATGGACTCTCCCTCTGTGACGGGAGCTTATCGCTTTGACATTCTGCCGGGCCAAGACACGGTGATGGAGGTCGAGGCCACCCTGTTTGCACGTGAAGAACTGGACAATATCGGGCTGGGGCCTTTGACGTCCATGTTCCTTTACGATCAGACAAACCGGGACCGGTTCGACGATTTCCGCCCTGCGGTGCACGACAGCGACGGCCTATTGGTTGTCAACGGCAACGGCGAAACCCTGTGGCGGCCGCTTGCAAACCCGACCAAGCTGCAGCTGTCGTCCTTTGTGGACGAGAACCCCCGCGGGTTTGGCCTGATGCAGCGACCACGTCTGTTGTCGGACTACGAAGACTTCGAAGCCCATTACCACAAACGCCCTTCGCTTTGGGTAGAGCCCAAGGGCGACTGGGGCAAAGGGTCGGTGACCTTGGTCGAGATCCCGGCTGACAAGGAAATCTACGACAATATCGTAGCTTACTGGCGGCCGCGCGACACCTATGCGCCGGGGTCCGAGATTTCGATAGCCTACCGTCTGACATGGGGCGCGGATCCCGAACTGGCAGCCCCACGGGTCATCAATACCGCCTCTGGCGCGCGGATCTTTGGCGATCCGGGGCGGATCATGACCATCGATTTTGCAGCGCATCCTTTGTTTGCCGATGGGGCCGACATGCTGACGGCCCATGTCAGCTCACCGCATGTGGAAACATCTGCCGGTGTATTGCAAGACAACCCCGAAACCGGCGGTGTCCGGCTCGCGTTCTCCTTCGACCCCGGTGAACGAGACCACGTCGAACTGCGCGCGGAACTGCGCAAGGACGGTGAACCGGCGTCTGAAGTTTGGCTATACCGGTGGACCAGATGACCCCAACCGACCCTTTCACTGCCTCTGCGGCACTGACCCCGCCCGAGCAACCGCTTGCCATGCCAGAGCAGGATTTCGCGGTGCGCTTTCAGGACAGCGCAGCCCCGGCGGGCGCGACGGACGGAAACGCACGCAATGTGGCGATTTGGCGGATACTCGCCTTTTCACCGGCAATGGCAGCAACTGGGCTGCTGACCTGGGGCATGAAGGACTGGTTTGCTGCAGACGGGTTTTCTGCGCTGGAAGTTGTCCTGTTGGTGCTGATCGCCTTCAATTTCTTCTGGATCAGCTTCTCTGTCTCGACCGTCTTGCTTGGCCTTTGGGGGCTTTCACGCCGCCCACGGGCCCGTGGACGCGGACGCACGGAACCAATGAAGGTGGCCCTTCTTGTGCCGGTCTACAACGAGGTCCCCTGGTATGTGCTGGGCAATGCGCATTCCATGCTGGAAGAGCTGCAGGAGCGTGGCGGCGCACACCAGTACGCAATGTTCATCCTCTCTGACACTCGCGATGATGCAATTGCGGAGCAAGAGCGCGCCAGTGTCGAAGCGCTGCGGGCGATGCTGCCGGATGGCGCACAGCTCTACTATCGCCGTCGCCCCGACAATCAGGGCCGCAAGGTCGGCAACATCACCGACTGGGTCCGCCGCTGGGGTGCTGGCTGGGACGCGATGCTGGTTCTGGATGCAGACAGTCTGATGACCGGGCGCGCCATTGCTCATCTGGCGGATGCGCTATCACGCGATCCCGGTGCAGGGCTGATCCAGAGCTATCCGCAGCTCATCGGTGCGCAATCGGTGTTTGGCCGGATGCAGCAGTTCGCCAATGGTGTTTACGGCCTTGCCTTGGCTGAAGGGCTTGCTCGTTGGGCCGGTCACGAAGGCAACTACTGGGGTCACAACGCGATCATCCGCACCCGGGCCTTTGCGGCATGCGCGGGCTTGCCCCCCCTTAGATCTGCCTTTGGTGGCGAAAAGCTGATCATGAGCCACGACTTTGTCGAAGCCGGTCTGCTGCGTCGCGCCGGGTGGAGCGTGAAATTCCTGCCGCGCATCCGCGGGTCTTACGAGGAAACCCCACAGACGCTGGTCGATCACGTCCTGCGGGACCGCCGCTGGTGCCAGGGCAATCTGCAGCACCTGAACCTTTTGAACGCCAAGGGCTTTCGCGCCCTGTCCCGCTTCCATCTTCTGCATGGTGCGATCGGGTATCTGATGGCACCTGTCTGGTTTGCTCTCTTGGTGATCTGGGCGCTGATCGGCACCGGAGAGGACACATCTGTCCTGACCTATTTCAGCGAAGCAAACCCCACCATGCCGTCCTGGCCCGATATGTCAGAGCCGCGGCATGTGCTGGTCATTTTGCTGATCTACGCAATGCTGCTGGCGCCAAAGCTGCTGGCAGTGGCCGCCCTACCCATGACCGGGGCGCGGTTTTCTGAGTATGGCGGTGGCGGGCTTTTTTCCCTGTCGCTCATGGCAGAGATCCTGCTCGCGATCCTCTATGCCCCCATCTTGATGGTGCAGCAGATGATCGCAGTCTTTCGCACGGCACTTGGCCTGCAAAAAGGCTGGTCTCCGCAGGCCCGCGATGGCGGCAGCTATTCCTGGCGCACCCTTGCCACGTGCCACGCGCTCGAAACGGTGAGCGGGCTTATCCTCTGGGCCGGGATCATCGCAGGGGTCGTTTCCCTCTGGTTGTTGCCGATTGCGATTTCACTGGTTCTGGCAATCCCGCTGTCTGCTCTTTCTGGTGTCCCCTTGCAACGCTATGCAAAAGCCCTCTTGGCGACGCGCGAGGTTTATGCAGAGCCACGGATCACGAGATTGGCCAGAGCCCGCCGTCAAACCCTGCGGCTGGCACTGGAAACCGCAGCCGCCCGCCGCACCGCAGCGGAATAATCGGCAATTGTGGCATTTGTGAAATTTCGTCCGCTCAACAGCGGAAATCCCGGAACTTCACGAATGCATTAGACAAGCAAAGGCAGCGCTCTACTGGGACAGATCGCTGCCTTCGTACCAGTCCAGCATCCAATTCCCCCACCCTTTGGGCACACTGTGGCCGCCCGGGACCAAAATCAGTTCAATGTCCCGGCCCTCTCCGCAGTCCCAGGCACGGCGTAGCTGGTCGCCGGTCTTCCATCGCCGGTCTGGCGCGTGGGTCGCGCATTCGTTCGTCTGTCGCCACAATTCAAGACCAGCGAAAATATCGCCCTGCTGGAAGCGGCCGCCACCGATATAGCGCCCTTCCAGCGGAACGACCTGATCGGCCCAGCCATGTGTGTGCAGCAACCGGACGGGGCCCGCACAGCTTTCGGGTTGCGGGCGCCAAAACCCACCAGAGACTGGCGCGTAAGCGCGAAATTGGTCCGGATGCGCGCAGGCCAGATAGACCGTCATGAAGCCACCCGCCGAAAACCCAGCAAGAACAAAATCTTCTTGATCGACATTGAACCGTCCGGCAACGTCCTCCATTACGTCTTCAAAAAACGCACCCTCGTCCCGTCGGCCAAAACTGGACAAAAACGCCCAAGATCGGGGGCCGTCTTCCTCCCGAGGGAGTGCGGTGGGCGCGATCACCGCATAACCGCGATCCGTCAGCTCAGATATCATCGTCTCGTTGCGCAGAACTGCTGCGCCAGAGCTACCATAGCCATGCAGAAACATGACTGCCGGGATCCGGGCGCGGCCTGCGCGCTCGGGGAGCGCAATGTGATAGGTGCCGCTTTCGATCTCGCAAGCGGCATCAACCGTGCCGCAATCGGCCCAGACTGGGCTTGCTGAAATTGCCCCTGCGGCGAACAAAGCCATGCCGACAACCCCTTGGGTGATGCTGCGGGTCAGAGCGATCCTCATGCCTGCCCCTCCCACCGGGCCACAGGCAGGTTGCTGCGCAGCCAACCGGGCCCCGCAGCCGAGCCAAGCATGCCTTCCGGGACATCGATCACATTCGTGTAGCCCGCTTCAGCCAGCGCCAAGGTCACCCGCGCAGACCGCACACCCCGTGCACAGATAAGGGCAATGGCCGCAGTCTGGCTGCCACCTGTGACCTCATTCAAGGCTGTGAGAAAATCATCCCTGCGCATGTCAATCTGATGGCTACCAACCGGCACCCCAGAGGCGCGCCATTCCCGCGGCGTTCTGATGTCAATCAGGTAAATCTCACCAGCCTGCGCCTTTGCGAAGGCCTCGGCAACGCCGAGGCGGGGATGATCATGATCGGGCGCCTGCCGACGCCACCAAAGATAGCCACCAGTTGAAACCGCCGCCAATCCAGCTGCGCCAAAGAGAAAACGACGCCGTCCCAAAAGCGGTTGAACTGCGGGCTGCTCATCATTTGGGCGCATGTTGCCCTTTTCCGCAGCATTTTCCGTCCTAGTTGACGATTTTGATCGAGATTGCGGCATTCGGCCTCTCCCAAGGGGGCAATTTCGTTCCTATATCCGCCAAGTCCTAGCAGGTTCCTGTCTAGTGTTCAGCATGCGATACCCCAGACGGTGATCAAGTTCTTGTCAACCTGACACCAAGCTGCCCCCGTCGGGGACGGCATAGGAAAATCTAACCCCACCGCCGCTTTTGCAGGGTTTGCAGGCGCAGTGGGGGCTGGCACTGTTGCGAAAAATTGCTTAGGCACCACAACATCTGGCCCTGTGCATGGAGGAGAAGCGCACGTGTCCCTGTTCCTGATTGCAGCCCTGCCCTTTCTAGGCGCGGTGTTTCCCGCGCTATTGATCCGCGCCGGCCGCAACGCCTCGGCTTCGGCAGCCGGGTTGACGACCCTTTTGGCCTTTGTCGGCCTGATGCTTCACGCCCCAGCTGTTTTGCGCGGTGACGTGATCCAGGCCCAATTCGACTGGCTTCCCGGACTGGGGCTCAACGCGAATTTCTTTCTCGATGGGCTCGGTTTTCTGTTTGCCAGCCTGATCCTGGGCATTGGCTTGCTCATCATTCTTTACGCGCGTTTCTATCTCTCGCGAGAAGATCCGATGGGCAATTTCTACACCTATCTGCTGCTGTTTCAGGGCGCGATGGTTGGGATCGTTACATCCGACAACATCCTGTTGTTGTTGATCTTCTGGGAACTGACGTCGCTTAGCTCGTTCTTGCTGATCGGGTTCTGGAAACACCTGCCAGAGGGCCGACAAGGCGCACGCATGGCCCTTACCGTCACGGGTGCGGGCGGGCTTGCCATGATCGGGGGCATGTTGATCCTGGGCAATATCGCGGGATCTTATGATCTCACCGTGATCCTATCGTCCAAAGAGGCCATTCAGGCATCCCCGCTGTATTTGCCCGCTCTGATCCTGATCCTGATTGGCGCCTTTACAAAGTCGGCGCAATTCCCGTTTCACTTCTGGCTGCCGCATGCGATGGCGGCACCGACCCCTGTGTCGGCCTATCTGCACTCCGCAACGATGGTGAAGGCAGGTTTGTTCCTGCTGGCCCGACTGTGGCCGGTTCTCGCAGGCACGCCCGAATGGTTCTACATCGTGGCCACCACTGGTCTGATCACCATGGTTCTCGGTGCCATCATCGCCCTGTTCAAGGATGATCTGAAGGCACTGCTGGCGTTTTCCACCGTCAGCCACCTTGGCCTGATCACCATGCTATTGGGTTTCGGGACAAAGTTCGCAGCCGTTGCAGCGGTTTTTCACATCATCAACCATGCGACCTTTAAGGCGGCCCTGTTCATGAGCGCAGGCATCGTCGATCACGAAGCACACACCCGAGACATCAAACGCCTCGGCGGTCTGCGTCATCTGATGCCGATTACCTTTGCCATTGCGACCGTTGCGGCGCTGTCCATGGCTGGTATCCCGCCATTCAACGGCTTCCTGTCAAAGGAAATGATGCTGGAAGAGACCGTTCACACCGCCTGGGGTGGCTCAGCCTATCTTGTGCCGGGGCTTGCTCTGATTGGTGCGCTGTTTTCCGCGGCCTATTCCTTCCGCTATATCGTGCATGTTTTCCTTGGCCCCAAGCGGAGCGACTATCCTGCCAAACCGCATGATCCGGGCGTTGGCATGTGGCTGGCTCCGGCCTTCCTCGTGGGGCTGGTGATCCTGATCGGGCTGTTCTCTGCCAAGATCGTCGGCCCGCTGGTTGCCACTGCGGCCGGTGCGGTGATCGGAGGGGAGAAGCTGCCGTATTACTCCCTCAAACTGTGGCACGGGTTTACACCTGCGCTCTATATGTCGATCGTGGCCGTTGCCGGGGGCGCAGTTCTCCTGATGCTGCACAAGCCCCTTGCCCGGATGTGGGACAACGCGCCCCGACCCGAAGCAAAGGTGATCTTTGAAGCGCTGATCGCAGCGCTGACCCGGCTTGCTCGCACGATCACCGATGGTCTGCACAACGGGGCAATGCCGCGCTATGCGGCGATCATGATCGCCTTTACCGTCGCACTGTCATTCTATGCCTACCAATCCGGCACACTGGCGGCACCTACGCGCACATTGCAGGATGTCGGGCTGATCCCGATCCTTGGCTGGGCCAGCCTGTTGATCGCCACGGGCTTCATGGTGGCAATGCATCGCAACCGCCTGCTGGCACTGGTGTTGATCGGTGTGGTTGGGCTGGTCGTGTCGATGGGCTTCAACTACCTGTCCGCACCCGACCTTGCGCTGACACAGATTTCGGTCGAAGTGGTCACCATCATTCTGATGCTCCTTGCGCTGAACTTCATGCCCAAGGAAACCCCGATCGAGAGCAGCACAGGCGCGCGCCTGCGCGACATCTCCATCGCGAGCGTTGCAGGTCTCGGCGTGGGTGGTCTGATCTATGCGCTGATGACGCGTGATTTCATTGGCGAGACGATCTCTGGCTTCCACCTTGAAAACTCGTACAAGGGCGGCGGCGGCACCAATGTGGTGAACGTCATCCTGGTCGATTTCCGGGGCTTTGATACCTTTGGCGAGATCATCGTTCTGGGCATCGCGGCGCTGGTCATCTTTGCCCTGACCGAAGCGGTCCTTGGCACGCGCGTGCGCGCCTATCTGTTGAACCGCAAACCAGATCTGCCGCAGGCAGGTGACTCTCATCCGATGATGATGGTTGTGGCAACACGGGTGATGATGCCACTCGCGCTGATGGTTGCAGCCTACATCTTCTTCCGCGGTCACAACCTGCCGGGTGGCGGATTTATTGCGGGCCTCATCGCTGCAATCGCCATCATCATGCAATACATGGCCTCCGGATTTGCCTGGGCAACCGAGCGGCAGCGCTACCCGTACCACGCCATCATCGGCTCTGGTGTGCTGATTGCTGCCGCAACCGGCCTTGGGTCGTGGTTCAGCGGCACGCCCTTCCTGACAAGCGCCTTTGGCTACATCCACTGGGCGCCACTGGAAGAGTTCGAATGGGCGACCGCTGCGCTGTTTGATCTCGGCGTGTTCCTAGCGGTTGTCGGGGCCGTGCTGCTGGCGCTGGAAAGCCTGTCGCGCTTTGCCTGGCAGCCGGGAGCCAACACCGACCACGCCATGGATATCAACCCGGCCCGCGATGACGTGGCCAAGACTGAAAACGAGGGCTGAGTATGGAAATCCTAGTCGCCTCTGCTGTGGGCGTTCTGACCGCAGCCGGCATCTATCTGATCCTGCGCCGCCGCAGCTTTCCCGTCATCCTGGGACTGTCGCTGCTGTCCTATGCTGTGAATGTGTTCCTGTTCGCCACCGGGCGCCTGATGTCAGGCGCTCCACCGATCCTGAACAAATACGAAGAGGTCGCCTATACCGATCCCCTGCCCCAGGCGCTGGTGCTGACGGCGATCGTGATCTCTTTTGGTATGACGGCCGTGGTCGTCATGATCGCGCTGGGGGCATTCCTGTCCTCGCGCGACGACAGCATCAACCTGAGCGAAGACGGCACCGCCGCAGGAGATGACGCATGAACCACCTCGTCATTGCGCCGATCGTGCTGCCTGCACTCGTCGCCCCCTTTATCATCATGGTCCTGCGCTATCACATGGACCTGCAGCGGATCTTTTCTGTTGCCAGCACACTTTTGATCCTGGCGATCACCATCGCGCTTGGCGTGCAGGCTGCTGACGGCACTGTTCAGGTCTATGAGCTTGGCGATTGGCCAGCGCCCTTTGGTATCGTCCTCGTGCTGGACCGGCTGTCGGCGATGATGATCGTTTTGACCTCTGTTTTGGCGCTTGCCGTTGTGCTTTATGCCATTGGCACCGGCTGGGACGAACGCGGCGCAAACTTCCACGCCCTGTTCCAGTTCCAGATCATGGGCATCATCGGTGCCTTCCTGACCGGCGATGCCTTCAACCTGTTCGTATTCTTCGAAGTGCTGTTGATCGCCTCCTATGGTCTGATGATCCACGCTGGCGGCGCAAAGCGTTTTCAGGCGGGCGTGCAATATGTGGTCTATAACCTCCTTGGCTCCACCCTTTTCCTGTTTGCGCTTGGCACGCTTTATGCGGTGACCGGCACGTTGAACATGGCTGACCTTGCAGTCCGGGTGGCAGAGATGCCTGCCGAAGAAACTGCACTTCTGCGTGTGGGCGCGGTGATGCTGCTTCTGGTTTTCGCAATCAAAGCTGCGGTTCTGCCGCTGCATTTCTGGTTGCCTGCCTCCTACAGCAACGCCCCCCTGCCCGTCGCTGCCTTGTTTGCGATCATGACCAAGGTTGGTGCATACGCCATCCTGCGGGTTTACACGCTGATCTTTGGCCCGGATGTCGAGGTCACGGCCGGGCTTGCTGGCGATTGGCTGTTGCCCGCCGCCATGATCACCCTCGCAGTCGGCGCCATTGGCGTCCTCGGCTCGCGCGAGATCGGGCGCATGGTGGCATTTGCAGCGATCACCTCGATGGGGACTTTGCTGATCGCCATCGCGCTGTTCACACCCGCATCCGCGGGAGCCGCGCTCTACTACATCGTGCATTCGACACTTGCGACAGCGCTGATGTTCCTGATTGCCGATCAGGTCATGGAACGTCAGGGCGGCCGCATTGCAGCGCGACCTGTCATGCAGCAAAGCGGCCTGTTGTCCGTGCTGTTCTTTGTCGCCGCGATCGCGATGGCGGGCATGCCGCCTCTGTCGGGGTTCGTTGGAAAACTGCTGGTCATGGATGCCGCGCGGGACCATGATCTGGTCTGGTGGATCTGGGCCGTCATCCTGATTGGCTCTCTCGTCACCATCATTGGTCTGGCACGAGCGGGCACACTGATCTTCTGGAAGAGCCACGGCCTGCAAGACACTGCAGATCAGGCCGTAGTGGTGGATGACAGTGAAGACCTGCTGGACGGAACGTCTCAGGCCCATGCGGCCCAGGCAGCACCCTCTGCTTTGCCTCTGGTGGTCTGCTTTGGCTTGATCGGCGCGATTGTGCTGCTGACCATCTTTGCGGGTCCAGTGACGCGCTACGCTGACGCCACAGCAGAGCAGCTGTTCACGCCGACCGCCTATATCGAAACCGTTCTTGGAGGGGGCCAGAAATGAAGCTGATGCGCCGCATTTTCCCACACCCGATCCTGACCGTCGTCCTGACGGTGACTTGGTTGCTGCTGGTCAATGGCTGGTCTTTGAACTCTCTTGTGTTCGGCTTCATGTTGGGGGTTCTGATCCCCTTCCTGACCCAGCCCTACTGGCCGCAACAATCCAAGATGAAGCACCCGGGCAAGATCCTCGCCTATATCGGCGTTGTGCTTTACGACATCGTTGTCGCCAATGTGATCGTTGCCAAGATCGTGTTGTTCAAGTCCAACGCCAAACGTCACCCGGCCTGGGTGACCATCCCGCTAGACCTGCGCACCCCCGAGGCGATCACCCTGCTCGCAGGGACCATCACCATGACCCCCGGCACCGTTTCAGCGGATCTGTCTGCGGAAGGTCATGCCCTGCTGGTTCACTGCCTTGACGCACCTGACCCCGACGCCGTGCGCGACGAGATCAAGGAACGTTACGAAAGCCGTCTGAAGGAGATCTTCGAATGATCGAAACTGCTGCAATCTTTGCCTTCGTCTGCTTTGCCCTTGGGCTGGTCATGAACCTGTGGAAGGTCGTCACGGCCGAGGATGTGGCCGACCGCATTCTGGCGCTCGACACGATGTTCATCAACGCGATTGCGCTGCTGGTGCTTTACGGGCTCGCACTTGGCTCAGACATCTTCTTTGAGGCCGCAATGATCATCGCGATGCTCGGCTTTGTGTCCACCGTGGCCTATGCGCGCTTTATTCTGCGCGGCAACATCATCGAGTGAGGACGACATGGAATTCTTCTTTGAACTCATCATCGCCGCATTTCTGGTGATCGGGGGCATCTTCGGCATCGTCGGCTCCTTTGGCCTTATCAAGCTGAATGACCGCATGTCCCGCCTGCACGCCCCGACCAAGGCCACGACGTTGGGTGTTGGGGGCGTCCTGCTTGCCTCGATGGCTCATGCGGCGTTCTTTGAGAAATATGTCTCGATCCACGAGCTGATGATTACCCTCTTCCTGTTCTTGACCGCCCCAATCACGGCGAATTTCATTGCCAAGGTGCACATCCATCGGCATGACACGCCTGACAGCCTGCCAGAGCCGGGCGAGGACAAGATCTGGGCAACCCACAAGAAGCCCGAAAACGAAGTGATCGGCCCGCAGGTCTGATCCACTCTTGCCCCCGCCTCTTGGCGGGGGTTTCCCGTTTCCGCCGCGCGCCCCCTATTTCTGAACAGCCACGAGTTTTCCCATGCAGCCATCCCCCCTCCCCCTCACCAAAGACGTGGTGCTGATCGGAGGCGGGCACACCCATGCGCTGGTTCTGCGCAAATGGGGGATGCGCCCTCTCGCTGGGGCCCGGTTGACGGTGATCAATCCCGGACCAACAGCCCCCTATTCCGGAATGCTGCCAGGTTTTGTTGCCGGTCACTATGGACGCGACGCGCTTGATATCGATCTGGTCCAGCTGGCCCGGTTTGCCGGGGCACGAGTTGTGCTGGGGGCTGTCGAACACATTGATCCCGTCGGTCGCCTTGTCCATGTCCCTGGACGCCCCCCGATCGCCTATGACATCGCTGCGGTCAACGTCGGGATCACCTCGACGATGCCCGATCTTCCCGGATTTCGCGAGCACGCCATCCCTGCCAAACCGCTGGGGCGGTTTGCGGCCGAGTGGGACAGCTATCGCAGCCAAAGCGGCCCCGCCCATGTCGCGGTACTGGGGGGCGGCGTCGCGGGGGTTGAACTGGTTCTGGCAATGGCCCACGCCCTGCGCAATGCAGGGCGCGACATGCAGGCGACACTGATCGACCGCAGCGAGATCCTTTCTGATACAGGATCAAAAGCCCGCGACCGGCTTCGCCGCGCGCTGACAGATCTGGGTGTCACCGTGATCGAACAGGCCAAGGTTGCGCGGATCGAGCCGACCCACGTGGTGCTGGAAGACGGGCGCCGGGTTCGCTCGGACTTTACCACCGGCGCGGCCGGGGCACGGGCCTATTCGTGGCTTGAAACCAGCGGGCTCTCTCACAATGACGGGTTCCTGCGTGTGGACGAATATCTGCAAACCTGCACCGCTGACCTATTTGCGAGCGGTGACTGCGCGGAGTTTTCACCTTCCCCGCGCCCCAAGGCCGGCGTCTACGCTGTGCGACAGGCCCCGGTTCTGTTTCATAACATCCGCGCCCGGCTGACTGGCGATCCGATGCGGGCCTACCGGCCACAAAAGGACTATCTGAAACTGATCTCGATGGGCGGCAGGACCGCCGTTGGCGAGCGGTTTGGCCAGACGTTTTCCGGAGGGCTGATCTGGCGTTGGAAGGACCACATCGACCAGACCTTCATGGACCAGTTCCGCGATCTCCCCGAAATGGACGGTCCGACGCTTCCGGCTGAACACACTGCTGATCTGCCAGACGCGCTTGGCGACAAGCCGATGTGCGGTGGCTGTGGCGCCAAGGTTGGGGGCAGCGCGCTCAAGGAAAGCCTGCGCAGCCTTCCTGGCACTTACCGCGAAGATATCACGCCCCTTCCCGGTGACGATGCAGCGTTGCTCACCACAGGTGGAAAGAAGCAAGTCCTCAGCACTGACCACCTACGTGCCTTTACCCTCGACCCGGTTGTCATGACGCGGATCGCGGCGGTTCATGCTTTGGGGGATATCTGGGCGATGGGGGCAAACCCGCAGGCCGCGACAGCCAATCTGATCCTGCCCAAGATGTCCGCAAACCTGCAGGCCCGAACCCTGCGGGAAATGATGGCCGCTGCGACAGAGGTCATGCGCGATGCGGGAGCCGAAATTGTCGGTGGGCACACGTCGCTTGGCGCAGAAATGACGGTTGGCTTTTCGGTAACGGGCCTTTGTGATGATGCGCCGATAACCCTGGCCGGCGGCAAGCCAGGAGACGCATTGATCCTGACCAAGCCATTGGGCGCTGGCGTCATCATGGCGGCGGAAATGCAGGGCAAGGCAAAGGGCGCGTGGGTGGCAGAAGCCCTTGAAAGCATGAGCCAATCGCAGGCAGCCTCTGCTGAGGTTTTGCGTGTTGCCAATGCAATGACCGATGTCACGGGCTTTGGCCTGCTTGGGCATCTGTTGGGGATGTGCGACGCGTCCACGACCGGGGCAGAGCTGGTGTTTGATGCGATCCCGACCCTGACGGGGGCCAAAGAGCTCGCAGCGACAGGTGTCCGGTCTTCGCTCTTTGCGGATAACGCAGCGCTTTTGCCGCAAATCCAGACCGCAGGCGCCCAGGATCTGCTGTTTGATCCACAAACCGCAGGCGGATTGCTGGCAGCCGTGCCCGCTGATCAGGCCTCCGAGGTGGTTGAAAAACTGAAATCACACGCCCCGCATACGGCAGTCATCGGGCGGCTCAGTGACCTGCCCGGATCCATCGTCCTGAGCTGATGTTCTGGCGGGCTTCCGGGGGTATTCCGGCCTAAAACTTGTCCAGTTCCCGCAGCAGATCTGCGGCAATTCGATCCAGGTCTTCCGGCCGCAAATCCGGCGTTTCCAGCGTCATCCGCACCTCTGCACCAATCGCTTTGCGGGCGGTTTCGTAGGCCGGATCGTAATGCTGAATCATCAACGCCTCGGTTAAGCCTGCCTTGTCACCGGCTGCGATCAGCTCCAGCCAGCCGTCGACCACCGCATTCGAGCGATGAGCCCGCAAACCATCCAAGCGCGTGCGCAACATTTCGCCGTTTGACAGAATATCGTCGTAACCAGCCTGCAGATACCGGCAACGCGCCGCGACCGGCGCCCGCAATTCAATCCGCGGTGCCTGCTTCATCGCAGTCCAGACAGTTGGGGGAATGATGCGACTGCCGATCTTGCTGGATTCGGCCTCTACCAACACCGGCTTGGTGGGGTCCATGGCCGCCAATTTTCCCGCAACCCGGGATTCAAACGCCTTCTGGCTGGGCTGTGGCGTCGGGTAATCACCCAGCAGAGACCCGCGGTGATGGGCCATCCCCTCAAGATCCAGAACCTGACCGCCGAGGGCCTCAACCCTCTGCAAGATATCCGTTTTTGCAGTTCCAGTATAACCATCAAGGGCGACCAGCCGGTGCGGAATTTCTCCGTTGTAGAGAAAATCATGTACCAAACGGCGGTAGCTTTGATAGCCGCCCTGCACCACATCGGCCCGCCATCCGATCTGCTGAAGAAGCCAGGTAAAACTGCCCGATCGCTGACCACCGCGCCAGCAATAGACGAGAGGTCGCCAAGAGCCCTCGTGGTGGCTCAATTGTTGTTCGACATGATTCGCTGCATTGCGAAAAACCATCGCCGCACCGATCTTGCGGGCCAGAAACGGGCTTTCCTGAACGTAGATCGTCCCAACCTTGGCCCGTTCCTCATTATCGAGAACAGGCAAGTTGATGGCGCCAGGCAGATGATCCTCTGCGAACTCGGCGGGACTCCGCACGTCAATAATACAATCGTATCGCTGCGCGTATATTTCGGATAGCGATGAGAAACAAATGGCCATGCCACTGATCTACAGCGCGCCAAGACCAAGCGAAAGCTGCATTTCCTTTGATTGCCGCACAATTTATTATGGATTGAAAGTTGATAGCACTTTAAAGGCTATTTCAGCTTGTGGGTTTGCCATTCGGGCGCTCATCGGTTCCTGCACCAGTAGGGAGGCAGAATAATGTCTGAACGTGATGTTGATACAATGCAATTCCCCGGTCATCTGATCCGGCGGTTGCACCAGATTTCCGTGGCGCTGTTTGCAGAACATATGGCGCGCCACAATATTGATCTGACGCCGGTCCAGTTTTCGGCGATGGATGCCATCGCCCGCGAACCGGGCGTTGACCAGGCCACGATTGCGGCCCGTATCGCCTATGACCGCGCCACGCTTGGCAAAGTGATTGACCGGCTTGAGCTGAAGGGATTGGTGTTGCGTACGGTTTCACCGTCGGACCGGCGCGCGCGTCTTGTGGCCCTGTCACGCGCAGGCGAAACGCTCCTTGCGCAGGCCATACCCGTTGCCGCCGCACTGCAGCCCAAAATCCTCGCAGGGCTGAGCTCGGAAGAGCAGGACCAGATGACCCGTCTGCTGGCCAAGGCCACGCGCGACATCGAAGATATGGAGCAGAGCGCCGCACAGCCCGTCTGAGCGGCCTCAAGACCGGGGAATGATCAGCCGCCAACTGCACTATGCCGCTGAGCCATATCGCTGACCCCACACCCTATTTGGCGTAGGCCTTGCGCGCGAGATCAATGCGCGCTTCCAGCATCGACATTTCTTTCATGATTTGCCGCCGTTCGGTCCGGTCGCCAGTCTCGGCGAGCTGCTGGCGCAGTTCAGTAAGCGTGCGCGACAGGCTGACAAATTCCGGCACGCCTCCGCTTTCCCGCACGAGCCGATTGACCAGCTCGTTTTCGGGGTCGTCGACCTTTGGCAAAGGCTTTCCAGCCCCAGCCAGATTGTCAAAGGCGCCTTCGGCTTCGGCCTTTTCGATGCGGGCGTTGATGAGGTCAAGCAGCGGATGGTCCATAGGCCGACTATGCCCCAGCCAGCTGGAAAAACAAAGACCGCGCCGAAGATCCGGCGCGGTCTGGATTAGTCTGCTCAGCCAGTCAGCCGGGCAGGATCATTTCTGGCTGATACGGCCATCGGTGTAGGGCGTATAGGGGCCCTGCTCTGCCAGATATTCGGCCAGCACATCAGCCAGATCCGGGCCAAAGTCGTAGGCATTCTTGTCGTCGCCTGCGAACATCTTGTAGCCGTCACCGCCATTGCGGACGTAGTTGTTGGTCACGACCACATAGGTCTTGGCCGGGTCAATCGCGACATAGCCGTCACCCTCTGCAACCATGACCTCCTGTACGCGGCCCTCGTTCGGCGCGACAGAGGGATCCCAGGTGAACTTCAGACCCGCCACCTGCGGGAAGCGGCCTTTGACCTCTTCGACCTGGCTGACGCCGTTTTCCAGCGCAGCCACAACACCTTCGCCTGAAATTTCAAAGGTCGACAGGGTGTTCTGGAACGGCAGGATGGTCAGGACTTCGCCCATGGTGACTTCGCCGGGCTCCAGGCTCGCACGAATACCACCAGAGTTCGCGATCGCGATGCTCACGCCCTGATCCTTGACGCGGTCCAGCATGGCGTCCGCAACGAGATTGCCCATTTCGCATTCCTGCACGCGGCAGATGCTGCGATCGCCTTCCACAGCAGCGGAGGCCTCTGCAACCACCTTGGTGCGGATTTCATCAAGCGGCTTTGCCAGCTCTGCGATGCGGGCAACGGTTTCGGCATCTTCTGCCACGTTGCCATCCATGATGAGCGGCTCGCCCTTGGCTTCGATCACGTTGCCTTCGTCGTCAAAGGTCACGTTCAGCTCGCCCAGGAATTTGCCGTAAGCATAGGCCTGAACGATCGCGACATCATTGACCATGGTCGGGTATGGGCCCGCAGCCTTGTCCGAGACGTTGGACAGATAGGTGTTGCTGTGGCCACCGACGATCACATCGACACCGGTGGTGTTGGCAGCAACCTTCTGGTCAACGGCATAGCCGGAGTGGCTGAGGACGATGATCTTGTTCACGCCCTCGGCGGTCAGCTTGTCGACTTCGCCCTGAACCGCATCAACCGGGTTGGTGAAGGTGATATTCTTGCCGGGGCTCGCCAGATCCGGGGTGTCTTCAGGCGTCAGGCCGATCAGACCGATCTTCTCACCACCACGTTCGATGACGATGGATTTTTTCAGAACATCCGCAAGCGCGGGCTCGGCGCTGACATCAGCGTTGGACATCAGGACCGGAAATTCGACCGAATCCATGAAACCACGCAACACTTCGGGACCATCGTCGAATTCATGGTTGCCGACTGTCATGCCGTCATAGCCGAGCTTGTTCATCATCTCGGCTGCGACCTTGCCCTTGTAGTAGGTGTAATAAAGCGAGCCCTGGAACTGGTCGCCACCATCTACGAGGATGCTGTTGTTGCTGCGGGCACGTGCCTCGGCAAGGGCGGTCACCAGACGGGCGGAGCCGCCAAAGCACTTGCCCTCGGCATTGTCGCCCTCGCGGCAGCCGCTGTCATATTTGCTGATCGGCTCAAAGCGGGAATGGAAATCGTTGGTGTGAAGAATGGTCAGCTGGTATTCCGCTGCCGCGACACCGGCTGTCAGGCCAAGCGCGGCAACAGACGTCAAAAGACGTGTGAACATCGGAAGAGACTCCCCTCTTGTTTTTGTATTGTCCAAATGGTGATAGCAAATCGCACCACAGTCAAAGGGGAAAAAATGCCGCTCGCCTTTGTCTTTGCGTCAGCCTGTGCGATATTCGCCCTTGATTAAGGCATGGCAGCAGGGCATCACCCCGCCATGCTGATCTACAAGATTTTCCGCTCCGACGAATGGGACCACCTTCAGGCAGAGGGCGAGACCCTTGGCGCACCGATCGACCTGAGCGATGGCTATATTCATTTCTCAACCGCAACGCAGGCCGCCGAAACGGCAGCCAAGCATTTCGCCGGTGCAGAAGGCCTCTGGTTGATCGCGGTCGAAACCAAACCCCTTGGTGATGATCTGCGATGGGAAGTGTCACGCGGCGGCGCCGAATTTCCCCATCTTTATCGCAGCATGACCATGCAGGATGTGGCTTGGGCGACCCCTCTGCCGCTCGTTGATGGGGTTCACCAGTTCCCGGAGGATATGGCGTGAGCTTGATTGAACGTCTTGGGCTTGGCGCCCTGCACCGATTTGATCCCGAAACCGCCCATGGCCTGTCGATCAAGGCCCTGAAGATGGGGCTGGCACCCACACCCGGCCCGGTGACCTCTGCCCGGCTCGCAACCCAGGTTGCAGGCATCGCCCTTCCCAACCCCGTGGGTCTGGCGGCCGGTTTTGACAAGAACGCCGAGGCGCTCGCGCCGCTGAGCCGCGCTGGTTTCGGGTTTATCGAGGTCGGCGCCGCAACGCCCCGCCCACAGCCCGGCAACCCCAAGCCCCGCTTGTTCCGTCTGAGCGAAGACAAGGCCGCGATCAATCGCTTTGGCTTTAACAACGAAGGAATGGAGATCATCGCGTCACGTCTGGCAAATCGCCCCAAGGACGCTGTGATCGGTCTCAACCTTGGTGCCAACAAAGACAGCGAAGACCGCGCAGCGGATTTCGCCAAGGTCCTCGCGCATTGCGGCGCGCATCTGGATTTTGCGACGGTGAATGTCTCTTCTCCCAACACCGAGAAACTGCGCGATCTTCAGGGCAAGGCGGCGTTGTCTGCTTTGCTCAACGGTGTCATCGCCACTCGTGAAGAGATGGCGACCCGCGTCCCCGTGTTCCTCAAGATTGCACCGGATCTCGACCGCGCGGGGATCGAAGATATTGCCGAAGTTGCGGTTGAATGCGGCATTGATGCCGTTATCGCCACCAATACCACCCTCGCCCGCGACGGGCTGCAAAGCGCGCACAGGGACGAAGCAGGCGGGCTCTCGGGTGCGCCGCTGTTTGAAAAATCCACCCGCGTTCTGGCTCAGCTGTCTGAGCTGCTGGACGGGCGCGTTCCGCTGATTGGGGTTGGTGGCATCTCCAATGCCGAGCAAGCATATGCAAAGATCTGCGCGGGTGCCTCTGCTGTCCAGTTCTACACGGCAATGGTCTATGGCGGCCTGTCACTGGCTGGTGAAATCGCAAGGGGGCTCGACGCCCTGCTGGCAAGGGATGGTTTCGGCAATGTGGCGCAGGCTGTTGGCAGCAAACGAGGAGACTGGCTTTGATCACCTACTGGCACAATCCGCGTTGTTCCAAATCTCGCGCGGGCCTCGCCCTGCTTGAAGACTGCGGCGCGCAGGTCCAAGTGCGCCTTTATCTCAAGGACATTCCAAACGAGGAAGAGCTGCGTGAGGTTCAGGCCAAACTGGGTCTGCGCGCAATCGACATGATGCGCACAGGCGAAAAGACGTTCAAAGAGCTTGGTTTGACCAAGACCGACGATGACGCCGCGCTGATAGCGGCGATGGCTGCACATCCGATCCTGATCGAACGCCCTATCGCCATCACCCATGAAGCCGCCGCGATTGGGCGCCCGACTGAGGCAATCAAAACCCTGCTTTGACGCTTCCGCTCAGCGGTCGATCTGCGCCTCAAGACGGGGATAACGCAGCCCAAGTGTTGCGCCTCGTGCGAGGTTCAACACCACCAATGCCGCCCAAAGCCCGTGATTGCCCATCAGCGGCACCAGGATCACCAGCGCTCCGACATACAAGGCAACGGACTGGATCATCGCGACGCGCATGTCGCGGGTCCAGGTCGCGCCGATGAAGATCCCATCGAACATATAGCTTGCGACGCTCAACAACGGCAGTGCAGCCGCCCAGAGCAAATAGTCCCGCCCTGCCGCGCGCACCTCGGGTGATGTCGACATCAGATCAATCAACCAGCCGCCACCAATCCAGAACACCAACCCCAGCAAGACCGCTGTCGCGACGCCCCACTGGCTGGTCAGGATTGCGGCCTGGCGCATGTGGCTGCGTGAGCGCGCACCAACAGCGCTGCCCACCATCGCCTCCGCCGTGAAGGCAAAGCCATCCATCGCAAAGGCCGTGATTTCGACGAACTGCAGCAAAACCTGATTGGCCGCCAGCGTGACGTCTCCCAGATCGGCTCCGATAAACAGAAACGTGGTGAATGACCCGGTCAGCAAAACCGAGCGCACCATGATGTCCCCGTTGACCTGCATCATCCGCTTGAGGCGCGCAGGGTCAAACACCCGCCCCCAATCACGCCATTGATCGCCCGCAAAAGCATCGCGACAGAACCAAAGCCCCAGTGCCAGCCCCGACCATTCGGCCATCAGTGTCGCAATGGCAACGCCCTCGACCCCCCAACCGAGCCCGAGGACAAACCACAGATCCAGCACGATATTGAGACCATTCATCCAGACCTGCAGCAGGAACACCGCCCTGGTCCGCTCCACCGCAATCAGCCAACCTGTCACCGCATAAAGCGCAATGGTCGCGGGCGCGCCCCAGATCCGGATCTCCAGATAACTTCTGGCCAGCCCCTCAACCTCGGCGCTGGCAGGCGCAAGGGCAAAGGCCCCCCAGAACACAGCCGCCTGCGCGATGATGAAGACCGCACCCGCAGCAAAGGCCAGGAGGATGCCGCGCATCAGCAACGCGCCGGTCTCGCCCCAGTCCCCTGCCCCCCGCGCCTGGGCCGCGAGGCCCGTGGTGCCCATCCGCAAAAACCCAAAAATCCAGTAGATCGTGGCAAGGATTACCGCCCCGATGCCAACCGCGCCGATTGGTGCCGCCTCTCCCATCTGCCCAACAACACCCGTGTCCACCGCCCCGAGAATGGGCACGGTTGCGTTTGAAAGAACAATGGGCAGCGCAATCTTCAGCACGCGCGCGTGGCTGATCTCCTGCGGCGCGGTAGCGCTGGCATCTGACATGTTTGGTTACCCCTTGGGCGGCGTCGCCTCGCGGGCCACAAAATCCTGATCTGCGGTTTTTTGCTTGGCCGCATCCTGTGGCATCAGAAAATGCCCCGTCGCCTGCGCAAACAGTTTGTCCTTGTGATCCTGCCAGGCCTCTACATGCACCGAGGCATACCGCCGTCCTGAACGCGAAACGGTTGCGCGCGCATAGGCATCCCGCGGCAGGCCGGACCGCAGGTAATCCACGGTAAAGTCGATGGTCTTCGGCTGACGCGGCAGTTTTCCAGCCGCCAGTTCATCGACATCAAGACTGCCGCTCTCGATCCGTTCCCACAGATTGGCCCAGGTCAGTGTCATCACGGCCGTCACCTCAAGAAAGGCGGCCGTGACGCCACCGTGGATCGCAGGCAAAAACGGATTTCCGATCAGTTTTTCATCAAAGTTCAGCTGCGCGGTCAGCTCATCCCCGCGCCGATCAAACGTGATGTTGAGGAAACGAGCATAAGGGACAGAGGCCACAAGCGCGGCAAGAGCTGCATCGCGACGTTGCTTGACCACCTGTACGGGTTCTGGACGGGGACGGCTCAAAACTTGCTCTCCACGGTAAAGGCGCCAACGGCGGTTGCAACTGGGTTGTCTTGATCGTCATCCATCGCCACAGCGCGCACAAAGGCGACGTTGCGGGTCATGTGGTGACAGGTCGCGCGGGTGACGATGGACTGACCCGGCGTGGCCGCCCGCATGTAGTCGATCCGCAGGTCGATGGTTGCCGTGCCCCCTGGGGCCGCGGGGTGTGACATAACCGCGGCACCACAGCAGGTGTCCATCAGGGCAGAGACTGCCCCACCGTGAATGACCCCCGTTTCCGGATCACCAATCAGCTTTTCATCATAAGGCATCACGATCTGCGCCGAGCCATCTCCCAGCTCTGTCAGGGTCATCCCCAGCTCCCGCGCATGAGGGATCGCTTCGATGAACTGTCGTGCAAGTTGCTTCTTGTCGGCCATGCGGCCCCCCGTCATATTGTTTTACTCTTTATCAGCCATACCTTGGTGGAAGAGCAACCCTGCGGTTGAACCCTCCGCGCCTTGCGCATAACCTGCCCGAGAGGGAGAAATCGGATGACCGAACAGAAATTGTCATTCAAGGAAATGTGCGCCGAGTTTGACGTAACTCCGCGCACACTTCGTTATTACGAGTATATTGAGTTGCTGCAGCCGGACCGCGAAGGCCGGTCGCGCTATTATGGTCCGCGCGAGCGTGCCCGTATGAAACTCATCATGCGGGGGCGCAAGTTTGGCTTTCAGCTGGAAGAGATCCGCCAATGGCTGCTGATCTATGAAAACGAAGGCGATGAGGCCCAAAACCGCGCCTTTGTCGAAATGGCCGATCGTCAGATGGAAGAACTGCGCAAACAGCGCGAACAGATCGACGAAGCGATGCAGGAACTGACCGATCTGCGGGCCACGACGCTGGGTCTTTTGGGGCAAGACGCCTGACCTGCCCACCCCTGCTCCGGCCTTTCACCACATTGTGAAAACCACCCCAATGCCCTGCCGATCCGGCGGGGCATTGCTGTTCTGACAGGCAGGTCACGCTGCAACCCAGCCAAACAAAACCACAATTTCACGCCAAGACGTTGCGTCACGCGGCCAGCCCCCACGTCACCCCAGAAAGTGACGCAGCGTCTAACTTACGTCAACGTCAAGTTCTTGTTGTAAACACTCTGCAAGCTGCTCACTTTAAGCTCACCAACAGCAGTTTATGAGTTATGACGATGACTGAAGAGACCAAAACCATCCGCGAGATGTGCGATGAGTTCGGCGTCACGCCACGTACATTGCGGTTTTATGAGGCCAAGGAACTCTTGTTTCCGATCCGCGAGGGTCAGAAACGCCTGTTCACCAAACGGGATCAGGCACGACTGAAGCTGATCCTGCGCGGCAAGCGCTTTGGCTTCAGCCTGGAAGAGATCCGCCAACTCCTGAACCTGTATCACATGGGTGATCAACAGCTGACCCAGCTGACCCGCACCTATGAGATCGCATGTGAGCGTCTGGCCGACATGGAACGTCAGCGCGATGAGCTGACCGAAGCCATTGACGACCTGAAGGAGCAGCTTCGGTGGGGGGATCGCGTGATCGCCTCCATGACCGCAAAGAAGGACGCTGCCGAGTAATCCGCAGCGCCCGCCCTGCCCGTCGTGGCCGGGTTTTCAGACAGACACCGCAGAACCACAGCGAGGACCGCGATGCCCAGTTATTCCGCCCCGATCAAGGACACACAGTTCATCCTGCATGATGTGCTGAAGATCACCGAAACGCAGATCCCCGGCTATGACGAGCTGGAAGCAGAGTTCACATCCGCCGTTCTGGAAGAGGCAGGCAAAATCGCCGGTGAAGTTCTGCACCCGCTGAACACTGTCGGTGACACCGAAGGCTGCCGCCTTGAAAACGGCGTGGTCTACACCCCCACCGGCTTCAAAGCGGCCTTTGAACAGGTAAAAGAAGGCGGCTGGACCGGCCTTGATATGCCCGAACAATACGGCGGCCAGAACATGCCGTATGTGATGGGCACCGCCGTGGGAGAGTTCTTCTCGGCCGCCAACCAGGCATTTACCATGTATCAGGGCCTGACCCATGGTGCGGCATCCGCCATCCTCGCCCATGGCACCGACGCGCAGAAAGAAACCTTCCTGCCGAAAATGGTGTCCTGCGAGTGGACCGGCACCATGAACCTGACAGAGCCCCACTGCGGCACCGATCTGGGCCTGATGCGCACCAAGGCAGAGCCGCAGGAAGATGGATCATACAAGATCACCGGCCAGAAGATCTTCATCTCTTCCGGTGACCATGACATGGCCGACAACATCATCCATCTGGTTCTCGCCAAGATCCCCGGTGGTCCCGATGGCATCAAAGGTGTGTCGCTGTTCATCGTGCCGAAGTTCATCGTAAAGGACGACGGCTCGCTTGGCGACCGTAACGGTGTTTCGGTTGGCAAGATCGAAGAAAAGATGGGCATCCACGGCAATTCGACCTGCGTGATGAACTACGACAGCGCAACCGGCTACCTGCTCGGCACCGAGCACAAGGGCATGCGCGCCATGTTCACCATGATGAACGAAGCCCGTCTGGGTGTTGGCATGCAGGGTCTAGCACAGGCCGAAGCCGCCTATCAGAACGCTCTGGAATATGCCAAGGATCGCCTGCAGGGCCGTGACGTGACCGGCGCGAAAAACCCGGAAGGCCCGGCAGATCCCCTGATCGTGCACCCTGACATCCGTCGCAACCTGATGGACCAGAAGAGCTTTGCCGAAGGCGCGCGGGCCTTCATCCTGTGGGGGGCCAAGATGCTCGACCAGGCGCACCGCTCCGAGGACAAGGACGCAGACGGCCTCATTTCGCTGCTGACCCCGGTTATCAAGGGCTTCCTCACTGACCAGGGCTATGACATGACCGTACAGGCCCAGCAGGTCTATGGTGGTCATGGCTACATCGAAGAATGGGGCATGTCCCAATACACCCGCGACGCCCGCATCGCGATGATCTACGAGGGCGCGAATGGCGTCCAGGCACTCGATCTGGTCGGCCGCAAGCTGGCACAGGACGGTGGCAAGCACGTCATGGCGTTCTTCGAGATGATCAAGAATTTCTGCAAGGAAAACGGCGACATTTCCGACGCTTACAGCAAGGAATTCATCGAACCTCTGAAGGCCGCATCGAAGGATCTGCAGGCTGCGGGGATGTATTTCATGCAAAACGGCATGAAGAACCCCAACCATGCGCTCGCAGGCTCCTATGACTTCATGCACATGTTTGGCCACGTCTGCCTTGGCCTGATGTGGGCCGAAATGGCCAAAGCCGCACAAGCCGCGCTTGACGCCGGGTCCTCTGACGCCGCGTTCTACGAGACAAAAATTGCGACCGGCCGCTATTACATGGCACGCAGACTGCCTGCGACCGCGCTGCATCTCGCGCGCATCCAGACCGGTGCCGACACCGTGATGGCGCTGGACGCGGACCAGTTCTGAGGCACGCTGCCCAAGACAACTGACGGGTGCCCTGCGGGGCTCCCGTCTTGCGCCGATGCACACCGCACAGGAGGAGAGACAATGCCCAAACGCTTTCGCCTCACCCGTCGTCTGCCGATCGCCATGACCGAAGACGGCTACCGCCGCCTGCGCCGGTTTGCCCAAGAGGCCGGGCTCGACGAGGGAGAAGCCCTGTCCTTTCTGTTTGAGAACTTCGACAGCGTGACAAACCACGAAAACCTCAGCCACCGCCTGCGCCTCTTCAATTCCGACCTAGAGGCACGCAAACGCTAAGGCCGCATCAGACGGCCACGCACAGCCAACAACAGCCAGCCGGCACACACAGAAAGGGAGCCCATGACCGCAGAGCAGAAATCCAGCTGGATGACCGACGAGCACCAGATGCTGGCCGACATGACAGCACAGTTCATCACCCGCGAATGGGCACCCAAGTTCGAAACCTGGCGCAAGCAGGGGATGATGGATCGCTCCACCTGGCAGGAAGCCGGTGAACTGGGCCTGCTGTGCCCTTCTGTTCCTGAAGAATACGGCGGTGTCGGTGGTGATTTCGGCCACGAGGCCGCCATCCTGATCGAAGGCAGCCGTGCAAATCTCGCAAGCTGGGGCCACGGCATCCACTCTGGCATCGTCGCGCATTACATTCTGGCCTACGGCACCGAAGAGCAGAAACAGCGCTGGCTCCCAAAAATGATCACCGGCGAGCTGGTCGGCGCGCTGGCGATGACCGAACCCTCGACAGGCTCGGATGTTCAGCGGATCAAGACCAAGGCCGTCAAGGATGGCAATGTGTATCGCCTGTCCGGACAGAAAACCTTCATCACCAACGGCCAGCACGCCAACCTGATCCTGGTTGCCGCAAAGACCGATCCCAGCGAAGGCTCGAAAGGCATATCGCTGGTCGCCCTGGAAACAGATGGCGCAGACGGTTTCACCCGTGGGCGCAACCTGGAAAAGGTCGGCCTGCATGCAGCCGACACCTCCGAGCTGTTCTTTGACAATATTGCCGTTCCTCCAGAGAACATCCTTGGCGGAGCCGAAGGCCAGGGTTTCTATCAGATGATGCAGCAGCTGCCGCAGGAACGGCTGATCATCGCCTGTGGGGCCGTGGGCGCCATGGAAGGCGCCGTCGAGCGCACCATCGCCTACTGCAAGGAACGCGAGGCCTTTGGCGGCCCGCTCACACAGTTTCAGAACACCCGCTTCAAACTGGTCGAATGCCAGACCAAAACCAAAGTGGCGCGCGCCTTTCTTGATGAATGCATGGTTGAACACCTGCAGGGCAAGCTGAGTGTCGAGAAGGCCGCGATGGCGAAATACTGGATCACCGACACCCAGGGCGAAGTGCTTGATGAATGTGTTCAGCTGCATGGTGGCTACGGTTTCATGCAGGAATATGCCGTTGCAGAGATGTGGGCAGATGCCCGTGTCCAGCGGATCTATGGCGGCACCAATGAGATCATGAAGGAACTGATCGCGAGGTCACTGTGAAGCACAGGCTGGCATACCATGCTGCAAGGCCAGGATGCCTCCGGCGGGAGTATTTGGGGAAAGATGACAGGCGTCGACGCGCCAGCCCCCGAGCTCTCCGCCTAATGGGCCAGCGCGCCGTCACCTTTCACGGCCATCGGCTCTCCAGCCTGTGCCGCACCGATATCGTCGCTTCATTTGTCTTAATGCGGAGTGAAGGCTCCGTCATCTTTCCACAAATACTCCACGGGGGTGTGGGGGTGTGAAACCCCCACCGTTTCGAGCAAGAGGAAAACATATGACACTCCAACTCTATTGCTTTGGGGAGAGCGGCCATTCCTACAAGGTGGCCCTTGCGCTGGAACTGGCAGGGATCGCCTGGGAGCCGGTGTTTGTTGATTTTTTCAGCGGCACAACGCGAGGTGATGCCTTCCGTGCGGATGTAAACGAGATGGGGGAATGCCCTGTTCTTGTCGACGGCGATCTCACTCTGAGCCAATCCGGTGTCATCCAGCAGTACCTGTCTGACACCTACGGCCATTTTGGCGGCTCCACTCCAGAAGAAAAGCGCGAGATTCTGCGCTGGCAGCTGTGGGACAATCACAAACTGTCCTCAAACGCAGGCCTTTGCCGCTTTCTCATGAATTTCCTGCCTGAAGACAAACGCCCGCAGGAGGTCATTGCCTTCCTGCAGGGGCGCCTGAAGGCTGCCTATGCCATTTTGGACAAACACCTTGAAAAACGGGACTGGATTGTCGGCGATGCGCTCAGCAACGCTGATCTGACCTGCTGTTCCTATCTCTATTACCCAGAACCCTTCGGCTTTGAACGAGCCGAAGGGCCCAATATCGACGCCTGGCTGTCACGGCTGAGCGCGCAACCGGGCTGGAAAGCCCCTTACGATCTGATGCCCGGCAACCCGTCGGACCGAGCCTGAGGAGACCCCGATGACCGAAGCTTACATCTATGACGCCGTCCGCACGCCGCGCGGCAAGGGCCGCAAGGACGGCTCCCTTCATGAAGTCACTGCCGCCCGCCTGTCGGCTGTTGCACTCAATGCTCTGAAAGACCGCAACAACCTCGAAGGTCACGCTGTCGAAGACGTTATCTGGGGCAATGTGACCCAGGTTGGCGAACAGGGCGCCTGCCTGGCGCGCACCGCTGTTCTGGCCTCTGATCTTGATGAATCGATCCCTGGCGTGTCGATCAACCGGTTCTGTGCCTCTGGCCTGGAAGCCGTGAACATGGCCGCCAACCAGGTCCGCGGCCGGGCCGGTCATGCCTATATCGCAGGTGGTGTGGAATCGATGAGCCGGGTGCCCATGGGCATGGATGGGGGCGCAATCGCCGTTGATCCCTCGATCGCCATTGACAACTACTTTGTTCCGCAAGGGATTTCTGCCGATATCATCGCAACCGAATACGGGTTTTCGCGCGATGCCGCCGATGAGATGGCTGTCGAATCCCAGCGCCGGGCCAAGGCGGCGTGGGACGACAACCGCTTTGCCCGCAGCATCGTGCCCGTGCGCGACATCAATGGGCTGACCATTCTGGATCACGACGAATATATGCGCCCCGGCACCGACATGCAGTCGCTCGGCGGTCTGAACCCGTCGTTCCAGATGATGGGCGAACAGATGCCCGGTTTCGACAAGATCGCGATGCTGAAATATCCGCATCTGGAGCGCATCAACCATATCCACCACGCGGGCAACTCTTCCGGGATCGTGGATGGCGCCGCCGCGGTCCTGATCGGCGACAAGGAGTTCGGCGAGGCGATGGGCCTGAAACCGCGCGCGCGCATCAAGGCAACTGCCAAGATCGGCACAGATCCGACCATCATGCTCACCGGGCCCGTCCCCGTGACCGAGAAGATCCTGCGCGACAACGGCATGGAGATTGGCGACATCGATCTGTTCGAGGTCAACGAAGCCTTTGCCAGCGTCGTGATGCGGTTTGAGCAGGCCTTTGGCGTGGACCATGACAAGGTCAATGTGAACGGCGGTTCCATCGCGATGGGCCACCCGCTGGGGGCAACCGGGGCAATGATCCTTGGCGCGCTGCTGGACGAGCTGGAGCGCAGCGACCGTGAAACCGGTCTGGCGACGCTTTGCATCGGCTCCGGCATGGGTGCCGCGACCATCATCGAACGTGTGTAACAAAGGCGCCTGGAGAGAAAGATATGTCTGATTTCACAATGAAAAAAGACGCCGACGGCGTCGCAATCATCACCTGGGACTGCCCGGGTAAAACCATGAACGTCCTGAATGGTCAGGCCATGCAGGACCTGGACGGGCTGATCGACGACGCGCTTGCTGACGAGGCGGTCAAGGGCATCGTGATCACTTCTGGCAAGAAGGACTTTGCCGGTGGCATGGACCTCAACGTGCTGGCGAAGATGAAAGAAGATGCAGGCGACGAACCGGCCCGCGGTCTGTTCGAAGGCATCATGAAAATGCACGAGGGCCTGCGCAAGATCGAACGGGCAGGTATGGATGCGAAGACCAATAAAGGCGGCAAGCCGATTGCCACTGCCCTGCCCGGCACGGCGGTCGGAATTGGCCTGGAGCTGCCACTGTCCACGCACCGTATTTTTGCGGCCGATAACCCGAAAGCCAAGATCGGCCTGCCCGAAATCATGGTCGGCATTTTCCCCGGCGCAGGTGGCACGACCCGTCTGGTGCGGAAGTTGGGCGCCATGGCCGCTGCTCCCTTCCTGCTGGAAGGCAAGCTGGTTGATCCCAAGAAAGCAAAGTCTGCCGGGCTAATTGATGAGGTGGTCGAAGATCCGCTGGCCGCGGCCCGTGCATGGGTTCTGGAAGCCAAGGATGCAGACATCGTCAAACCCTGGGATCAAAAGGGCTACAAGATGCCGGGTGGCGCGCCCTATCATCCGTCGGGCTTCATGACGTTCCTCGGTGCCGCTGCCATGGTGCACGGCAAGACATTTGGTGCATTCCCTGCTGCCAAGGCGCTGCTGAGCGCGGTTTACGAGGGCGCGATCGTGCCTTTTGACACCGCACTGAAGATCGAGGCGCGTTGGTTCACCCATGTTCTGATGAACCCCTCCTCCGAGGCGATGATCCGTTCGCTCTTCCTCAACAAGGAAGCGCTGGAAAAGGGCGCGGTTCGCCCTGCAGGTATCGAAGATCAGTCGGTGAAGAAAATCGGCGTGCTGGGTGCTGGCATGATGGGCGCAGGCATTGCGCTGGTTTCGGCACAGGCGGGCATGGAGGTCGTTCTCATCGACCGTGATCAGGACGCCGCCGACAAGGGCAAGGCCTATTCCGCATCTTACATGGACAAGGGCATCAAGCGCGGCAAGGCGACCGAAGAGAAGAAAGACGCTCTCTTGTCGCGCATCACGGCGACGCCCGATCTGGAACAGCTGAAAGGCTGCGACCTGATCATCGAAGCGGTGTTCGAGGACCCGGGTGTGAAGGCCGAGATGACCAAGAAGGTTGAGGCAATCATCCCAGAAGACTGCATCTTTGCCTCCAACACCTCGACCCTGCCGATCACCGGCCTGGCCGAAGCCTCGGTGCGCCCTGAGCAGTTCATCGGCATTCACTTCTTCTCGCCGGTGGAAAAGATGTTCCTTGTCGAGATCATCAAGGGAAAGGAGACCGGCGACCGTGCGGTGGCCAAGGCGCTGGATTATGTCCGCCAAATCCGCAAGACCCCGATCGTGGTGAATGACGCGCGCTTCTTCTACTGCAACCGTTGCATCATTCCTTACGTGAACGAAGGCGCACGCATGATCACCGAAGGCGTGACACCGGCGCTGATCGACAATGCCGCACGCCAGTTGGGTTTCCCGGTTGGGCCGATCCAACTGACCGACGAGACGTCCATTGATCTTGGCGCCAAGATCGCCCGCGCGACCAAGGCCGCAATGGGGGATGCCTATCCTGCGAGCCCGGCTGACGATCTGATCTTCTGGATGGAAGAACAGGGCCGTCTGGGCCGCAAGGCCAACGCTGGGTTCTTTGACTACGACGACAAGGGCAAGCGTCAGGGCTACTGGAAAGGTATGCAGGAGAAATATCCGCTTGCCGATGAACAGCCTGACCTGATCGAGGTGCAGGAACGCCTGATGTTTGCGCAGGTTCTGGAAGCTGTGCGTGCGCTGGAAGAAGGCGTTCTGATGGACATCCGCGAGGGCGATGTGGGCGCTATCCTGGCCTGGGGCTTTGCGCCGTGGTCCGGTGGCCCGCTGAGCTGGCTGGACATCATCGGCACGCCTTATGCTGCCGAGCGCTGCGATCAGCTGAGCGAAAAATATGGCGAGCGATTTGCCTGCCCGCCGCTGCTGCGCGAGATGGCGGAAAAGGGTCAGACCTTCTACGGCCGTTTCAATCCTGGCGCGGAAAAAGCTGCCTGAAACAGCGATACCTGACATGGGGAAGCGGCGCCTGCGGGCGTCGCTTTTTTCGTATCCCAACATGAGAAACGCCCGGTAGGCGCCTCATTAACAAAGAAAAACCGCTCAGACATCCGAGCGGTTTTCATATCTGGATCTGGCTTGTGCGATCAGATCATCACGGCGTATTCCGCAGCGCCATGCCCACCTGGCCCCATTGGCAGGCTGCTGGCCCAGGCCGTTTCTTCGGTGATCATGTCAATGACCAGCTCGCGCGCGACCTGCGGATCCAAGATCGGGTAAAGCTCTTTC